>Ga0210409_10000778_pt1 | contig 46926 bp, 41 predicted proteins | sample IncBWH17MmetaG_FD_161649 | JGI IMG/M metagenome (GOLD analysis project Ga0210409, IMG submission 161649) | Forest soil microbial communities from Barre Woods Harvard Forest LTER site, Petersham, Massachusetts, United States - Inc-BW-H-17-M | ecosystem: Environmental > Terrestrial > Soil >... | reverse complement strand
GCCCGATGAGTCGCCGAAGAGAGTCTCGATCTTCCGGACCAAGGTTTGCAGAGTAGGCGGCGGGGCAATCACCGCCGCACCCGGAGAACCTGTGGCATGCCCCGCGGAGACTCCGCCCAGATCTGGCGGAGGCGCGGTAACTGAGGTTTGCAGAGTGGCACCAGCTCGGCCCGCGCCCTTTACGTCTGGCGGCGGAGCGACAACCGACGACATCCCCGCGGGAAGCGTCGTGGATCTGCTAGTTGCCGACAACGGCACGCTCGGAGCAACCGGGTTGGATGAAGGGATGTCAGGCCGCGCCATCGCGGTTTTGAGATCGGGCGGAACGACCAGTCCACCGGGACGTCGAGCTTCGCGCGCTACCTCCAGTGGACGCTGACGCGCGGGCGCAGGCTGAGATTTGGAACGGGGACGCACAACAGGACGACTCGCGCGCGCCGAGTAAGTGCGCGACGGCGGGTAGTAGGTGATGTGCTGCGCGTCGCGAAGTGGGTTTCGCACTTGCGGCGCACGATGCAGCATCAACCCTTTGCCTGAAAAACTCCAGATCGCGAGAACGGTGACAAGATGCCAGATGATGGATTCCTGGAAAGAGCGCCAGGGCTTTTGCGTATGGGTGAAGACGTCGGGCCAGAATTCGCCGGGCGGCGAGGTGAGGCTGAGCGGGGGAAGTTTCGGCGGCGAAAGAAGATCCGCGATGTTATCGAGGAAGGCAATGTAGCGTGGTTCGAGTTCGAACAGCAGTTTGAGACGGGGATCTGCCTTTATAGGAATAGCTGTAGCAGTCTCCGAAATTAAGAGCCCCAAACCGTTGTTCATGGATCCACACTGGAGGGGGAAAACTTAGGGCCATTATAGCCCATACCAGGGGCATCCCCCGCCACCCGATAGGGCCACTCGATCATAGATAGGTACGCGCCATCCCGGTAGTTCATGAAGCAGATTCCCTTACGCATCTCATTTAGCGCGTGGGACCTTCGGCGAACCAAGATTCAGGCCAACCGATAGAGGGCAGTTCGGTGTAAGGCTTTCGACTTAGGCGTTTTCCGCTCTCGCTTCCGGCAGGGACGCGGGCACGGCTCGCTTTTCCGCCCACTCGCGCAAGGCATCGATTTCTTCCGCGCGCGTGGTGGAGAGAGGAACGGTCGCCCGAATGGCATCCAGCAAGTGCTGGCTCGTGACCTGCTGTTTCTGCGAATAGGCAGCGTACAGAGCGGTCTGCACGACCGATTCAATTTCGGCGCCAGAAAAGCCCTGGGCCGCCGACGCGATCTGGTCCAGGGTAAAGTCGGCTGGATTTCTTTTGCGCTTGCTGAGCTGAATCGAGAAGATCTGCTTGCGTTCAGTCTGATTTGGCAGATCGACGAAGAACAGTTCATCAAAGCGCCCCTTGCGGATTAACTCCGGAGGCAGCACGTTGACGTTGTTGCAGGTGGCCGCGACGAAGACCGGAGCCTTGCGATCCTGCATCCAAGAAAGAAACGCTGCCAGCAATCGGGAAGATACGCCGGCGTCGGCCGATGCTGAGTCGGCGCCGCTGCCGGCGAAGACCTTTTCCAGTTCATCGATCCACAGCACGCATGGCGCCAGGCCCTCGGCAACTCTGAAGACCTTTTGAATACGCTTTTCGGTTTCGCCGATGTATTTGTCGTAGACCGCGGCGGTGTCGAATTTCACGAGCGGCAGATTCCACTCTCCCGCGATTGCGCGCGCGCACATACTCTTACCGCAACCCTGCACGCCGAGAATGATCACTCCACGGGGTGGGTCGAGGCCGAAATCGCGCGCCTGCGCTTCCCACGAACCGCGCCGCTGGGCGAGGAAGCGCTTGAGGTTGTCGAGGCCGCCAACGCTTGAAAGCGTGTCGGAAGCTTCCACGAAGTCCAGCATCTCGGAGCGCTTCAGGACGGCTTTCTTCGCGTCCAGAACATCGGTCACGACTTCGGGACATAGCGCGTAACGGGCAACCAAAGCTTGAGAGATCGTGCGCTCTGCCTCTTCCTCGGTGACTCCACGAAGATTCTCGGCCATTGCGTCGAGACCGCTTGGTTCGAGACGCCTTTGCAAGGTGTGAGTTCTTGAGACGCGAACCAGAACTTCGTCGATGATCTGCCGCAGGCGCGCGCGGTCCGGGAGCGGAAGTTCGAGGTATTCGACGAGACTTGCCAGTTCGGGAGGAATGGAAATTTTCGGCGCCGTGAGAACGACGGTACGGCGATTGGTGGCAAACTTCTGTCCAACGTCGCGCAACCGGCGGACAACGACTGGATCGTCCATGTGCCGGTGGAGATCTTTCAGGATGAAGGCCGCTTCGATCGTGATGCCCTCGAGGTTGGCCAGCATCTTCGCGGGTTCACGGCTGTCGTAGAGGGCCTTGGCGCTTTCGGCGACGTCGTCCACGGTGCCGGCTCGATACCCGACGGGAATGAAGGATCCTTTGTCCACGAGCGAATCGAGCGCGCCACTGCCGGAGCGTACGAGCCCGCTGGCAATCGTCCATTCAAACGCAGCGAGACTCAGGGACGCACAGGCGGCGCGAACCATGCGGACCGCGCGGGTTTCCTCGACCGTCTCGATCACGACGATGGGCGTGGAGGAGTCGATCAGGACTTTGAGGCGCTCGAGGACGTTGTCCATATCCGTTTGACCAGTCAGGAGTTAGTCTCGTACAATAGTGCATTCGGTACCCACCGGAATATCTCTCGAATAGAAACGAAGGTAATCAAAGAGCATGGCTAATCATTTTTCGGCGCTGAAGCGCGCCCGCCAGACCATCAAGCGCACAGCGACCAATCGTGCCAACACTTCCCGGCTGCGCAGTTCGCTGCGAGAACTCCGCGAGACTATCAGCAAGGGCGACAAGAGTGCCGCCGAGAAAACCTACCGCGAGACAGTTTCGGCCCTGGATAAGGCGATCCAGAAGGGCGTGCTCCACAAGAACACCGCGGCTCGCTACAAGTCCCGGTTGGCGGCGCGGGTTCGGGCAGTCGGCGCGAAGTAGCGTTTCGATACTGAGAAAAAATGGCAGGCTAATGCCTGCCATTTTTGTTTGTGTCGGGAAACTCTGGTTGGAGGTGAAGCGACGAAAAGCAGGTCCTTCGCTGCGCTCAGGATGACAAACGTAATTGAGTGCGGGTGGCTGCAGACTTTCTTGATTGCTTATTCGGAACGCTCGTCAGGGTTGAGGGTGGTCGCTGACTTTCTTGCAGGGGTATTCTCCGTTCCAGAGTAGTGCTTCGATTTTTCCGGCTTTGTCCCGTTTGAAATCGACTTTCACATACATCTGGCGATAGAAGAACGATTCTTTTCCTAAGGGTTCGAGCGGCAAGTAGTCTCCGCCGGTGCCGCGCAAATAGAGATCAGAGCCGTGCGCGCGAACGTCGAGCAGAAATGCAGGATTCACTTCGTAGGTCCCGGCGTAATCTTCCACCTGATCGGCGGCAATTGTCTTCCGAGGGCGCTGCGGTGGCGCGGCGGGACTTTCGCCAAGTGCGATGCCCGCCAGATTGTCGGCGATCGTATTCACGGCGGCGTCTTCGAGGTTGCCTAGCACAATTACGAACAGGTCATCGTCGGGGAAGATGGAAATGTGGGAGGCGAAGCCGGGAGCCCGTCCGTCCTGCTCGATGTACCGATGACCGGTCTTGCTCTGGCGAGCGCCCCAACCATACGGGTAGGACAGCTTGCGCATGTCGAAGAACCGTCCCGCCTCGATTGCCTTGGCCCAGAGGTAGAGATCACCGGTGGTCGAATAGAGCGACCCCGAACCCGTGAGGATCGTCTTGTCATAAAACGGAGCGTTCCGCAGGCCAGATTCGGCGAGCGCGGGCTGATATCCGTCCGCTCGATTTGCAATGAGCGCATCATCGAGCAATGCTCCCGTCTCTTTCATTCCGACGGGCCGCAGAATTTCTTCGCTAACGAACTGCTCATACGGCCTGCCGGAGACCTGCTCCATGATGTAGGCGAGAAATCCATAACCGGTGTTGCTGTAGCTGGTTTTGCTGCCGGGCAGAAAATCGAGCGGCTTGCTTTTAACCCACGCGATCAGATCAGGCAACGTCACGCGCTGAAATTTTTTTGCGGGATAGTCGGGCAGCGAATAGAAATCGGGAAGGCCGGAAGAGTGCGCAAGCATCTGCTCGATGGTGATGCGATCCCCGTTGAGGTACCCGGGAACATATTTGCTGAGCGGATCACTCAGCTTCAGCCTGGCCTGCTTCTCCAAAATGAGGATCGCTGCCGCAGTGAATGTCTTGGTGACCGAAGCGATGTGAAATTTTGTGGTGTCCGAGTTTGGAATGTTCCATTCGTGATTCGCCATTCCGTACGACTTGCGAAAAAGAACGTGGCTCCGTTTAGCAATGAGCACGGATCCGCTGAAATCTCCGTTGCGAACGTAGGCCTGGACATAGTTGTCGAACTTTTCATGAGAGGTCTGGGCGAAAAGCGGAATGGTAGACACGAACAGTGTCAGAACAACCGTGGTGATTCGATGGAGCAGGGTGCGCGAAGCACGAGTGGTCACAACTGCACTCCGAAGAATTCCTTCAGCGCTTCGCGCCATTCGTCTTCAGTCTGCAGTTCGCGCTCTTCGCGGATCTGGCGGGTAGTGCGGATGAGCTTAAGATCGGAGAGCGTGATCCGACCGTCGGGGGTGGGAAGAGTGCATATACGTTGACGAGTGAAGTGTGACTCGGAAGATGTCTGGTGATAATGGCAACGAGCCGCGAAATCGCTCAGTTGCCAAGGTGATAGCGTGAACTGATATTGAGACTTCCAGAACTCGCCCGGCCGTGTTCGCTGCACAATCATCACGTCTCCTACCTGAACAATACGGAATCGACCGCTTGGTTGTTCCTGCTCGGCATCAGGTTTTAGACGCAGTGGAGCGAGAAAAGAATCGCCGAAACCGACGTCGGCTAACCAAGGTTCTTCCAGTTGGACGAGAAGGGCGAGGTGATCGAACTCGGCGGAGGCACTTCCGTCTTCCCGAGAGACGCGCGCGGAAAGCAGCGTGACCGAAAATCCAAGCGCGCGCAGTAAGGAGGCAAACGCGCCGTTAAGTTCGTAACAGAAGCCACCGCGATGAAGGTCGACGATCTTGTGGACAAAACGGCGTTCGTCGCAGACGATCGGCGTGCCTAGCCAGATATCCAGGTTTTCAAACGGAACGGTACGCATGTGGGCGACGTGGAGAGCCTGCAGGGTCTCGACATTGGAATGGGCGGGTTCGGAGAATCCGATGCGTTCGAGGTAGGAAGCGACGTTCAACATACCGATTTAGGCAGTGACCAGCATGAATGATGCGAGCGGCGAATTTCAAGTTGAGGTGGCTGAAGGCGGGACGCCCTCAGGACAGCCGGCAAGATGCCGGCGCTACACCGGCAACTCGTTCTGCATCCATTCGGATTCGGGGCGCGGTTCAGCAGTCAGGTCCAGCACCAGCTTCTCGAGCACCAGTCGCTTGGTGGGAGGGTTGGATCGCAGCGCAAGATCCGCCTTGGCGATCAGACGGATGCCGCTGGTCAGTTCACGTTTTGACTTGTAACGGCGGGCCTGGCGAATGATGTCTTCGGCCGCAAACGGTGGAACGCGGAAACCCTGCCATAACGCCGCCCAAAGGGCGCGTTGATCGCGGACGTTGCGCTCGAGAATGACCAGCATCTGACGAAACGTTTTGGCGAGCATGTAGAGATGCCCGATGGCGGCCTCATCTCCGTCGCCGGTGGAGAGGATCGCATCGAGGACTTCGAGAGCGCGAACCCGGTCCTTGGAGGAAATCGCATCGGTGAGTTCGTACAGGGAGCGCTGCTTGGCGGCCAGGACCATCGTCTCGACATCGCCGAGCGTGATGCGCTTTTTCCCGCCGACGTAGAGGACGAGTTTCTCGAGTTCGTTGGAGATCATCATCATGTCGCCGCCGAGAGCGTCGACGAGTTCGCGCGCGCCATCGGCCTCGATTTTCACCTCACGAGTGGTGCAGTATTCGGTGATCCAGCGTACCGCTTCGCTTTCTTCGACCCGCGCCAACTCCACGATGCCGCAGAAGCGACCCATGGTCTCGCGGATCCGCTCGTAGCGCTCCCGGTCGGTCATCTCCATGCGGCGGGCATCAGCGGGAATGCTGATGTGGTCGGCAACAAATACAAGCAGGGCATCGGGATTCGGGTTATTGCAATATTCTTCGATGGCTGAAAGCTTTTCGTCGTTCGAGCCACGACCGAACAGCGCCTTCACACCACGCACAAAAAAAACCTGGAAGGGAGCCATCAGGGACGGGGTACGGGCGCGATCAAGAATCTCGGTGAGATCGGTCTCTGCCAGGTCGAATTCGAAGAAGCTGAAGTCGCGAAGATCATTGGGTACGAGGTGCTCGAGGATCGCCTCTCGAAATCGCTTGCGGAAGAAGACTTCGTCTCCCACGAAAACATAAGCAGGGCGAAGTTTTTTGCCCTCAACTTCGGAAACGAAGCGGGCGGCCTGCGCGAAAGCCTTCATCAGAAGTCGTCCTTTATCAGAAACCCTCCAGCACGTTGCTGACGAGCGTTTGCGCAAAGTCGCGCGACAAACGGCCCATGGCCGGGGAATCCTCTTCGAAGAAGCTGGAAAGTTCCTGCGACACCTGGTATTGCTCGCGAAAGATATACGAAGGATTCTGAAAGAGAATCTTTCCCTGCCGATCGACCAGCGACACTTTCATGCTTACCACGACCAGCACGCTTTCTGCGCGTCCCGTTTTCGAGTCGTAGGTCAACGGAGACGCGGTGGTGGTCAGCACGGTGCCGTGCAGGGTGGCATCGGCGGCATCGCTGTCCTCGTGCAGAATTTGAAAGTGAGTGCGGGTCGTGAATTCACGCACGACCGCAGCCGTCAAAGTTTGTTCCACGCGATAAGTTTGCGATTGATTGATAAAGGCGGGAATCGCCAATGTTTTGACGTTTTCCGGCAGCGTGACATTGTGTCCAGCAGTGTGATATCCGCAAGCAGCCAACGAGAAGGCAGTCACGAGCGGCAGGAAGAGAAAGCAGATTCTTCGGACAGAGGCGTGAGGATGACCGGATCGAAGCCAGGGCTTGCGGGCGAGCTTCGCCTGGTTCACTGAATCTTCCCTCGCGGACGCGTCGGGGTCATCGTCTCGGCACACTCTACGGCGGTAACGGCGGCAACTCTCAGGTTATCGGCAGCGACCCAGAGCCAGACGCCATTGGGGTTGCTCTCGTCGCGAGTCACCGACACCAGAATGTCTCCCTGCCCGGCAGCATTGACGTTGTTGGGCAGGTCTTCCGCCTGTCGCGCCACGGTTACGTGCTCGCCCGCGAGTGCCTGCGAGAGATCGCCGATCGCGACGGCGTGTTCCAATTCAAGGTAGATCGAGAAGGCATGGCCGTGGAAGATCGGAGCCTGCAGAAGAAGCAGCGAGGGCAGCACCGCATCGTTTCCGGCAATGCGCTTGTAGTGCTTCAGAATGCGCTGTTCGATCGACAACAGAGTGGGAGTTGAATTCGGACCGTACGAGGCCGTCATGTTGAACGCCACTTGGGTATCGAAGATGTTTTTGGGCAACTCCTGGAATGAAAGAAGATTCACGGTCTGCTCGTGCAGTTCGTCCATTCCCTTTTGGCCGTGTTCGGAAGCCGGCTCCATCACGGTGGCGATCGCGCGCTGGATCTTGCCCGCCTTCTGTGCCCGCAATATCAATAACGCCAGAGTAACCGCTGCCGGATGAGCAACGACACAAGGCCCCGGCTGCAGTTCGAGAGCGGGAGCCTGTCCGAGCTGGCGCTCGACCCAGGGCGAGCGAATCGCGCTCGCAGGATCGTCTTCGAGGGCATAGGAAAGGTCGACGATGGCACTTCCGGCGTCACGCGCCGTCTTCCAGTTCTTTCGAGTGCAGTTCTGATCGGAAGCAAAGAATGTGAAATCCAGACGATCAAACTGTTCGCTACGCACGCTCTGGATGAAGGTGATCTCGTCGCCCATCGTTTCCAGCTGGCCCAAGGCTTCGTCATCGTCGAGCAGTTTGACGTCGACCGCCGGGAAATTGCGGTCATTGAGAACTTCCGCGACTTCCTTCCCCTTAAGCGAGCTGGCCCCCACGATCGCAACGCGGTACAGATTGCCGCGAAGAGTCTCGGCTCCGGACGTGGTGGCGGGCTTGAACTGAGAACTCATGAGGGCTGGGAGGCCTCCTTGTACACGGGCGGGGGCGGAGGACTGGGACGACGACGAATAATCCATTGCAGGCGCCACCACACTCCCGAGATCATGTAGATGAGGGCGATGGCAAAAAGGACCCAGCGCGACCAGAACCAGATCGACACAAAAATAGCGGCCAACAGAAGCATGATGCGAAAGGGCTGCCGCGAGTTGAAGTGGATGTCCTTGAAGCTGTAAAAGCGCCAGGTGCTGACCATCAGGTAGGCAACCGCAACCACAAGGGAAAGCCAGGTGATGGCCATCCATGGATCGCCGAGCGGCACTCCCAGCGTAAAGTGAACGACGGCCGCAATCACTCCCGCGCCCGCGGGAATCGGCATCCCCACGAAATATTTCTTATCGGGTCGACCGGGATTGGAGGGCTGAGGATTGACCATGATGTTGAAGCGCGCCAGGCGACTCGCGCCCGCCACCAGGAAAAGGAAGCTGGCAACCGCTCCGAACTGCATCAACTTGGTGCGAAACTCGGGGTGATCCAGAAAGGGCGGTAGCACCAGAACGGACGGAAGCAAGTGGAAGCCCCACATGTAGGCCAGCAAGGCGGGAGCTACGCCAAACGTGATCACGTCTGCCAGCGAATCGAGTTCTCTGCCGAAGTCGCTGCTCGTCTTGGTCATGCGCGCGATGCGGCCGTCGAGGCCATCGAACAGAACCGCAAAGCCGATGGCTTTCGCAGCGAAATCAAAATGCCAAGGTTCGGCACCGGTGGCGTGCATCGTTTGCAGGATCGCGTAGTAACCGGCAGCCAGATTCGCGGTGGTGAAGAGCGAAGGCAGGATGTACATCCCCTTGCGCATCCGGCGCTGCGGACGATCCTCTTTGCGCCGTCTGGGAAGTTCGATAGCCGCGCGATGGCCCATATCGTCCACTTAACGCGCTCCTGCGTTGAGGGTTTGCGCCCCCGGTGCGGTAAGTTCCGGAGTGGCGGGAGCGTAGGCCAGCACCGTAGCCGCGCCCTGCACATGATCGCCAAGTTTCACGGCGATTTGGACGTCGGAATCCATGAGAACGTCGACGCGGGAACCGAACTTGATCAATCCGACCCGCTCGCCGCGTAAAACTGTATCCCCAACTTTCCTGGTGAAGACGATGCGGCGTGCGATCAGGCCTGCGATCTGCTTGAAAATGACAGTGTGGCCCTCGCCTTCAACGGTGACGATGTTCTGTTCGTTCTCGTCCGCGGAATTTGCAGCCATGGCATTCAAGAACTTGCCCTTTTGATAGCGTACATCGCGGATCACGCCGCCAATCGGAGACCGATTCACATGCACGTTGAAGACATTCAGGAAGATGCTGATGCGCTTGTGCTTTGCACCATTCACAACGATATCGGAAATATCGGTCACCTTGCCGTCGCCCGGCGAGACGATCGCGCCCCGGGTTTGCGGAACAATGCGATCGGGGTCACGGAAGAACCACAGGAAAAAGCCCGCCAACAATAAGGGGATGAGCGCCCACAACGGACTGGTGAGCCATCCGACGAGCACCGCCACCAGGATCAGCGGCGCTGCGTAGAAATATCCGTCACGAACCATGGGAGACCTAGCGAAAATTATAGTGCAGCCGAGTGCACAGCGGATTGTAACTTAACTGCAACAAAAATCGGCGCTTATAAGCGCCGTATGCTACAAACATTACACCCTTAGCGGCTGAGCCGTGTCTCGTTGGTCAGGGACTAAGCGACTTGGTTTTGTAACTGCTGCTGCCGAAACTGACGCTCAATATTTTCCATCTGATCCTTGAGGCGGAGTTTCAGCTTTTTCAGGCGAACTTCTTCCAACTTTTCGTCTTCGGTTAGATAACGTTTTTGGGTGAGTGAATCGAGTCGTTCTGCGTACTGCATGTGCTCAGAGGCCAGCCTGCGGAATTCGTCGTGGCTGGCCAGGAGCTGGTCTTTCGGAGTGAGCATCCAGCAGACCTCCTAACCGGGTTGAGACCTAAAACGTACCACACGCGTGGGGGTGCTTCAATCGGATTTTCGATCTAGGGTATTTAAATATCACAACGAGATGTGACGAAAACTGCACCAGGGGTGATGCAGATTTACGGGCCGGATCGGCGATAGAGGACGGCGTCTTCAACAGGCTGGGAATAGTAACGCACACGGCGGCCCGCCTCATGGAACCCCGACTTTTCGTATAGGGATCGCGCAGCTTTGTTGGATTCTCGCACCTCGAGGAAGATGGCACCCGCGGCCTCGGCGCGGGCTTGGTCGAGAAAAGCTTCGAGTAATTTTGTTGCGAACCGGCGACGGCGCACCTCAGCCGCGATCACGATGTTCTCGATCTCCCATTCATTGTCGACGATCCGAGCTATCAGAAATCCCCGCGCGGTGCCAGCTTCTTCGCACACCAGAGCTGTGCGGCGCGGAGGCTGCGCGTCAAACAAGCGCTCGTATTCCTTCTGTGACCAACTGGCGGCAGTGGGGGCTTCGTGGGCCAGGCGCAACATTTCGGGAACGTCGGAACGCATTGCCGGGCGAATGATCATGAGAATCAGTCGTCAGTCGTCAGCCGATCGTCTGGGACTGCGCCGAAAATTCGCTATAGATTCTTGGCGAAAATCTCCGCGTCGGAACGGCGGATGTAGTTCGCTTCCAGATCCTCGGGCGAAATTGTTTCGCCCGATCGAATCTGTTCCCATCCGATGCGGGCAATGACGTCGGCTCTGGGGTCGCTGACCTTCTCGACGTGGAAACCGGATTTTTTAGCCGCATCGGCGAGGCTGAGGTCAGATGTCACGAGGGTGCGTCCCAGGGAATTTGCCAGGAATTCGTCTCGTTCCAGCAGACGCTCGCGCAGCACTCGCGGGTGCGCGCCGAGTTCATACTCACCAACGTAAAGCTCGCCACGGCCTGCGTCGATTGCGCTGATCACTTCTCCGCGAAAGGAGCCGATGCGCGCGACAGCTTCCAGCCTCGATACAGCCGCGATCGGTGTTTGAAGAATCTCTGCCAGCGCTTTGATTGCGGCCAGTCCTACGCGAAGTCCGGTGAACGAGCCAGGACCGGAAACCACGGCGAACCCGTTGATGTCTCGCCTCTCAACCTGATGCTTGCTGAGCAGCGCGGAAATCTGGGGCACCAGTTGTGCGGAGAAGGTTCCGCCTTCGAGCGGCACGAGGTCCAAGATTTCTAAATCGGGCGAGGTCAGGCCGAGAGCGCGTGCCAGGGCAAGGCTGCCGTTCTTGCCGGAGGTGTCAGTGGCCAGAAGGATCATGCTTGCGTTTCAGGATAGAAAAGAATCACTCAATGGCTTTCCACCAGTTCCAGCAATACGCCTCCGGCGCTCGACGGGTGAACGAACACATAGCGGTGGCCACCCGCGCCGGTCTTGATTTCCTCCGACACCAGGCGCACTCCGTCGGCTTTGAGCTTATTTACTGCGGCTGACAGATCGGGCACCCGCATGCACACATGATGCAAGCCTTCGCCGCGCTTTGCGATGAACCTGGCGATGGTGGAATCGTCGGAGGTCGCCTCCAGCAATTCCAGGCGGCTTTCGCCGACCGGCACCATGACGAGCCGAACCTTCTCCTGCTCGACCGTCTCTTCGGGCGAAACACTGAGCCCAAGTTTTTCGTAAATTCCTTTGGCTTGGGCAAGAGACTTTACGGCGATCCCGAGATGATCGATCTGAAACATCAGACGCCCACTTTCCCGACAAGTTCTTCGACAAGCGAGTATGGATCACGCTGATGCTTGGCAATCTCTGCCGCGTATTGCTCGAGCCGTTGGTCGCTTAATTCCGCTCGCGCCTTTTCCAGCATCGCATCGCGCAACATTTCGACGAGCCGTTCGCGCCAGTTCTGAATATTGCGTTTGAGCAGCAGATTTTCTTTCTGCAGGTATTTCTCATAGTTCGCTACAGCGGTGGCCAACTCGGAAATTCCCTTGCCTTCACTGGCGACAGTTTTGATCACCGGCGGTGTCCAGTGATCATGGCGCATGGCCAGCGACTGCATGGCGAGGATCTCGCGTTCCACGCGCTCGGCTCCCTCGCGGTCGCTCTTGTTGATCACGAAGATGTCAGCAATCTCCATGATCCCCGCTTTGATGGTTTGAACATCGTCGCCCATGCCCGGGACGAGAATCACAACCGTGATGTCGGCGAGCCGCACGATGTCGATTTCGTCCTGCCCAACGCCGACGGTTTCGATCAGGATCAGATCGCGGCCGGAAGCGTCGAGTACGGTGGCAACGTCGGCCGTGGTACGCGCTAACCCGCCCAACGACCCTCGGGTTGCCATGCTGCGGATGTAGATGCCTGGATCAGCGTGGTGATCCTGCATGCGAATGCGATCGCCGAGGATGGCGCCGCCCGTGTACGGACTGGTCGGATCGACGGCGACGATCCCAAGAGTTTTCTTTTCGCGGCGGTAATGACGAGCTAAATGGTCAACCAGCGTGCTCTTCCCCGCCCCGGGGGCACCGGTAAGGCCAAGGATTCGGGCTCGACCGCTGTAGGGAAACAGCGCCTTGAGCAACTGAACAGAATCCGGTGAGTGGTTTTCGACGGCGCTGATGGCTCGAGCAAGGGCGCGAAAGTCGCCGCTTCGCAATCGCTCAACCCAGGATTGGAGGTCGCTTTTCAACCGTTCAGTGTAAAGCAGAGGTCGAACGCTTGGGAACTTACGAGCTGTTGACGCGCCGCGTGAGCAAATCTGGCTTTCTGCGGGTTGGGTGAAAATTATCGCGCTGCCATTACAATCACAGCCATGGTGGATCAGAACAATGCACGTCTCGAACGCGTGCTTGCACAGCTCCGTTTGTACGAACATCCTCTGCTGACTTTTGACGCGAGCGCAAAACGGGAGGGGGTAGAGGTGTCGATTCAGTTGATGCATTGCACGGTTCCTGTCCACACCTACACGTTTGAGCTGCACCCGCGCGATCTCGACCATCCCCAGTTCGAGTGGCAATTCCAGCGCCAGCTCTACGACGCGCTCCACGATTATCTGGTTGAGATGTTCATCCGCACTCCCCAGGACCTCGCCGACCGGCGTGGAAGAGGTCTGTGAACCTGCGGCAGAAGATCGTGCAGGAGATTCAGAAGCATGGTCCGATTCCGTTTTCCCGCTACATGGAGATGTGTCTCTACGATCCCGAGTTCGGATATTACTCGAGAAACGTGGAAGTGTTCGGCAAGGCCGGGGATTTCTATACCTCGAGTGACGTGCACGCGGTTTTCGGGAGGCTGCTGGCACGTCAGTTTGAAGAGATGTGGAGAGTGTCGGGATCTCCTGCGGAAATTGAAGTGCTTGAACTGGGTCCGGGCCGCGGACTCTTCGCGCAGGATGTGCTGGACTGGTCGGAAAAGAAGTTCCCTGACTTCTTTCAGTCGGTGCGTTACTCGCTGATAGAAGGCTCTCGCACGTTGCGCGAAAGGCTGCGAACGACTCTCAGCCAACACCTCGCCACCGGGAAAGCCATGCTCCTTGAGGCGGGGGAACCTGAATCGGAAAAAGAACGAACGGGAGCGGGCGGTTCTGAGGAAGGTGCAGGGAGCTCCGTGCTGAGCCGATCTTTAGACCCCGAAATCCCGCTCATCGTCTTCGCAAATGAGTTTTTCGATGCGCTTCCTGTGGAGGTTGTTTCCAGCGAGGGCACATTGCGAGTCGGCGCGCAGGACGATGATTTCGTGGAGGAGTGGGGTACAACGACACCCGCCGAGTTCGACTTTTTGGATCGCTACGGAGTGCATTCAGAATCCGGAGATCGAACGGAAGTCGGGCTGGTTGCGCAGCGATGGATATCGCGCGTTGCAAAGTCTCTGCAGAAGGGGTTTGTCCTCGCAATCGACTATGGCTACACGCGCGAAGAACAACTCGCGGGGCGCCACCTGGGGACGGTGATGGCGTACCGCCAGCATTCGGCGAGCGCCAACCCTTATGAAGCGCCGGGTGAGCAGGACATCACGGCCCACGTCAACTTTACGGCGCTCGGCGGGGCAGCCGAAGCCGGAGGGATGCTCTCTCACAAGCTACGGACGCAGTCACAGTTCTTACTGGGGATCGGCGAGAATAATCAATTTGCGGATGCATTCGAAGAATGCAGGCTACCGCAGGAAAGGGCCAAAGTCGCCTTGCAGCTCAAGCATCTGGTGACTCCGGCAGGAATGGGCGAGACTTTTCACGTGATGGTCGCAAGCAAGGGTATTGATGCGGAGGATGTTGAGAGGCTGAGCGGGTTAAGTTTCGGAAAGTGAAGAGGGCCGCGGGTATTGCGGATCGTTGGATAAAGAATGTGGCGGGTACGAAGCGGGGGCGTCTGCCGCCGAGACGCGGGCGCTACATTTGGCGGGCGATTGCGGCCCGCCCACACTTTCAATTTCCAGGGGTGGCCTTTTCGCGCTCGTAGGGCTTCTGGATGTATCTTCGCGCTTCATCTTCAGCGCCCTGGGTATTGTCGTTGGTCTGGAGCGCCTGGCGATATTCGTTGACGGCGCGTTCGCGCTGGCCGGTGATGTCGAAAATCTTGCCGAGCTGGATGTGGCTCCAGACTTCGGTCCAGCGCGGGTCGCCGTCCCCATTGAGGCACTCACGGTAAGCGTTGGCGGCTGATTGGTAGTTTTTCTGCATGAAAAACACATCGGCTACGCGATAGTGGGCCAACGAACTGTTTTTGTTCGCGTCGAGCGCCTTGTTGAACTCGGCTAGAGCTCCGGCCAGATCTCCTTGCTGGACCAGGGCCTGTCCACGCGTGATGGACGCCCGCATGCGAACTTCGCTTGAGTTCTTCAGAACCTTGTCGTCCGGATCGACCACGATGCGGCGTGGCTTGCCAAACGTCTCGATGGCGAAAGCCGAGTTTGTCCCGACGACATCGATACGCTTCTCCTCGGTCTTGCCATCGGTGTCGATTTTCAGATCGACCGGCATGCGGAAGAGATCGAGATCCTGGGCGACTTCGCCGACTACCCGGAAACCCTTGTTATTGCCGAGACGATAGACCGTGTACTTGGTCTTGAATTCGGGCGCGCCTGTGGAATCGAGCCATTGAGTAAAGAACCAGACCAGTTGCTGGCCGTAGTCCTGCTCGGCAATGGCACGAAATTGATCGATCGTTGCGGATTTCCCCGCGTACTGAGAGGCATACGTCCGCATGATTTTGTAGTAATTGTTGTCGCCAACGACCCAGCGAAGCATGTGCAGGATCATGGCGCCCTTGTCGGTGACCAGTGTCTGGAACTCAGGCGAGAACACGTCCAGCTTGCTAGCGCTCGATAACGGAACGGCGTCGTATGCGAGAGCGCCCACAGACATGTCTTTCACTGCTTCTTCCATTCCCATGGCGCCCGAGGCTTGTTCAACATACATGGCTTCGGAATAGCGCGAGAAGCCGTCGGTAAGCCACCAGTCGTCCTTGGTCGCCGGGCTTACGGAACAGCCCCACCACTGGTGCGCGATCGTATTCGCAAGCAGTCGATAGTTAACCTTTTCTGTCACGGTGCGGCTGGCGATGGCGGCGAGTTGCGGCGCCCAGGCCGTGGGGATGGTGTCATCGGGCAATTCCACAACACGCAGCGTCGGCGAAGGCAGCGGGCCGAAGGTCGTGATGTAGTAGGTGAACTCTTTGAGGGCGGTCTCGGAGTATTGTGCTGTCAACTTCTGGTGAACCGGCTTGAAGAAGACATGAAGATCCACGCCGGCGTCGTCGCTTTTGCTCTCCTGGAAGATTCCCGCGATGATCGTTCCTGGAAAACTTGGCCGGTTGCTGACAAAGGTGTAGGTCTTCTGCTCCAGTGAGCCGGGATTCTTCTTGTTGGGAGCGGCGGCCGCAACGGTCATATCGCCGCTGCCGATCGCGACCATATGCGCAGGAATCGTGATGTTGATGGTCGAGGTAAACCGGTTCAGCCCGTAGGCGTTTACCGGGAACCAACGGCTGGCGTAGAGCAAGTAACTTGTGTCGTCGCCAATCGACGCTAATTTCAAACCTTGTACCGGACTCTCATCTGCTGAATCCAGAATCCCCTCGTATTCGAAGGTGAGGGTCGTAGTGGAATCTTTCGAGAGACCCGCGGCGAGGGGAACGCGCACGCTGGAGTCCTGGGTTACGCGCTCGGCCGAGAGTGTCTTGCCGTTGGCATCGGTTACCTTGGTGAGGCGCAAAGCGTTGTTGAGTTCGAAGGTGGCGATCGTGAGATCGTCGAGGGCTGTAAGTTTCACCTTGGCCTTGGCGCTGATCTTGTGCGCGTGCGGGTTCAATTCCGCGTCGATCTGGTAGTCGTCTACATGTAAGCGAGTCTTGTCTGCCGACCAGGCCGGCAACGAGCAAAGCGATAGCAGCAGAATGAGGGCGGTCTTCGGAGCCGAACGGTAGCGCCGACGGTAAGTGCTAATCAAGGGGAATCTCCTGGCAGTCAACCCTGGTCCCTATGATGAAGATTGTTACGCAAAAGATGCTGGTGGTACAAGGGTAAGCGATGATTCGCGACAATTTCGCCCAGAGACAGTTCTGGCGGCCCTGCAAGCACGCGTGTTACTCAATTTGAGTCCAGATTTGGCGGCCGGGTTGCCACGACCTGTGGCGGCCCGGGGGAGAGCGGTTCCACTGGCGAAAATGCCAAAACTGCTTCGGCGGCACGTTCGGGGGCGGAAGGACGGTCGTTTGGATCTCTAGATTTCAGAAGCGCCTTGACGCGCGCCAGCCCCTCGATCATCCGGCTGCGGGCGATGCCGTCGGGAAGAATTTTTTGCAGCTCGGTGACAACTCGATCTGCGGTGAAATCGCGCTGGACGAGTTCTGGGACTACCCGTTCGCCGGCAATCAGGTTGACCATCGCGAAATGTGGCACCTTGATTCGGGGCTTGCCCAGGGCGTACGTCAGGGGCGAAACTCGATAAACCATCACAAACGGGGTTCCCACGATGGCCGCTTCCACCGTCGCCGTTCCGCTGGCCACCACTGCGGCCCACGAATGGCGGAGGGCGGGAATGGCTTCATCCACGAGTGTAATGGAGCTGCCCGTGATCGCCATCCGCATGAATTCCAGGTTCAAGGTCGGCGCGACGGGCAATAAATATTCGAATTCCTTGCCAAGTTGATGGGCCGCAGACAGGATCGTGGGCAGGTTCATGCGCACTTCTTTGACGCGGCTGCCGGGCATTAGCGTGATCCAGGTTTTGCCCGCGTCAAGGTTGTGCTGGTTTGCATACTCTTCGCGGCTGAGATTGGGCATCGGCACCTCCGCGAGCGGATGTCCGACGAACGTGGCATCGACGCCGCGGTCCCGATAAAACTTCTCTTCGAACGGAAAGATTACGAGGGCCTTGTCGATGTATTTGCGGAGGAGTCTCACGCGCCCTTGACGCCAAGCCCAGAACTGCGGTGCAACGTAGTAAATGACGGGTACGCCGCGTTTCTTCATCTGCCGTGCCACTCGCCAGTTGAAGGCGGGCGAGTCGATGACGATCGCGAGATCGGGGCGGCGACGATCCGCCTCAGCGATAAGCCTGTGAAACAAGCCGTAGATTTTTGGGAGATGGCTCAGAATCTCGGTAATGCCCACGACGGCGAGATCGCCTGCATCGACTACGGTGTCGCAGCCCGCATCGCGCATGCGTTGACCGCCGACGCCGAAAAATTGCAGCGAAGGATTCCGGCGCCGCAGAGCCTCGATCAGCTGAGCGCCGTACATTTCCCCGGATGCTTCCCCGGCGGAGATCAGGATTCGCACGCGGACATTCTAAACGTTGCTGATGGCATGAATGGCGGAGAGCGTAAGGTGGCTAGTCGTCCGCGCTCACGGTGGGCTGCGGTAGGGCAGCGGGAATTTCCTGGTCTTTGTACTGCAATTGATAGAGCTTGTAGTAGACGCCGCGCTGCGCCAATAACTGCTGGTGGGTGCCCATCTCGCGCACTTTTCCTTTGTGCATCACGATGATCTTGTCGGCTCTTTGAACGGTGGAAAGGCGATGGGCAATCACCACGGAAGTGCGGCCCTCCACCATTCGGGAGAGAGCATCACGAACGCGGAATTCGGTTTCTGTATCGACGCTCGAGGTCGCCTCGTCGAGGATAAGAATTTGCGGATTGTGAGCGAGCGCGCGAGCGAAAGAGATCAGTTGCTTTTGGCCGGTTGAGAGCGTCGAGCCGCGCTCCCGCACCTCTTCCCCAAAGCCACCCGGCAGCGAGCGAATGAAGTCCGCAAGGTTCACTTCTTCCGCAGCGCGTTCTATATCCTGGTCGGCAATCCAGTCGGATCCCAGGCGAATATTTCCGCCGACCGTCCCGCTAAAGAGGAACGGATCCTGCAGCACAACGCCGAAGCGACGGCGCAGATCGTTCAAGTCCATTTCGCGAAGATCGACGCCATCGATGCGGATGGCGCCCTTTTGTACATCGTAGAACCGCAACAGCAGGGAGATCAGCGTGGTCTTCCCTGCACCGGTGTGGCCGACGATCGCGACGGTCTCGCCCGGCTCGATGGTAAAGGACACGTCCCGCAGAACCCAGTCCGGCTCGGCTTCCGAGGAGCCATCCGACGAATCAGAGGCTGCGCGGCGATCGTCCTTGGCTAGAGTGTCGGCCGCGGTTCCACGAGCTCCGTAGGAAAACCAGACACGGTCGAATTCGATGCGTCCCGGTCCCTCCGGGCGCTTTGTAACCGCTGGCGATTCGATGTCGACCGGCGTATCCAGAAGCTTAAACACGCGCTCGGCGGAAGCCATCGCCGATTGCAGGATGTTGTACTTATCGCTCAAATCCTGGATGGGGCGGAAAAAACGCTGCGCATATTGCGTGAAAGCGAACAGTACACCGAGAGTCGCCGCGGTGGGGACGACTCGCAATGTGAAGAAATGTTGTGTCCGTTCGATCGCAAACGTGCTGACCGTGATGTGCTGAATCCAGTCCTTGCCGCCGAACCACACGATGGCAGCAACAGCGATTACGGACAGGATTTCCACCACGGGGTAGTACACCGCGTAGGCCATGATGGCGTCTTTGAAGGCCTCCATATGGCTGGCATTGATGGCGGAGAACTGGCGGAAGGCGCGCTTCTCACGATTGAAGAGTTGCAGCACCAGCATGCCGGAGATGGCTTCCTGCAGGTAGGAATTGATGCGCGCAATGGCGACACGAATGCGCCGGTACGAATCGCGAACTTTGACGCGAAAAATCATGGTTGCCCAGAAAATGAGTGGCAACACGGCGAAAGTGATCAGGGCCAGCTTCCAGTTCATCCAGGCCATGATCGTAATGATGCCGACCAGAACAAACACATCTTCGAAGATCGAGACCACGCCCGCCGTGAACATCTCGTTCAGCGCGTCCACATCGGTGGTCACGCGCGTGACGAGGCGGCCTACCGGATTCTTGTCATAGAACCCGATGTGCATTCGCTGCAGATGGCGGAAGATCTGGCTGCGCAGATCGAACATCACCATCTGACCGGTCCATTGCATGTAGTAGGTCTGAACAAAGTCGCAAAGAAATCCGAAAACGAGCGTGCCGACGTAGAGGCCCGCCAGCTGCGCGATGCCGCGCATCGGTTGCGAACTCAGCCAGCGGTCCAGAATCGAGTGGGCTCCCGCTGATTTGGCGAGGTACTTGTCGATGGCGGTCTTGGTCAGGTAGGGGCCGAGTACATCAAGACCAGCCTTGGTGATGATGGCGGTCAGGGCAACCACTACCTGCCATTTGTAGGGGGCAAGGTAGGTGAGCAGGCGCCGCATCAGCCGGCTGTCATACGCTTTTCCCAGTATTTCTTCTTCCTGATTAGCCATACGAACGCACGTTCAACAGTAATAGATGGCGGAGCCTAGGACAAAGATGGTGAAGATTCGGCAAGGGCAGCATGCTGCAGGCTTTCGAGTTCCCGCACCGCACGGTCCAACTCGTCGATTAATCGATTGCGGGTGCCTTGGAGAAGAACGTTGAGCACGGCGCGGTAATACCAGAGCGTGCCATCTCGTCGCCCGCTGAAGCGGTTCCACACGGAATCGCCCTCCAGGCGATAGTCCGCCAGAATCGTTCGAACATTGTGGAGTTTGTCGGCTGCGCTCACCAGCCGGATGTCGTCGTCCGCATCACGAAGGACTTCCAGATACTCCAGCTTGCGTTGTTTCCAGGGCGGCTTCGGAATCGTGTAGGCATCGGTGCAGCCTTTGACGATTCCGGCGACCCGGTCCCCGAAACGATCCCGCACTTCTTGCAGCATCGGTTCGCCGCCGCAATCCTCCACGACATCGTGCAGCAAGGCGGCGATCGCCTGGTCTTCGTCGCCGCCAGCCTCGAGCACAAGAGCAGCTACGGACATTAGATGTGAAATGTACGGCACGCCGGTTCCTCTGCGAGTCTGGCCAGAATGTTTTTCGGCGGCAAAATGAAACGCCTCGCCGAAACGCGGACCAAGCCGAAATGGGGACGCCACTACGCTCACGAGGACTTCTCACCTCGCCGCATCAGCAGATAAGCGCGAATGAATGGCTGCAAGTCCCCGTCGAGCACACGGTCTACATCGCCCACTTCCTGCTTCGTGCGATGGTCTTTGACCATGCGATAGGGCTGTAAAACGTAAGAACGGATTTGAGAGCCGAAATCGATATCGAGCTTGGAGTCTTCGATTTTCTTCGTCACTTCGCGTTTCTTCTCTAATTCGAACTCGTAGAGTTTGGAGCGGAGCATGCTCATCGCGCGCTCGCGATTTTTATGTTGGGAGCGTTCATTCTGACAACTGGCGACCAAACCGGTCGGGATATGGGTGATACGCACGGCAGAGTCGGTCGTGTTGACGTGCTGGCCGCCCTTGCCGCTCGAGCGATAAGTATCGACGCGGATGTCCTCGGGCTTGATCACGACTTCGATGCTGTCGTCGATTTCAGGAGAGACGAAGACGCTCGCGAATGAGGTGTGCCGCCGCTTCGCCTGATCAAACGGGGAGATGCGCACGAGGCGATGGACGCCGATTTCGCTGGTCAGAAGACCGAAAGCATACTGGCCGTTAACGCCAAATGTGGCCGACTTGATCCCGGCTTCCTCCGCAGGTTGATAGTCGTACAAGACCGTTTGAAACCCCTGCCGCTCAGCCCATCGCAAGTACATGCGAAGCAGCATGTCGGCCCAGTCCTGGGAGTCAACGCCGCCCGCACCGGCGTGAATGGTCATGATTGCATTGCGGGCGTCATGCTGGCCGGAGAGCAGCGTTTCAGTTTCCAAACGGTCGACAAGTTGTTGTAGGGCGCCAATTTCACGCTCCAGGTCCGCATCAACCTTTTCGCCTTCATGGGCCAACTCGAAATAGGCCGCGATATCGTCGTTGCGGCGGGACAGGTCGGCATCCGTCGCTAAAGCATCTTCAAGACGCTTCTTTTCCCGCATGACCTGCTGGGATCTTTCGGGATTGGACCAGAGATTGGGATCCGAAGCCTGTTTTTCGACTTCGGTCAGCTGATCGCGGGCTTTGGCTGCGTCAAAGGTACTCCCGCAGAGTGCGAATCTTATCTTTTAGAGCACCATACTGCTGTTCAAGCTCTTCAACCATCAGGACTCTGTCTTTGGGTGGAATGAGAAGCGCGTGATGAGCGCCCCTAGAGAGATTATCGCACACAGGTAAGCGAACCAGTCTCCGTGGAGTGAATAGAAGGTGGTTGCGTCGATGAGAGCGTACGGCGCGAGGAGTGCGGCCCGCGTTTTTCGTTCAAGATGCGCCACCACCCTGCCGTAAGGGTCGATCGAGGCGGTAAGGCCGGTGTTGGTGTCGCGCAGGAGCCAGCGGTTATTTTCGACGGCTCGCATGCGTGCCTGATTCAAGTGCTGCGCCCAGGCCCCGGAATCGCCATACCAGCCATCGTTCGAGATGTTCACGAGAACATCGGCGCCTTGCTTTGGCAGTTGCCGGATCTCGTTGGGGAAGATGGATTCGTAGCAGATGAAGACTCCAAGTTTTTGATTCCCCGCCTGGAGTGGCACGCGCGACGTCCCGTGAGTGAAGTTGCCAACAGCCTGGGTGAGCCCGCCAGCGAACGAAAACATCGAAGCAAACGGGACGTATTCGCCAAACGGCACCAGATGGATCTTGTTGTAGCGGCCATCCCATGCCCCGGTTGGCGCGACCAGCGAGGCGGAATTGAAAACCTTCTGCGGGCTATCAACGCCGATCGAGCCGACCACGACCCACGCCTGTGCCTGTCGAGCGAGATTGCTGATTGCGTCCCGGAAAACCGCGTCGTTTGTCTCGAAAGGCGCGGGAGACTCCGGCCATGCGATTAAGTCAGGGCGAGACGGGGACGCGACACTCAGGCTCAAGGAAGAGAACTCGTGCAGGTTCTTCTCGAAATCGTCGGTCGTCCACGGCTCGGCTTCGGCAACCGGCAGATTCTGCTGCAGCAAGACGGCAACACGATTGGAGGGCAGCGGAGGGAGCGGAGTCCATCGTCCGGCTTGCAAAAGAACGGCCGCTGAAAGCGAAGCGATCAGGAGAGTTTTGCGTTTTGCGCGCGGAACCAGAAACGCCGCGGCAAAGGCCACATTCACAAGCGCAATCTCGAAAGAGAGTCCGTAGACGCCGACAAATGTGGCGATACGAGTGAGAGGAACATTGTCGACCTGCGTGATCCCAAGCAGGTTCCAGGGGAAACCGCTGATGCGAGTTCGGGTGAGCTCCACTGCTACCCACAGAAACGGTGCGGCGAGAAGCGCAGAGCGGTTAAAGGAATTTTTCCTGGCCAGCAAACTCAGCAACAGGCCGAACGCGCCGTGGTAGAGACCCAGATAAAGCGCGAAGAGCACGAGGACAAAAGCCGCGATGGGCGTACTCAAGCCACCGTACTGGTGCATGGTGTCGTACACCCAATAACAGGTTCCGATGTACCAGATGACACCGCACGCGTATCCGAGCAGGAAGCCTTGGGCGGGAGTCGCAGGAATCAGCTTTTGCGATTCATCGAGTTGAATGGTTTCCGGTGCGCGAGCACGCAGGATAGCAATGATCAGCGGGGCGAGAGCGATCCATGTGAGGACGTACAAGCCGGGGAGCGGAAAGCTAAGAATCTGCAATGCTGCCGACATAAGCACCAGCAGCCAGGCATTCTTGCGGACTTGTCGCACGCGTGAAGGATAGCAAATCGTGGATCGGCCGATGGGTTGTGGCGGTTTCCTTAGCTCCCTGCTGATTCGGCAGTCCTTACCGGGTCTATTGAGGCGGACAGACGGCCACGAACAAACGAAATGATCTCAGGCGTGACGTACGGCGGGGGAGTAATGTTAAACATGGGCTTGCTTCCAACAGGCTTCAAAGATACCCCCTTCCATTCAGTGGAAGCATGCGCTGAATCATGCAGGATCACGGCATCCGCGCGGTCGAGGAACTCGCGTGCGGAATCTTTGAAGTCGGCGTTCGCAGGGTCAAGAACGGTGAGATAGAGATCTGGACGAAGGAACTTCAGAATACTGTTCGACTCGATAATGATGTTTTCCGCTCCCGCTAACCTTTGCCGCAAGGCCGGCATGGCCTCCGCGAGGCGCCCTTGCTGGGTGCGGACCCACCAAACCCTGGACGCACCTGCGACCAGGAATCGGGAGGTATCAGAGTCGCCGGCGACATTTTTTTCCTCAGTGATTGCCCAAGAATGGTCGTCGGTCGCGCAATCACAAGCTTCCCCGTTGGCCGAGCAGACGCCGTGGCCGTATTGCGTGACCTTCAGCGCCGTCCAACGAAACTCGCGCAAAGCAGAAATGACGCCAGCGACAACGCTGGTTTTGCCTACGCTGCGCGAATGCCCGCCGATGACGAGGATGGCCATAAATCAGTCGTTGGTCATTGGTCCTTGGTCGTTGCTTCAACCCCCCGGATCAAGAAGAACTCTCATTCGAGATCTTCTTTCGTCAGTTTCGCCAGGAAGGCCAATTCTTTCAAATACTGCTTGATCGGGCGAGCCGGCGTCCCCCAGAATACGACTCCCTTCCCCCGAATCACTTTCTTACTGGGGATTCCGCTCTGCGCGCCCAGAATCGCGCCGGACTCGATTTGCACGTGATCGGCAATGCCGACCTGGCCGCCAATGATCGCCTGGTTGCCGACGACTGCGCTTCCCGACAGACCGGTCTGCGCTGCGATTACCACGTCCTCCCCGATATCCACGTTGTGGCCCACGTGCACAAGGTTATCAATCTTTGTGCCTCGCCGGATGCGGGTAATGTCTAAAGCTCCGCGATCGACCGTGGAATTGGCTCCGATCTCAACGTCGTCCTCTATTTCGAGCCGTCCGATCTGCGGGAATTTTTCGTAGCGGCCCGTTTTCGCGTCCCGCACGTAGCCGAATCCGTCGCTCCCAAGCACCGCGCCGGCATGAACGACCACGCGATCAGCGAGCACGGCTCCGGGATAAATGGTCACATGAGGATGGAGGCGGCAACTGCGACCGATCTTTGTCCCCGCGCCAATGACACACCCAGCGCCGATCCAAGTATCCCGGCCGATGTGCACATCCTCTCGAATCACAACGTTTTCGTCGACCGCCACGGTTTTATCGAGTTTTGCAGTGCGATGGACGAGTGCGCTGGCGTGTACGCCAGACGCGACAGGAGGCGCCTCATTCAGGCATTTGGCGGCCCGAGCGAAGGCACGCCTTGGCTGCTCCGTTAGCAGGAGAGGCTTTTGTATGACTTGGCGCCCAGCAAAAGGACCCGCGATGACGGCAGTCGCGGCGGATTGCAGCGCCGGCGCGAGATTTTTTTGCTCCTCGACAAAGACCAGATCGCCGGGCTTTGCGGAGCGAAGGCTCGCGATACCGCTGACCTCCGCGTTCCCGTCGCCGACCAGGACGGCGTCCACAAGCTCCGCCACTTCTTTCACAGTACGTTTCATGCATCTTGTATAGCAGCCGGATTCGGCGAAAGAAAGTTGGGCGATGTTTTTGGCGTCCTCTCCTACAATCGGAACATGCAGCGCAAGATGTTCTGGCTGATCGTGGTCGTGCTGGAAGTTGCCGCCTTCTGGCTGCCGTTCTGGTGGCAATTCTTCGCGATTGTGCCCATCGCCTTCATAGCGTGGTGGGTCGCCTATCGTAGTGAGTGGTTCGAGTAGAGCGGAGGCTGGCCCCGAGGCCGGGTCTTCCATCTGCGATGCACCCAGAGCCATTGGTCCGGATACTTTCTGACAAAATTCTCAATCACTTTTGTGAAGAGCTGAGTGTTGGCGACGATATCGGCGTCGTTGTCGCCGGTACGAACCAACTTCACGGGAGGATCAAATCGCAAACGATACTTACGCAAGACCGGATCCCAAAGAGTGAATCCCGGCAATACGGCCGCGTTTGTGCGGAGCGCAATGCGCGCAAGCCCACTCGGCGTGCAGGCAGGGATCCCGAAGAAATCAACAAAGATGCCTTGGGGCGGCATCATGTTGGTGTCCATCAAGATGCCGACAGTTGCGCCCTCTTTCATCGCGCGCAATAACTCACGGACCGGATCATCTTTGAGAATGGGAATGTTGCCGTGCATGGTGCGATATTCGCGCACCATGCGATCGAGGTAGGGATTGTCGAGCGGGCGCATCACGAAGCGCAGCGGGTGTCCGTACAACGAATGCGCGAACGCGGAGAGTTCCCATCCGCCCAGGTGTCCGGTGAGGAACAGCACTCCCTTGCCATCGTCGGAGGCGCGCTGAAAATTTTCGAAACCGTCGTAGATGACAACGTCGCTGACATTTTCCGCGGTATACGAGGGGAACAGACAGATCTCGGCCAGTTGCCGACCCAGAGAGGTGAAAACTCCACGCAGGATTCTGCGTTTTTCAGAGACGCTCTTTTCGGGGAAGGCCATGCCGAGATTGCGCATGCCGACGCGGCGCAGCTTTCCGTGCAGGAAGTAGACGAATTGCCCTACGCCAATTCCGACTGCGCGGGCGGCGGGTCGAGGAAGCGCACCAATGGTCTTCACAATGCACCAAGCCAGCGCGTACTCGAGTCGATATCGCATCGCGGCGAAGCGTGACCGTATCACCCGGCATTTTTGACTGTCAATGCAATGTGGGTCGGCTGTCGGAGCCATTGTCTATTCTGGAGTTTTTTCAAACCAGAAGACACATCGAGGGAGAACGATCCTTGCGCAATACGGAGATCCACCCTGCGGGTCGCTTTGCCTTGGGTAGCAACCCGCAGGATGTTTTCTAACTTGAATGCAGATCTACTTGTTGTCTGCAGGCTTGGGCGTGGCGGGCGTTTGGTCCTTATCCGCCGCTTTCTTCGCCCACTTCGCCAAGGTGTTCAGGAACGGATACGCACTCTGCGGGGCGTCGATTTTGCCGGTCAACGATGTTCGGAAGGGGACCATCCGATTGTAAAACTCTCGCGTCGTATTTTTGTCCTGCTTGATCACCGCTCCCGCAAGAGAGACTCCTGCGAAGACGCCGCGCGTACGAGAGTATGTCAAAACCTGTGCCCGCAACTTCCAATCCGTGTCGGCCGCAGCATGCCGGCCAACTGGTCCTGCGGCCACGGAGGCATCTGCGCCCAGTTTGAACTTGCTGGAGAGCAGATTCTTCATGCCGTCTTTGTTCATGATCAGCATGACCAGGTCGATGGCCTGGCCGCCAATCTGAAATCCGATGCTTCCCCCGCTCGTGAACAGGAAAGCCGGTGCGCTCCAGCCAGTCGGCGTACGGCAACTGGCGACGCCACGGCCGTAATTTGCGGCCACGATGAATCCGCCTTTGAGAAGCGAAGGCACGACCGCGACGCATTCCGCCGAACCCAGAACCTCTTCCGGAATGCCCGTGTCGGGTGCCGACTCAATCTCGTCGATTACGGTGGCCGCGGCCTGAATGCGGTCTTCGGCCTTGTTGGTGTCTTTGGGCTCACTGTTTTTGTCGTCGGCAAACATGGCCGCCGATAACGTCATGACAAGCAACACGAGCAGGGTCTTTTTCATCAGTCCTCAGTCTTCCTGGGAAGTATGGAATTTTTGCTTGGGATTAGCGGATTGATTTTAAAGGAAATTCAGGATTCGCAGGGAGATTGCAGGCACAAAAAAATCGGGGCTGAAAGTGGCGACCCTAATCTCCACCCCCAACCCCGTCTCCCAGGTTCTGTGGTAGGTGGATCGAGTATGCAGTACATACGTTCCACCTACAAGATTACCGCGGTCACTGGCCACAAGTAACGTCGGCGGTTCTACTTCGCCGTCACCAACGAATGAGTGATCGCGTGTACCGACAGGGCAATGCGATTCTGCACTCCCACTTTGCGCATCAACTTCGCAACATGGGCCTTGACGGTGCGCTCTTCGATTCCCAACGCGGCGCCAATTTCCTTGTTGGATCGGCCCGCTACCAGCATTTCGAGCACTTCTTTTTCACGATCGGTGAACGTCACGCGGCCGGCGGGGAAAATCCTTCCCGGTGACGAGGTTACGCGCTCAATAAACATCGACAGGACGCGGCGGGGCGCCCATACCGAGCCTTGATTGACAATGCGGATGGCCTGGACGAATTCTACCGGCGTCGCGGCCTCGTCAACGTAACCTTTGGCTCCGGAGGCGATGGCTTTCAGGATCGTCTCTTCGTCCATGCCCGATCCAGTTACGATGATCCGCAGGTCGGGCCGCGTGGCCTTCAGGCTGGCCATCACGTCGAACAGGTTCTGCCCAGCACGGCTGCCCAAAAGGACCAGGTCGATCCCTTCAAGCACGCTGATATCAGGCAGGGTGGCCGAGACGAGTTCGAAATCCGACTCGGAATCAAAAAGGGCCCGGAAGCCCACGAACCGCAGCGGGTCGCTCTCGACTACGGCAATACGAATGAGAGGCTTTTTCGCCATCGCAGCTTTCATAGCAGTCCTTGGTAGTATCGAACTGGACTCAGAATAGACCGAGTGGCCTGCGTTGCAAAGAGTCAGTAACAAAAGGGAAATTACTGCGGTAACATCGGTACAAGTCCAAAAAGACGGTGGGAGCGCATGAATTTTCGGAAATTGGCCTTATTTGTCGCAGCACTTCTGGTGGCGTGCGCATGGGTTGCGGCGGGAGAGGCCAAAGCACAAGCCGACGCCTCTACCCAAGCTCCCGCTTCGGCGCAGACGTATCAACCGAAATTCCCTGGGGATCCGGCTCGCTCGGACTCAGAAGCGGGTGCATTGGGCTATATGCGCGTCGTGATCAGGGCGCAAAAGGACTACAACAAGAAACACAATGAATACGCCACCTCGTTCATGGATTTAGTGAATCATGGTTCGTTTACGCGGCGGATGGCGCAAACGAAGGATCGTGGAGATTACACGGTGGGATTCAAGGGAAAGAAAGACGGCTACATCCTGACGATGACGCCGAAGAACCTGGATGTGCAACACCGGTCTTTTTATGCGGAAGAAGATGGGGTGATTCGTGCTGACGAGAGCAAGGCCGCAGACTCCGGTTCTCCCAAACTCAAGTGAGATCTACGAACTGCGCATGGCACCGCAGGAAGGCTTGAACACACCGACCTTCATAAAGCTTTATCCGGCTTGATCTGCACTGCCTTGCCATCGCGGTAGGTGATCGTGATGGGCTTCCCTCCGTTGGTGTAGTGAACCGTCTTCCAGGTGGGATCGTCCTGCTTTTCCGGTCGGCCCACACCGATCGCGAAGTCGGTCTGTAATTCGTTCATCCCCTGCTTGACTTCGCGCTTCTCGATCGACTGCCACACATCTGGGGGCCAGTGCTTATACAGCTCGCGGGGATCCTGGATATAGAGCATCTCGTCGGAATAGATCTTGTAATCCCCTTCTTTGAAAAAACCGATTTGAAAAGCGTAGGTTTTGCCATCCTGGTCGAAGATCGCCATCACCTGTTTTTGTTTGCCTGAATTGGGTGCGGTATCTGTGACTACGTCTTTGATCTCGAGCCGTTGAATCGGGAGCAGCATCCCTGCTTCATGTTCGAAGTTGGCATGATGGGTGGCGCGATCGTAGGGAAAGTACATGTAGCGATAGCCCTCTTTCACCCACACCGGCTGCCTGGTCAATTCGCGCGCGGACTTCAAGTCGTAGGGATGGAGCCGCTTGGGCACAACGTAGTAGTCGGGATTGAGGGCAGGGGCGGCCTGTTGCTGAACCTCGGGCTTGTTTTCTGCATGCCGCTGATAGAGCACGTACCCGGTGCGCAGCGCGGCAACGGCAATCGCCAGGACAAAAGCGATCTGGATCTTCTGTTTGACGCTCGGGTCGAGGTCCATTGTTCTAAGTTACCAAACGCATGTTTTTGACAGCGTAACTCAGATGCGACCGGGCGGGAGAGAGTCGGACTTTCTGCTCGCCAATCGAAGAATAATCATTGACGCCATTGGGCGGCGACACTAATTTGGTGCAAACCCTCTGGCCCTCGAACGAGGAGCGTTGCATGAAAGCTTGGACGCTGGTGTTTGTGCTGGTGGGTGCAGTCCTGCTTGGTTTCGCCGCCGGCTCTCGCGGGCAGTCTCCCTCTCAACCAACCGAAGCTGTTACCGGATTTGACGACCAGAGCAATGGCTTTTCGGATCCGGATCGTCGCAAGGCAGATCAGAAGTTTTTCGAAGAGATAGAGCATATCGCTCCCGACGGGCTGGGACCTATATACAACGCGCAATCCTGCCGGGAGTGTCACCAGACGCCGGTTTCGGGCGCGGCCAGCCAAGTGAGTGAATTCCGTGTCGGCCACGTGGACTCGCACGGTTTTTTCCAGAATCCTGAGATTCCGATCAATCATGGCACCGAGGTCATCAAGGGCAGGACTTTGGTAAACGATCGGGCGATCTGCCCGGAAGTTCAAGAGCATGTTCCGGGAACGGAAACCATCCGCACGACACGCCTAACGACCAATACTCTGGGGGATGGATACGTCGAGGCGGTTCCTGATACGACGCTGGTCAAGATTCGGAGAGACCAGTGCAAGAACTCGCATGGGAAGATTTGCGGACAGGCGGTGAAGGTGCCCGTCCCGACCGGCGAAGGCACGAATCGCATCGGGCGATTTGGCTGGAAAGATCAGCATGCTAGCCTGCTGGCATTTGCCGCGGATGCTTATCTGAATGAGATGGGAATCACGAACAGTCTGCAGAAAGATGAAGTGACCACCACCTGCAGTCCTCCGGTCAGCACGACAGTTCCAAACAACGATCCGACGAAGATCACCGAGCCAAATAGCCTTCCAGATCCTACCGATAACAATCTGGAAGATATCGATCATTTCGCAAGTTTCATGCGCTCTTTGAAGGCTCCAGCGCGCGACGCAACGCTAGCAGCGAAACCGGATGCCAGTCATGGTGAACAGGTGTTCAACAAAATCGGGTGCTCAATTTGCCACGTGCAGACGATCGTGACCGGCAAGAGTCCCGCGGCTCCGGGAGGACCGGGCCTGCATCCGGAAGCGCTCGAAAACCGGGCCATCCATCCATACAGCGATTTCTTGTTGCATGACGTCGGCACGGGCGACGGAATCGCCATCGCGTTGGTGGAACACTTCGGTCGCGAGCGACTCGAAAAGCACTGGCAAGAGGAGAAAGCCGCAGGGGCAAACTACACGCCAGCCAAAAGTGAAGACGAGTGTAGCGAGAGTTACCAGACTGCGGTGGTCGAAGGGGAAAAACACCCCAATCTTTCGCGAGACACACACTGCGCGCGCAACAAGATCAGGACCGCTCCCCTGTGGGGACTTCGGCTACGCTCCCGATTGATGCACGATGGCAACTCCGTGCAATTGGAGGATGCAATTCGGCGCCATCGCGGGGAAGCGGAAAAAGTGACGGAGAAATTTCTAAAATTGAAGCCCGGCGACCAGCAGGCGCTGCTGGTTTTTCTGCAATCGTTGTAAAGGTTCTGGAGACGAAAACTGCAGATCGAGGGGGCGAGCTTTTCTAGATTTGGCGTCATCCTATCCCTAAATAAGCCAGGGCCTGAATCTCAGGACCGGGAATGCATTCGTGTTCGGACCAACGAGATGCGACTTCAGTGAGGTAAAATGGATTGCAGCGGTGGGGTTTTGTCTATCGTATCCCCTGATTTGGAGAGTAGATGGCCGTTACGCAAGAGGAAGTTCTGAGCGCACTCAAGCAGTGCTATGACCCCGAAATTCCGGTCAATATTGTGGATTTAGGCTTAATATACGAAGTTCGCTTCGAGCCTGCGCCGGAAGAGAAACAGGATGTCACTATCGATATGACGCTGACGGCGCAGGGCTGTCCCGCGCATGTGCAAATCAGCGATCAGGTACGTTCCCGTCTGGAACAGCTTCCCGGGATCCGCACCGCTCACGTGAACGTGGTGTGGAATCCGGCATGGACGCCAGAGCGCTTGAGTCCCGATGCCCGAAAGCAACTGGGAATCGAGTAGCGGCTAGGCTCTAGGAGCCAATCTCGTCCAGCATTTCCCCGACACCCTGTTCTGCAAACTGAGCGATCTTCTGTCCGGCGCGTGAGACCACTTCCATCAAGCGCATACCACTCTGGAAATACTCGGGCAGGCTGGACCGGACGTCCTCAAATTTCTCCGGATATTCAGACGCCAGCACCGCCAGCCCCACACCTGCAGACAGGACACCCGCCGGCCATTTTTTCTTGAGGAATAGAACCGCCGATGTTCCCAAAGATCCCGCGACTACCGCCTTCTTCCATCCGTCCATACTGTTCTCCCTGTCGTGCCAATTCTAACGCAGCCGACTCGGCTGCTTTATACTGCGCGAGCCTCTTCATGACCGCTCGTTCCAACGGTCACAGATGGAGAAATCGATGCCCGCAGGCCCTCGCTCTTACAAAACGTTAGGCAGTTTGATGCCGGCCTTTCTGGTCTTAGCGCTTTTTTCTTTTGTTTCCGGCTCAACAGCGCAGTCGCCTGGCGCAAAACCTCGCGCCCGCGATCTGGGCGTGCCGTTCGACGGAATGCCCGGGCCCTACAATGCGATCACCGACGTCAAAGGTGTGGAAGTTGGGCACACTACCCTGATCTCCGGTTCCGGGAAGCTGAAGGTGGGAGAAGGCCCGGTGCGCACGGGCGTGACCGCGGTTCTGCCGCGCGGGAAAGACTCGCAGGATCCGGTGTTCGGCGCTTGGTTCACCTTGAACGGAAACGGAGAAATGACCGGAACGACATGGCTGGAAGATTCCGGATTCCTCGACGGGCCGGTGATGATCACCAATACGCACAGCGTTGGAGTGGTGCGCGATGCGGTAATCGCATGGCGGGTGAAGAAGGCGTCACCCGACCAAAACGGCTACGACTGGTCGCTGCCGATAGTCGCCGAAACATACGACGGCGATCTCAACGACATTAACGGCTTCCACGTAAAACCTGAGCATGCCTGGCGCGCTCTCGATACGGCTCACGGTGGTCCGGTCGAAGAAGGCAATGTCGGTGGTGGGACCGGCATGATCTGCAACGAGTTCAAGGGCGGGATTGGAACTTCGTCTCGCGTTCTAGACGCCAAGTATGGAGGGTATACGGTCGGAGTGCTGGTGCAATGCAATTACGGCTGGCGCAGTCAGCTACGAATCGCAGGAATTCCCGTGGGACGGGAGATCCAGGACCACAAGGTGCGAGACAACGACGTCGGATCGATTATTGTCGTGGTTGCGACGGATGCACCCATCATCCCGACGCAAGTAAAGCGGCTTGTACGGCGGGTTTCGTTGGGGCTGGGGCGGGACGGCAGTTTCTCGGGAGATGGCTCGGGCGACATTTTTGTGGCTTTCTCGACGGCGAATCCGGGCGCCGCTGGTTCAACGAGTACGCACCAGATCACGATGATGCCCAATGAACAGCTGAACCCGTTATTTTTGGCAACCGTTCAGGCAACGGAAGAAGCCGTAATCAACGCCATGGTTGCCGCCGAGACCATGAAAGGCATCAACGACTTCGAAGTGATCGCCCTGCCCCATGATCGACTGCGGGAGGTGCTGAAGAAATACAACCGGTTGGTGCAGTAGGGAGCCGAGAATGCGGAGCCTGGACGACGATCGCTGGAACTGCCTGAAAGGAGGTTACGGCACTCCGTTCGATCCAAGACCATTGCTGGTTCGGTTGAAAGCTGGTCGAGATGTCGACGGGGTTTGGTCCGAACTTTGGGAAGAACTCCATCATCAGGAGATGTAGGCGAGGCTTCCTATGCGGCCGTTCCTCACCTTGTACAAATCTGTCGCGAGGCGGGTATTTCCGGGTGGAATCTCTATGGAATCGTTTTGACAATCGAACTGGCACGCGGGACAGGCCAGAACCCTCCCGTTCCAGAGTGGCTGGAAGGTTCATATTTTGCTGCGATTCACGAGCTAGCTCATTTGGGTAATGCAAAAATTATGGCGTGTGAAGAGGGGGATTTCGCCGTTCGAGCAATCCTCGGCATTCTCGCGATCGCAAAGGGTCTTCGAACCCATGCGATGGTCATGGTTGACTATGATGAGGATGAGCTCTTGGAACTGTTGGACGTCGAGAACTCAGCGTAGGACCAAGTGACAAACTGTCAGGCGATAACACGTCCGCCGGGTACGATCTCCAGCGCGGCCGCCAGCGCCCACCGCTTTTGAGCGCCTTGCGGGACCAGTTCTTCCACCACATACAGCTTGCGACCGACATCGCAAGCCAATTCATGCAGCGTCTCTCGCGCTTGGGCGTTTTTGAATTCCGCCAAACGATTTTCGGCTGCCCATTCTGGAACTCCAACTAGCGGAAGTCCTGAATATGGACTTCGCGGTCTTATTTAGCTGGAGTATGTAGCGGCGGGAGCCGTGACTCTGTCGCCATCGACACATAGCTTTGTGATCTTGATCACGGTGTCGGGGGTAGGGACGACTGGTGTGGCTGCGTCTCGCGGTGCCAGATGCCAGACGAGTTGAGCACGAAACCCCGCCCGCCACGGCTTTCAGCCGACGACAGCACGGTCGGTCATGTCCAACCCTTTGTCGATGATCGTGAATGCTTCGCGCAATTGCTGTTCGTTGATGCACAAGGGTGGGTTCGTGTAGAAAGTGTTCCAGCGGACCAGCGTGTAAAGCCCGTTGTCACGGAAAAATTTGCCGAGGGCGGCCATTTCTTCGGAAGTCCCGTTAAAAGGGGCCATGGGCTGCCTGGTTTTTCGGTTCCGAATCAGTTCGACGATACCGAAAAGGCCGATGGATCGCACCGCGCCGACGGATGGATGCTTTGCCTGCAGCTCGGCTCCGAGTTCTTTCATGATGGCACCCATTTTGCGGGCGTTCTCGATCAGACCGTCTTCCTCGTAGACCGATATGGTTGCAAGCGCCGCTGCGCAGCCCATGGGATGGCTGTTATAGGTCAGGCCTCCGTAGAAAACCTTGTCCTGGAAGTGCTGTGCAATGTGGTGGCGCATGCCGATCGCGCCGAGCGGCAGATAGCTGGAGGTCAGCCCCTTCGCCATAGAGATCATGTCGGGCACCACTTTCCAGTGGTCGATGGCGAACCACTCGCCAGTTCGACCGAAGCCGGCCATGACCTCATCGGCGATCATCAGGATGCCGTATTTATCGCAAAGTTTACGCACGCCCTGCATGTATCCGTCAGGTGGCACCAGGATGCCGTTGGTTCCAACCACGGTCTCCAGGATAAAAGCGGCGATGGTTTGCGGGCCCTCGAGTTGGATGACTTCCTCGATCATCTGCAGCGAGGTCTCGGCGGATTCCCATCCGCGCTCGATGCCGTGGTAGGGATCGAGCACGCGCACAACCCCGGGAATGCCGGGTTCAGCAGCCCAGCGCCGCGGATCGCCGGTCAACGTGATGCTGCCCGCCGTGGCGCCGTGATACGAGCGGTAGCGTGCCATGATCTTTTGCCGTCCGGTGAAGAAGCGCGCAATCTTGATAGCGTTCTCATTGGCTTCGGCACCGCCGTTCGTGAAGAAGAAGGTGTCGATGTCCCCGGGCGTGATTTCGGCTAATTTTGCACCAAGACGCGCGCGCGGCTCGGTAGCCATGAAGGGATTGGCGTAAGCCAGAGTTTGCGCCTGTTCGTGGATAGCGCGGATAACACGCTCATCACCGTGTCCGATGTTGACGCTCATCAGCTGGCTGTTGAAATCGATGAAGCGCTTCCCTTCCGGCGTCCAGAAATGGATCCCCTTGGCGCGTGCGACCGGGATAGGGTCGACTTTCGACTGCGCGGACCACTCAAACAGAGTGTGCTTTCGGGTGAGATCGACGATTTCCTTGCCGGTGAGAGGTGGCGTGCTTGTGAGAGTCGTCATTTTCGATTCCGTTCGAAGGACTTTCTGGCGAGCCGGCTCGCCCAGACGAGGGCGCCTGGGCCCAGGTATTTTCAGAACTTTCGCGAGTGCTCTTTGGCCCAGCGCTCGACCACGACTTTTTGTTCCGTGTAAAACTCGACCGAGTCGCGACCTTGACCGTGCAGGATACCGAAGAAGCTGTCTTTCCATCCGCTGAACGGAAAGTACGCCATGGGAGCCGCTACGCCGATGTTGATGCCGATATTCCCCGCTGGCGCCTCATAGCGGAAACGCCGCGCCGATGAACCGCTCGACGTGAACAGCGAGGCCTGATTGCCGTACGGATTGCGCTCCAGCCACGAGATCGCCTCGTCCATATCGTTGGCGTGGATCAGGCTCAGCACGGGGCCGAAGATCTCCGTGTGCGCCAGCTCACTTGTTGCCGGGAGCCCGTCGAGAATGGTGGGCTTCACGAAGTTCCCGGTCTCGTGTTTCGGCACCTTCGCATTGCGGCCGTCGAGCAGGACTTTCGCGCCTTGCTTCTCACCTGCGCCGATCAGCGACTCGATGCGCTCTTTACTCTGACGGGTAATCACCGGGCCCATCTGCACGCCGTCTTCGAGGCCGTTGCCGACTTTGAGCTTCGACGCCGAGTCGGCGATCGCATCGCGAAAGGTCTTTTGCGCTTCGCCGATCGTGACCGCGACAGAAACCGCGAGGCATCGCTGTCCCGCGCATCCAAATGCGCTGTCGGAGATGATCTGCGTCGCCATCTGCATGTCGGCGTCCGGGAGCACAATCACGTGATTCTTGGCGCCGCCCTGGCATTGCGCACGCTTTCCGTTGGCGCCGGCCCGCGCGTAGATGTAGCGAGCGACGGGTGTTGAGCCAACGAAGCTGACGGCGCGTACTCGTGGATCGTCGAGCAAGGTGTCGACGGCAACCTTTCCGCCATTGACGAGATTTACAACGCCTTTGGGCAGTCCGGTTTTCTCAAGCAGTTCGAAAATGTAGCGCAGCGTGAGTGGAACACGCTCGGAGGGTTTGATGATGAAGGTGTTCCCGGTCGCGATTGCGTAGGGCAAAAACCAGAACGCAATCATCCCCGGGAAATTGAAGGGCACAATCGCGGCGACGACGCCTAGTGGTTGGCGGATCATCATCTCGTCGATGCCGCGAGCCACGTCTTCCAGGTTGTATCCCTGCATCATCATGGGAATGCCGCAGGCGACCTCGACGTTCTCGATGGCGCGGCGCATCTCGGCTTTCGCTTCCGTGAAGGTCTTGCCGTTTTCCTGCGTGATGATGCGGCTGATGTCGTCGATGTGTTCTTCCAGCAACCCCTTCAGCTTGAACAGAGGCTGAATACGATCTTCCGGGGGCGTGCGGCGCCATGCTAGATAGGCCGCGGCTGCGGCATCAATGGCTTTGGTGACCTCGCCGCTATCCGAGATGGGAACCTTCCCGAGGTTCTCGCCGGTCGCTGGGTTGATGACGTCGGCCCACTCGCGCGCGTTCGACTCGACCCACTCGCCGTTGATGTAGTTCGGAATTTTGGTTTCAGTAATGACAGCGGTACTCATATCAACCTACCTCTGCGATCTTGAAAATCATTGGTTCGACACGGGCAAAAAACCCGCTCCCACATTGCTATCAAGCTTACACCGGCTGTGCCGCTGCCTCGTGCTTTCTTTCGTAGACGGTCTTGAGCGCACTTTCGAGAACGCCCAGCCCTTCGTCGAGTTGCTCGTCGGTGATGACAAGCGGCATCAGCAAGCGAATCACGTTCCCGTACGAGCCGGCTGAGATGGTGATCAGTCCGTGCTCGTAGCAGTATTGGGTAATTTCCTTGGTCTCTTGCGCGGCCGGCTCTGGTGTCTGTTGCGACTGCACGAGTTCAATCGCCTGCATGGCGCCGAGCCCGCGCACGTCGCCGATCATCGGCCAGCGTTTCTGCCACTCTCGCGCCCGCTTCTGGAAGTGGTCCCCCAATTCGTTGGCGCGAGAAAACAGGTCCTGATTCTCGAAGATATCCAGCACGGCAAGAGCCGCTTCACACGCGACCGGATTGCCGGCGAACGTACCTCCCAGACCTCCGTGTCCTGGGGCATCCATGATTTCAGCGCGGCCCGTAATGGCCGCCAGCGGCAGGCCGCCGCCGATAGATTTTGCAGTGACAATGATGTCGGGTTCGATCCCGTAGCGTTCGCTGGCAAACAGTGCGCCTGTGCGACCAAACCCGCTTTGCACTTCGTCGGCGATGAACAGCACGCCATGCCGATGACAGATATCGATCAAGGTTCGGAAATAGTCGGGCGGCGGAGCGACGAAACCGCCTTCGCCAAGGACCGGTTCGGCAATCACCGCGGCCACCCCTTCCTGGGCTACGACCCGTTTAAAGGTATCTTCCAGGTGACGTGCGCAGTAGAGATCGCACGACGGATATTTCAGCGAGTACGAGCAGCGGTAGCAATACGCGTACGGTATCCGGTACACCTCTCCCGGAAAGGGATGGAAACCGGCTTTGTAGGGATGCGTTTTGCTGGTCAACGACAGGGCCATCATGGTGCGACCGTGAAAGGCATCTTCGAAGGCGATGATTCCCGGCCGTCCCGTGGCCGCGCGCGCGATCTTTACGGCATTCTCGACTGCCTCGGCGCCAGTGTTGACGAAGAAAGTCTTCTTCGGAAAGTTGCCGGGTGTCACCTGGTTGAGGCGCTCGGCCAGGCGAACGTAGCTTTCGTAGCCCGTGACTTGCACACAGACGTGGAGGAACTTGTCGAGTTGCTTTTGAATCGCCGCCAGAACGCCGGGAGCGCGGTGGCCCGTGTTCAGACAACCGATTCCGCCGGCGAAGTCGATGTAGCGATTGCCATCGACGTCTTCGAGGACTGCGCCCTCCGCCTTGGCCACGTAGACAGGCGTGCCCTGTGACAACCCGCGTGGTATCGCAGCAGTCCGGCGATCGCCGAGCGCTTTGGATCTGGGCCCCGGGATTTGCGTCTTCAGTTGAATCGTCGCCATCTCAGTACCATCCGATTGGAGCTTCGTTCAGATTGATGTGCACCTGCTTGGTCTCGAGATACTCCTCGATGCCCCATGGACCCAGTTCGCGTCCGAAGCCCGATTGCTTGTACCCGCCCCACGGCGCTTCGACATAGGTCGGCTGCATGTGATTCACCCACACGATACCGGCGCGCAGCGCCTTCACGGCGCGGAATGCCTTGAAGATGTCCCGCGTCCAGACCGCGGCTGCCAGGCCGTAAGGAGAATCATTCGCGATCTTCACCGCATCTTTTTCGTCCTCGAAGGGGATGACCGCGGCCACGGGTCCGAAGATCTCTTCACGAGCAATGCGAGCACTGTTGTCGACGTCGTAGAAAATAGTCGGCTGGACGTAGTAGCCTTTGGCAAATTGCTCGGCACGGCTACCGCCGAAGGCGAGCTTGGCTTCTTTCTTGCCGACCTCGAGGTAAGAGCGCACGCGGTCATATTGATCTTTGCTGACCAGCGGGCCCATTTTGGTTTCGCGGTCGAGGGGAGCGCCAAGTTTGATCTTCTTGGCCTTCTCGGCCATGGCGTCGACGAATTTCTTGTAAATCGGCCTCTGCACCAGAATACGGCTGCCCGCGGAACAAACTTCGCCCTGATTGATGAAGACGCCGAACAGCGCACCATCGATGGCGGCTTCGAAGTCGGCGTCGGCGAAAAAGATGTTGGGCGATTTGCCGCCAAGTTCCAAGGTCACGCGCTTCACGGTATCGGCGGCCTGCTTGACGATGATCTTCCCCACGGCTGCGCTGCCCGTGAACGCGATCTTGTTCACATCGGGGTGCTGCACGAGGGGCGCGCCGGCGCTCTCGCCAAAACCCGTGATGATGTTGACGACGCCCGGCGGAAGCCCAACTTCCGAGAACCACTTTGCAAATTCGAGCGCGGTCAGCGGGGTCTGTTCGGCTGGCTTTAAAACGCAGGTACAACCCGCCGCCAATGCGGGCGCGAGCTTCCATGCGGTCATCAACAGCGGGTAATTCCATGGAATGATCTGTCCCGCCACGCCGATCGGCTCTTTCAGAGTGAGGCTCACTGCGTTGTCAGGGACCGGATTCACGAAGCCAAGGATCTTGGTTGCGAGTCCTCCGTAGTATTCGAAGCAAGTTGCGGTATCGCTGATGTCGAACTCGGCTTCGACGATGGGCTTGCCGCAGTTCCGTGCTTCGAGTTCCGCAAGCAGCGCCAAGTTTTGGCGGATTTTGTCGGCAAGGCGAAAGAGCACGCGCCCGCGTTCTTGAGCGGTCGTACTTGCCCACGGGCCTTCTTCGAATGCGGCTTTGGCCGCGGCGACGGCTCGGTTCACGTCCTCGGAACTAGAATCCGGGACTTGCGCAATGATCTCTTCCAATGCGGGATCGTAAACGGGAAAGGTCTTCGAGGATTTGCTGTCGACCCATTCGCCGTTGATGTACATCTGGTAGGTTTTGACTTCGGTCTGGACTCCACTGGGCATAAATCCTCCACAAATCGCCTGTGCCGGGACGTCTTCACCCCGCACGCAGCACAGCTCTTCAATTTCAAACCATTGCCGGGCTATGCCCGACCAGACAGCCGAGGGCGGCTGTCTTTACGTGAATCGTGGCGCGTCCGTCCCCCATGCACGAAATCGTCGTCACGTGGACCGTGGCGCGTCCGCCGTCGCGAAGCCGTCGTTTACGTGGATCGTGCAGCCTCCACGGTCTTGAGTTCGGCCACCCGCGACGTTTTCAGACGGCCATAAACGAAAAAGAAAAACACTGCCAACAATAAAAATACAAGCGTAATGCCAATCATCGTCACTTCATACTTCCAAACCGAGGTGATCTGCTTGGCAGGGAAAAAGGCCAGAGCAATCCCCAGCGTGGTCGTCACAAAGCCGGCGCCGCCCGCGAAAAACAAGGTTCCCCGGCCGTAGCGCCCGCCCTCAAGTGTCTTGCGCAGTGCGAACTTCAATAGCGCGGCAAACACGTAGAGGAACGGCACGAGTTGCAGCACCACCGCCAGGGACAGCATTTTTTGGAAAGCTTCCTGTACTCCGCCGGATGCGTAAAAATTGATGACGACCAGAATCAAGGAGACAATGGCTTGCACGATCAGGGCGGCGTAAGGCGTGGCGTACTTCGGGTGGATCTTTCCTAACCACGAAGGCATGTAGGAATCGAGCCCAGCGACGAAGGGAATGCGGGCCGACCCACCCATCCAAGCCGAACCGATTCCCGCGATCGAGAGACTGAGCATTAAAGCGAAGGGCGGGATGATCCAGCCAACGCCGACTTTTCCGGCCATGTGACTCACCGCTTGTACGATTCCCTGCAACACGCTGATTTCATCGCGACGAACGGCAATCAGGAGCGTGAGCGTCGCTCCGATGTAGAGTGCGCCGGACACGACACCGCCCCATGCGACCGCTCCGGGAAGGGTCTTCTGGGGATCGCGGATTTCGTCTCCCATGATCGAGGCGAGTTCGAGCCCTACAAGTCCGAAGCAAATCACGCCAAAGGAGTTCAGAACAAATCTCGGGTCTGCCGGAATGCGGAAATCACCCGCTGTGACGGTAGTTCCAAAACGCAAGAAGATCGTGACACCGAGACCGATGAGAACGGCAGCGGCGACGAACGTTCCAACCGCGCCGACATTATTTAGCCACTTCCCCACGCCAAGACCGAGGATGTTTACGACCGTCAGCAGAGCCAGCAGCACGATCGACGCGCCCATGGCGAAGTTCTTGTCGTCAGCCAACGCGGCATGCCCAGGTCCGAGGGCGAACACCGATACCCCAACGAAATACAGCATCACCGTCGGCACGTAGAGCATGTTGTTGGTCCAGTAGCACCAACCGGAGAGAAAGCCGTGGAAGTCGCCGAAGACTTCCTTCGCCCACAGGTAAACGCCGCCTTCGCCCGGATAGCGGTGGGCCAGCTCAATGACGGCGATTCCCTGTGGCCAAAAGAAGAGCAGAAGCGAGATGATCCAAAGCCATACCGTCACGCCTCCGTTGGCAGCGATCGAGGGCACAACGTTGAGGTTGAAGACGGCCACTACGAACAGAAGAACCAAGTCCCAGCGACCAAGGACTCGCTTCAGCTGCGGCTGGTCGGTTTCGGAGCGATCGGTGGGCAACAGGGTTCCCTTTAGTTCATAGTTCGCTGCGCGGTGTCGTAAGCGCCGGCAGAGTAGGCATCACCGACAGCAGGTCCTTCGCTTCGGCTTAGAATGACAATCCAAGTCACAATGCGCACACGCGAGCGCGCAAGAGCAATTGAGCAATGCGGGGCCGGCGGAGTGCCTGCCCCACATTCTCAATGGGCGGCCAGAGCCGGTTCTTTCCCGGCGCGTTCCTGTTGCGCTTTCGCCAGTGACGCTGCGATGTCGTCGAACGCAGCGATGTGCTGATCAATGTCGGCTTCGGTGTGTTGAACCGACATGGTCCATTGCTCGTCCTGCCAGTAGGGTTGCGGCATTACACCCCGATTCACCATGCCAAACCAGTAGTGACGCCATAGATCGACATCGACCGCGAGCCAGTCGCGGTAATTCTTGATCTCCTGCGGATAGAGCATGAGCGCGCCGTTCGCGCCGGCTTGCGCAATGTAGGCTTGCAGGCCGACCTTCGCGATGGTCTTTTTGTAGCCGTCGACCAGCTTCTTGCTCAGTTTTTCGACATGGGCATAATTCTCGCGGGTCAGGACATCGGAAAAGGTTGCGAGTCCGGCGGCCATTGAAACGGGATTGGTGTTGTAGGTGCCACCGTGGAAGACTTTGTGCTGCGAGATCAGATCCATCACCGACTTGTGCGCCCCGAATGCTGCGAGGGGGAATCCGCCGCCAATCGACTTTGCCAGGCAAATCATGTCAGGGGTCACGCCGTAGTATTCCGAGGCACCGCCCCAGCCGAGCTTCGCCCCGGTCTTTACTTCGTCGAAGATCAGCAGTGCGCCATTTTTGGTTGCGATCGCCCGCAACCCTTCGAGGAAGCCGGGTTGCGGCATGCAAAGACCGACGTTCATCAGAATCGGTTCGAGGATGATGGCTGCAATTTGTCCCGGATTTTCGCGGAATCGGCGCTCTACCGTCTCGAGATCGTTGAAAGTTGCGATGACCACGTTGGCAATCGAAGCCTGCGGCACTCCCAGGCCGCCCGGGACAGAAACGGGATTCTTGATATCGCCGAAATCGGGCGCGTGTGGCTTCACGCTGACGAGAGCGGAGTCGTGCAATCCGTGGTAGCCGCCCTCGAACTTGACGATCTTGTCGCGACCGGTGGCAGCGCGCGCGAGGCGCACGGCGTGCATGGTGGCCTCGGTACCGCTGGAACCGAAGCGAACCATTTCGACTGGAAAACGCTTGCAGATTTCTTCGGCGAGCTGCCATTCCATGTCGTGGGGCATACCGAACATCGTGCCGGTGGACAGCCGCGCGTTGACGGCTTTCATGACCGCCGGGTGGCAGTGTCCGGCCATGAGCGCGCCGAAGCAAAGATTGTGGTCGACGTAGTCGTTTCCGTCGAGGTCGCGGAAGTGCGATCTCTGGCCCTCTTTGACGAAGATTGGATAGGGATCGTAGGCGCGATAATTGCTGGCGACTCCGAGCGGCAGTCGTTTCAGGTTGCGTTTGTGGGCCTCGGCGGATTTCGGCGTACGGCGCTCGAAAGTTTCGAGCTCCTTCTGCAATTCGGGGTACATCGGGAGTCTCCAGAGATGCTCAGGCCGGATGGCGGCCGTTAGATTGTGCCCAGGCGGCGGGAAGCCGCCCGGGACTTGGGGTTTAAAAAGCAAATTTTACCGCAAATTGAATCTGACGTGGATCGCGAGTGTGTTTCACACGCCCGAAATCCCCGGGGTTATTGGGATCCGGTGTTAAGCCATCCGCGAGAAAGTTGCCGTCGCTGATGTTTCCATCCGGATTCAGGAACTGAGCGCGGTTGAAGATATTAAAAAATTCCGCGCGAAATTCGAAATGTTTGCCTTCGCCGACGGGCAATAGTTTTTGTACGGAGAAATCAAAGTTATTGATCCCGGGACCGCAACAGAGAGTGCGCGATGAATTTCCTAGAAGCGAGATTGGATTCGCGCTCGTATTAGTGTAGTCCGGCAACATAAACGAACTCACATCGAACGCGTACTCATTGTGATTCCGCGGATCAAGCGTGTGAAAGGGCGCAACCAAGTTCGGCTTACCCGGCAACTCGAAATCGAAGCTGTTCATCAACTCGGCATCCGCATTCGATTTGATGCTGATCGGAAAGCCCGTCTGAAAGCTGGTGATGCCAGACACTGCCCAGCCATTCAGTACCTTTCCTTTGAACCCTTCATATCGCGGGACAGGAAGCTCCCACATATAACTCAACACCAGTCGGTGCCTGGCATCGAAAAGGGAAAGAGATCGGTTACATCTATCGCAGGTTGGCCGAATGATGTTTTCGAAACTCGATGCATTATCGATCGACTTACTGAACGTATAGGCCAGCTCAAACTGGAGCCCGTGGCTCATTCTCTTTTCGAGCGAAGCCTGGAGCGAGTTGTAGTTGGAGGCAGCCGCGGTATCCTGAGAAAAAATACTGGAGAAGACCGGCACGCCGTCGGAGGGGCAACCGTTTCCTGTCAATGGATCGCAACGCGGCGAGGAATACGGCCTTAAGCCGACCAGCGTGATGCCGTTCGGCGCCACCGAATCAATCCGCGTGCCCGCTGGAATCACTGTGGGGCCGTTGACCCCGTACGGCAGGTGCAGGCCTCCCGGCGGAGCTACGGTAGGAATGGCGCCTTCCGTAGTCGGGATGAAGTAGGGACTGTCGGCAAAGTACGGCCCACAGCCGAGGTTCGTGTCGCTATAGGTGTTGGACATCGCCTGCAGGTCAAGGCAGGTTTGGGGATTCCCGTAGTTCAAATCGCGCGTGACGAGCAGGCGATGCCCCTGCGAGCCCACATAGCCCACGGAGAGAACAAGGTCTTTGGCGATCTCCCGCTGAATTCCCAGGTTGTACTGCGTTGTGTACTGTGCCCGAAGATTGGGCTGCAGTTCACCGAATAGGAGAATCGGCCGGAAGGCCGACCAGTCGACAGGCGTGCCGGGCTTCGGAGTCAGGATTCCGTTGAACGGGTTGGGAGCAATCGTCAGGCTACCCGGCCCTCCGCCCTGGCTCACAAATGGAGTCGTGAAGAGGCCTTCGGAAATCAGCGAACTGCCACCGAAGGGCGGCTCGCCCTGGAACTGTTCAAGTACCAACTGCTCGACTGGGTTGTAGAAGATTCCGAACCCTCCTCGAACGGTCATCTTCCCATCTTTCCTGGGATCCCAGGCAACACCAATGCGAGGAGCAAAAGCCTTGTAATAGCTGGCGGTAAGGCCTTTAGGAACACCTTTGTCTCCCGGAATCACCAGGCCCAGCGGAAACACAGCGGCAGAATCCGATGACGGGTCGCTGCAGTTGGGATTGCTATATCCGAGCGTACTCAGACTTGCCTGAGAAAGCTGGCAAGGGAAAATAGTGGTGGCCTGTCCGGGCCGGAATGTCTGGTATCGCAGGCCGGCGTCATACATCGGCTGGTTGTACTCCCAGCGTAGACCGTAGTTCAGGGTGATGTTTGGGCGAATCTTCCAGCTGTCTTGCGCGAACAGGTAGAGAGAGCGACTGCGGATGTCTTCAGACTGGGTGGAGCCTTGCAGGTAGGAGTCGGGAAGCCCGAGCAAATAATTGCCGATGGTGCTACCGGTGTCGTTGGGGCCCCCTCCGGAATAGGTGTAGTCACCATTCGGATCGAAGTACAAGGTTTGGAAAAACTTTTGGATTCTGAAATCAACGCCGAACTTCGCGGTGTGATTGCCCATGACACGCGTAAAGTTGTCGCTGAACTGGTAGGTGTTGCCAACTTGCGGCAACTCGCCTTCATAATCGTTGCCAATAGTGAATCCGCCCTGAATCGTAATGAAAGGCACGCCTTCGTGCTGGGCCCCGTTCGGGAGATTGGGTGTGATTCCGATTCGGGGGTTCGAGGGAATCACGCCCGGGGTGTCGGTTGTGCCTGTGAAGCAGATGTTCGATACGGCCGAACTACACGAGTCTTGCACCAGGTTGGTGCGCTGCGGATGAAGGAAGGTCGGCTGCGATTCTCGGAAATAGGTGATTCGGAACTCATTCACTGAGCTCGGACTAAGCGTCCATGTATGAGAGATGTTCCATTGCTGGGAGCGTGTCTGGTTATCGTTGCCAAATCCCGGCAATAGATTTGGCGTCGCCGCTTGAAACCTCGTAAACGGCTGTGAGTCAAAACCATCGTTGAAGTAGTAATAGACGGCAAGGTTCTGCTTATCGTTGATGCGGTGATCCAACTTCACCGTGAACTGATTCGCGTGGGAATGGTCATTGGGAACCGACTGGAAGAAAGGATTGCCGACAGCATCTACCCCCGTCGGTGCCGGAACGTATAACTTGGCGAGGTCGACCGCGACGGGATCAAAACAGTTCGCGGGAACGCCACCCGGAAACGCGGCGGCGTAGTCAACCGAGCCGCCAACAGTGGACGGCAAGGGGATATTGGCATTGCAACGAGCGTTCAAGATCGCTGCGAACGTATCGGTCGTGATCGTTCCGCTGGCCGCAAGTGGAGATGTGAGGTCGGTTGGGTTCGGAACCGTCACTTTATCGGAGGCGATGCCGTGAACGACACGACGACCTTCGTAGGATGCGAAGAAGAAAGTGCGGTCTTTAATAATCGGCCCACCAAATGTTCCACCGAACTGATTTTGCTTATCGTCGGGGCGACGCGGATCAAGATAGCCTCTTGCGTTGAATGCCTGGTTGCGCAGGAACTCGTAAACGCTGCCGTGCCAGGCGTTGGTGCCCGACTTCGTGACTACATTGATAACTGCACCTGAGTTTCGTCCGTATTCGGCATCGAACGTGTTGGATAGCACTCGGAACTCGGCGATGCTGTCGGGAGTTGGCTGGATGGCCGGCGAGTTCACGAAGAGATCGTTTCCGTCACCCCCGTTCACGCTGAAGTTATTCGACCGCCCGCGGCCGCCATTAACCGAGACGGCGCCTGAAGTATTACTGCCATAGAACAGATCGGAACCACCAACGCCTTGGACGCCTGGCTGTAATTGAAGAAGTTGGTAGGTATCACGCGCATTCAGCGGTAAGTTGGAAACCTGCCGCTCGTCCATAATCGCGCCTAATTGGGTGCTGGTTGTATCGACCAGGGGAGCCTCTGAAGTTACGTCTACCGTTTCACGCGCCTCCCCGATTTGCATCACCATGTTCAGCGTGACCACCTGGTTCAGATCGACGCTCACGTCGCGACGGACGTTTTTCTTGAATCCGGCGTGGTCAAACTCCACTCGATAGACGCCTACTGGCACTTGCGGGAAAGCATAGTCTCCACCGTCGTTGCTGACGCTCTCTTGCGCGACGCCCGTCGCCTGATTCACGGCCATCACAGTCACACCGGCAATCACCGCTCCACTGGGATCGGCAACTCTGCCCAGAATTCGGCCGCCGGTGCTTTGAGCGATCAGCAATGTGGAAGAACAAAGGCAGACGAAAGCAAGCAGAA
>Ga0210409_10000776_pt1 | contig 47050 bp, 46 predicted proteins | sample IncBWH17MmetaG_FD_161649 | JGI IMG/M metagenome (GOLD analysis project Ga0210409, IMG submission 161649) | Forest soil microbial communities from Barre Woods Harvard Forest LTER site, Petersham, Massachusetts, United States - Inc-BW-H-17-M | ecosystem: Environmental > Terrestrial > Soil >... | reverse complement strand
CTGCCGCTCGACTGGCTGGCCAGCATCGCGCTGCTGGCAATCAGCGCCGGCCTTGGCCTGGCCGGCGCGGTACTGTCGGTACGGCGTCACCTGGCGCGGCTCGCCTGAGAAACTATCGTGTTCCATCATCCATCCGAATTCGTCACCTTCAAGACCAGCCCGCACCTGCCGGGCGTGGAATTGTATTCGGCGCGGCTGGTGGATCACGAATTCGCCCCGCATGTACATGACGCCTATTCGCTGGGCGCAATCGAAAGCGGGGTCGAGCGCTTCCGCTACAAGGGCGGCCAGCACCTGGCCCCGGCCGGCACCCTGGTGCTGCTCAACCCGGATGAATTGCATGACGGCCATGCTGAAGTTGCGGCCGGCTGGACTTACCAGATGCTGTATATCGAGCCGCAGGTTTTGCACGCAATGACCGGCAGCGAAGCCTATTTCAGCGGCGCCACCGAGCACGATCCGGCGCTGGCCGAGAGCTTTCGCCTGCTTTTCAGGCGCATGTGGCAGGCGCCGGACGACATTGCCTTCGTCTCGCATTTCACCCAGCTGATCGACGCGGTGACGCAGCGCTATGGCAAGAACCTGCGTCCGATGGCGACCACCACGGCGCATCATCCGCAGCGCATGCTGGCCATGCGGCGCGTGCTCGACTGCATCGAAGCCAATCTCGACCAGACGCTGCACATCGATACCCTGGCGGCGGAAGCCGGCATGTCGGTGTTTCATTTCGTGCGCACCTTCGCCGCCGAATTCCATGCTACCCCGCACCAGTACCTGCAGGCGCGCCGCGCCGCCCGCGCCAAGATCCTGCTGGCCCGGCGCAGCACGCCGACCGACGCCGCCGCCGCGGTCGGCCTGGCCGACCAGAGCCACCTGACGCGCTGGTTCAAGCGCGCCTATGGCGTCACGCCGGCGCAGTACCAGCAGCAAATTGGTACAAGACCGCTGGCTTGAAGCTTGGCATGATGAGTGCAATCGCTACTCATCCTTGAAATCCCTATGGCTTCCCCTCGCTTTACCTTTGCAATCCACTGTGACGGCGGCTCATGCTGACCGGGCTTTTGTGCGCGCTCGGCGCCGGCCTGATGTGGGGGCTGGTCTTCATCGCGCCGCTGCTGCTGCCGGACTATCCGGGCCTGATGCTGTCGTTCGGCCGCTATGTGGCTTTCGGCCTGATCGCACTGGCGCCGGCGCTGCTGCATCGCAAGCGCATCGCCGCCTTGAGCAAGGCTGACTGGCGCGCCGCCCTGAAACTTTCGCTGGTCGGCAACCTGCTGTATTACGCCGCTCTGGCGACCGCGATCCAGCTGGCCGACGCGCCGCTGCCGACCATGCTGATCGGCACCTTGCCGGTAGTGATTTCGGTATTTTCCAACTGGTCGCCCGGGCATGCCAGCGAAAGCGTGGCCTGGCGCCGGCTGGCGCCTTCGCTGGTGATCATTTTCATCGGCATCCTGTGCGTGAATGCCGCCGAGCTGAAGCATATGCAGCAGGCCGGCAGCGGCAATACCCGTTCCATGGGCGATTACCTGCTGGGCTGCCTGATCGCGCTTGGCGGCGTCGCCGCCTGGACCTGGTACCCGATCGTCAATGCCCGCTATCTGCGCGCCAATCCGCACATCAGTCCTTCGACCTGGGCCACGGCCCAGGGCCTGGCGGTGCTGCCGCTGGCGCTGATCGGGCTGTTCGCTTACGGCGCTTACCAGAAGCTGAGCGGCGGCAGCTATGCCTTCCCGTTTGGCCCGCGGCCCTTGCAGTTCGTCGGCCTGATGCTGTTTATCGGCCTGTCCGCTTCCTGGATCGGCACCCTGCTCTGGAACAAGGCCAGCCAGCGCCTGCCGACGGCGCTGCTGGCCCAGCTGATCGTGTTCGAAACCCTGTCGGCGCTGCTGTATGCCTTCATTTTCCGTGGCGCAGTGCCCGGCGTGCAAGTCATGGCGGGGATAGTCTTGTTGTGCATAGGCATCGTTTTTGGTGTGCGTACCTTCCAGCATCAGATACCATAGAGGCCGTTTCCTCTTTGCAGCCTGCTGCTTAATTTTGTGAAAACTCGCTCGTGAAAACCGCCTCTCACCCAGCCTGCCGCGCCTTGTTGCTGTGCGCCGGCGCAATGATCCTGCTGTCGGCCTGCTCGCCCAAGTTCAACTGGCGCGAAGTGCGCAGCAAGGACGCCCCTTACAGCATCCTGCTGCCGACCAAGCCCTCGACCTTTGCCCGCCCGGTCGACCTTGACGGCACCGTGCTCACCATGACCATGACCGCCTCCAAGGTCGACGACACCGTGTTCGCAGTGGGCAGCGCCACGGTGCCGGACGCGGCCAAGGCGCAGGCCGCCCTGATTGCAATGAAAACCGCGCTGGTGAAAAATATCAACGGCACGGTACGCTCCGAGAAATCCACCGCGGCGGCCAGCAGCAGCCAAGGGCTGTCATCCAGCATCGACATCGAAGCGGTCGGCAAGACCCCCGCCGGCAAGGAAGAAATCCTGTTCGGGCATTTTGTCAGCAAGGACAAGGAAATCTACCAGGTGATCGTGATGGGTCCGGAAAAGCAGGTTACGCGGGAAAATGTTGACACTTTCATCACCTCGTTCAAGCATAACTAGGTATGGCAGGCTAGGTGCGGCCGGCGCCGCTACTTGTCAGCTGTGTAACCGGCGGTGACAAAACTGGCGGCAACCGGGACAAACAACTATTCTGTACAATGTCTTTTTTATCAAAAACAATATTTTGAGGTTTTATGTTAGTTACGTTCAAATCCAAGGCATCGTCCGAAGTCATCATGTTCGAACAAGACGCCAAGCGCATCCTCGATCTGCTGCATAAAGACGTCAAGATCGGCGTGATCACGGCCGCAGAAGGCGCAGCAGTCATTGCCCGCCTGGAGCAGGAAACCTCGGAAAGCCGTGCCCATCCAGCATCCGACAGCGTGCAGCGCGACATCGCAGCCCATCACAACGACCAGGGCGACGACAGCGGCCATGAGCCGGTACAGACCGTGAACTTCGCCAACAAGATCTATCCGCTGCTGGAAATGCTGCGCGAAGCCCACAAGCACAACAACGACGTACTCTGGGGCGTCTGATGCCCCTGGTCCGTGAGCAGCAGCTTACGGCCGACGACGGCGTCTCGCTGTTCGTCACCGACTGGCCACTGGCTCCCGGTGAGCCGGTAACCGGCAGTATCCTGCTGATGCACGGGCTGGGTGAACATTCCGGACGCTACGCCCACGTCATACGCTTTTTCAATCGCTGCGGCTTGCTGGTGCGCAGCTACGATCATCGCGGCCACGGCCGATCCGGCGGCCGCCGCGGCGACGCGGCGGACGACGGCGCCCTGCTGCGCGACGCAAAGCTCGTGCTGAACGACTTCCGCCGGCAGCAAGAGCTGATCCATCCTGAGCTGGAAAACACCACTCCTATCTTGTTCGGCCACAGCATGGGCGGCCTGTTCGCGGCCCGCTTTGCGGTGGCGCACATGGCTTCGCTGCGCGGCCTGATCCTGTCTTCGCCGGCGCTGGCGCTGCGCATGAGCGGCTTCCAGCATGGCCTGCTCAAGCTGATGTCGACCCTTGCCCCTGGCCTGGCGGCGCCCAACGGCCTGGATGTCAACCTGCTGTCGCACGACCTCACCGTGGCCAAGGCCTACCGCCTCGATCCGCTGGTGCACAATAAAATCAGCCCGCGCCTGCTGAACAGCATGCTGCATGCCGGCGCCTTCGCCATCGAGCAGGCGCCGACGCTGGCGCTGCCAACCCTGATGGTGATCGCCGGCAGCGACCGCATCATCGATCCGGAAGGCAGCCGCCGCTTTTTCGCCGCCCTGCGCCCTGAAATCGCTACCATGCACGACTACGAAGGCATGTATCACGAGATCTTCAATGAAATCGGCGCCGAGCGCGTATTTGCCGATGTGCGGCGCTGGCTGGACGCGCAGCACATGCTGCAGCCGCTGGCCGCCGCCAGCGTAGCGTTGGCAAGCTGATACTTTTCCATCCGGAAATTATCACAAGGACATTTGTGCTGCCGGCAGCCCCGCCGGTTAGGACAAGCTGCCGCCGCTGTCAAGCGATCCGCTGATTTCATCATTTTTCCTGCCACAATCGCGACCTAACCGTAGGTGCGCGGGCATATCCCCGCTACAATCGCATTGTTACCATCCTGTCTAGCGCCGCCATGATTTCGTTCGGCATTACCGATTTTGGCCTGTTCCTGATGGCCGTCCTGTTACTGAACGCCACTCCCGGCCCGGATACCGCCTATATAGTCGGCCGCAGCGTGGCGCAAGGGCGCCGCGCCGGCTTGCTGTCGGCGCTGGGCATCACTGCCGGCTGCTGCATCCACGCCACCCTCTCGGCTTTCGGCCTGACCGCCTTGCTGGCGGCCTCGGCGACCGCGTTCATGGCAGTCAAGCTGGCCGGCGGCGCTTACCTGATATATCTCGGCCTGAAGATGCTTTTCAGCAAGAAAAAGACTGCCAGCCAGCCGCAGCTGGACCTGCGTTCGCACAAGACGATTTTCCTGCAAGCCTTGATCACCAACGTGCTCAACCCCAAGGTGATCTTGTTTTTCCTGTCATTTTTCCCGCAATTCGTGTTGCACGATGCGCCGCACAAGACCGTCGCCTTCTTGTTGCTGGGCGCCGTGTTTTCCGTGGTGACGTTGTGCTGGAACAGCGGCACCGCCATGCTGGCCGGAACGCTCAGCCAGCATGCCAGCAACAATCCGCAGGTGAAGCACTGGCTGGAGCGCAGCGTCGGCGCCGCCTTTGTCGCGCTGGGAATGAAACTGGCGCTGACCCGAAACTGAACTGTGATCTTTTTGTCGCCTGACTGATCTTTTGCAAACCATAACCGTAGCGTAGCCCTGAACAACCTGTGACCTATTCAACCCTCAAAAAAGATTCTCTCGCGTTTAGCCTGCTGGGCGCGGCCCAGGCCATCGCCCTGGTGCGCGACGGTGCGGCGCTGCCGCAGGCGCTGACCCAGGTATTTGCGCAGTCGGCCGCTCCCGCGCCGACCCGCGGCGCGATCCAGGACATCGCCTACCGCACCATGCGCGGCATCGGACGCGCGGAAACCTTGCTGGGCAGCCTGGCCAGCCGGCCGCCGGAGCCGACCCTGCTGCACTGCCTGCTGTGCGCCGCCTTGTGCCTGCTGGCCGATGTCGACGATCCCGCCTATGAAAATTTCACCGTGGTCAACCAGGCTGTCACCGCAGTCGATTCCGACCCGCAGATGGCCCACGCCAAGGGCATGGCCAACGCCGTGCTGCGCCGTTTCCTGCGCGAGCGCGAAGCCCTGGTGGCGATCGCCGTTAAGACGCCGTTCGGCTTGTGGAATTATCCAGTCTGGTGGATAGACCGCATGAAAGCGGCATACCCGGAACAATGGCAAGCCATCCTGACCGCGGGCAATGCGGCGCCGCCGCTGACCTTGCGTATCAACCGCCGCAAGACCACGGTAGCGGCCTACCTGGAAACCCTGGCCAGCCACGACATCGGCGCGCGCCAGATCGGCGCCGACGCCATCCGCCTGGACACCGCCATGCCGGTGACGCAGATTCCCGGCTTTGAAGACGGCCTGGCCTCGGTGCAGGACGCGGCAGCGCAACTGGCGGCGCCGTTGCTGGATGTGCAAGACGGCATGCGGGTACTGGATGCCTGCGCCGCTCCCGGCGGCAAAACCTGCCATATCCTGGAAAGCGCCGAGGTCGAGCTGACCGCGCTGGACAACAATCCCAAGCGCCTGCAACGCATCACGCAGAACCTGCAGCGCCTGCAATTGCAAGCCACGCTGCAGCTGGGCGACGCCAGCATCGGCAGCGACGGCAAGGACTGGTGGGACGGCAAGCTGTTCGACCGTATCCTGGCCGACGTTCCCTGCACCGCCTCCGGCATCGTGCGGCGCCATCCGGATATCCGCTGGCTGCGGCGCAAGACCGATACCGAGCAGCTGGCAACACTTTCGGCAAAGATTCTGGACAATCTGTGGCAGATGCTACGGCCGGATGGTAAATTGCTGCTGGTGACATGTTCTGTCTGGCCGCAGGAATCCGAGGCCCAGGCTGCGGCGTTCGCCCAGCGCAACAATGCCCGCAGGCTGCCGGCGCCCGGCCAGTTGCTGCCGCGAGCCGATGGCGAGCAGGACCATGACGGGCTGTTTTATGCCTTGTTTCAAAAATAATGAAATAGAAAAGCAGTCCGGCGCTACCAGCAGCATGGCGCCGTCTTCCTTGTTAATGCACTATTTTTAGCGGATTTTGCTCCGTAACAGATACCAGTGACACGACCATTGCCTCAATTCTTAAAATACTGGCTGCTGGCCCTGATGCTGGCGCTGTCTTTTAGCCACGCATCCAGCTTTGCTTCTGACGGCGTAGAGTTGAGCCAGGCCCATATCGAAGCCGGCGACGACGGCTACAGGCTGTCGGCAATCTTTTCCTTCGACCTCAACCGCGGCCTGGAGGACGTCATCAGCCGCGGCGTCACCCTGTACTTCACGACCGATGTCGAACTGACGCGGCCGCGCTGGTACTGGTTCGATGAAAAGGCCATCACCGCCACGCAGACCATCCGCCTGCAATACAACGTCATCACGCGGCGCTATAACGTCGCCATCAACGGCAGCCTGCAGCAGAGCTTCAACACGCTGGACGATGCCCTGGCGCTGATCCGCCGCCCGAGCCGCTGGCTGATCGCCGACAAGAGCGCGCTCAAGACCGGCGAGGTGTACCAGGTGGCCATCCGCATGGGACTGGACCTCGGCCTGCTGTCCAAGCCGTTTCAGATCAATGCGCTGAGTAACAGCGACTGGCGCTTTTCCACCGACTGGAAGCGCTTTAACTACAAGGCGGAATAATCGTGCCGCGCGCGCTACGCTATCTGCTGGTGGTCGGCGGCGCCATCGTCAGCATCCTGCTGTTCCTGCTGTCGTCGGCCTCCTCCAATTCGGATTTCTTCGCCCAGCACTATCCCTGGCTGATCGGCTTGAATGCGCTGATGGCCGTGCTGCTGTTCGTCCTGGTCGCCCTGCTGCTGATCCGCTTGTACCGCCGCTACAAACGCGGCCAGTTCGGATCGCGGCTGACGGCCAGGCTGGTGATCATGTTTGCGCTGATCGGCATCTTGCCGGGCGCAGTGATTTACATAGTGTCGGTACAGTTTGTCTCGCGTTCGATCGAGTCCTGGTTTGATGTACATGTTGAAAACGCCCTGGCATCCGGCGTAACCTTGAGCCACACGGCGCTGGACACATCGCTTAACGAACTGCGCAACAGAGCGCGCTCTTTAGCGTCGGAATGGTCGGAGCTCTCCAATTCCGAACAGGCAACCCAGCTGGGACGGCTCAGCGAACAGGACCTGGAAGCCTCGATTGTCACCGCTAACGGCCAGATCATCGCCTCCGTCGGCGGCAAACTGGGGACGCTGAAGCCAGACGTGCCGCCAGCGGCGGTACTGCAGCAGGCCCGCCTGCCGCGCGGCTATGCCAACATGCTCAGCGACTACGATATGCCAGGCAATCGCGGCGCCAAACAGATGAGCGTCAATGAAACCTCTAACCTGCGCTACCAGGTGGTGGTGGAAATTCCACCGCCACTGAAGAGCACCTCGCTGCAAAACGAGACGCACTACCTGCAAATGGTGCAACCGGTATCGAGCTTCCTGGTCGCCAACATCAGCTCCCTGGCTTCGGCCTCCAATGAATACCAGGAACGCTCAGTCAGCCGTGACGGTTTGCGCCGGATGTATCTGGTGACGCTGACGCTGACGCTGCTGCTGGCGGTATTCGGCGCCATCGCCAGCGCCTTCCTGATCGCTACCGACCTGGCCAAGCCTTTGCTGCTGCTGGCGGAGGGCACCAAGGCGGTGGCCGAAGGCAACCTGTCGCCGCGGCCGATCGTCGCCACCTCGGATGAGCTGGGCACACTGACACAGTCGTTCAACCTGATGACGCGCCAGCTGTTCGACGCCCGCGCGTCGGTCGAAAAGAACCGCAGCGAACTGGAAAACGCCAAGGCCTACCTGGAATCGGTGCTGGCCAACATGTCGGCCGGCGTGATGGTGCTGGACGGCGACTTCCGTCTGGTCACCAGCAACCAGTCCGTGGCGCGCATCCTGCAATACGATTTTTCGCCGCACATCGGCCAGCCGCTCAATATCATCGACGGCCTGGCGCACTTTGCGGAAGTGATCACCAATGCTTTCTCGGAACAGAACGCGCAGTTCGCGACCGGCAAGATCGGCCCTGAGCTGCTGCACTGGCAGCAGCAGATCGAGATTCCGCGCCGCGTCGAGAGCGGCGAAAGCAGCGACAGCGACGACATCACCCTGCTGGCGCGCGGCTCGCGCCTGCCGGTCGAAAACCGTACCGGCTATGTGGTGGTGTTCGACGATATTTCCGACGTCATCTCCGGCCAGCGTTCGATCGCCTGGGGCGAAGTAGCGCGCCGCCTGGCGCATGAAATCAAGAATCCGCTGACGCCGATCCAGCTGTCGGCCGAACGGCTGCAGATGAAGCTGGAAGACAAGCTGATGACCCAGGACGCCGCGATCCTGAAGAAGAGCACTGACACCATCGTCAACCAGGTGGCAGCAATGAAGCGCATGGTGGACGATTTCCGCGACTACGCCAAGACTCCGCCGGCAGTCCTGGGCGAGCTCGACCTGAACGTGCTGGTGGCGGAAATCCTGCACCTTTACCTGGCCGGCGACGAACGCGACATGATCCACGCCTCGCTGGCGCCGGACCTGCCGCTGATCATGGGCGACGCCACCCAGCTGCGGCAAGTGATCCACAATCTGCTGCAGAACGCGCAGGACGCCGTCATGGACCGCAGCGGCGACCCGCAGCCGCCGCGCATCGACCTGGTGACCGAACGCGTCAGCTATCAAAGTTCGGACGGCCTGTCGCGCACCGCGGTAAGGCTCTCGATCACCGATAACGGCGCCGGATTCTCGCCTAAAATACTGGCCAGGGCGTTTGAACCCTATGTCACATCGAAGCCGCGCGGCACCGGCCTGGGCTTGCCGATGGTGAAAAAAATCATCGACGAACACGGCGGCCGCATCGATCTGCAGAATCGAAGCGACACAAAGGGCGCAAAAATCCTGATTTTGCTGTTAAAGTTAGCCTCAAGTCATGATTCATCCATAATTTGATACAGAACACCTGCAAAATGACGGTTGAGTGATATAGCATGTATCCGGACGCGGAAATAAAACAACGAGACATCAACAATTTAACTGGGCCATCTGCACGGTCCATACAGTGGGATTTGATGCAACAGGAAATGGGAAGGCAACCGCATGGCTAACATCCTAGTCGTTGACGACGAAATGGGAATTCGGGAATTGCTCTCGGAAATTTTAGGTGACGAGGGGCATGTAGTAACCGCCGCGGAAAATGCACAACAGGCTCGCGAGTTTCGTCAGGGCGGCGTGCCCGATCTGGTGCTGCTCGATATCTGGATGCCCGACACCGACGGCGTGACGCTGCTCAAGGAATGGCAGCGCGACGGCTTGCTGACCATGCCGGTCATCATGATGTCCGGCCACGCCACTATCGACACCGCGGTAGAGGCAACCCGTATCGGCGCCCTGAATTTCCTGGAAAAACCGATTGCCCTGCAAAAACTGCTGAAAGCGGTACAGCAAGGCTTGTCGCAAGGACCGAAGACCGCCCGCGCGCCAACCCTCTATCCGCAGCCGGTCACCACAGCCAACGAGCTGGGCGACGTGGTGGTCGCTTCCGGCACATTCAACAACCCGATATCGTCTGAAGCCGGACACGCGGCGGCGATGCCTTCGGTGGCCGCCGCCTCCGAAAACCTGTTCTCAACCTCGTTCGGCCTGCCCTTGCGGGAAGCGCGCGATGCTTTCGAGCGCGCCTATTTCGAATACCATCTGATCCGCGAAAGCGGCAGCATGACCAGGGTGGCGGAAAAAACCGGCCTGGAACGCACCCATCTGTACCGCAAACTGAAGCAGCTCGGCGTCGATCCAGGAAAGCTCTCGAAAAAGGGCGGATGACCCTCACGACACTGGTCAGCGGCAGACCGGCGAGCGCGCGCGAAGCCGCGATCTGGTCTGCCCTGCAGCAAGAATCGGCGTCCGATGGCGTCCAACAACACACCGCTTTGATCCTGGAAGGCCTGGCTGACGGCAAACTGGCGGAGGCCGACCTGCCGCCGGAACTGGAAGTCAAACGCATCGCCCCAGGCTGTTTTTGCTGCATTGGCAACCTGACGCTGCGGGTCACTTTGAACCGCTTGCTGCGCAAAGCGCCGGCCCGCCTGTTTATCAGCATCGCAGACGACACCCACTTGCCGCAAATCCGCGCTTTCCTCAGCCAGGCGCCGTACGACGCTTATCTCTCCCTGACCCAGGACCTGACGGTCTGAGCCGCTGGCCGGCAGCTGGAATTGCCCTGCGGCTATGCAGCATTTTCCTGCCGCCAGTACGCAACTTTCCTGGGTTTTTGCCCTCTAAGATGGTGCATATGGCAATCATAAGAATAATTCCAATAGCAGCACCCTATATACATTCTCTAACAAATCCTATTAGCACTCTGTATTAGAGAGTGCTAATATATTCCCGTCATACGTCTGATCGTTGATCAACCGGCAGCCTGAGCTGGCCGGACAGCAAGGAGAAAGAATGAAGAATCCATCAGTCAGCACCGCATTAATGCCTACCGAGAGCAACGCCCTGGCGCTCGGCTTTTCCGGCACGCTGGGGAATATCGACGCCTATATCTCGGCCGTGAACCGCCTGCCGATGTTGACACATGATGAAGAGATTTCTCTTGCGCAACAATTACGCGATAAGAATGACCTCGGCGCCGCTCAAAAGCTGGTGCTGTCGCATCTGCGCCTGGTGGTTTCCATCGCCCGCGGCTACCTCGGTTATGGCTTGCCGCACGCCGACCTGATCCAGGAAGGCAATATCGGCCTGATGAAAGCCGTCAAGCGCTTCGATCCGGACCAGGGTGTACGGCTGGTGTCGTACGCCATGCACTGGATCAAGGCGGAAATGCATGAATACATCCTGAAAAACTGGCGCCTGGTGAAAGTAGCCACCACCAAGGCGCAGCGCAAGCTGTTTTTCAACCTGCGCAGCCACAAGGAAGGCCTGGACGCGATGACGCCATCCCAAGTCGATGCCCTGGCCAAGACTCTCAACGTCAAGCGCGAAGAAGTGATCGAAATGGAAACGCGCCTGACCGGCCGCGATATCGCGCTGGATGCGCCGACCGATGACGACGATGACAAATTTGCACCGATCGCCTATCTGTCCTCGGAATCGCAGGAGCCGACCAAAGTGCTGGAAGCCCAGCGCTATGACCGCCTGCAGTCGGAAGGCCTTGAATCTGCCCTGAGCAAGCTGGATGAACGCTCGCGGCGTATCGTGGAAGCCCGCTGGCTGGCTAACGACGACGGCTCCGGCGCCACCTTGCATGAACTGGCGGATGAATTCGGCGTGTCGGCGGAACGGATACGGCAGATCGAGGCAGTTGCCTTGAAGAAAATGAAAGGTTCGCTGGCAGCATTTGCCTGATCATCGACCTTCCCACCGAAGCCCCCTGTGACCTGACGGTCCAGGGGGCTTTGTTTTTGCCTGTTACACTATTGCTTTTGCGCAAGCACGAGCGACGACAAAAGAAAGCACGATGATCAGCAGCGATACAGGCAAGGCGACATGAGTTTCTCCGACTCGCTCTACCGCCAGGTGATGGCCGAAGATTTCAATGCGCTGGCGCCGGACCTGCAGCATTTCCACAGTCTGCGCGGACAACTGACGCTGCATGGACGCTGTACGGTCAAGGGGCCAGAGACCATGCTCGGGCGCTGCCTCGGCCGGCTGTTCGCCCTGCCCAAGACTTGCGCGGAAACCAGCTTCAGGTTTGAACTGGATGCCGACAGCGAGCAGGAAACCTGGCGCCGCCGCTTTCCCGGCCGCACCATGGCTTCGCGCATGCATGTCCGCGCCGGCAGGCTGGTGGAACAGCTGGGGCCTGTGGCTTTGCACTTTGCGCTCAGCGTCACGGAAGGACGCTTGAACATGCGCCTGTTGCGTATCACCTGCTGCGGCATCGCCTGTCCGAAATTCATGATTCCTGCCGTGCTGGCGGAAGAAACCGGCGCCGGCGGCAAACTGTACTTCAACGTCGCGGCGACACTGCCGCGTGTCGGCGTACTGGCGCAGTATCATGGCTACCTCGATCTCAGGCAGGTGAAGAGCAGGCCATGATCATCGTCTTCGACGCCCACCGCCTGCTCTGCCAGGCCTTTGAACAAGACTGGAATGCAAAAGGCAGGACCACAGTAAAGCGGTCCTGCCTTTTTAACATCCGCGGCGACTTCGCCGCCGCGGCTCATTGCGGCAATAATTTCAGTCGTAGGGTGGGCACGCAGTGCCCACGCGGACCTCAACTCCAGCCCCTGCGTAATCGTGCTTATCTCAGTCCCGCGTGGGCACTGCGTGCCCACCCTACGAATTAATTCAACAGCAATTTCAAGTCATGCGCGATCGGTTCCGGGCCTTGGCCATGACGTATGAACAGACGGATGTGGCCGTCCGGATCGAACACGTAGCTGCCGGCGGTGTGGTCCATGCTGTAGCTGCCCGGAGTCTTGCCCGGCACCTTCTGGTAGAACACGCGGAATTCCTTGGCCACCTTTTCGGTGGCGGCAGCATCGCCGTACAGGCCGACAAAGCTCGGATCGAAAGCCGGCACATACTTGGACAGCAACTCTTGCGTATCGCGCTCCGGGTCAACCGTGACGAACAATACCTGCACCTTGCTCGCCAGCGGCCCCATCTCTTTCAGCACGTTGGCCATTTCCACCATAGTGGTCGGGCAGACGTCGGGACATTGGGTATAGCCGAAAAACACCACCACCACCTTGCCCTTGTAGTCAGCCAGCGTGCGCGGCTTGCCGGTATGGTCTGTCAGCGCGAAATCGCGGGCGTAGCCGAGGCCGGTGACGTCGGTATTGTTGAACGCGGTCTTGGCCGGCGACAAGGTCATTTCCTGGCTGCCGCCGGCCGATTTGTCGCCGCATGCCGCCAGCGACAAGGCCATCAGCAAGCCGGCCAGCAGAGAGACGGCGGAGGTAACACGTTTCATGTTGGCTTTCAGAATTTGAGGTAGTGGTCGACCAGCAGCGCGGCGAACAGCAGCGACAGGTAGATGATCGAATAGGCAAAAGTCTTGCGCGCGATCAGATCGGTGTAGTGCTGGTAGATCTGCCATGCGTACCACAGGAAAACCAGCCCCAGCAGCGCCGCGCTGGCCAGATAGATCAGGCCGCTCATGCCGACCGCGAACGGCAGCATGGTGGTGGCGACCAGCGCGATGGTGTAGAGCCAGATCTGCAGCTGGGTGAATTTCATGCCATGCGTGATCGGCAGCATCGGCAGGCCGGATTTGGCGTAGTCGTCGCGGCGGTACATGGCCAGCGCCCAGAAATGCGGCGGGGTCCAGACAAAGATGATCAGCACCAGGATCCAGGCTTGCATCGGCACGTCGTTGGCGATCGCGGCCCAGCCCAGGGCCGGCGGCATGGCGCCGGCGAGGCCGCCGATGACGATGTTCTGCGGCGTCGCCGGTTTCAGGATGATGGTGTAGATGATGGCATAACCGACAAACGTGGCGAAAGTCAGCCACATGGTGAGCGGATTGACGAAGTTGTACAGCACCCACATGCCGCTGCCGCCGATGACGCCGGAAAACACCAGGGTCTGGTTGACAGTGATCTCACCGCGCGCCATCGGGCGGCGGGCAGTGCGCGCCATGCGCGAATCGATTTCGCGCTCGACCAGGCAGTTGACGGCAAAAGCGGCGCCGGCCAGCAGCCAGATGCCTATCGTTGCCGCCACCACCCGTTGCCATTCCGGCAAGCCTGGGGTTGCCAGGAACATCCCTATCACTGCGCAAAATACTGCCAGCTGCGTCACCCGCGGCTTGGTCAGCGCCCAATACTGGGCAATTCGGTTAGGAGGTATGGTCAATGCGGTCATGGATGCTGGTTGAGACTCTCAACAATTGCTGAATGGCTGCCTGCCCCGGAAACAGCGTAGCGGCCGGGAGCAAGCCTAGCCTTATAGTTTAACATGACCAGCAGCACCAGCAGCGCCGCCGCCCCACCGTTGTGGACCACGGCTATCGCCAGCGGCCAGTTAAAGTAAATGGTAGACAAGCCGGTGAACAATTGCAAACCAATAACAATCAGCAGCCAGCGGCCGGTATTTTGCAAGCCGGCAGTGCGCAGCGCTTTCCAGGCCAGCCAGACGACGAAGGCGATCACCACGAAGGCAAAGCTGCGGTGGGTCCAGTGGATCGCCGTCAGCGCCTGGAAAGTCAGGAAATCGCCACCCGCGGTCATGCCCAGGTGGCGCCACAGCGTAAAGCCGTTGGCAAAATCCATCTGCGGCACCAGCGCGCCATGGCACAGCGGGAAGTCAGTACAGGCCAGGGCCGCGTAGTTAGTACTCACCCAGCCGCCGAGGGCGATCTGGATCACCAGCAAGACCAGCCCAATCACGGCCGGCCGGACCAGGCCGGCGGCGCTGGCCGCCACTGGTGCGTGGTCGCTCTGGCGCGCTGCCAGCCAGGCCATCATCGCCAGCAAGCTCAGGCCGAGCAAGAGATGGGTGGTGACAATCACCGGCTGCAGTTTCTGGGTCACGGTCCAGGCGCCGAAAGCGCCTTGCAGGCAGACGCAGAAAAACAGCAGGGTTGGAAACCAGGGCGAAAACTTGAGCTGCCTTTGCGCCGGCTGCTTGCGCGACTTCAGCCAGCGCATCCAGCTGATCGCCATCAGGGCGATGATCAGCACGCCGACGCCCATGGCGAAATAGCGGTGGATCATTTCGATCCAGGCCTTCTTCACCGATACCGGCCCGAACGGCATGGCTTCCTGCGCGGCGCTAATGTGCGCGTGCGCCAGCAGCGGATTGGAATGGCCGTAGCAACCCGGCCAGTCGGGACAGCCGAGGCCGGAATCGGTCAGCCGGGTAAACGCGCCGAACATGATCAGGTCGAAGGTCAGGAACAGCGTGACCCATACCAGCTTGCGGTATTTATTGGTGTCGCTGGAAACCCAGACCACGCAGAACGCCAGCACGGCGACCAGCACGCCCATGCTGCCGAGCTGGAACAGCATGGGCGCCGTCATTGGAAGCTCCTCATGGCAAACTCATCCTATCGCCGAAGCGCGCAGCAGCTTGGACAGGTCTTTCTTGACCTTGTTCGGATCGGCATCCTTGGGGAAGCGCATCATCAGGTGGCCGAGCGGATCGATCAGGTAGATATGGTCGGCGGCGCTGGTGCCCTCCTCCGTCGGCAGCCAGGCTTTCAACAGCTCAGGCTTGACCCGCAACAATTTGGTGCCGTCGTATTCGCGCATCACCATGGTTTGCAGGGGCTGCTGGTCGGTGATCAGCCAGACGCGCTCGATGCGTTCCATTTCCTTGCCTTGCATCAGGCGCAGCTGGCGCATTTCAAACAGCTTGTCCTGGCACGCCTTCTGACAATCGCCGCCGTCGACCTGCAGCATCAGCCATTTACCCTTGTAGGCGGTGAGCGCTTCCGCTTTGCCGTCGAGCGTGGTGCTGCCCAGCTCCGGGATCGGATAGGCGCGCGGATCGATCAGTGCGCCGTAATTGGTGCGGCTTTGCGGCTTGATCACGTAATACGTGAAATAGGAGGCGAGCATCGGCGCCGCGCAGATGGCGATCACCGCAAACAGTTTCCAGCGGCCGCTGCGGCGCTGCTGGTCTGCCGCCGGCGGCTTAGCCGGACTGCTGAGCGGCGGGCTTGTTGGTATTTTCTGATCCACGTCTAAATCCTGTCACAACAAAAAAAATGAATGCCATCACCGCCAGCGCATACCACTGGAAGGCATAGCCACGGTGCTTCTCTATTCCTAGCGAGGGCCGGGGCCAGGTCCGCTGCAGCTGGTCATCGGCGGCGCTGGTCTGCTCCAGCACGAACGGTTGCAACTTGTACTTGCTGGCAGCGGCGAACTCGCCGATGGCCAGGTTCTGCACGATGGCCTTGGGCTGCAATGGGCCGGCGTCGCCCAGTTGCATGACATGACCGAAATCACGCCTGACCAGCCCTTCTATTTCAACCGTGCCGGCCGGGGTCGGATAGGCCGGCAGCTTGCTGCGGTCCGACGGGTCGCGCGGCAGCCAGCCGCGCGCCACCAGTACATAATTAGCCAAACCCGTATCCGACCCGGTGCCGGCGTCGGCCAGCTTGAACGGCATCAGCACATAGAAGCCGGCCACGCCGTTCAAGGGACGGTTATCCAGATAGACAGGCCAGCTGTCAATAAATTCACCGCGCAAGGCCAGGCGGCGGTATTCGAGCTGGTCGAGGTCGGCCGCACCGGGGCCGAATTTGAGCACCGGTTCGGCTTCCCGCTGCAACAGTTTGCTTTCAATCAGCTGTTTCTGGTCGCCGCGCCGGGTCTGCCATTGCGCCAGGGCGATGCCGAGCACGACCAGGATGACTGTCGCCACAAAGGGAACCAGGCGAAAACGGAAGCGTGGTCTGGAGTCGGGTTTCGCGCCGATAAGCATTACAATATCGCCTTAGTCAACATTTCCCCTGGCACAAAATGAAAATCGTCGTCGCCATTGCCTTCATCCTGATCCTCGGCAGCCTCGCCTCCGCATTGGTATTCCTGATGCGCGACAAAGGCAAGAGCAACCGCACGGTGCAGGCCCTGACCTGGCGCGTCGGCCTGTCGGTCTGCCTGTTCCTCATGATACTGCTCTTGTACAAGCTGGGTTATATCCAGCCGACCGGCCTGCACTAAAACACGCGCTCAAGCCATCGTAAAAAAAGGCCGCACCCGAGGTGTGGCCTTTTTTATGCGTCGACGCTCAGCTCGTTGGGTGGGCATCTGTGCCCACGCGGAACCTCGGTCAGTCGAGGAGTGAGCTCAGCGTGGGCAGAAATCTGCCCACCCTACGGTTGCCGGTTTTACAGCCAGTACACCACTACATACAAGCCGAGCCAGACGACGTCGACAAAGTGCCAGTACCAGGCCGCGCCTTCAAAGGCGAAGTGGTGATCCGGCGTGAAATGGCCCTTCAGCACACGGTACAGCACGACCGACAGCATGATGGCGCCGATGGTGACGTGGAAGCCATGGAAGCCGGTCAGCAGGAAGAAGGTCGAACCGTAGACGCCGGAAGTCAGCTTCAGGTTGAAATCGGTATAAGCCTCGATGTATTCGGCAGCCTGGAAGCCCATGAAGGTGGCGCCCAGCACGATGGTAGCGAACAGCCAGGCCGCGGTCTTGGCGCGATGGCCGGCGCGCAGCGCATGGTGGGAAATCGTCAGCGTCACGCCGGATGTCAGCAGCAGGAAGGTGTTGATGGTCGGGATCGGGAACGGGCCCATGGTGCTGAACGGCTCGATCGTGCCGGCCGGACCGGCATTGCCCCAATGCGCGGAAAAATCAGGCCACAGCACCTTGTTGTCGAGGTCGCCCAGCCATGGCATCGAGATGCTGCGGGCATAGAACAGCGCACCGAAAAACGCCGCGAAAAACATCACTTCGGAAAAAATGAACCAGCTCATGCTCCAGCGATACGAGGTATCGATGCGCGCGCTGTACATGCCGCCTTCGGATTCGCGGATGGAGTCGCCGAACCATTTGTAGAGCACTGTCAGGAACGACAGGATGCCGATCACGCACAGCTCCGGCCCCCAGACAACGCCGTTGACCCATGCCGCCGCGCCAGCCATGGTCGCCAGCAACGCCGTGCCGCCCAGCACCGGCCACTTGGACGGACCAGGGACAAAATAGTAAGGTGCATTGCCTTGTTGAGAACTCATTGCCATCTCCAGATACAAATTTAATTGGTTATTTCAATATTTGCTGTCTTGTGCTGCACTTACCTGTTACTTGGCGACCACCAGCTTGACGATGGTGATCAGTATCCCAATAAAAATCAACACGCCGAGGATGGCTGCGATCACTACATGTATCGGGTTCAGCTGCGCCGCATCGCTTTCATAGTCTTTCCTCTTGCGGACGCCGAAAAACGACCAGAATATTGCTTTCATGGCCGCGCCAAACGAGGCTTTACGGCGGCTTGCTTCTTTCAGATCCGACATTCGACACCCCTGCATGGCCCTACCAGATCAACTTGCCGGCTTGTCCGGCTGGCCCGCAATTTCAAAAAACGTGTACGACAGCGTAATCAGCTTCACATCCTTAGGTATAGCAGGATCTATGTAAAACACCACCGGCATTTCCTTGGCCTGGTTGGGCCCCAGGGTCTGCTGGGTGAAACAGAAACATTCGACTTTCTTGAAGAACTCTGCCGCCTGCATCGGCGCGTAGCTTGGAATCGCCTGGGCATCCATCTTGCGCGCCTGCTTGTTCACGACTTCATACACCACCGTGGTCATCTCGCCCGGATGCACCTGCACGCTGCTGACGGTAGGCCGGAAGCGCCATGGTCCTTGCGTATTGGCATCGAATTCAACAGTAATGGTACGGCTCTTGTCGACCTGGGTATTGGCCGGCGCTGCCACCGTGCCATCCTTCGGCGTCAGGTAATTGACGCCGGTGATTTCGCAGATCTTCTTGTACACCGGCACCAGGCCGTAACCGAAACCGAACATCATGACGGCGATCACCATCAGCTTGCCCAGCATCTGCCAGTTCATTTTCCGGGATTCTGCCTTGGCGCTGCCGTCTTCAGGATTGCTCATCTACTTGAACCACAACATCTTGACGAAGATCGCAATGAAGAAACTCAGGGCGAGCAAGCCCACCAGCAATCCGGTGCGCAGGTTATTAGGTTTTTTCTGCTGATTCATGTTGAACACCCATGCGTAACCGGCGGGTGGCGCATGCCCCCGCCGCTTCCATTATTTAAAGACTGGCGGCGTTTCGAATGTGTGGAACGGGGCAGGACTAGGAACAGTCCATTCCAGTCCCTCGGCGCCTTCCCACGGCTTGTCGGCTGCCTTCTTGCCGCCCTTGATCGATGGAATGATCACGAAGAACAGGAAGTAGACCTGGGTCAGGCCGAAACCAAAAGCACCGATCGACGCCAGCATGTTGAAGTCGGTGAACTGCGCCGGGTAATCAGCGTAGCGGCGCGGCATGCCGGCCAGGCCCAGGAAGTGCATCGGGAAGAACGTCACGTTGAACCAGATCAGCGAATTCCAGAAATGGATCTTGCCGCGGGTTTCGTTGTACATGAAACCGGTCCACTTCGGACCCCAGTAGTAGTAACCGGCGAACAGCGCAAACAGAGAACCGGCCACCAGCACGTAGTGGAAGTGAGCGACCACGTAATAGGTGTCCTGCATCTGGATGTCGATCGGCGTCACTGCCAGGATCAGGCCGGTGAAACCGCCCATGGTGAACACGAAGATGAAGCCGATCGCGAACAGCATCGGTGTTTCGAAAGTCATCGAACCGCGCCACATGGTAGCGATCCAGTTGAAGATCTTGACGCCGGTAGGCACCGCGATCAGCATGGTTGCATACATGAAGAACAACTGCGCGGTAACCGGCATGCCGGTGGTGAACATGTGGTGCGCCCAGACGATGAACGAGAGGATCGCGATCGACGCCGTTGCATACACCATCGATGCATAGCCGAACAGTTGCTTGCGGGCGAAGGCCGGGATGATCTGCGAGACGATGCCGAAGGCCGGAAGAATCATGATGTACACCTCAGGATGGCCGAAGAACCAGAAGATGTGCTGGTACATGACCGGATCGCCGCCGCCGGCAGCGTTAAAGAAGGAAGTGCCGAAATGACGGTCGGTCAGGGTCATGGTGATGGCGCCGGCCAGCACAGGCATGACGGCGATCAGCAGGTAGGCGGTGATCAGCCAGGTCCAGCAGAACATCGGCATCTTCATCAGCGTCATGCCAGGCGCGCGCATGTTGAGGATAGTAGTGATGATGTTGATCGAACCCATGATCGACGAGGCGCCCATGATGTGGATCGCGAAAATCGCCATGTCCATGCCAGGGCCCATCTGGGTCGACAGCGGCGCATACAAGGTCCAGCCGGCAGCGGTAGCGCCACCTGGAACCAGGAACGAGGTCGCCAACAGCAAAGCGGCAGGAGGCATCAGCCAGAACGAGAAGTTGTTCATCCGCGCAAACGCCATGTCGGAGGCGCCGATCTGCAGCGGGATCATCCAGTTGGCGAAGCCGACGAAGGCCGGCATGATGGCGCCGAACACCATGATCAGGCCGTGCATGGTGGTGAGCTGGTTGAAGAATTCCGGCTTGAAGAATTGCAGGCCAGGCTGGAACAGCTCGGCGCGGATCAGCAGGGCCAGCACGCCGCCTGACAGCAGCATGGTGAACGAGAACCACAGGTACAAGGTGCCGATGTCCTTGTGGTTGGTGGCGAACAGCCAACGGCGCCAGCCGTGCGGATGGTCGTGCGCGTGATCATGGTCATGCGCGTGGTCGTGTTGGTGATCGACTGCGGTAGTGCTCATCTCAATCTCCTGGATTTCAGTGGAGGACAGAGTAATTCATCACAAGCTTCGCTTGCTGACTCATAAACTCTGTCCCCCAAAAGTTTTATTTACGCGCAGCCAGCACTTCTGCCGGTTGGACAATATTTTCTTGTGCCTTGTTGGACCAGTTGTTGCGGGTATAGGTGATCACCGCAGCAATTTCGGTATCCGACAACACGGCTTTCCAGGCCGGCATCTGCAGCGCGCCGTCGATCTTGCCGTTCAACACGACATTGATCTGCGCCGCACGCGGACCGTTCACGATCGGATCGCCATCCAGCGGCGGGAAAGCGCCGGGGATGCCCTTGCCGTTAGCCTGGTGGCAGGCCGCGCAATTGGCGGTGTAGACTTTTTCGCCGCGCTGTTTCAGTTCGTCGATGGTCCAGGTCTTGTTCGGATCGTCTGCCTGCGCAGCCATTTCCTTTTTCTTGCCGTCGACCCAGGTCTGGTAATCGGCGTCGCTGAGGACGTTGACGACGATAGGCATGAAGGCGTGGTCCTTGCCGCACAGTTCAACGCACTGGCCGCGGTAGACGCCGACTTTCTCTGCCTTGAACCAGGTGTCGCGGACGAAGCCGGGAATCGCATCCTGCTTGACGCCGAAAGCCTGCACCGTCCAGGAGTGAATGACGTCGTTGGCGGTAGTGATGATGCGGATCTTCTTGTTGACCGGCACCACCATCGGATTGTCGACTTCGATCAGGTAGTTGTCGTTCTTGACCTTGGTCGAATCGACTACCTGTTCGTGCGGGGTGGAGAGGTTGGAGAGGAAGGAAATGCCGGCGCCATTGCCGTTGAGGTAGTCATAGCCCCATTTCCATTGCATGCCGGTGACCTTGATGGTGATGTCGGCATTGGAGGTGTCTTTCATCGCCACCACCGTCTTGGTGGCCGGCAAAGCCATGCCGATGACGATCAGGAAAGGAATCACAGTCCAGGCGATTTCGACGCCGGTGCTTTCATGGAAACTGGCCGATTTGGCGCCCAGCGATTTGCGGTGCTTCAGGATGGAATAGAACATCACCCCGAAAACCGCCAGGAAAATCACCAGGCAGATGATCAGCATCAAATTGTGCAGATCGTAGATTTGCTGTGCAATTTCGGTGACTGGCGGCTGAAAGTTCATCCCGAGTACTTTAGGACCACCCGGACTATCGACCACCGCCCATGAAGGCATTGCTGCCGCCAGGAGCGACGCACCGAGCGTCAACGATGTAAGGCGCTTCGCATATTCCATGATTTCCTCAAAAGCCCAAAAATTATAATTTTATCAAGCACCAGGCAATGATCTGCGCTGTATCTCCTGCTTCAGCTCTCGCACAAACTCACGCCGCTTCCATTCCGTCAAAAACTGGCCTACTTCTACCCGTGTGCCCAGTGCTTCCAGGCCGATGAGGCCCTTGCTTTTCTCCTGCACTGCAATCCGGATGGAACGCAAATCCAGTTTAAATTGTCGAATTTCCTGTGCCTGTATCAGTTCTACAAGCAGATAGTCGTCCAGCATCGCAATATGCTCGCGGTCCGTAGCGTGGCGCGCGTAAATCAGGAATGCGACAGCAACCGCCGACATTTCCAGCACCGCGAACAGTAATACGAACCAGGCGCCGCGCAAGGTAAAAGCTATCGCCACGGCCATCGAGGTCGCACAGAGGATTACGTAGAAAAAACCAAGCTGGCGCGGCGCGATAGCGCAGTTACGCCTCAAGTCCCATTCTCGCTTAATCATGATGCACCATCGACATCAAGCATGTTGCCTGTACGCACAAGCTAAAACCTTTGAAGTATAAGGGCTAAAGGAACTTGTTATCAAGGAGAATCAAAACCCCTGAAACGGCCTCGCAAATCCCCTTCAAACCCCGCTTTCAAGCCGTACAGCCAGCCCCAGGCCCGCACCCGGCACGCCCCGCAATAACCGGTTTCTGATAGTCGCTATATGCGAAAACCAGTATATCTGCCAGGACCGCGACCAGCCTGACGAGGCAAATTGACAACACTTTCTTTTATATCTTAAAAACAATTAGGGTCAGAGTCGATTTTCTGCCGGCCAGCGGCATGCTAATCGATTCCATCAAGAAAGGGAGCGGCCTCAAGGCCGCAAATAGGCGTAGCCCTGCGATTGCAGGTCTGCCAGCATCACCACCGCGCCCTTGTCCGCCACGGCGAAACCCGGCAGCAGGTCTTTAAGTTCGACCTTCTGCGCCTTCATGGTGTTGATGCAAGCGCTCATCTCCAGGCCGGTCTTGGCCAGCTGGGCGACCTGGGCGCTGAACTCCTGGCTGGCCTCTGCGGCATGAAAGGCCCTGAGCGCCGCGCCGTGTATCACCAGCACGATTTTCACCTTGTCCGGGCCGCCCATGCCTTCGAAATGGCTCTGGATATTGCCGAGCACGAAGGCGACCCTGCCCTGCTCGCTCAAGTGATAGGCGACCTTGGCTTTATCCACTGCGGCGGCATGCGCCGGCCTGGCAGTCGCCGCCAGCACGGAAGCGGCGCCGATCGAAGAAAACATGGTCCACAGGATGCTGCGTCGTTGCATCGTCACTCCCGGTCGGAAAAATGAAACAGGATAGGACGGCCTTGGCCAAGGCCGTCCAGGCAGTCAACCTTAACCCAAATCCGCCAGCGGGTGATCTTTCTCTGTCCATGGGTCGTCGAAAAAGCCGTTGCCCCAATCCTGGCCGACTTGCGCCAGGGTGGCGGGCTGCCATTTCGGCTGGCGGTCCTTGTCGATGATCAGCGCCCGTATGCCTTCGGCAAAATCGGTGCGGGCGGCGCAATGCAGCGACACCACGTATTCCAAGCGGAACACTTCGGCCAGCGACATGTGCAGCGCGCGCTTTTGCAGCGCATGCGACAGCCAGGCCGAAGCCGGGCTACCGGCGACCAGCGTAGCGATGCCTTTTTGCAGCCAGGCGTCGTCGGTTTGCAGGCCGACGATGTTGTGCACCACTTCATCCAGCGTCGGCGCGCTGCACAGCTGATGTATCAATTCGAAGTGCTGGCGCAACGGCGTTGGCGCGGCGGCGAATGCCGGCTGCGCCTGCTGCTCGGCAGCCAGCAATGCGCGCGTCAGCAGCACATCGTCCTGCTTGCCATCCCACGGCTGCTCCAGCAAGGTGGCCAGCAGCGCCTGCTTCTGGCTGTGCTCCAGCTGATAGTCGGCGAGGCGGGTGAAGATGGCGTCGGCCGCGCCGAAGGAGGCGCCGGTCAATGCCAGGAACAGACCCAGCTGGCCTGGCATGCGGTTCAGGAACCAGGTGCCGCCGACATCGGGATACAAACCGATCGTAATTTCAGGCATCGCCAGGCGCGATTTCTCGGTCACCACGCGATGGCTGGCGCCGGCCATCAGGCCGATGCCGCCGCCCATCACGATGCCGTGGGCCCAGGCCAGCATCGGCTTGGGATAGGTATGGATCAGGTAGTCGAGGCGATACTCGCGCTCGAAGAAATCGCAGGCGTAGGGATTGCTCTTGATGTCCGCGCTCTGGCCCGATGCGTGCTGGTCCAGCATGGTGCGGTACAAACCCTGCAAGTCGCCGCCGGCGCAGAAGGCCTTTTCCCCGGCCGCCTGCAGCAGCACCATGGCGATCTGCGGATCGCCGGCCCAGGCGCGCAGTTGCGCATCGAGCAGGTCGACCATTTCCAGCGAGATCGCGTTCAAGGTCTTTTCAATGTTCAGGGTAGCGACGCCGATGCGCTTGCCATTGGCTGCCGTCAGCTCTTCAAACAAGGCCGGCGCCGCTTGATGGATGACATCTGCCATTATTCATTACTCCATACTGGCGAACGTTTTTGCAGGAAGGCGTTGACGCCCTCCTTCTGGTCCTTGGTATCGAACAGATCGAGGAACAGTTCGCGCTCCACCGGCAGCAAAGTGGCCAGTGGATTGGCGCGTGCGCCCTGGATCAATTTTTTGCAAGCGCTGACGCTGGACGGACTCTGGCGCGCGACCTGCTCGGCCAGCACCAATGCGCGCTGGCGGCCCTCGCCTTTTTTCACCAGCTCTTCCACCAGGCCGATGCGCAATGCCGTTTCGGCATTGACGCGTTCGCCGCACAAGATCATGCGCTTGGCCCAGCCTTCGCCCACCAGCCATGGCAGGTTCTGGGTGCCGCCGGCGCAAGGCAGCAAGCCGACCGCGGCTTCCGGCAGCGCCATCTGCGCCTGCTCTTCGGCGATGCGCAGATCGCAAGCCAGCGCGCATTCCAGGCCACCGCCCATGGCGTAACCGTTGATGGCGGCAATCGAAACGCCACGGAACGCCGACAAGGTTTCGAATGCTTCACCAAAGCGGCGCGCCATCTCGCGCGCCATGACCTTGTCACCGTCGGCAAACAGTTTCAGGTCGGCGCCGGCGCTAAAGAATTTCTCGCCTTCGCCGGTCAGCACCAGGCTATAGATATTGTTGTCGGCGTTGAGCGCCTGCACCAGCCGCGTCAGGTCGCGCAGGGCGTCGCCGGTCCAGGTGTTGGCGGGCGGATTGGCCATCGTCACCACGGCCGTGTGGCCGATGATTTCCAGGCGCAGGTTGGTATAGCTCGCGTCGCTGTAAGAAGTGCTCATCGGATGTCCTCGTTGGATGCATTGCCCAGCAACTGGCGGGCGATAATCACGCGCATGATTTCGTTAGTGCCTTCCAGGATCTGGTGCACGCGGACGTCGCGGAAATGGCGCTCCAGCGGATATTCGCGGATATAGCCATAGCCGCCATGGATCTGCAGCGCTTCATTGCAGATCTGGAAGCCGATATCGGTGGCGAAGCGTTTCGCCATTGCGCAGTAAGTTGTGGCGTTGGGATCCTTGGCGTCCAGCTTGCAGGCTGCCAGGCGCACCATCTGGCGCGCTGCGACCAGTTCGGTCTGCATGTCGGCCAGCTTGAATTGCAGCGCCTGGAAATCCGACAGCGGCCGGTTGAACTGGCGGCGCTCGCTCATGTAGGCATGCGCCGCATCCAGCGCCGCCTGGGCGGTGCCGACCGAACAGGTGGCGATGTTGATGCGGCCGCCGTCGAGGCCGCGCATCGCCAGCCGGAAGCCTTCGCCCTCCTGCCCCAGCAAATGGTCGGCAGGAATCCGTACGTTGTCGAAGCTGATGGTGCGGGTCGGCTGGCTGTTCCAGCCCATCTTTTCTTCCTTGCGGCCGTAGCTGATGCCAGGCGCATCGGCAGGCACCACGAAGGCCGAGACGCCATGCGCGCCGCCGGCGCCGGTGCGCGCCATCAGCACCAGCACGTCGGTGGAGCCCGCGCCTGAGATAAACGCCTTGGAACCGTTGATGACGTAATGGCCGTCGGTCAGCACCGCGCTGGTCTTGAGGGACGCGGCATCGGAGCCCGAGCCCGGTTCAGTCAGGCAGTAGGACCCGAGTTTCTGGCCGACTGCCAGCTTGCCGCACCAGGCGTCTTTCACGGCCGGCGTCGCCCAGTTGGCGATCATCCAGCTCACCATGTTGTGAATCGTCAGGTAGGCGGTAGTCGATGTGCAGCCGCGCGCCAGTTCCTCGAACACGATGGTGGCGTCAAGCCGCGACAAACCCAGGCCGCCCACTTCTTCCGGCGTGTACAAGCCGCAAAAGCCCAGCTCGCCTGCCTTGGCGATGACATCCACCGGGAAAATCGCCTCGGCGTCCCATTTAGCTGCATGCGGCGCCAATTCTCCTGCGGCGAAATCACGCGCGGTCTGCTGGAATGCGCGTTGATCTTCTGATAATTCAAAATCCATGGTGGTCTCTCTCCAAAGCGAATAAGGGGCAGTGATTGCTGCTGACGGCAATTTATATCCCAGCAGAATAGCAATAATTGACGTTAACGTAAACGTCACCCACCCCCTTTAGACGAAAAAAGGGCGACGGGGAGAATGCCGTCGCCCAACTCGCTGCCACTGAAACGCTTGAATCCTGCTGTGTCCTGCTTATTTAGGCAGCAACACGGTATCGATGACGTTGATCACGCCGTTCGACTGATTCACATCATAGGTGCTGATGTTGGCGACATGGCCGCCATCGTCGACGACGTAGATGTTATGCGGACCGTTCTGCATGAAGGTCAGCTTGCCGCCGCTGGCGGTCGCCAGTTCAGCCTTGCCGCCGCCCTTCTTGATTTCGCTTTCCAGCTTGGCATAGCCATAGCGGCCCGGCACCACGTGGTAGGTCAGGATCTTGGTCAGGGTTGCCTTGTTTTCAGGCTTGACCAGGGTTTCCACAGTGCCGGCCGGAAGCTTGGCGAAAGCGGCATTGGTTGGGGCGAAGACGGTGAACGGGCCCTTGCCCTTGAGGGTATCGACCAGGCCGGCGGCTTTTACCGCGGCCACCAGGGTGGTATGGTCGGCCGAATTGACGGCGTTATCGACGATGTCCTTGCTGGGGTACATGCTTTGGCCGCCCACCATCACGGTGTCTTCAGCACGGGCCGCGCTCGCGGCGATCAAAGCGGCGGATAAAGTCAAAGCATAGGTAAGTTTGCGCATGATGATTCCTTAGAATGAGAGTCAGTTTCGGAGCCTGCACAGTCATATACGCAACTGTGCCGAAACTGGATTCGCCGGATTCAAAAAAATCATGCAAGAAGATGGCAATGCAAAAACTGCATTGCCGGAAGAGGTGAAGTAAGCCGATAGGCCGGATTCTGTTACGACGTTCAGGCTTGCGCCCTCGCGTTATGACAGCCATTCCTCTAGGCGCTGGATTGCTCCAGCGCTCAAGCTCTCTACCCGCACGCTCCGCGAGCAACATCAACGCGTGCCTATTTGAGATTGCTCCGGGTGGAGGTTACCGCGTTTCACCGTAACTTAATACGCTCGTCTCTGTGGCCCTATTCCTCGCCTCGCGGCGGACGGCCGTTAACCGTCACCCTGCTCTATGGAGTCCGGACCTTCCTCCCGCCGGCGCCTTGCAGCGCCAGCCAGCGGCTGTCTTGGCTTACTTCAGGCGGCATTCTACCGCAATGCGCGGCCAGGTCCGCCAATGGCATGCTGATATTTCGCTATTATTTGATGAAGGACGGCGATTTACGGCACTTTACGCTGCCCGGCGATGCCAAATTGGCATGAGACAGAAGCGATGCGGCTACGTATAGTATTCAGGAATTATTGCGGTGCAAAACGCGCCTGATGCAGCGACGGCGCGGCTGCTTGCAACGACGCCTTCAAACCTTGCGCAACAGGATAGAACCCATGCACATCTGCGTACTCGGCGCCGGCATCATCGGCGTCACCTCCGCCTACCGCCTGCTGGAAGCCGGCCATACGGTGACCCTGGTCGACGCGGCGGCGCAGCCCGGCAGCCAGACCAGCCTCGGCAACGGCGCGCAGCTGAGCTATTCGTACGTAGCGCCGCTGGCCGATCCCTCGGTGTGGACGCACTGGCCGGAATACCTGTTCAGCGCAGATTCACCGCTGACCCTGCGGCCCAAGATGGACACGGCGCAATGGCGCTGGCTGCTGCAGTTCCTCGGCGCCTGCAACAGCAAGCGGGTGCGCCAGACCACTATCGACCTGCTGCAGCTGTCTTCCTTCAGCCGCGACCAGTTGCAGCAGCTGACCGCCGCCGTCCCGCTCGATTTCCAGCACCGCACCGCTGGCAAGCTGGTGCTCTACAGTGACGCCAAAGGACTGGAAGGCGCACGCAGGCAAATCGACTTCCAGGCGCAGCACGGTTGCCAGCAAGAGATCATCGACCATGACCGCTGCCTGCAGATCGAACCGGCGCTGGCCGGCGCCAAGCGCAACTGGGCCGGCGGTGTTTACACCCCGAGCGAAGAAGCCGGCGATTGCGCCAGATTCTGCCAGCAGCTGGTGGCGGCGATGGCGCAGCAGTCCGGCTTCCGCTTCGCCCACTCGCAACGCATCGGCAAGCTGGAAATGCGCAACGGCGCCTTGGCAGCGGTGTATGCCGGCGCCGAAAAAATCGAAGCCGAAGCCTTCGTGCTGGCGCTCGGCGCCGACAGCGCCGGCTTCGCACGCCAGGCCGGCTTCACGCTGCCGCTGTATCCGCTCAAGGGCTACAGCATCACCGTGCCCTTGCACGAAGCCAGCCATCAGGCCGCGGCGCCGCAAGTGTCGATCACCGACCTCGCCAAGAAAATCGTCTACGCCAGGCTCGGCGACCGCCTGCGCGTCGCCGGCCGCGTCGAACTGGTCGGCATGGACCGCAGCATCCCGGCCACCGCCATCGACGAACTGAAGCGCGGCGTCAACGAACTGTTTCCCGGCTGCGCCGACCTGGCGGACAGCGCCGGCCTCTCGCCATGGACCGGCTTCCGGCCGGCGACACCGAGCGGCGTGCCCATCGTCGGCGCCTCGCCGCTGAAGAACCTGTACCTGAACGTCGGCCACGGCAGCCTCGGCTGGACCCTGGCGCACGGCAGCGCGAGCCTGCTGGCGCAACTGATTGCCGGTAAAGCCACGGCCATCGACGCCAGTCCCTTTGCATTCCAATCCTAACCATAGGCCGAGGACAAACATGAAACTCATCACCAACCAGCAAGTCGCCGAACTGATCAATACCAGCGATGCGATCGATGCCATGCGCCAGGCCTTCCAGGGCATAGGCCAGGGCGCGCAGCAAGCGCGCATGCGCACCAGCGCCGCCGGCAGCAACGGTCCGCTGATGATGTCCAGCATGGGCGCCCTGCTGCCCGCCGCCGGCATTGCCGGCTACAAGGTCTACACCACAGTCAACGGCAAATTTCATTTCGTCACCGTGCTGTTTTCCACCGAAGACGGCCGGCCGCTGGCGACCATAGAATCCGACACCATGACCGGCCTGCGCACCGCTGCCGCCACCGCCGTCGCCGCCGACCATCTGGCCCGGCCGGACGCCGCCACGCTGGCAGTGATCGGCACCGGCGTCCAGGGCCACTCGCATGTGCCGGCGCTGCTGGCGGTGCGCCAGTTCAAGGAAATCCTGATCGCCGGCCGCAGCGGCCAGCAGCAGTTTGCAGAACAGATCACACAGCAGACCGGCGTGCCGGCGCGCGCCGTCAGCATTGATGAAGCCGCGCAGTCGGGCGACGTGGTGGTGACCGTGACCCGCTCGGCTACACCGTTGTTCTCCGGCGACCTGCTCAAGCCCGGCGCTTTCGTCGCCGCCGTCGGCGCCAGCAAAGGCAACCTGCGCGAACTCGACGACCGCGCGATTGCCCGCGCCAACGCGTTGGTAGTGGAATGGAAGCCGCAAGCGCAGCAGGAAGCCGGCGACCTGCTGCTGTGCCAGCCAGGCACTTTCGCTTGGGAGAATGTGTGGGAACTGGGACAGATTGTCGACGGCAGCAGCGGCTACCAACGCCAGCCCGACGACCTGGTGATCTACAAGGCCATCGGTGTCGGCGTCGAAGACATCGCCCTCTCCGGCCTGGTCTACCGCCGCGCCTGCGAACGTTTCGGCTGGTAAGCGGGGCCATTCCTACGCGCCGGGCGGCATGACATGACTTGCCGCCGCCAGGACGGCGGTCTAGAATCGGGCTCTCACTGCCGCCGGCGATAAAAATCGCCGGCGGCAGTCAATGCACGATTACCGACGACCGGCACACATGGAATTCCACTTACTCAGCTTCATGAAGACGGTGCTCTTTGTGCTGGCGGCGCTATTGCCGATCATGAACCCGCCCGGCGGCGCCCCGATTTTCCATTCACTCACCATCACCGCCTCCGACGCCACCCGCAATGCGCTGGCGCGCCGGGTCGCCATCAATTCCTTCCTGCTGCTGGTAGGCGGCATGTTCATCGGCACCCACGTGCTGGCCTTCTTCGGCCTGTCACTGCCGGTAGTGAAGGTAGCCGGCGGCCTGCTGGTGGTGGCCACCTCCTGGAAAATGCTGAACTCCGACGAAATGCCGAAAGGCGAAGCCGTGCCGGAGTCGCTCTGGACCGAAGAACTGGCCTCCAAAAAAGCGTTCTATCCGCTGGCGTTTCCGCTCACCGTGGGACCCGGTTCGATCTCGGTCGCCATCACCCTAGGCGCCGGCGTGCGCGTGCCCAACGTGCCGCTGCCGCTATCGCTGGTAGCCGCCGTAGTCGGCCTGGCGCTGGCGGCGCTAGCGGTCTACCTGAGCAACCGCTTCGCCGGCGTTTTGATCCGTCTTCTGGGCGATACCGGCACCACCGTCATGCAGCGCATGACCTCGTTCATCCTGCTCTGCATCGGCGTGCAGATTCTGTGGGACGGCGTCAGCGGCCTCTTGATGATATGGCAAGCGCATTGATTTAAGCGTGGACAAAGCGGGCGCTGATGATAATATTATTGCCTCACCAACCCACATGGAGATCTCGAAATGATCAAGAAAGTCATGGTAATCGCAGCGATGTTCGGCATGTTCGGCGCAATATCCGCTTGCAACACGGTATCTGGCATGGGTAAGGATGTGCAGACCGGCGGTGAAAAGGTGCAGGATGCTGCGCAGGATGTGCAGAAGAAGATGTAATTCTCGGTAGATTGGCATGGGGCGGGCCGTTTTGTTGGTCGCTCCTTGCCGGTCCCGTTGCAGCAATACTTAGCAGCATATAGTCTCCATCGTCATCCAGACTCTGACAAAAATTCTCTTCCCAATTTATGCGACTGATGCAGGTCGCATATGCCATCATCGCCCCGCATTTATCTTTTCGACTGGCCAGCAAAAGTGCGCACGCTTGCGATCGGTTGCGCCCGCATTCTGTCAGCCAATCCTGTGGCGCAAGCGGGATGCCTCCGATAACAAGGTTTGGATGGAGTGACCTCGAGCCGATGGGGGGCCGTCACTCGTGCGGCGGAGGTTAGGAGAATAAGAAAAGGCCACCTGAACGGTGGCCGTAAGCGTCTGCTGCCAAGATCTTACGGCGGCAAGCTCGATCGAAGCGGTCCCCCGTTCTCAGTCATTACGCCAGCTTTAAAAAGGAAAACATGATGTTTTTCCTTATCAACCTTTCTTTGCAGGTCATATGGGGCCATTAATCCGATCCATGCTGGCATTGTTACTTTAATCGAATCCGCCATTTTTTTAACAACAAAGTAATCGGTGCAAGTTCCAAATGATGGCGTCGCTTTCGCGCCTGAAGCTGAAACGGTAACGAAGTAAAGTTGGACAGGACAGGCACTCCCACCGTTGTTTTGAATGAGAACCACATCATCCTTTCCGAGTTGATAGGTGCCGACTTCCTGGAGACTACTGTTCCCCTGAATCAAAGGATTCAATGGCTTGTTTTTATACAGAAGCACGTTCTCATCGTTTATTTGTAGCGCACCGAAGCGTGTCGTGATATCTCCGTCCTCATCCTCGGCAAATGCGGAGGATGCAAGCAACGACAGGGATGCGATTAAAACGAAATACTTCAACATAGAGCTTTTCCCTTGTCTTTTTGGGAGGCCGCTGGCATCGAGCGGCGGCCTTAGTTTTCGACTTACGTAATCGCTTGTGCTTATGGTGCAACCGCCGTACATCCGATTTTCTTGACGATTTCCACAACTGCCACTGCAGTCTTTGCCTTTTTCTGCAGGAGCCGCTCACTGATAGAGTCGTCTTGCTTGCACTTATAAAAGCCGTCGCTTGTGATTTTCACCAATTGATAGGACGGGGTGAACACTTTCTTAGGGTCTTCAACGTCATATCTGTACGCCGCAAAATAATCATTCCCAATCTTGGCGATAATCGGCTGCCAGATTTTATTGCAGTTGGGATATTCCATTTCCTCCGGCGACATTATTTCCAATAGGTTATTTGGTTTTTTTCTGTCAACAAGTGAGCATGTCGGGGTGCTTTGATCTTTTTTTATGAAGTGATAGGCATTAGGCGTGTAAATGTCGTCCGCAATTTTTTCCGCGTCTATTTTGTGAATCACTTCATCGGCAACGTCGGCGCCTATCTTTACGCCGTCAGCCATAGCAAAACTTGACGAAAAACACAGGAGAGATAGAGCACAAAATTTCATATACTGTCCTTTAATAAAAATTCTAGGGTAGTTCGCCGACACGCTTTTCCGCGTGCTTCTTCATATTCGCTCGCGTCATGCCAAATCTGCCCAATTTTGCCTTTGATGGATGTGTTTCGAGCAGCTTCAGATATCGACTATAGCCAATTTTTGCCTGTGCCGAATCCTTCTTTACACCCTCCATCTTCGATTTCGGATCGTGCCAATATCCCCAAGCGAACGACATGTCATGTACGTTATACGCATTGCTCTTTTCCAAGGGATAAGAATCATAGTCGAATTTTTCGGCCTCGGGGAATGCTGCAAATAACGCATCGAGTTGTGGGCACGCTTTAACATGCAGCGCAGCGACGGCATTCTTCAGCAATTTAAGCCTAGAAGTTGATTTACCTTCGTACCCATTAAATCCGCCATTGATCGCAGCTGATATATACACAATATCGTTCTGGTCACCGAAAGGATTTAGATCGATATCATGAGCACTGCCTGCATGCCTCCAATACCAACCGGCCGAGTCAGTTGCCCACTTCACTTCCTCAAGCTTTACCTTGTTAGCATCGAGAAAATCAGTTTTAACAGCCGCCCCGTAGGATTCATAGTTTTTTTTCCACGTCAACTGCACCAAACCTCGGCCTTTATAGCCGTCGTACACGTCCTTTTCCTCAACGCCTTTCTTAAGTATTTCCGCAGTAAATAAGAATTCGGAAGATTCGTGTCCTACCTGTGCCAGAAAATGCGCCTTCTTTAGACAGCTGGTAATTTCATAGCTCGTAAACGTTGCATTCAAATCAGGAAGAAATTTTTCCAGAATTTCCTTTTTCCGCTCTTGATACGCTTCTCGCAATTCATCCAGCGTGATATCTCGATTGCATGCACAAACGATCGCTACTTCCTCAACTCTCGTATGATCTTTGTCCGCCGTGGTTGTGCCTAGCGGCTCATTCGTCGAATTCGTCATAGTCTCGGTCAGCTCTTTCAGGTGTTTGAATATCGTTGTCCGTTATTTTTGGGTTCTTCTTTACGGAAAATTTGACTGCCTGCGGTGTATAGGCGCGTTCGGTTTTCCCGTCCTTATCAGTAAGACCCTCAAAACGATGACCTTCGGCAGATTCCATGACATAGGGATAGTTCGCCATTGGGCGACCTTTGGGAGATCGAAGAATGAATTGAGCGCTATGGCCGTTAATTTCCGCTGTCGTCGGGTTAATAACAATAGGCAGACTCTTTGCCCCTGGCAAGCTATGCATCGCGGCGTGCGCCACATAAGCGCCGTTCGTTCCATGCTCAATGCCGCCAGCATTGAATTTGACGTAACTGCCTCCGCCGTTGATCACTACCTCTTCCTTAGCAGTGATCTTGATGCGATTGGCGGTCTGGGTGATATTCAGTTTTGCCAGGAGATTGATGCTATCGGTCAGCGTCTGTACTTCGATGTTGCCAGCCGCAGCAACCATTTTTATGCCCGCCTTTTGAACAAACAAACGGAATGTCTGGCGAATGCTGGCAAACAGGCTGCCGCCGCTGGCGATCGACAGGCTCTTGCCGGTGGTAATGGCGGTATGGTCACCGCTTGCGATATGGGTGCTTCCGCTGGTGGTGGTCTCGACGCCGGCCGGGCTGGCCAGCACCAGGTGTGGTTCCGATAGCTCAGGGAAGGTGCCGTCGCCGCTGACGCCATTGCCCTTGATTGCATCGTTCTGCGCTTTCAGGATTTTGGCGATATCGACTTGCTGCCCAGCCTTATCCTGGGCGCCAGCCTGCTGCGCCATGTCGGCCAGCGTTTCGTGCTGGTCACGCGCTGAGGTAAGGCGCTGTACCGTCTCGCCCATGTCGGTCATATGGGCAGCGGCGCCAAACCGGGCCTCGGTGGTGATCAGCATGCCCTTGGCTGAACGCGCGACGCCATGGCCGTCAGTCCTAATTTCCCAGCCGTCACCCCTCGCGTCCTTACGCCCAGCGTTGTCCTCGATGCGGGTGATCTGACCCAAACTCAACTGCGAGTGTTGGGCGTCGCTCTTGATTTGTGCTTGTATGTTTTTATTAGAATCATCGAGGATGACGTGGTTCGAGCGCCCGCCTGGCCGATTGCCGCCGTCAGGCGTTAGTTCGCGGCTGCGGAAGCCCATCAGCGATTGCTGCGTGGCCAACTTCCACGGCGGCATGTTGCGCCGATTGTAGACGCTGCCTGTGATCAGAGGGCGGTCGGGGTTGCCGTCCAAATACATGATGACAACTTCGGATCCGACGCGATGAATCGACTGGCTACCCAGTTCAGCACCAGCCCAGGGACTGGCTGCACGGACGAAGGCAGAACTCTTTTCATCGTTGGTGCCGACGCGGTCCCAGTGGAATTGGACACGGACGCGCGCGTATTCATCTGTAAACACGGAACCCTGCCCATTTGGCCCCACCACCGTGGCGGTTTGCGGGTAGTTGATCTTGGTGTCGACGCTGTTGAAGCCGCGCCCCGGCCGCCAGGGAATGGCTTTGCGAATGCAGGTGAAGGTGTTCGTATAGCTGGCTTGTTCGTCAGCCTCTTGCAGATAATTATTGGTCGCAACATGATGCACTGAGATAATCAGAAATTCGCTCTTGGCGGCATCCTCACGGCTGGCGAACAGATTGAAAGCAAAGTGATTGGTCAGACGGAACCAGCAGCCGGGGATGACGAAGCGGTTATTGCCTACCGCTTCAAAATGCTTGCCCGTCGCCTCGATCTCTTCCATGCGCAGCCGCGACTGGTTGTCAGCGTCCTGCGTATTCTTGACACCGTAGGCGCCGGCATATTCATATACCTCGATGTCAGGCACGCTGCCCTGCTTGTTGAGGGTCGGCACGCCGGCGCTGAATGGCTTCGGATTTTTGAAGTTGAATCCTCCCAGCGTGAAGCTGCTGGGGACAATTTTCCGCCTCGATGAAAATTCGCCGATGCCGTCTTCTTCGGTGGCGCCGCCATGGCGCTGGAACTTGATCTCCGGGCCGCCGTCGATCGGCTCGGCCCGGGTCGTGTCATTCATGATGACCAGCTTGTGGCCCTGGTCAGTATGCGCGTAGCGATAAAAAATTCCGCGAAATTCGAGGCGTCGATGGATGTAGTTATAATCGCTTTCGCCGAACTGAGTCGCGTCGGTCATTGCGGCGTCTTCGCCGCTGACCTGGAAGTCCCAGGATGGCAACGTGCCGTAGTCGGCGAAGATGATTTCCAGCTGTTCTCGAAGGGTCTTGCCGTGAAAAATGTAGTTATCGGTGCGCAGGCGCAGGTACTGCAGCCACGGCCCTAATTTGGCCTGATAGAAGGAAATTCCGCCATCGGTACGGAGCAAACTGAACTCGAAGCAAAAACCTGTGAAAAATCTGAGGCTGCCATCGCCACGAACAAGCTCTACGCTGAACAGCTTGCCCTGCAGGTCCTTGAGGGCTAGGTCAGGGGCATCGGACAATAAATCGAGCGTATAGGAAAAATCGCGGGACAGGCTCTCGACCGCGTCGAACTTATTGACCAGGAGCGGGGCTTCTGGCCCATCGCCATGCGGGAACGATAAGCGAAGAATCCTATTGTGCTGTCGATTACTGCCTGGTCGTAGTGCCTCCAGAAAAATCTGTGCATACCCCATCATTCGTCTCGCCCCAGTTATTTTATGATGTCTTTTTAGCACACGTAATAGCGTTATGCAAACGACAATAGATAACATTTAACTGCGAGCTTCATGAAAACAAAAGAGCCGCCTCCCAAACCAAGTCGATGCACAATCGAGAGGCGGCGTAGTCTTGTCGTCAGATTTCGTGCGGAGGCGGAACTCAGTTGCTGGTGATGATCAGACAGCCCGGCATGATCCTGACGCGCAAGAGCGAATCAGGCGTGAAGCCGGTGCGCGCCACACCGACGCCACATAGCCGGATCCAGAAAACGTCGGGATTTTGTTCTTGGTAGAAAGAGACCGTGAGCCGTTGTGCCGGATCATCGGTTGTGGGCGTGCGGAGGTCTCGCGTATGATTGCGCTTAGCCATATTCAACTCCAAGTGTATTAAGTTGTTTGTGGTTAGCGGCGCGTTGATGTTGGTAGCATCTTCGTGCCGCGCTTCTTGCCTTGCCCGCCCATGCTGCGCAGGCAAGTTGCAAGCGCTGTGCTCACCTCATCATTCAGGAACCATCTTTTCCTGCGCAACGATGCAAACCCAGCATGCATTACATTAGCATCGCCAAAAAAATACGCAGCATTTAAAACACGCTCAATCGATATTTAAGAAAAAGCATAATGTGAGGAGAGCCTGGCGCTTATCCTCAGTTGCCCGAAGCAATGCCGGCATTGACGCTGGCATGTGAAAGAAAGAAAAATGACAAACATCGAACTACCATTTCGGGCAACCACTGAGCAAGCCTGCCAATGGCTTGCACAGCAAACCGGCGAGCCATGGACATTGGCGCGCCTGATAGAAAACGGCCTGATCCCTTACGTCTGGCTGGACTATGACGCCGACTATCCGGAGCTCTTCGGCGACGCCAACGGCGGTTATGCGGCGCCGATCTTTTTCGAAGGCGATACCAGACGGCTCGCGGCCAGCAGCGAAGATGTGCTCATCACGATCACCAAAGACGTCTATAAGATCGTGGCGCAACTCAAGCCTCCAGGCTTTCGCAGGGCTTTGCACGAGTTGCGTTTTCTGAAAAAAGATCTGGAGCGCATGCCAGGCAAGCTAAAGCGCGAGGCCGAAGCCAAGGCACAACCAATCAAGATTGAAGCGGCAATGGAATCGCAGACTGGCATCAACAAAGAGCAGGTGCTGATGGCGTTTGCCAGCCTGGTGAAATTTGATCTGGCGCAGGCCCTTAGCGATGGCGGCGGTATATTCGGCGATGAAGGCGCGAGGATTAAGGGCAGTGCTAAAAAAGCGAAGAACAAGGCCGTGTGGAATCCGGTTACCTTGGCGCTGGGATTAAACGATGTGTATCGGGTGCCGATATCGCAGCTGAAAAGAGCTTTTCATACGCATGATTTTTTGTATGGGTGGGCTGCGGAATGGAATCATTCTCTGGAGCTGCTGGGAAAATGAGGTGCCGATGTTGAAATTGCTCACTTCTCTTTACGTGTCTTAGCTCAGACTTGAGCTTGCATTCGTTGTAGGAATCTACGTCCGCTAACGACCCAAATCGGTCATAGCGATTTCAAGAAAGCGGACATTCAATACACCGGTTTAGGTGTGTATTTGCGAAGCAGGGGCGCCGCCTACAACAGATTATTGGACGACCTTTCCTACATCAATTAGCGCAAATTCACCGGAAAAAGTGCGTATCAGAATGCGATTCCCTATTGCTGCCGTGGCGATAGGGTCACCCGCCAATGACGCGACTGTCTTGCCGGTCCCGAGATCTATGATGTCAAATGAGGGGCGTTCTTCGGACGAATTCATTGTTGCATAACGCCCTCCTGCGAATAGCTTTACCCAAGCGTGGATACTAGTGAACCCTTCATGTAGGCCTCCACTTTCTTTAGGCTTTGGCAGGTGTTTTCGTATTGTCCAGCGCTCTGTACCGTCGAGGCTGTAGGCTCGAACCAATGCAACATCATCTTCAAAATAGATAAATACGCCATCGCATGACAAGATTAATAGGTCATGCGCGTCAGAGTAAAAGATTTTGTCTATATCAGTTTCAGTACTTTGAAAAAACCCATTTCTAAGAAGTGGTTTAACAAATGGCTTTGCTGACCAATTCAAAAATGATCGAATTTCAAGTCCTTTACGAGAGCTGTCCTGCCCCAAAACAACATCACTCGCTGGACCAGCTCGCGGCAGTAAAACTCCTCCCGTATAAACGTTCAACCTTTTTGGGGTTTCTGACGATGCATTAACAACGCTATAAGTATTGCCCATGGCCCTGACGATGTATGCAGACCAATCTTTTGTATGATCAATGACATCGCAATCCCCATCGGGGGTAAAACCTGAAAATCCGGCACAACGAATGTCAGATGGAATAATTCCCAGTTTGGCCGCCGCAGAAAATAGAGTCACTTTTCCCAAATTAATCGTCTTCGATTGCTTTGCCTCCCATGCTCTCGCGGTGCCGTCGGCACATTGCAGAACGAGCGCGAGACCATTGTCCGCGATGAATGCTCGATTTCCAAACTCCGGATTTCGGGGATCCGGCGCAGAACAATCAGGAAACGTCTGAACGACTACGGCACCGCGCTGATCGCTAATAGCGGCACACCCAAACGTTGCCGCGCAGAGTATTGCGCCTGCCAATACTTGAATGAGTTTTGAGGATAAGATCATTTTGTGGTCGTTCACTGTAATTAACATTAAAGTGCTGGTAGTCTGATGTCTGTTCCTGGCCGATTTGCATCATGACAGAATGCAACCTGCCAATCTGGCTCTCACAAACAAGGCAGCCGCATACACGGAGATCGCTTGAACGACCGCTTTATGGAAATTTCACCACCGTCTGGAATTGGCCGGCAACGGACGCTCACTTATTCTCAATGGCGGTGACTCCATTGTCCTTGCGCACTTGGTAAGCAGCCGTATAACGCGGGTCATTCTCGTTCAAACACAAAAACGTAATTTCCGCCTCCCCGCATCCGCCGTGCAACGCGCACTCGTAAGATTTTTGAGTCTGCAACAGCATTCGTTTTCCTTGCGAGATACAAAATGTGTTCGCTTCTTTCAATGCATCCCCCTTCGCTCCAGATGGATCTGAGAACGGCACACGCACTGACACTGTATACGCATCTTTTCCGATAGGAACGGGGCCGGTGTTTGCACATCCGGCTAGGCTGACGATCGCTACTATGAGTGCTGTAGTACGCATTTGATTATTCCAATTCAAACAAATAATTTCTAGCGATGGCGGGAAACACAAGCAACGTTTTACAGGCACATCGTGCAACCAGAACTTCAGCTACTCGGCGCGACATCTCGACCACCCTACATGACCGATTCCAGCCGATTGTATTGAGGGGCGCTCCGAACCTGACCTTACATCTGATATCAGGTCAAGTTTGAGATACTACACTTGATGCCACTGTCCGGCGTGCGTTACAGAAATCGATACCATGCAGTATTCCGACATGCCGACATACTAAGCACCCATAAAAAACCCGACTTATAGTCGGGCTCTCTATGCTTGCAATGAAAACACCAATCAGCAAAACTTGCTGAAATCAGGCTTACGCCGCTCAAAAAACGCAGTAAACGCTTCAGCCGCTTCAGGCGCTTTCAACATGGCGCCGAAATGCTCAATCTCCTGCGCCATCCGCGCTTCCACCTCAGCAGTCTGCCCACCCTTCATCAAACGCTTGGTGATGCGGATAGACGCCGCCGGCAAAGCCACCAGCTTGGCTGCCTGCGCCCGCGCAAACGCCAGCAGTTCTTCTGCCGGCAAGACCTTGTTGACCAGGCCCATGGAGGCAGCTTCTTCTGCCGTGAAGGCTTCGCCCAATAACAGCTTTTCGGCTGCGCGCTGATAGCCTGCGATCTGCGGCAGGATCAGGCTGGAGGCGGCTTCCGGGCACAGGCCCAGCTGCGTGAACGGCATCGAGAAGCGGGCGTTGTCGGCGGCGTAGACCAGGTCGCAATGCATCAGCAGGGTGGTGCCGATGCCGACCGCGGCGCCGGCGACTGCCGCTACCATCGGCTTGCTGGCATGGCTGATCTGCCACAGGAACTGGAACACCGGGCTATCGGTGCCGGTGGGGCGGTTCTTCATGAAATCTTCGAGGTCGTTGCCGGCGCTGAAGATCTGCGGCTTGCCGAGGAACAGGATGGCGCGCACCGCGTTGTCTGTCTCTGCATCTTTCAGGGCGTCGACCATGGTCTGGTACATGGCGGCGGTGATGGCGTTCTTCTTTTCGAGACGGTTGAATTCTATCGTCAGGATGCCGTTTTCCTTGCTGGTCAAAATATCCATCTGGTGCTCCGGTTCAGCGCGCGCGATTCGCGGCGGCATGATTAAGTGAGAGAAGACAAAAAAGCCGTGCTGAGGATAGTTGCACGGCTTTTTTGTTTTTTACGATTGCTTATGACAATCTGCTAATTCAAACGCTGGTTCAAACGCTGGTTCAAACAATTACATGCGTTCGAAAATACCTGCAGCGCCCATGCCGGCGCCAACGCACATGGTGACCATGCCGTATTTCTGGTTGCGGCGGCGGATGCCGTGGATCGCAGTGGCGGCGCGGATGGCGCCGGTTGCGCCCAGCGGGTGGCCCAGCGCAATGGCGCCGCCCAATGGGTTGACCTTGGCTGGATCCAGGCCGAGGTCCTGGATCACTGCCAGCGCTTGCGCTGCGAATGCTTCGTTCAGTTCGATCCAGTCCAGCTGGTCTTGGGTGAGGCCGGCGGCGCGCAGCGCTGCCGGGATCGCTTCCTTAGGACCGATGCCCATGATTTCCGGTGGTACGCCGCGTACTGCGAACGAGACGAAACGGGCCAGCGGAGTCAGGTTGAATTCCTTGAGGATTTTTTCGCTGACCAGGATCAGGGCGCCGGCGCCGTCCGACATCTGCGAGCTGTTGCCTGCGGTGACGGTGCCTTTGGCGGCAAACACTGCCTTCAGCTTGCCCAGCGTTTCCATGCTGGACTCGGCGCGTGCGCCTTCGTCGCGGTCGGCGGTGCGGTTCTTGATGTCGATCTCACCGGTGGCCAGGTTCGGGAAGCGCTCGATGATGTCGAAGGACGTGGTTTCATCCTTGAACTCGCCGGCTTGCTGGCCGGCGATGGCGCGGCGGTGCGATTCCACCGAGAAGGCATCTTGCGCTTCGCGCGAGACTTTCCATTGCTGGGCGACTTTTTCTGCAGTCAGGCCCATGCCGTAGGCCATGCCGACGTTTTCATCTTTGAATGCATTCATGTTGACCGAAGGATGGAAGCCCATCATCGGCACCATCGACATCGATTCAGCGCCGCCGGCGATCATGACATCGGCTTCGCCGACGCGGATGCGGTCCGCCGCCATGGCGATCGCGGTGATGCCGGATGCGCAGTAGCGGTTGACGGTAACGCCGCCGATGGTGTTCGGCAGGCCGGCCAGCAGCACGGCGTTACGCGCCATGTTCAGGCCTTGCGCGCCTTCAGGGAAGGAACAGCCGATGATGGCGTCCTGCACCAGCTTTGGATCCAGGCCTGGCACTTGGGCCATGGCGGATTGCATGACGCGCACCAGCAGGTCGTCCGGGCGGGTGTTCTTGAACATGCCGCGCGGCGCCTTGCCGATTGGCGTACGGGTAGCCGAAACGATATAGGCTTCTTGAAGTTGTTTGCTCATTTCACATTCTCCTTGTGACTCCCTCCCCTTCAAGGGGAGGGCTGGGGTGGGGATGGGTTCAAGGCATGCCAGATCGCCTGAACAACCATCTCCGTCTCATTCAATACTTCGTTATTCCAAAAACGCAGAACCGTAAGACCCGCTATTTGCAATCTCCTGGTCCGCTCTTCGTCTTCCTGATTCTCAATGTGCTGTGAGCCGTCTACTTCGATTACCAGGCACCGCTCCACACAAATAAAATCAAGTACGTAATCTCCAAAGGGGTGCTGCCGACGGAACTTCACTCCAAGTTGCTGGCCACGCAGACGATGCCAGAGCTTGCGTTCCGCATCGGTCATCGTCTTTCTCAACTGCTTTGCTGCGAGTTTCGTAAAAACCTTGGTTTGGCCTTGCATTGGAAACCCATCCCCACCCCGACCCTCCCCTTCAAGGGGAGGGAGCTGTTCGTTAATTGCGCACCGGCTTACCGGTCTGCATCATGCCCATGATCCGCTCTTGCGTCTTAGGGTTGTTCAGCAGTTCGACGAACGCTTTGCGCTCCAGGTCCAGCAACCATTGTTCATTCACGATGCTGCCTTCGTTGACTTCGCCGCCGCAAACGATGTTGGCAATCATGTGGCCCAGTTTGTAGTCGTGTGCCGAGATGAAGCCGCCGTCACGCATGTTGACCAGCTGCGCCAGGATGGTGGCGATGCCGTCGCGGCCTACGACCGGGATCTGCGCCTTCAGCGGTGGACGGTAGCCGGCGTCGAACATGGCGCGTGCTTCAACCTTGGCTACGTGCAGCAGCTCGTAGGCGTTGAACACGATCACGTCGTCGGCTTTCAGGTAGCCCATGCTCTTGGCTTGCAGCGCCGATTTCGAGACGTTGGCCGTGGCTGCACTCATGAACGAAGTCTTCAGGAATTGCAGGATGTCGTTGCCCTTGGCGTCGTTGGCTGCGCGTACTGCCGCTTCCTTCAAGCCGCCGCCGGCCGGGATCAGGCCAACGCCGACTTCGACCAGGCCGATATACGATTCGATCGATGCGACACGCTTGGCTGTGTGCAGCGCCAGTTCGCAACCGCCGCCCAGCGCCAAACCGGCCACTGCTGCAACTACCGGGACGCTTGCATACTTCAGGCCCATGAAGGCTTGCTGCAATTCAGCGACCATCGGTTCGATCGCCTTGGCGCCGCCCGACATGAACAATGGCAGCATCGATTGCAGATCCGCGCCGGCAGAGAACGCGCCGCCTTCAGCTGCATCCGCGTGCCACAGCACCAGGCCCTTGTAGTTCTTTTCTGCTTCGGCGACTGCCTTGTTCAGACCGGCGATGACGCCAGGTCCGATCACGTGCATTTTGGTCTTGAAAGACAGGACCAGGACGTCGTCGTTCTGATGCCATGCGCGTACCGAGTCGTCTTCGAAGACGGTGCTGCCGGCTGTCTTGCCGTCGGCGACGCCTTCACCCAGCAACGGTGCGCGAAATACCTGGCGCTCGTAGACTGGCAAGGTGGAACGGGCGACATTGGCTTTCTTCGCTGGCGAGTAGGAGCCGTCGGCAGCGTGCACGCCGGTGCGGCCGTCGAATACCCAGGCTGGCAGCGGTGCATTGCACAGTGCCTTGCCGGCGTCGATGTCTTCCTTGACCCAGCCGGCGATCTGCTTCCAGTCGGCGGCTTGCCAGATTTCGAATGGGCCTACGCTCCAGCCGAAGCCCCAGCGCATGGCGAAATCGATGTCGCGCGCGTTGTCGGCGATGGATTCCATGTGGACGGCGATGTAATGGAAGCCGTCACGGAAGATGGACCACAGGAACTGCGCTTGCGGGTTGGTCGATTCGCGCAGGGTTTTCATGCGCTTGACCGGATCCTTGTCTTTCAGGATGCGTGCGACCAGTTCGTCGGCCTTGCCGCCGCCGGTCACATACTCGCCCTTGGCGGCGTCGATGCGCAGGATGTCCTTGCCGACCTTCTTGTAGAAACCGGCGCCGGTCTTCTGGCCCAGCGCGCCCTGCTCGACCAGCTTGGCCAGCAGCGGCGGCGTCGCGTATACGCCGTAGAAAGGATCGTCCTTCAGAGTGTCCTGCATGGTCTTGATGACATGACCCATGGTGTCCAGGCCGACCACGTCGGCGGTACGGAAAGTACCGGACTTGGCGCGGCCCAGCTTGGCGCCGGTCAGGTCATCGACAACATCCACCGACAGGCCGAATTTTTCAGCCTGGTGCACGGTCGACAGGATGCCGAACACACCCACGCGGTTGGCGATGAAGTTAGGGGTATCTTTTGCGCGCACAACGCCCTTGCCCAGCGTGGACGCCAGGAAGCCTTCCAGCTGATCTAGTATCTCTGGCTTGGTGGTGGCGGTCGGGATCAGTTCCACCAGGTGCATGTAGCGTGGCGGGTTGAAGAAGTGGACGCCGCAGAAGCGTGCTTTCAGTTCAGCGTCGAAACCTTCCGACAAGGCGGTGATCGACAGGCCGGAAGTGTTGGAAGCAAAAATCGCGTTCGGTGCAATGTGCGGTGCGACCTTCTTGTACAGGTCGTGCTTCCAGTCCATGCGTTCGGCGATGGCTTCGATGATCAGGTCGCAGCCGGCCAGCACATCCAGGTTGTCTTCGTAGTTGGCGACTTCGATCAGGGAAGCGTCATCCTTGTTGCCCAGAGGCGCAGGGCTGAGCTTCTTCAGGTTTTCGATAGCGCGCAGGACGATGCCGTTTTTCGGGCCTTCCTTGGCTGGCAGATCGAACAGCACCACCGGCACCTTGGCGTTCAGGCAGTGGGCGGCGATTTGCGCGCCCATCACGCCGGCGCCGAGCACGGCGACTTTTTTAACGATGAAATTCGACACTTGTTTCTCCTTGGTCAGTCTGTTGGGAGTGCAGGCCCGCGCCGATGGCGCCAGGCCCGCCTTACGGCTTATTTAGAACAAATCCATTAGAACAAATCTGCGTCCAGCGCCATCAGGCTGCCCGAACCGGAACGTGCCTGACGAATCAGCATTGCAGTTTCCGGTAGCAGGCGGGCGAAGTAGAAACGTGCGGTCGCCAGCTTGGAAACGTAGAACTTGTCGCCCGAATCTTGCTTGGCCAAAGCGATCTTTGCCATTTGCGCAAAGAAGTAGGCGTACACCAGGTGGCCAACTACGCGCAGGTAAGGTACTGCTGCTGCGCCCGCTTCGTCCGGATTCTGGAAAGCCTTCATGCCGATTTCCATGGTCAGCTTGCTGACCTTGTCGCCAAGATCGGCCAGCGGCGTGATGAATTCCGACAACGCCTCGTCGGCACCGTTCTCTTCGATGAAGGCCTGCACCTTGGCGCCGAATTTCTTCAGCTTGGCGCCGTTGTCCATCAACACCTTGCGGCCCAGCAGGTCGAGCGACTGGATGGTGTTGGTGCCTTCATAGATCATGTTGATGCGGGCATCGCGCACATATTGCTCCATGCCCCATTCGGCGATGAAGCCGTGGCCGCCGTAGACCTGCATGCATTCCGAAGTGGCAGTCCAGGCGTTGTCGGTGATGAAAGCCTTGACCACCGGCGTCAGCAGGGCGACTTCATCGGCGCAGTCCTTGCGCACTTGTTCGTCCGGGTGGTTCAGTTCCTTGTCCAGCTGCAGGGCGACGTAAGAACAGAAAGCGCGCGCGCCTTCAGCATACGCTTTTGCCGTCAACAGCATGCGGCGCACGTCAGGATGGACGATGATCGGGTCAGCTGGCCGGTCTGGCGCCTTGATGCCCGACAGGCTGCGCATCTGGATGCGGTCTTTTGCATATACCAGCGCGTTCTGGTAAGCCACTTCAGTCAAGCCCAGGCCTTGCATGCCGACGCCCAGGCGGGCGGCGTTCATGAACACGAACATCGCGTTCAAGCCCTTGTGCGGGCTGCCGATGAGCCAGCCGGTGGCGCCGTCCAGGTTCATCTGGCAGGTCGAGTTGCCGTGGATGCCCATTTTTTCTTCGATCGCGCCGCAGGTGATCGGATTGCGCGCGCCCAGCGAGCCGTCTGCATTCGGCAGGAACTTCGGCACCAGGAACAGCGAGATACCCTTGGAACCTTCCGGTGCGCCTGGCAGACGCGCCAGCACCAGATGGATGATGTTTTGCGACATGTCGTGCTCGCCGGCCGAGATGAAAATCTTGCTGCCGGTGATGCTGTAGGAACCGTCAGCCTGCGGCTCGGCTTTCGAGCGCAGCATGCCCAGATCAGTGCCGCAATGCGATTCGGTCAGGCACATGGTGCCGGTCCATTCGCCGGACACCAGCTTCGGCAGGTACAGCGCTTGCTGCTCTGGCGTGCCGTGCGCATGCAGGCACTCGTAGGCGCCGTGCGACAAGCCCGGATACATGGTCCAGGCCTGGTTGGCCGAGTTCATCATTTCGTAGAACGAATTGTTGATCACCAGCGGCAGGCCTTGGCCGCCGAATTCAGGATCGCAGGACAGCGATGGCCAGCCGGCTTCCACGTATTGCTTGTAGGCTTCCTTGAAGCCCTTTGGCGCGGTGACGGTGTGCGTGGCCTTGTCGTGGTGGCAGCCTTCGCGGTCGCCCGAATGGTTCAGCGGGAACAGGACCTGGGAGGTGAATTTACCGCCCTCTTCCAGCACCTGATTGATGATGTCGGCATCGATCTCGGCATGCTTCGGCAATTGTTTCAGTTCATCTTCTACATGCAGCAGCTCGTGCATGACGAATTGCATATCCCGCAGTGGCGCGACGTATTGACCCATGGTGCTCTCCTGATGATTGTTTGTATTTACTGGATTGATCTGGCTGCCGGCTTGGCAGCGATTTTTTGATTCGTTTTTTGCTTGGGATCCTGCAGCGCCGGCTTGCTGCCGGCGGCCGACGGCTGTGTGTTGCGGTAGCTGTCGATCAGGCGGTCAAAGCCTTTTTGCGCGCGCTCCACGCTGCCGGCCTTCTTGAGGAAGCGGGCGTCGTGGTGCAAGCCCAGGATCAGGCCGTACATTTCATACACCAGCTGGTCGGCGTCGGTGTCGGCCCGCAGGTGGCCGGCCTCGATTGCTTGCACCGCGCAACGGTGCAAAGCCAGCTGCCAGGTGCGCACCATGGTCACCAGCTGTTCGCGGATTTCACCGGGCCGGTCGTCGTACTCGACCGCGCCGCTGATATAGATGCAGCCGGAGGCGATTTCAATCGTCACCTGCCGGATCCAGCGCGCAAACATGCATTCCAGGCGCGGCAGGCCGCGCGCTTCCTTGATGCTGGGATAGAACACTTCTTGTTCGAACTGGCGGTGGTACAGCTTCACCACTTCGATCTGCAGGTCTTCGCGCGAGCCGAAATGGGCGAACACGCCGGATTTGCTCATGTTCATTTTTTCCGCCAGCAAACCGATGGTCAGGCCTTCGAGTCCGTC
>Ga0210409_10000775_pt1 | contig 47104 bp, 41 predicted proteins | sample IncBWH17MmetaG_FD_161649 | JGI IMG/M metagenome (GOLD analysis project Ga0210409, IMG submission 161649) | Forest soil microbial communities from Barre Woods Harvard Forest LTER site, Petersham, Massachusetts, United States - Inc-BW-H-17-M | ecosystem: Environmental > Terrestrial > Soil >... | reverse complement strand
GGCCTCTTCGGAATCCACGCTGTAGAAGGTGCCGTTGCTCTTGGAATCAAACTGCACATTGTCGAAGATGAAGAACTCCGCTTCCGGGCCAAACACGGCCGTATCGGCCACGCCGGTGCTGTTGAGGTACTTTTCAGCTCGCTGCGCAATGCCGCGCGGGTCGCGGATGTAGGGTTCTTTGGTGCCGGTCTCGGCGATCGTGCAGGTCAGCGACAGGGTGGGTTCGAGGCAGAAGGGGTCGATAAAGGCTGTGTCCGGATCGGGCATCGCCAGCATGTCGGAAGCTTCAATGCTCTTCCAACCCCGGATGCTGGAGCCATCAAAGCCCAGGCCTTCGCTAAAGATCTCTTCGGTCAGTTCGCGGATGGGACAGCTAAAGTGCTGCCAGGTGCCGAAGGTGTCGACGAACTTGATGTCCATCATCTTGGCCCCGCTTTTTTTGGCCAACTCAATTACGCTCTTGGGTGTGCTCATTATGTGGTTAGTATTTTTCTTTCTGTTTGGTTTGTCCGCCGCGCCATGCCGGCCGCAGCGTTTGGCTCGAACCGGCACGGAGCGGACGAAATAGTTTTAAAGGCTGCCTTCCGCGTGATAGCCCTCCTCGCCATGTTCGGCCAGGTCCAGTCCCGAGGTTTCGACTTCGGGCGCGACGCGCAGGCCGACGGAGGCCTTAACGATGAACGCGATGATAAGGGTGCCAACGATCGCCAGCAGCAGGGTTACGGCGATGGCCTTGAGCTGCTCCAGCACCAAGGGTTGGAACACTGAGTCTTTGACATATTCCTTCAGGTTGGTGGCGAGGTTGGCGTTGGCCGCATTGCGCGCCAGCATTCCCGTGAGCAAAGCTCCCAAGGTGCCACCCACAGCATGGACTCCGAACGTGTCCAATGCGTCGTCGTAGCCGAAGAAGGCTTTAATCTTCCAACAGGCGAAATACGGAATCAGGCCTGCCGCGATGCCGATAACGACTGCGCCGTCGGCAGTAACAAACCCGCAAGCCGGAGTAATGACGACCAATCCAGCCACCGCGCCTGAACAGAACCCCAGAACGCTAGGCTTGCCGCGGGTGATGTATTCGGCCATGGCCCAAACGAATGAGGCGACGGCGGTGGCGAGAGTGGTGGCCATAAACGCATTGGCAGCGATGACATCGGCGGCAACGGCGCTGCCCGCGTTGAAGCCGTACCACCCGACCCACAGCATCCCGGTGCCCACCATGCACAGCACCAAGTTGTGCGGCGGCATGGGTTCCTTGCCGAATCCCAATCGTTTGCCCAGAATCAAACAAAGGATTAAAGCCGACCATCCCGAGGACATGTGGACCACCGTGCCTCCAGCGAAATCGATCGCGTGGATGGGCGCCTTGGCGTTGCCGACTCCGCTCATCATGCCGTCGACTCCCCAAACCATATGAGCCAAAGGAAAATAAACGATCAGCATCCAGAGTGTCACGAACAGCAGAATCGCGGAGAATTTCATTCGTTCGGCAATGGCGCCCACAATGAGCGCAGGGGTGATGATGGCAAACATCATCTGGTACATGGCGTAAACATTGTGCGAGACCCAAGCCCCGTAATCCGGGTTTGGAGTTGAGTTCACTCCCTTCAGGAAGGCCCAATCGAGGGTTCCCAGGAACGACCAACCTCTGGCAGTTCCCCCGCCATGGAAAGTGAGACTGTACCCGAGCAGATACCAGAGGATGGTAACGAGACCTGTGATCCCCAGGCATTGGGCCAGAACCGAAAGGACGTTCTTCCTGCGGACCAGGCCGCCGTAGAACAGCGACAAGCCTGGCAGAGTCATAAACAGCACCAGCGCCGCACTGGCCATCATCCAAGCATTGTGTCCCGGACCGGGCCCGGCGATCCTGGATGTCGTGTTCGTATCAGCGTTACGCGAGCCATTGTTGACGTACGCCTCCAAGTCATCCAGGCGCTCTTGAATGGAGCGTTCTGCCGGTGGAGCCGCGTCAGCAGCCCAAAGGGCACGACCAGGTAAAAGCAAAGTACACACCAAGCCAGTCACAAAGAATAGCTTTCTCATGAGGGGTTCTCTATTTATCTGCGGTTAGGTTAATTCAGACGGCGGCGACTCCTTTCTCTTCCGTTCGGATCCGGACAGCCTCATCGATGGTTGAGACGAAAACCTTTCCATCGCCAATTTTTCCAGTTTTGGCTGTCTTGACAATGGCCTCCACGGCTTCGTCCAACTTCTCGTCCGGAATCACGATCTCAATTTTGATCTTGGGTAAAAAATCCACGGTGTATTCACTGCCTCGGTAGATTTCAGTATGGCCCTTTTGACGCCCAAAGCCTTTGACTTCCGTTACGGTCATTCCTTCGATCCCGATCTCACCGAGCGCATCTTTTACTTCCTCCAATTTGAATGGTTTAATGATTGCTTCGATCTTTTTCATCTCGTTTTGGGTTTAAGCGGTAACTTTGTCACCGCAGGAAGCAACACAGCCTCCGCCGGTATTGTCCTGCGATAACGTGGCCGCCAGATGCACCCCTCATGCCAAAGCATCCTAAGGAGAACACATGACATCGTATGTCTCTTACCATAAACCAATTGCGAAAACAGGCCTTGCTCAGCCACAGCCCGTGAAGTGTGGCCATTCGACCAACGGGAGCAAAAAGAACCAAGTCGATGACTGGTCAAAACAAGGCCTCAGCTCATGAGGGACTCGTGGAACTCGACCCACTTAAGCCTTCAGCCTTAAGCCTTCAGCCTTCAGCCTTCTCCTCAGATTTCCACCTGCATTCCCAGTTCCACGACTCGGTTGGCCGGGATGCGATAAAACGAACTGGCGGATTGAGCGTTGCGGGACATCAGCGCGAAGAGCCACTGCCGCCAACGGGCCATGGAAACGGAGCGATTAGGCACAAGCGTTTCGCGACTGAAAAAGAAAGTGGTTTTGTTCAGGTCGATCGCTTCACCGGGAAAACGAGCCGATTTCAACAAGTCTGGCACGTTGGGTTCTTCCATGAAGCCATAGTGCGCGATGATGCGGTGGAAACCGCCACCGAGATCGTCCAACTCGAGTCGTTTCTCCGGGTTGACCTGAGGGACCTCATCGGTAAGAACGGTAAGGATGATGTTACGCTCGTGGAGGACCTTGTTGTGTTTGAGGTTATGAAGCAAAGCGATAGGTGTGCCTTCGGGGTTGGCTGTCATGAACAGCGCGCTGCCAGGCACGCGTGGCAGTTTTTTACTGGTTTCAATGCTGTCCAGGAACATTTCCAAGGGCATGGAGGCCGGCCCGAGCTTTGCCCAGACGAGTTGTCGGCCCTTCTTCCAGGTCGCCATGAGGACAAAAATCAGGAAGCCCATGGCCAAAGGGACCCAGCCACCGTTGAGCACTTTAAGCATGTTGGCAGTGAAGAAAGCCCCTTCAACGACCAGGAACAAGCCGCAGACCAGACCTGCACGCAGCGCACTCCAGTCCCAAAGCCGCCGCGCGGCGAAGAAGAACAGGACGGTGGTTGAAATCATGGTTAGGGTCACGGCAATGCCGTAAGCCGAAGCCATATTAGTGGAGGAACGGAAGCCAAGAACCAGCGCAATGCAGGCGATCATCAGAGCCCAATTAACGTGTGGGAGATAGATCTGCCCACGTTCTTCCGAAGAAGTGTGTTTAACCACCATGCGCGGCAAATAGCCGAGCTGAATAGCTTGGATAGTCAGGGAGAAGGCGCCTGAGATCAGCGCTTGTGACGCAATGACCGTGGCCGCAGTGGACAGCCCAACCAACAGGTAAAGCGCCCAGTGCGGCGCGAGCAAATAAAATGGGTTCTCAACCGCTCGCTTGTCCAACAGCACGAGGGCTCCCTGTCCCAGATAGTTAAGAAACAATCCTGGCAAGACAATCGTGAACCAGGCCAAACGAATGGGTCGTGCGCCAAAGTGGCCCACGTCAGCGTAAAGCGCTTCGGCGCCCGTAACAGCAAGAAACACCGATCCCAAAACCACGAATCCTTCCCAGCCGCTCCGGACCAGGAATTCCACCCCAAGCAGCGGGTTAAGGGCTAGCAGAACTTCCGGGGCCTGGTAGACGCCACGAATGCCCAACACCGCCAGGGAGGCAAACCACAAGATCATTACCGGGCCAAAGACCGCCCCCACTTTGCCCGTACCCCGGCTCTGAGCTGCAAACAAGCAGACCAGCGTTAAGATCGTCAAGGGTATCACAAAGGGTTCAAAGGCGGGCGTGGCGATGTTCAATCCTTCAATCGCACTGAGCACAGAGATCGCGGGGGTAATCATCCCATCGCCGTAAAGTAACGCGGCGCCGAAGACGCCCAAGCCGATGAGCAGCGCCCGCCGGCGACCGGTGGACATCGCCCGCTTGGGAAAGGTCAGGGCCATCAGGGCGAGGATGCCTCCTTCGCCCTTATTGGTCGCGCGCAGGATAATCGCCAGGTACTTCAGCGAAACGATGAGCAAGAGAGACCAAAAGATAAGAGAGAGAACCCCCAGGACATTGTCCCGCGTCGGTGCCAGCGGATGAGATCCAGCGAAGCACTCGCGCAGTGCATACAGCGGGCTGGTGCCAATATCACCATAAACCACGCCCAATGCACCGATAGTTAGTACTGCCAAACGTCGGCCGGTGGCCGGACAGGAACGCATAAATACGAGTCTGTAACACCCGTACTCAAGCTCACCGCGCCGAGCCGGATGAGGGCTGCCAGACTAATTGAGGCTGAGTCTATGTACAATGGCGGGCGATTCAATGCCGTAGTTGCGGTTCCGCCTGGTCGTACTGCTCGCGCCAGCGGTTCCGGTCAAGTGCAATCGCGATATCTTTAGCCCATTCATCCAGCAGATTCGTTTGTTCGCGGCTCGGTTCAGAAGACTCCTGCCACCTTAACCCAATGACGCCTAGCGAACGGCTGTCGGCTAAAAGTGGCACAAAAAGCGTCTCGCACTGCGCTTGGTTAAAGGTAAATCTTCCAGCCGGCTGGGCATGGTCAAACGCCCACTCGGCAATGGGCTGTTCGGGGCCAGCAATATCATAAGTGCTGGCGGGGTGGCCCTGATAGCTCAGTTTCCCCGCTGAGTCGGCCAGTAGAACAGCAACGGGCGCTTGGAAGACGCTTTCCATGTGCCGGACTATTGCCTCGATCATTTGATCCAGAGTGGTTGCTCCAAGCAGGTCGTGCGCCATCTGGTAGAGGGCCCACGAACGTTTGTCCCTCTGGTGCGCGGCTTTCTCTCGGGCGCGTATCCGAGTGGTAAGCAGCCCAGACAAGAGGGCGACGACAAAATATATTCCCAGCATGATGGCATCTTCGGAGTCGCTAATGCGTACCCTCGCGATGGGCACCAGGAAGAAGACTCTCCAAGCCACGGCACTGACCGCCGCAGCGAGCAAGGTCGGTCCGCGTCCCACGAACAAAGCGAGAACAACCACGCCCAACAAATAAATCAGCACAATCGACCGTGGCCCGACAAACGGACGCAAGAAAAGGGCGGGCAGCGTTATGCCTAGCACCATTGCGCCGACCGCCAAATAATCTTGAAAAGCCTTTGCGGTACGGGTTTCTTCACCGAGTCGAAACCGGGCAGTCGTTGGCTTTGTCACAGATGCGGTGTCCGACACAGAGATTCTCACCCGGTCCATCGACTCTGAAGATTTTCTCTCATTCGGTGGGCCGGCGGCACTCTGTCAATGTTATCTGCCACAGCAAGGCAGGCGGCTGCACCTCTTTGACCGCGCAGATTCGGGGATGAAGAAACGGCGCAAACCGTTCGGTTCACGCCGTGCCTTGCTGTTGCGGCAATCGGCTAGGAGTCGATTCCCTACACGTCGTAATAGAGAAAGAACTCGTAGGGATGAGGACGCAGGCGCAGGGCATCATGTTCCTTGCGTTTGGCGCTAATCCACATCTCCAGAAAATCAGCCGTGAACACGTCTCCCTTGAGCAGGAAGTCATGGTCCTTCTCCAGACAATCCAAGGCTTCCCCCAGGCTGCCCGCCACATTCGGGACGGCCTTCAATTCATCCGGAGGAAGCTCGTAGATATTCTTGTCCAGCGGCTCGCCCGGCTCGATCTTGTTCTGGATCCCATCTAAACCGGCCATGAGCAAGGCCGCAAAGGCAAGATACGGATTGGCCGCAGGATCCGGCGGCCGATATTCGATGCGTTTGGCTTTGGGATTCTCGCTGTAAGTAGGGATGCGCACCGCGGCACTGCGGTTGCGCGCGCTATAGGCAAGGTTGACCGGCGCTTCAAACCCGGGCACCAACCGCTTGTAGCTGTTGGTGGTCGGATTGCAGATGGCGCACAGCGCACGAGCGTGCTTGAGCAGCCCGCCGACGTAGTAGAGAGCGAGCTGGCTCAAACCGGCGTACTCTTTGCCCGCAAAAAGCGGCTTGTCTTTCTTCCACAAGCTCTGGTGGGTGTGCATGCCCGAGCCGTTGTCGCCAAACAGTGGTTTGGGTAGAAACGTCGCCGTCTTGCCGTGCTTTTTGGCCGTGTTCTTGACCACGTACTTGTAAACCATCATCGCGTCGGCCGATTTGACCAGCGTGTCGAAGCGGTAATCGATTTCCGCCTGGCCGGCGGTAGCCACTTCGTGATGTTGCCGCTCAATCCGAACTCCGAGTTGCTCCATGACCAGGCACATTTCGGTGCGGATATCCTGCTGCTGGTCGAGTGGGGCGACTGGAAAGTAGCCCTCTTTGTGGCGAATCTTGTAGCCTAAGTTGGGCGCCTCCTCACGGCCGGTGTTCCAAATGGCTTCTTCGGAATCCACGCTGTAGAAGGTCCCGTTGCTTTTGCTGTCAAACTGCACATTGTCGAAGATGAAAAATTCCGCTTCTGGTCCGAACACCGCCGAGTCAGCGATGCCCGTCCCGGCGAGGTACTTTTCAGCCTTCTGGGCAAGCCCACGCGGGTCGCGACCGTAAGGCTCCCGGGTCCCGGTTTCGGCGATGGTGCAGGTGAGGGAAAGCGTCGGCTCGGTCATGAAGGGGTCGATGAAGGCCGTGGCTGGATCGGGCATGGCCAGCATGTCGCTGGCTTCGATGCTCTTCCAGCCACGGATGGACGACCCATCAAAGCCCAAGCCCTCGCTGAAGATTTCCTCGGTTAACTCCCGGATCGGGCAGGTGAAATGCTGCCAGGTCCCGAAGGTATCCACGAATTTTATGTCCATCATCTTGGCCCCGCTCTTTTTCGCGAGGTCGATAACGGTTTTAGGTGTGCTCATTATAGTTAGGTGCGTGAGTAGTTAGGTTGGTACTAATGCGTATGACGTTCCAGACTTAGGCAGGCTTCTCGGTAAGGATGGTAGCCTTGCCTAGCTTCACGCTCCTGGACTTGAAGTAAATGAGGCCGTAAATGCCCCAAACGGCGGCGACCGCGAGTGCGATATAAGGCTCGTGCCAGCTCATGCCGCTGACCGTAAAAGGGCCGATTAGATAAAACAACATGCAAGCCAGATTCGCCAACAACCCGAACACAGGGACAACCATGTGCTTGAAGCCATTGAAGCTGTGATGCTCCTTGAAGGCGACGATTGCGATGACGCAAGTCATCATATAAAGCAGGAACGTTCCGAAGTTGCTGATCAATGTAACAATGACCAGTGTGTTGGGCAGCTTGGCGTAAGTTTCCGGTTTGAAGATCCCAAGGCTATACCAGAAGTTGTGCTTGTCCAACGCGGCGGGCGTGGTGCCCCCTAGATAGACCGTCACGGTAACAATGCCCAGGATGGCCGACAAAACCGCCAGGGTCCAGATGGCACGGTGCGGAGAAAGATTCTTACCGTGCAGCAGGCCGAAGTGAGAAGGAACTTCGTCGTCCCGCCCCATGGCGTAGGTCACGCGAGCGCCGGTGCTCAGGCAGGACAAGGTCGTGCCAATCAGTGCCAGGAACACCGTCGAGGCTTGCACCAGCATAAACGCGCGGCCTGCCGAATAACTGCCAAACAACCACGTGCCGGTGATGACCATCAAATCACCGATAGGCGCGCTGGAGGCGGCGGCATTGGGCATCGTGTAACCGTTGTGCAGGAGATAGTTCGCCGCAAAATACTCAAAGAAGTAGCAGATGCCGCCTTGAATCGCGAGCGAGAGAAGCACGGCGCGCGGAACATCGCGCTTCGGATTCTTCGCTTCCTCTCCCATCGCCGTGACGGATTCAAAGCCGACCAGGATGAGGATCGCGATGCAAGCTTGAATAAACATGAAATTGAAGCTGTGCGGAGCCACGACCGATGCTCCCGAAGTATGGAAGTTGAACGTCTGAGGATCTTTCGCATCGCCCGCTTTCCCGGTCACCGCGTCCTCGGGTTTGTAGCTGATGCTGAACGGATCGGCGATCGCTTTGCCGTCTTTGTCCAGCTTGAGCTTGCCGCTGTCGTCCTTCTGCCAGACCGGGTAAGCGTCACCTTCGGCTAACCCCATCGCAGTCAATGCGGCCAAAACCGCGGCATCGGTGTTCTTGGTCTTATCCAAGTCGTCTTTGGTAACCGTTCGGTCCTGTTGCTTGTAAACGGGTTGCCCTTTGTCGTCGGTTTTTGGCGAGCTATCAGCCCAGGTGTCCTGGACCGGCTTGCCTTTGTCATCAGTAACATTGACTGAATCGACCTGGTAGTTGACCGCAACGCCATTGGACAGGTGATAACCAACGGACCCTTGAGGGTGACTCGTCCGGTAAGCAATAGCGATAATAGAAAAGACTACCAGCGCGCTGATCTGGATGACGTTGATCGCCGCATTCACACCGGTCGTCCCCGACACTCCCCTGTAGGCGATATACGCTACGCCAAAGGAAAACGCGATGCAGAACAACCACATGAATAGCGGGCTATTGTAAGTTGAGCTGAACGTGTTTGGCCAAAACTGATTGAGTAAATATCCCCCAAGGATCGCCGTCACCCCGACCATGCATCCCGGATAAACCCAGTAATACAAATGGCTCGCCCAGCCGGTGAAAAACTTCGCGATTCGCGCGAACCGGTACGCAGTTGTCTTGGAAAGAAACGCTTGTTCGGCATACAAATAGGATGAACCGGCGCCAGGAAACAGTTTCGAAAGCTCGGCATAACTCAGCGCCGTCGCAAAGCATAGCAACAGCGCAGCCAGAATGCCGAACCACATTGCGCAGCCCGCCATCGGCGCTCCGTACAGGGATTGTATTTGAAAGGTTAGCCATAAGAAGGCCCCAGGCGCGATCAGGGCCATGGCGTTTGACGTTAGCCCTGTTAGGCCCAGGGTGGCTTTACTTGTCGCAGGTCTTTCCTCGGTCCTCGGTGATGCTGTTCCACTTGGCATACTTGTTTGGTTTGTTTGATTGTTTTTAACTCTACGGCTCTGTTTAGTTTGGTTACGGTGTTAGTTTGGGTTTCGATTTCTAAAAGGCGAACGCCCCTGCCCTGCCCTTTTCCGACAGCCCTAGCTCAATGCGCGAAACGAAGATTTTGCCATCGCCTATCTTTCCCGTCCGAGCGCTTCTGGTCACCGCCGCAATGGCTACCTCGAGAACTGAGTCAGCCACGACGATTTCGATTTTAGCCTTTGGCACAAAATCCAAGCTGTACTCACTCCCCCGGTAGATTTCTGTGCGTCCCCTCTGACGCCCGAATCCCTTGACCTCTGTCAGCGTCATGCCTTCAATTCCAAGCTCGGCCAACGCATCCCGGACGTCCTCAACCTTGAAGGGTCTTATAATGGCTTCTATTTTTTTGATGTGATTTAATCGTTAGGTTTTTGAGCGCTCCCGGCCTTTACGCAGAATCAGTGCCATATGTTTATGAATTATTTATATTGCGTTTTCCTTAGGAAGTCGGGGGATCGGGGCCATCCAGGTCGCCTGGGCCGCCAGTTTCCGTGTTTGGATTCGAACAAGCAGTCTATTTTTAACCACCTTTGCCAAGAGTTACCTTCGCTGCGGCCTCCGCACAAATGTTAACAAAATGGCCTAAATACCGGTCATTTCCTCTCGATCCTTCAGCAAGACCTCGCATTGCTGAGGACTGAGTTCTTCGGAATTACCGCCGCCTTCCGGGTTCTTCGGAGCTTTCTTAGAACTCAAGAAAGTCATTGAGTCTGGGAAAGCAAATATCAATAATTTATTAAAATCTGTCTTTCGAACTTCCTGTTGAACAACCTTCAAGAAGGCTTAGACTGCCGTCCAATTGCCTCTTGTTCCTCCTGGAAGAAGTGTGCAGCTTAAGCAATGTTTTTTCCACCACGTCGAAGAACCACCTGGTTCGAGTATGGGTTGGCGTTGGCTATCTTTGCCGCGATTTCACTACTTAACCTGTGGCTGGAACCGTGGATTGGTTACGAGGCGATAGCGTTGGTTTATCTGCTGGCAGTTGTTCTGCTCGCTCTTTTTGTCGGCCGCGGTCCAATCCTTTTTGGAACGATTCTTACGGCGATGGGTTGGAGTGTTATGTTTGCCCCGCCCCGCTATTCCTTTCACATCGGAAGCTTTTACGACAAGATGATGTTTGCGATGTACTTCGTCGTAGCCCTAACAGTGGCTCAATTGACGGCGCGGTTGCGTGCGGAACGCCTGGCGGAGCAGAAAAGTGAGGAGCGCTCAAGAGCCTTGTACCTATTCACCCGCGAGTTGGCCGATAGCGCGGGCCGAACGGATATTCTCGAGCGCGTGATTAATCAGGTGGGCCGAACCTTTAATGCCAAGGTCGCTCTGCTGCTTCCGTCGGATCACCCAGGAGGCAAGTTTGGCCTGTTTCCCAAGAGCACCTGGCAACTCGACGACTCGGAAGAAATGATTTCCCAAGCCTGCGAGAAATGCAGAGCCGCCGGCCGGGGAACGCAGGAGTTCCCCGGAGCGATGGGGCTCTATGTTGCCCTGACGGCCGGTGGCCCTGCCGAAGGCGTGCTGGCCGTCTGTCCGAGCGCCGAGATTGAGTTGAATTCAGACCAGAAGGAGTTGTTGGAGAATTTCGCCCGCCAGACCGCATTGGTGCTTGACCGCCAGCGCCTGCGCGACGCCGAGATTAATACCCGGTTATTGGTCGAATCCGAACGTTTTGGGCGAACGCTGCTAAACTCGGTTTCACATGAACTGCGCACGCCACTGGCGGCCATCTCGACGGCCGCCGCGACGCTCCGCGATTCCGGCGGGCTCAGCCCGGGACAGCAACAACTCTCGAACGAAATTGATTCGGCCACGACCCGGCTGAATCGAGTAGTGCAAAGCCTGCTCAGTGCCGCCCGCATCCAATCAGGCCAAGTCCGCCCAAACCTGGACTGGTGCGATATCTCCGACGTCCTGCGCGCCACGCTGCGTGGGCTCGGACCGATGCTGGCAAAACACCTTGTCGAGCGAGAACTGGAGCCAGGCCTGCCGCTGATCCGCGCCGATTTCACCCTCGTGCAACAGGCGCTGGCAAACCTGCTGGTCAACGCGGCCACTTACACCCCTGCGGGAACGAAAATCCAAATCACCGCTCGACGCGAGGGAACGGAACTCGTCGTGCAAGTCGCCGATAACGGCCCGGGACTGGCCACCGACCAGATCGAGCGAATCTTCGATCTCTTCCACAGAACTCCCGGTTCAAAACCCGGTGGGACTGGCCTGGGGCTGGCAATTGTCAAGGGATTTATCGAAGCACAAGGTGGCCGCGTTGAGGCTCAGAATCGGCCGGCGGGCGGGGCTGCCTTCAGCATTTATATGCCCGTCCAGGAGGCGCCGAACATTACTGAGGAATCCGCGTGAACGTTGAAAATCGCCCCATCCCATTGTCCGTGCTGGTGATCGATGACGAGACCCAAATGCAACGGTTGCTCACGATCGCTCTTGAAGCAGCGGGATATCTTGTCACTACTGCGGGCAGCGGCCAGGACGGTCTGAGGACGATCGCGTACCACCGTCACGATCTCGTCATCCTGGATTTGGGGTTGCCGGATATCAGCGGGCTTTTGGTGCTCAAACAGCTACGCGAATGGTCTCAAACCCCGGTGATCATTCTCACGGTTCATGACGCCGAGGCTGAAAAGGTTGAAGCTCTCGATACCGGAGCTGACGATTACGTCACCAAGCCTTTCAACACCTCCGAGTTGCTCGCCCGCGTTCGGGCGTCGATTCGTCGGGCTAACCAGGGGCAAAGCCGGGAGCCCGTCTTCTGCCAGGGCGATTTAAAGGTAGACCTGACGGCGCGCCGGGTCATGCTCCAGGGAGAACCGGTCAAGCTCACGGCTAAAGAGTATGCGCTGCTTCGGCTGTTCATTCTGCATGCGGGAAAGGTTTTAACACACCGCCAAATCCTGCGGGAAGTCTGGGGCGCCGGCCATGAAAACGATACTCAATACCTGAGAGTGTACCTCATGCGCCTGCGCGAGAAGCTGGAACTCAATCCGGCGGCCGCCCCGTTGTTCCTGACGGAGCCCGGGGTGGGATACAGGCTGGCGGAAGGGGGAGCGTGAAGGGCGTTGAAACGTGAAGGGTTAAAACGTTAAACACGTGGCGATCTACGGGGTGCGCTTGCTCGGATTACGAGCTGCACCGTTTCACGTTTTAACGCTTTCGAGCCATTCCACCCGCGCAACGCCTCGTTCATTTCTTACGGAAGTACAGCATCAAGAGCACGAAAAGCACGACTTGCAAGGCAACAAACGCCAGCACCATGGGCAGCCAGCGGAAGCGTGATTTCCAAATCTGTGGCGCCTGCAATCGGCTGCAGCGATTGGTCATCTGCACGATTTCATAATCGTCGAGTTCCCGCTTCATCTCGGCTGCGGATTGAAAACGCCTCTTCGGATCGCGCTCCATCGCATGCAGGATGACCTCCTCGAGCACGGGCGTCAGCTTGGAATTGAGCTTGCGCGGCGCGACTGGATCTCCGGTAACACGCGCGTTCATGATGACGTAGGCGCTGTCTCCACCGAAGGGGGGCTCTCCCGTAACCATCTCGTAAAGAATGGCGCCGAGACTATAGATGTCGGTCCGCTCGTCGCCACGACTGCCCCTCACCTGCTCGGGCGCCATGTAATCCGGGGTTCCCATGGTCGGGGTAAAGCCGACAAAGGTCAGCCGGCGAGCGCCTTGGGCTCGGGCAATTCCGAAATCCATAATGCGGATGCTGCCATCATTGCAGAGCATGATATTCTGCGGCTTTAAGTCTCGATGGATCACACCGTTTTTGTGCATGTACTCGAGCGCTTCGCAAATCCGGCTGGCGATTTTCACGGCGTCTGGCTCGGGCAATGGGTGCACGCTGCGGAGCAGTTCACTCAGGGTCTGGCCTTCGAGATACTCCATCACCAGGTAAGGCCGGCTCTTCTTCTCGACAGGAACGAACTTGAGTATGTACGGGTGATTGAGCTTCAGCCCGATTTCCTCTTCGCGGCGAAAGCGATCAAATCCGGCCGGGTCGCTCTCGATCTGCGGAAGTGGAATTTTTATAGCCACCGCCGCCCCGGTTTTGCGGTCAGTGGCCTTGAACAACGAGGCCATGCCACTCTTGGCTATCACATCCGTAATCTCGAACCGGTCGTCCAGCACCGAGCCTACTCCCAATTCATGACCGGGGTTGCCGCGGGGCTTGCCGGCCGGGTTCGGCGCTTTCGCTTTGTCCACGTCCCAAACCTGCACAATCTGGGCTGAAACGTTATCGCTGACCTGTCTTTTTTCGGCCAAGGCGATCAAGCGTTTGCACGCCTCGCCCGGGTGGTATTTAATCACCGCCTCCAGGATCTCTTCATCCAGGAGAAATCCATAAAGGCCGTCCGAGCACTGCAGAATGATGTCGCCCTTCTCGAGAGGTTGGGTACTGATGTCGTAATGGCACATCGGCTCGTAGCCAATGCTGCGGGTCAGGGTGGACCGATGAGGGCTGGTCATCGCGTTGCGCTCCAGGAGCAGGCCCAGTTTAACCTGCAACGAAGTGTAGGAATGATCCGTGGTCAATCGTTTGATCTTCCCGCCCCGGACCAGATAGGCGCGAGAATCCCCTACGTGCGCGATGGTCACCTTGTCGTGCCGGAAAATGGAAACGAGCAGAGTCGTAGCCATGCGTCCCTTATCCCTCGTGGCCTGGAAGACTGTTGTGGCTGCGGCGTCGAACATGCCTCGCGCCAAATCAGAGGGCGAGGTCTCAGGATTGGCTTCTTTGAACGAGCCTAACGCCGTTTCGACAGCCAATCGGCTGGCGAAATCCCCGTTGCCCTCCCCGCCCACGCCGTCCGCGAGAATTGCCAGGCTGCCTGTCTTCTGGCGAAGCTCAAAGTCATCCGGTTCCCAAAACAACAGAAAGTCCTCATTATGGTCCCGGACTGAGCCGGCACAGGAAATTTGGTGGCATTTAACTTTCATCGATTCAATCTATTATGCGCCAGGAAACCAGAAGCGGGCGGCGAAACCAAGAATCAAAAGACGACCATCTAATTGCGATGATAAATCTCGATAGCCCTGCTTGCCATGATTTAGGCGCGCCAGGGTTTGAAATCCGAAGCCCGAAGGCCGAAGCCCGAAAGAAGGCCGAAATCCGAAGCCCGCATCCGGAGGTCCATCCAACAGGCGATCCTCATTTCCGTCATAAGGAACGAACAGATTCTCTTTTCATCTAGGCTCGCCTTGAATCTGAGGGGGCAGGTGCCTTGGACACGCGTCCGGATTTCGGATTTCGGGCTTCGCCCTTCTTTCGGGATTCGGCCTTCGGGTTTCGGATTTCCCTGCTCGGCCTTGGATTTACGGTTTCGTAAACAGACGCGCCCGGCCGCCCTTGCGGGCGACCGGGACGCGTTTAGGGCCTTTAGAGCTCCCTGCAGGTCAGGCTGCGGCTGGTTTCCGCGTGAGCAGGATTTCCTTGCCGGTCGCTTTGCTTTTCTTGATGAAATAATAAGCGCCGTAAGCGCCCCACAAGGCCACGACGCCTAGGGCGATATATGGTTCTTTGACGCTCATGCCCGGAACCGTGAAGGGTCCGACCAAATAGAACAGCATGCACGCCAGATTGGCGATCAGTCCAAAGATTGGGATCAGGAAATGTTTAATTCCGTTGAACATGTGATGTTCCCTGAAGGCCACGATCGCAACCAGGCAGGTGGTCATGTAGAGCAGGAAGGTGCCGAAATTGCTGATCAAAGTGATCAGCACCAGCGTGTTGGGGAGCTTGGCATACTTGGCGGGATCCCCAAAAATTCCGAAGCTGTACCAAAGGTTGTGTTTGTCCAGGGCGGCTGGCGTGGTGCCACCCAGGTAAAGCCAGACGGTGGCAATGCCGATGAAGATTGAAATGATGCTCAGCGTCCAGATGGCGCGATGCGGCGAGAGGGTTCTGCCGTGTACCAGACCGAAATGCGATGGAACTTCTTCATCCTTGCCCATCGCGTAGGTGACGCGCGCGCCCGTATTCAAACAGGACAACGTCGTCCCAATCAGGGCAAGGAATACCGTTCCAGCCTGCACGAGCATGAACGCCTTGCCTGCCGAGGCGCTGCCGAACGCCCAGGTTCCGACAATCATCATCATGTCGCCGAGAGGCGCGCCGGAGGCGCCGGCACTTGTAATGGTGTAGCCGTTGTTGAGAAAATAATTCGCCGCGAAATATTCAAAGAGGTAGCAGACCGCGCCCTGGATCGCGAGCGAGAGCAATACCGCGCGCCCAATGTCCTTCTTGGGATTCTTGGCTTCTTCACCCATCGCGGTAACGGATTCGAAACCGACGAGAAGGAGAATGGCGATACACGCCTGAATGATCATGAAGCTGAACCCGTGCGGCACAATGACCGACGAGGCCGAAGCATGATTGTTGAACGTCAGCGGGTCCTTCGCGTCACCTTTGCCGGTGAAGGCATCCTTGTAACTGATCGTGAACGGATCGGCAATCGCGTGGCCATCCTTGTCGAGCTTCCACTTACCGGCGTCGTCCTTTTGGAAGGTGGGGTAAGGATCACCTACGCCCAGTCCCATCGCTGTCAAAGTCGCCAGGACAACGGCATCCGTGTTCTTGGCTTTGTCGAGGTCGTCGGCGGTAACCGCGCGGTCCTGGGTTTTGTAAACTGGTTGGCCTTTGTCATCGGTCTTGGGTGAGCTATCGGCCCAAGTGTCCTGGACTGGCTTGCCTTTGTCGTCAGTCACGGGGACTGAATCCACGTTGTAATTAATAGCGGCGCCATTGGACAAATGAATTGCCTGGGCGCCTTCCTTGTGACTCGTGCGATAAGAAATCGCCATGACTGAAAAGACAACCAACGCGCTGATTTGAATGATGTTAATCGCCATGTTCACGGCGGTGGTGCCATTAACTCCGCGGAAGGCGATGTAACCGACCCCCAGCGAAAAAACGACGCAGAACAAAATCATGAACAACGGACTGTTATAGACGCCGCTGAAAGTGTTTGGCCAGAATATGCTCGCCAGGTAGCTCGCGATTAGGGCTGTCACACCAACCATTAACCCCGGATAGACCCAGTAGTACAGGTGGCTGGCCCAGCCGGTGAAAAACTTAATGACGCGCGCAAATCTGAATGCCTTCGTCTTGGAGGCAAAGGCTTGTTCAGCGTAAAGATAGGACGAGCCCGCGCCAGGATAAAGTTTGGAGAGCTCGGCATAGCTGATAGCTGTGGCAAAGCACAACAGCAGCGCCGCCAGGAGACCGAACCACATGGCACAACCGGCCAGGGGGGCGCCATACAGCGATTGTTCCTGGAAGGTCAGCCACAAGAAGGCCCCCGGCGCAATCAGCGCCATAGCGTTAATGGTTAGGCCGGTTAAACCCAGCGTTGCTTTACTCGTGGAGGAAGAGCCTCCAGATCCGGATGATATATTTGTTGATTTTGTTTCGACGTTTGCCATAGGTGTCTGCTGCTCGGTGGTTCTCTGGTTATGGGTTTGCTTCTGAACCGCCCTCATTACTGAGGAGTCCCCACCTCCCTGAACGCCTGTCATTAGCTCTTAGCCGCTGTTGGCCGAGCTTTGGCCGAACCTCCACGTGACCGTTCATCGACTCCTCGGATTCAATGAACTCATTAACAATTTCAGCCTTATTCATGTGTTCAGGTTTGCGGAACTGGGGGTGGGTTTAGCACTCATGATGCCATGCCTAAGCCCAGTATTTATAAACATTTAATGGTTAGGTTGTTGCATTTTTACGGCACAGGATGTTTTTACTATTTATTTATGTGTATTTATAAGTAATTTATACCCTGTTAACTTCTTCGTTGTGTCGATTTAACCACCTAGCGCATTTCAGTCCATGAGGCAGCACTCCCGAGATTTTTCGAGCACCCGAATTCCATTCGGCTTTCGTCGGATCTCGGGTTTCTTTCGGTCTTTGGCCTTCGGCTTTCGGATATAAACTCGTTTCCGCTTTCCCGCTTTCCCGCTTTCCGCTTTTCTTTACTGGTGTTTGCAAAGAACCTTGGAGCAATTCGGCTTGGCCTGCTGCTAATCGCCTCTGCTTGTTGGGTCAATGCCCAATCAGCGCCTGGCCCGCTCACCCGCTTCGAATATAAACGCCCTGAAATGGGCATGTCGTTCCGGATCGTCCTGTACGCCACGAACCAGGCAGTTGGTGATGCTGCGGCCGAAGCGGCCTTTCAACGCATCCAACAACTCAATGACATCATGAGCGACTACGAGGAGGATAGCGAATTGAGCAAACTATCGCGATCGTCGGGCAGCGGCCGCGCGGTGCCCGTGAGCGAGGATTTGTGGTTCGTGCTCAACCGCGCCCAGGAACTGGCAAAGCGGAGCGGCGGCGCGTTCGACGTGACGGTGGGACCCTGTGTCGCGCTGTGGCGCCGAGCCCGACGCCAGCATCAGTTACCCGACCCGGCCCGGCTGGCTGAAGCCCGCCAGGCCGTTGGCTACGAACATGTGCGGCTCAACCCCACGAACCATACGGTCGAGTTGCTGGTTCCGAACATGAAACTGGACCTCGGCGGCATCGCGAAGGGGTATGCCATCGGTGAAGCTCTAAAGACATTAGCCAGCCGTGGCATTGGTTCAGCGCTGGTGGAAGGCGGCGGCGACGTGGCCGTCAGCAACCCGCCGCCAGGTAAGAAAGGCTGGCGATTCGAACTCTCCTCTTTAGACGTCAGCAACGCGCCGCCGGTGCGCTTCCTGTCCTTGAAGAACGTCGCCATCTCCACGTCGGGAGACTTGTATCAGCGTTTGGAAATCAATGGCAAACGCTACTCGCATATTGTCGACCCGCACACCGGCATCGGCTTAACCGATCACAGTCTGGTAAATGTCATTGCACCCGAAAGCATCACCGCCGACAGCCTCACCAAAGTCGTCAGCGTCCTCGGCCCTGAAAAGGGGATGCATTTTATCGAACAGACGACGGGCGTGGCCGCGCGCATCATCCGGGACCCGGACGGCAAGATTGAAACCCGTGAATCGCGCCGTTTTGAGCAGTATTACGCCCCGTGAGAATTCGGTATTGCAGACAAATCTCAAATGTATTACCCTATGCTCATGACGACAATCTCGTTGAAACTGCCGGACGACTTGCTGGCGCGATTGGAGGAGGAGACCAAACTCCGCAACACAACCAAATCTTCCTTTGTGCGCACGTGCCTGCAGAAAGCCCTTGAAGCGCCGACTCCTGATGGCCAGCGCTCTTGCTATGACCTGGCACGAGACCTGGCCGGTTCCCTGAAGGGATTGCCTCGCGATTTAGCTATAAATTCCAAGTACTTTGAGGCATTCGGCCGGTGAACGCGGCCACCTTGCTGGACACAGGGCCACTGGTTACCTTTTTGGCGGCAGGACTCGCTCACCACCACTGGGTGTGCGAAGAGTGGAAGCGACTTCGGCCGCCCCTTCTCACCTGCGAACCTGTGCTCACCGAGGCCGCCTTTTTGCTTAAGCGCGAGGGCTGCGACACTGATAGTTTATTTGCACTCCTGGACCGGGGAGTGCTGGCCGTGGCTCTCCGGGTCGACGTGGAGTTGGCGGATCTGCGCGCGCTGATGCAGCGTTACCGCAACCGCCCGATGTCACTTGCCGACGCATGCTTGGTCCGATTGGCCGAGCTGCACCCCGGCGCAACCGTGTTCACTCTGGACGCGGACTTCCGGATTTATCGCCGCCACGGGAACAAAGTCTTGCGAGTGTTGATGCCGCAATGACATCACCCTGGTTCACTTCGCCACCTGCGCAGTCCCGCTGCCCTTCCCTGGCTCGAGGGCGGCCAACTGCCTGAGCAAGTCATTGCCGCGCGGAACCAAAGTAATATCGGCCTGGCCCTCCAGGAGCTTTTGGGCTTCGAGGATGTCGAACATGGATCGGGCGATTTCGGGATCGCGCGCAATCTCCTGCAGACCGGCGCCTACAATGCGGGGGCGCATGGCGGCGGCCTTGGCAAATTCGATGGCGGCCTGACGCTCGGCCGTGCTGGTGATGATGCTGACCTGGTTGGCGCCATCCTGCTTGATCGCCGAGGTGACTTGCCGCAAACGATTGACCACCTTTTCTTCTATTTGCTTGATCATGTCGGCGTCGCGGAAATGCACCTTGCGGATGTACACCGAGCCAAGCTGATAACCCCACTCATGCGACTTGGGCGAAACTTCCTCGCGCACGGTCTGGCTCATGGCGTGACGATTTTCCAGCATGCTGGCCAGCTTGAGATTACTGAGACAGCGCACGGTCGAATTGCTGACGTTGGCCGCGAGCGAACCGCGCGGGTCGGCATTCTTGAACAAGTAGGACACCGGATCGCTGATAAACATTTCGTACCAAATGCCGATACCCATCGGCGCGCCTTCCTCGGAATTGACCGGCTGGCTGCGCAGGTATTCCTGGTCCAGCCGCATATCGAGCGTGTGGCAGCGTCCGAGCCAATTAATCAGCGGCGCTTTCCAGCCCAATTTGAGCCACAGGAAATGCAGGCCCGGTTCCTTGAGAATCAAGGCCACTTTCCCAAAGAGCATGTAAACCTTGCATTGCCGCTCCTGCACCACTGTGTAAAAGCCGAACGCACGACAAAACGCCGCGACGATAGGGCCGAGAATGAAAGGTCCAAAAAACGCGATCGCCGCAGCGATGAGGAAGTTAATCATGGGTTCACCTCCAGGATAGCGCGCCGGGCGTCGCTGAAGAGTTTTAACCTTACGTTGCGAACATAGGTTGGCAGCGCATCAGGCCCATTCTTTCGTAGCTCTCGCAACTGATCGGCGAGTGCTTTTAATGGCTCCACTTCTGCCTGCGCTCGCAAAGTCTCGATTTCCACGGCCGTCTTGGACTGAACCAGCTTTTGGTCCGCGGAGGCCTGAGCCAGGCTAATGTCGGAAGAGACCTGGTTATATGCGGTGTTAATGGCTGCCAGGGCGGATTCCACTTCGCGGGGAGGATCAATTCCAGTGATCAGCGAGGCATCGAGCGCGATGCCGTAGCGCGCCTCGGAAGATTTGCACTCGCGGTCCATGTGTTCGTTGATATCGCGAAGGTTTTTGCGCAGGTCATTGATCGAAATTCCGATGGCCGCGGTCGCCACCTCAGGGGGCGGAATGGGCGTTTTCGGGTGCTCGAGGACCGCTGCGGCCGGTGCCGGGGCTTCGAAATTGGCAATTCGCTCGCGCAAGACCGAGGTGAAATAACCCATCACATGGACAATCGGCCGTTTCACGCCAAACAGATAAGAATACAGGTTCTTCTCGGAAACGCGGTAGCGGAGCTGGCCGGTAAGTCCCGTGTTGAGCTGATCCTTGGTAACGGCCTCGAGAACTTGACCGCCTTGATTGGCGCTCGGCGTTTCCGGATCGGATGCCATGTTGATGGTCTGGGTCGCGATGGAGACTTTGTAGACTTTTTCCCAGGGCCACTTGAAGTACGGTCCACCAGGCGGAATGACCCGCACCTGGGGATACACGTAGCGCTCCTTTTCGTCGGGCAGAAGTGACTCGGCAATCGGGTCCTGCAGGGTGGTAGCAGCGCCGATTCGCTCAGCCCGGCCAAAACTGGTCTTCACGGCCCGCTCGTTTTGATCGACCGTATAAACACCGGCGACGAGATAGCGGACCAGAAACCAAGCTACGAAACCGATCACCGCCCCAATCACGATGTTCATAATGGATTGCGTTCTGGAAGGGAGGATGGAACAACAGACTTAATAAGGCAAGGCCAGGTGTGATAAGCTCGAAGGCCGAAGGCCGAAATCCGAAAGAAACCCGAAATCAAGATTTACGGCAGGCTGAAGGTAGAAATATGGGGGCAGAAAAATGGCCTTTGGTTTCCCTTTCCTGGGCCTCCGCTTCGCTCCAGCCCAGGCTTTCACATCATGGGCTTTCAGCCCTAACCAGCAAAACGAAGAGGTTCGGATTTCGGATTTCTTTCGGCCTTCGGGCTTCGGATTTCGGGTTTATCAGCCCCTCATTCCCAGTCGCACAAACTCGCCACATACGCGGCCGAGCCGTCGCGCAGCCAGCCATCCAATTGGGCCTGATCCTTGAGTTGCTGGCCGCGGAAGCGGGACACCACGACAAAGCGCGACTCCAACTCAGGCAAGCCGGTCATGTCGACCCAAAGTTTCTCGAATTGGGTGAGTGGAAAAACATCCTCCTGGCCATGGCCCCATCGTTTTTTTACATCTTTGAGGGTGATGTAGGTAGGCATCTTGGCGGCGAGATGGCGGATCGAGGTGGTAACTTTTCGCTCATCGCCGAGGTCCGCGCGCGTGAGCTTGAATACCGCCAGCAGCTTGTCGAGGTCGATCCAGCAGGTATTGGAATTGTAATAACTCAAGGCGAACTCAACTTCTTCGCGTGGCATGGCCAACCCCTCGACCAGGCGTACTCTGCCATTCACGCGGGCGAGGCCGCCTCCGCGATCTTCAAGTCGGCGCGTAATTACCTCAAAGCTCACGGCAGCGCCCGATTGGATGTGCAATCCCAGCAGGCAGGGATCCACATCGGCGCCGAGGGTGTCGATATTGTGCAGCAGGAGATACTTGAGTTGCGGACGCTCAGCCAGCAAGCCAGCCAGCACGCCATTGCGCAGTAGATTGGGAAGTTCATACCAATGCCCTACCGGATGCAAACATTGCAAAGGCAGATTGTCCGTGTAATCGCCGGCTTCTCCTGCCGTCCGGGCCCAATTGATCAGCGCCTGCCGGAGGCTGTCCCGGACCTTTTGCTGTTGCTCGTCCAGCATCTGCTGTGGCAATTCTTCCCAAAGGAATCGCAGGTCGCGCTCCATTGGAACCATGCGCAGGCCCACAGACTTTCCGCGCGACAAATGCAGCGAGCCTTCATAACCATAGTTCTTGTGGCGCGCCAGGAATTGTTCCGTTGGCACGTGTGTCAGATAACTGGTGGTCACCACATGGGGCAGCGCTGTCCCCACCTGCCGCGCGATACGGCGGCTTTTGGCAAGATGGACCTCGATAAACGTGCGATGGCGGCCGTCCAGTCTGCAAAATGGATGCAACGCCTTGACCACTCCTGCGCCTTGCGTCCAGCGGCTGCCGGCTCCCGCCGCCAAAGAGATCACTGCCACCTCGCCTTTGCGCAATGCTTCCTTTCCCGCGAGATCAAGATCGTGCTTTTGGCCACGAACTTGAGAAAGGTCAATCACGTCGGCCTTGCCCACATCCTCGATGCTGATATTACCCGGGAGCCTGTTCTGGCCCAGGCCGATTCGACCTTGTTTTAGATCCTCGCGGATCTGCTCGTGCTGCGGACGATCAAAACCGTTTTCCTCCAGCAGGGCAGCCAGGGTTGGGCCGCCGGAAGACTCCGCCTTGCCTCGGGGCAACATCACGTCGAAGAGCGTTTGAACCACTCCCCTAAGCTCCGGCTTAGTACGACAAGCCGCTCCGAACAGGTCCAGTTCCGCCCGGCGGAGCGACGAAAGGGCGTGCCGTTCCTGACGCAGCAGCGGAGGAACCATCAGGGTATAATAGCCCGAGGGCATCAGGGCCGACCCAGCCTCGAGCAGATCGGAATTGGTGCCCCGGTCATTAATTGAAAAGTCGTAAACCACCGGTTCCATGGCAAACGGGAGTGCGTGCTCGAGCTCAGATTTGGTTTCGGACATGATCTGCTGAAGCCGTTGCTGGGCCAAAGCCTTTTTCTCCGGGGCGAATATGAATCCCATGCCGCCACCCGACATTCCTCCTAACATCCAAAATCCCCAGGAGGACCCGCCGAATTCGCGGCGCACCCGTTCAATGATCGTCTCAGTGAAATAATTAGAGGCCCAGGGAATAATGGTTTGGATCGGCTCGAAGAAATTCCGGGTGGTTTCTTTGCCGATCCCTTCGACCTTGCCCAATCGCAGCGCGGAAAGGATTTCATCCAAAATGCCCAGCATGCTTTTCCTGGCTTTCCACTCCGCATCGGAACGCAAAAGGTACTTCTCGGTCACCATTTCGAGAATCGGACCGACATTCTGCGCCATTCCGCCGTGGACCAGGACCAAACTATCTTGCAGCTTGCGTCGAGTGTCGGCGGACACCTCCTCGAAGCCCAAGACTCTGTGTTGGGGCATGAGCCGGCCCCGGCTGATGCCGAATTCCGGGTCGCCTTCGCTGGCCAGCACGCCTTGGATCAATTTCATTCCCGGCCAGACACCCCCGGAATCCTGCCAGCCGCCACCCGAACCGCCCAGCCACTCACCCAGGAGCGCCCGGGCAAGAACCAGGCGCCGCTCGTGTTCGTGTAATTGACCGGACAAGGAGGACGCCTGGCTCGTCGCGCGCATGCATAGGCTCACTACCGATGCCAGAAGGTTGGTCGAAACCGCCAGCCGTGATCCTTTGGGAATGTCATTGACGCTGCTAACGATTTCCAGGCCGCGGCCGGGTCCGGTCATCTGGGCCAACAATTCAGCCAGGCTCTGGCCAGAACCTTCGATTCCGGGGGGCACCAGGCCGGAGGCAATGACCCCCGCTTTGAGCAGGCCCAGGTAATCTTTGGCGAAATCAAAAATATCGGCCAGATGGGTGATGTCCGCCGAGGCGCCCAAATCAACGCTGACCAGCCGCAGCAGGGGTTCTTCAATAACTCGCAAATAGGTCTCGATCGGCGGCTTTGGTCCCGCATCGCGGCCGTGCACGCCCAGGTCAATGGACACGTTGAGCACCTTGGCCCCTTCCGGGAAATCCATTCCCAGGAAGAAGATGTCGCTCCAACCGCAGTGGGTCAGGTCCATGCGCACCGGAGTGCATTCGCGCAGAATCGGATAGGTTCCATCGCTGTCACTGCGGCGCAGAAGTTCTGGCCGAACCCGAAGCGGTTGGTCGGCCGGATGGCCCATCCGGAACATCCATTGATTGCCGCGCACAGAACGCACACTGCGCCGGACCTGGTCAGCCAGCGTCTGAAATCCCAACCGGTAATAAGTGGCGGCCAGAGCGCTGGACACCGCATCGCTGGGCCCTTCTGTGCTTTGAACGGCTAAAAAATGCGCGATCGCCTCCTCGAACCGGCGCTGCAGCAAATGCTCATAACCCCGAAAAGGAATCAGGGAACGCGACCCGTAACCGGTCGTGCGGGCCGCGGCACCCAGTTTTTGCGGCAAATGAAACCGGTGAATGGCATAGAGGAAGAACAGCGCCCGGACGCGCTGGTAGAGATTGTCGCTGCGCACACGGAACGACTCCAACTGGCCGCATTGCTGCGATAATTCCTCAAAGGAAAGCCCCGCACAGGCGCTTTCCAGGGATTGGTCCCGCTTCAAGGGATCTGTGGCGGTGATAATGCTGATCAAGTCGGTCATGACGGGTGCTGTGTTATTTCAGTTCGCGCCGTGCCAGCAATTCCAGCAATCCGGTCATCACCTCATCCCGATCCTTTCCGTCCAGCGCCAGGGCGACTTGCGCGGTGAGCAAGCCGTACTTCACTCCAATATCATACCGCCGGCCGGAAAGCTCGGAGGCCAGGTAACGGCCGCGCGACGCCAGTTTCGCCAAGGCCACCGTGAGTGGAAACGGCCGCCCGCCCGCCCGCGCAAGTTCCTCCTCCAACAATTCCATCACCTGAGACGTCAACACGTGCATTCCGAAAAAACACAAATAATGGCCGGCGCGCAGCCCGGGAACGATCAACATTTGCTCGGCTTCGGTCGGCGTCGGTTTTTCAAGGACTCGCGAAATCTCGTAGAGCCCTTTGCCGGCAGCCACGAGCTGGCCCCCAATGGCGCCGTAAAATGGCAGCTTGCTTTCATGGGTCGATTGAACCGCAGAGACCGCAGCGTCGGCGCCGGCGGCAATCTCAACCAATTGCTGGGCGCAGCGCTTCGCCTCGCCGCTGACGTAAAGGTGGTCCCCTACGAGGAGCAGAAAGGGAGCGTTGCCCACAAAGTCCCGGGCGCACAACACGGCATGCCCGTATCCCAGGGCGGACGTTTGCTCAACGAACGTAAGCCGGGCCCCCGCCCCAGCCGCTGCAGCTGCGTACGCGGCCTGATCTCCAGGACAAACCACGACGCAAATCTCTTCGATCCCGGCCGCCAGCACCTCTTCGACCAGTATTCGCAACGCGGTCTTGGTGTGCGCGTCGCGATCGACCAGAGTTTGCAACGGCAGTGTTCGTTGTGACTTCCCAGCGGCAGTGATGATGGCTTTTTTGATTTCCACGCGCTCGTCCTTACTTGGTTTGGCGACACAGTTGCAAAACCGCGCACCTTCGTCAATTAGCGTGTCTTGTCCCGGCGCGCGGACTGGAAAGTCCCCAAGCCACTAGTTGCTCCAGACTGGAAAGTCCGCGCGCCGGGACAGACAAAGATAGGCTAAAAAAACTTTAGCTGACGCCCTGATTTCGTCGTGGTAAACAGAGCAAACGAAATTCGCTCGTTATCAGAACATGAAAACCACAGCTTCACTGAAACCTAAACATCTCTACTTGCTTTCCAGTGGCGATTTGCGCCTTTCGGCCAACCAGAAATGCTGGCCGGAACAAGAAAAAATGGAAGCGGTCCTCTCCCGGGCTCTCAAGGCTGAAGGTTGGAAAGTCGTTCGGGCTCACGATTACGACCCGCAAAAGCAACACGGTTTCATCGATTCGCAGAAAATGGGCCTGTCGGTCTTTCGACAATTGGATCCAAACGCTGCGCTCATCGTGGCCGAATCCGTCTGGCAGTACAGCCACCACGTACTGGCGGGACTCTCCACTCACCGGGGCCCCATCCTGACGGTTGCCAACTGGAGCGGGACCTGGCCGGGTCTGGTGGGGATGCTCAATCTCAATGGCTCGATGACCAAAGCCGGCATCCCATACAGCACCCTTTGGAGCGAGGATTTCACGGATCGTTTTTTCACGGATGGCCTTCGTGAATGGCTCACGAACGGCGTCGTGACGCACGACCAAAGCCACGTGAAAGATCTCCAGCTGCTCAAGCTGCCGCCCCAGGACGAAGCCATTGGATTTCGTGTGGCGCAGCAACTGAAGGCGCAAAAAGCCATTATGGGGGTTTTTGACGAGGGTTGCATGGGCATGTTCAACGCCATTATCCCGGATGAACTGCTCAATCCCGCGGGCGTGTTCAAAGAGCGCCTGAGTCAATCCACCCTTTTCGCCGCCATGCAACAAGTCCGCGACGCTGAAGCGCGCCAGGTTCTGGATTGGCTGCTCAGGAAAGGCATGACCTTTAACTGGGGCACTCACGAAGAAACCGAGTTAACGGAGGCTCAAAGCCTGGGGCAATGCAAAATGTACATCGCCGCTCTCCGGCTGGCGGATGAATTCGGCTGCGCGACTGTGGGAATTCAGTACCAACAAGGCCTGAAAGACCTCGCTCCCGCCAGCGATCTGGTGGAAGGCCTGCTCAATAACATGGAGCGTCCGCCCGTCAAAGCACGCAAATCAAACCGCGTGCTCTTCGCCGGCGAGGCGCTTCCCCACTTCAATGAAGTCGATGAATGCGCGGGTCTGGACGGGCTGGCGACCTATCGCCTTTGGCGCGAGTTGGGTTTCTCCCCGGAAAACACCCTGCACGACCTGCGCTGGGGCCAACAATACAGAGGCAACGGAGTCAACGATTACGTTTGGGTATTCTTAATCTCGGGTGCAGTTCCTCCCGCTCACTTGAGCGGCGGATTCAAGGGTGCGACCAGTGAACGCCAACCGCCCATGTACTTCCGGCTCGGCGGCGGCACCATCAAAGGCATTTCCAAACCCGGGCACGTCGTTTGGAGCCGGGTCTTTATCATGAACGGCAAGCTACATTGCGACCTGGGCGTCGCGGAAGTAGTCCGCCTGCCGGAGAAAGAGACCCAGCGCCGCTGGCGTGAGACCACGCCGCAGTGGCCAATCATGCATGCGGTGCTCGAGGGCGTCTCGCGGGATCAAATGATGGCCCGGCACAAATCGAACCACCTCCAGGTGGTCTACGCGCCAAACCGCAAGCAAGCCCATCGTGCCTGCCGCATCAAAGCCGCAATGCTCGCCGGCCTGGGGCTGGAAGTGCATCTGTGCGGGGACGTCGAGCTGCGCTGAGTTCATCCAAATTTGCATTTTGCAATTCTCAATTTGCAATTTGCAATCCCCCATCAAAAGGGCAGGCCATTAGCCATGTTTTATTGCATTCCCACCAATCACCGGATTGCTAATTGACAATTGTAAATTGAAAATTGAAAATTGCCGGACTGATGACGCCCGACGATTTATCGGAGCGGCTATGGCAATTTGCGGCCAGGGTGGGAAAGGTTGTGGACGCTTTACCTGATACTCGGCTTGGCCGGCATGTTGCTGGACAACTCGTGCGGTGTGGCACCTCTGCTCCGCCAAACTACGACGAAGGCTGCGCAGCGGAAAGCCGGGCCGACTTCATTCACAAACTTGGTATCGCGCTCAAGGAATTAAAGGAAACCCGGGGCTGGCTTCGTTTCACCGTCATTTCGCACCTGCTCTCGCCACACCGGATCAACGGTCTGCAGAGCGAATGCATTGAGCTGTCGAAGATTCTGGCGCGGTCCATCGTGACGGCGCGCTCGAAACGCAGTCCAAGCCATCCCCCGACATCCAGTCCCGCTTAAAACCGTCAATTTGCAATTTGCAATCCCTACTTCGCGCCTGCGGCCTTCACCGTCTGCGCCGAGACTGTCCGCGTCGGATTCGGCGCCCCGAGGGCGGCAAATCCTTTAGCCACCAACTCCGTCGCCTTGTGATCACGCGTCTTGAGGTCCGGGCTGTCCAACACCACCACAATCACGCGCCGCCCCTGCCTGGCCGCCGTGACCGCAATCGAAAAGCCCGCCTGAGCGAAATAGCCTGTTTTCAAGCCATCACATCCTTCCACGTGCCCGAGCAGATGATTGTGTGTGCGCATCAGCACCATCCGGTTGGGAATGTTCTGCCGAAACGGCTTCTCGCGCGTTGAAGTATATTTCAAAGCTTCCGGGTGTTTGACCACTTCCCGGCAGAGGATTGAAAAATCACGAGCGGTGGTCACATCGTGTTCCTGGCCGGGGCTGGGCGGCAAGCCATGCACGGAATGGAACACTGTGTTGTTCATGCCAAGTGCCCTCGCTTTCTGATTCATGAGCTCAACAAATGCGTCCGTCGTGCCGGCAACCTTCTCGGCCAGGGCTACCGCCGCGTCATTGGCCGACTGCACCATCAGCGCGTAGAGCATGTCGTCGAGCGAAAAGGACTCCTTTTCAGCCAACCAAACTTGTGAGCCGCCGGTCTTGGCTGCCTTGGCACTCACCGGCACCTGGTCTGCCAGCGAAAGCTGGCCATGCTCGAGCTTCTCGAGGATGATGAGCAAGTCCATCAGCTTTTGCATGCTGGCGGGGTAGCCTCGCACATCGGCCTGATCCTCGAATAGCACTCGGCCAGTGGCCGCTTCTACCACGATGGCGCCGCGATAAGGATTGTGGGCCATCATGCCCGCGTGCGCGGTTTTCGAGGAGGCCAAAGCGGCCGGTTGGCTGGCCAGACACAGCAGGACCACGCCGGCGAACAGGAAACGCACGTGCTTCATTGAAAACGATTGGAGTATCCGATTAAGTCTTGCAGCAAGAGTGCGAAAAAAGAAGGTGCCCGCTCCTTTATTTTCATCATATTGCTTGCTCTTAGTCACTTCACTGCTTTCGCTGGTCTTCGAACCAATTCAAAGCGCCTATAGCTTCCCCAAACTCGTGCGGCCTCGTCAAGCGCATCATCTGTCATCGGTTAGTGTCTCCGCTTCCATTCAACCTTGGGAGGTTCGGGTAACCCGAGGGCACGGAAGGAGGTGCGAAAATGCATTTTGGCCACTTTGGGGAGGTTCTCGGCGGCGTACCTGGCGACGAACTCTTTGGCGGCAGCATCGACCGCGGCAGAGGCACCTTTGGGAAAAGTGAGGCCGTATTTCTTGCCCATCGCATCAAGTCGTGTGACGAATTCGTTCCTGGCCAAAATTGAGGCTGCCGCAACGGCGAGGTCCTCTTCGGCCTTGTGTTTTTGGATGAGTTCGATTCCCCTCCCCAAACTCATCAACGCCTTCGCGACCACCTCTTTATTATGCGCGAATTGATCGCTAATCGCCCGGATCGGGGGAGGGTTCATCTGGTATCTGATCAACATAAGATTCTCAATCACGCGAGCGTGGCCCCACGCCAGCATCGAGTTGACGCTGCGCAATTTGGTGAACAGCCGGTTGTAGGCCTCGTTGCCGATCGGCACGACTGTGCTCACGCATCCGGGAGTGTTTCGGATCAGTTCGGCCAGTTCCTTGATTCGCTTGTCCCCGGAAATGTCCTTTGAGTCGCGAATCCCCGAGTTTTTCCAGGCTTTGACAACCGCCTCGTTGACATAGACGCCTGCAATGCATAACGGCCCAAAGAAATCTCCCTTGCCGCTTTCGTCTACCCCGATTCGTGGCAGCAGCAGCTCCGGGTTCAACAGCGCCTCGTAGCCAAGGCGCGCTTCTTTGAGGATCTCCGGTTCGAGCGCAAACTCCACGAACTCGCGAGTGCCCTTGCCCTGAACCACCAGTTTGCGGCTTTCGTAAAAAACGACGTTGGTTTTGTCGCCCTCAGCCGCGAACCGGGCATACGGAACTTGACGAAATTCCCAATGATGCGCTTGCAGCCAGGCCTTCAAAGCATCGGCCTGGGTATCGGACAGTTTGCAGGTATATGAAGTTAGCGGTTTCTCAGACATCGACCAGATCTTAAGACTTTGCAAAAAACAGGCAACTACCCACTGCTCGATCCCTGTTAAGGGCGTCACATCGCCAGTCCTTAAGGTCCACTGCGCGGGTGCGGCCCTGCAGGCCTTAAAAATCCTTTTGTTGCCTTTCCCTGGGCCTCCGCTTCGCTCCAGCCCAGGCTTTCACATCACAGGCTTTCAGCCCTAACGGACGTGTAGGAGTACTCTCCCATCCCAATCTTCCTCTAAGGCTCTACCAAAAATCCGAGTGACCTGCGGACTGGAAAGTCCGCGCGCCCGAGTGATTCGCGCTTTGCCTTTCAAGCAATTTCGGCTAGCACTTCGACGGGCTATGTCTCCAAAACAAACAGTTCCCTTGATGCTTGAGTGGTTCGCCCGGAACGCGCGCGACTTGCCCTGGCGCCGCACGCGTGACCCCTACGCCATTTGGGTCTCGGAGATCATGCTCCAGCAAACCCAGGTCAGCACCGTGATCCCGTTTTGGGAACGGTGGATGCGAGCACTGCCCACCATTAACTCGTTGGCGCGGGCCACGCCTGGCAAAATTCACAAATTATGGGAGGGCCTCGGCTACTATACGCGTGTGCGCAATCTGCAAACGGCAGCGCGCGTGATCGTCGAAGAGCATCGCGGAGAGTTTCCGAGGGTTTTCGAGCACGTTCTGGCTTTGCCCGGCATTGGGCGGTATACCGCCGGGGCGATTTGCAGCATCGCTTTCGATCAGCCCAGGCCGATCCTGGATGGGAATGTCATCAGGGTGCTGAGCCGGGCATGTGGAATCGAAGGCGATCCACGCGATAAAGCCACTAACACGAAATTGTGGGAACTCGCTGAACAATTGGTGCGCGAAGCAGGTTCATCAATCCTGCGGGAAAGGTCCCTCTCGGCAACAAGTCCCCCTCCGTTGCGTTGCTCCCATTTCAATCAATCGCTGATGGAACTCGGGGCTTTGGTTTGCACGCCGCGCCATCCAAAGTGCGGGGTCTGTCCCATCGCCAAGCGGTGCTTCGCCCGGAAGCATGGCCGAGCGGAGGCACTGCCCAACCTGGCGCCACGGCCTCGAACGACCCGGCGTCGCTTCGTCGCGTTCGTCGCTCGACGAGGAGCCAAGGTGCTGGTCCTTCAAAGACCCACAGGCGTCGTCAATGCTCATCTGTGGGAGTTCCCGAATATCGAGGTGCGCAATTCCGATGGCGATGTGCCTGAGGCAGCCCGGCAGGTGCTTGGAGCGGCGCCGTCGGATCTGAGGCTGCTCTGCACCATTCGCCATTCGATTACTCGGTACCGGATTCGGTTGGACGTATTCCAGACCGCTTCAGACCAATCGTATAAGCCCGCTCAGCCATTGGGTCAGTGGCTCAACACAGCCCAATTGCGGCGATTGGCTTTCGCCAGCGCGCACAAGAAGGTTCTGTCCAGGCTTGAACTTCGGCGAAACCCCAAGTAATCGGTCAGTGACGACGGTCGGCGCGCGGACTTTCTAGTCCGCAGCAACCCCAAACGCCAGCGGGCGCACGTAAACTGCATTGCTGGGGACTGGAAAGTCCACGCGCCGCTGTTCTGCCCGCCGTCACTAACCGATTACGAACCCCAAAATGTAATTGATGGACAAGGCCTCCAATTGGGATTATGACAAGGATTATGATTAAGCAAAGCCTCGGTGCCCCAACCGGCGTTTTCGGCTCCTCTTAATCGCCCTTAACCTTAATGCCATCACGATCATGAAAAACATGTTGTCTCGTCGGTCGGCTATTCGCAAAGTCACCGGTGGCACGGTCGCTCTCGCAACCGCTGCCAGTTTATCCCGCCGGCTGCAAGCAGCCGACGAAGCAGTCGGCTCAAAACTCAAGTACCGCATTAACCATTCGGTCTGCAAATGGTGCTACGGCAGCATCCCGCTGGAGGAATTTTGCCAGGCTGGGAAAAAAATTGGCCTCCAATCGGTCGAGTTACTGGTGGTGGATGATTTCCCCACTCTCAAGAAGCACGACTTGATTTGCGCCATGGTCAGTGGCGTGCCTGGTGGAATCACTGAGGGTCTGAACCGGGTTGAACACCATGATAAAATTGTGGATTTCTTTGAGAGAACAACGCCGATCGTGGCCGATCATGGCTATCCCAACATCATTTGTTTTTCCGGGAATCGCAAAGGAATGAGCGATGAGCAAGGCTTGGAAAATTGCGCCATCGGCCTCAAGCGGATCGCGCCGATAGCGGAGAAGTATAAAGTCAATGTTTGTATGGAACTCCTCAACAGCAAGCACGACCACCACGATTACATGTGCGATCATACGCCCTGGGGCGTGGAACTGGTCAAACGCGTCGGCTCGGAGCGTTTCAAGCTGCTCTATGATATTTACCACATGCAGATCATGGAAGGGGACATGATTGCGACTATCCGCGAGAACCATCAATACATTGCCCATTACCACACGGGGGGCGTGCCCGGCCGCGCGGAGATCGATCAAACCCAGGAGATTAATTATCCCGCAGTGATGAAAGCCATTATCGACACGGGATTTAAAGGATTCTGCGCGCAGGAATTCATCCCGAAACGCCCGGACCCCCTGGCCTCACTCCAGCAAGGGGTCGAGATCTGCGATGTTTAACCGGAGCGTCGGACCGCAAATCTACAAACTTCGGCTGTAAAGCGGGCCTAGCTCGGATCATACCTGATCTTCGAGTCTCATTAACACCGCGGCTTTAGCCCGGTGAAAATTGAGTTGGGCAAGGGAGCCGTTTTCAACGGCTTTTCCCCCGGGAGGTAAACTGTTGAAACAGTTGCCCGGTCGAAAGAGCGTCCAGGCACCGGGCTAAAGCCGCGGTGTTAATGAAAGGACGCGCTTAGTAGGAAATGCCCGCGCTAGAACTGACGCAGGCTTTAGTTCGGCCGCGTCTCTCGCAATTGTTTCGTTGCGAGACGACTAAAGCTATTGTTGCTTTACTGATGGCGTAGCGCCGTTACACTAAGACCGTTCACCATGAGCGAAGCTTCCGCCGAAATCAACGCCCCCAGTAAACCTGCCAGCCGCCGGCTGATGTCACTGGATGCGCTGCGCGGATTCGACATGTTTTGGATTGTAGGCGGAGAGGAACTAATCCACGCGCTCTATAAAGGCTGGCCGAATGGACTAACACGGTTACTTGACGTTCAGATGGACCATCAGCCCTGGAGAGGGGTTCATTTTTACGATCTGATTTTCCCGCTGTTTGTCTTTATCGTGGGCGCTTCGATCGTGTTCTCCCTCAGCCGGATGATTGAGCAGATGGGCAAAGCGGCCGCCTTGAAACGGATTCTGGTTCGCAGTCTCATCCTGTATTGCTTCGGATTGCTGGTTTATGGCGGAATTTCCGAAGGGATCGAGCATGTGCGCTGGATGGGTGTTCTGCAACGCATTGCCATATGCTACCTGTTCACCAGTGTCCTTTTCTGCGCGCTGGGCGTTCGAGGACTGGGCGTCGCTTGTGTATCGCTGCTGGTCGGCTATTGGGCGCTGACCAGCCTGATTCCTGTGCGTGATTTCAATCTGGAGCGCCAGCATCTGAGCACGCTGAATCTGGAGCCCGACAGCCCGGAAACCCACCAACGCTTTCTGGCCACCACCAGCATGGTGCGCGGGAAGTTCGATGACGGACTGAATCTCCCTCAACAGATCGATTTCCAATACCTTCCCGGGCACAAATGGGACGGCGCTTATGATCCGGAAGGGATCCTCAGCACCCTGCCCGCAATCGGGACCTGCCTTCTTGGTGTGTTTGCGGGGTTGCTTTTGAGGAACCCGAACGTCTCGGACCAGAAGAAGGTGCTTTATCTGCTCGCTGCGGGAGCGCTTGGAGTGGTTTTGGGATTCCTCTGGGGGCTGCAATTTCCCGTCATCAAAAAGATTTGGACCTCCTCCTATGTTCTGGTTGCCGCCGGTTATGCGTCTTTATTTCTTGCAGCGTTTTACCAGATGATCGAAATCTGGCAGTGGCGCAAGTGGTGCACTCCTTTCGTTTGGGTGGGGATGAATCCGATTACGATTTACCTCACTTTCCACCTCATCAAGTTTCCGGATCTTGCCAAACTCGTGGTCGGCGGGCCCGTGTATCAGGCGCTGGGGGCGTGGGGAGACATGGTGATGGCGGTTGTGGTGGCTGGGATGAGCCTCGGTCTGGTCCGTTTTTTGTACAACAGAAAAATATTTCTACGGCTCTGATTGGCTCAGCTGAAGGGCGGCTCAGCCCTTTTTACGATTCAGCTCTGTTTCATCGGCCATCCCGATTCAACCATCGCTTTGTAGCCGCCGATTAATGAAAAGACGTTCCGGTAACCCATTTTATGGGCTGCCGAAGCGGTCAGCACCGAGCGATACCCGCCACCACAGTACATAATGATCTCGCGGTCCAAGTCGGGAACGGCTTTTTCCAGATCGCGCTCCAGGATTCCTTTGCCCAAATGCATGGCTTCGGCAGCGTGACCTTTTTCCCATTCATGATCCTCCCGGACATCTAAAAGCACAAGCTGGGGATTTTTCGCGAGCCGCTCGCGCGCCTGTTCAAGGGTGATCTCTTTGACGTAAGGCCGCTCCTGAGTGACCAGCTTCAAAAATCCCGATGAATGTTCCATGGTACGAACGTACTCCGGAGCGGCGCTCCGTCAATGGCTCGCGAACTACTTCTGTAGACGAAAGAAAGCTGGGCGGCCGCCGGTGGGTGCGCTGATCGACAAACCGGTGAGGTTGGTGAGCGAAAGAAGTGGGACGATATTCCATTTTAAAGGTGCGCCCAGGTCGGTTGTGTAGACTTCAAAGTCCTGAGCGAATAAGGGCCAGGAAAGCACGGCATTGCCGCCAGACTCGCTGATGCTCAACTGCGGAAGCGGAGGCGGGTCGTAGGGGCCGACAGGATTATTCGCGCTGCTGCTCTCAAAGGCGCCCAGATCCCGCGCAGCGGCTCGGATGCGCCAAAAGCGATTGGTGATTTCATTGCGGAAATATTCCATGCCGGGAAGGCCAAGCACCAAATTGGCAGCACCAATGCATGCGCTGCTGTTGGCAAGAGTGTAATCTTGTGCCGCCGCGTTGCGAAACCCTGGAGAAGCGGAGCGCACCGAGCCAGTGAGCGGACCGGGGCTGGCGTTGGTTTGAATCCAGTTATTGACTCCGGTGACCACCGCCGACGCGGCATCTTCAATGAGCACGGGTGTCTTTGTGCCGTAAATGATATTATCCGAAATTTCCGCGGCCATCTGAGTCCCCGTGGCATTGGACACGTGAACCAAGGCGGAATTGGTGTTCACCCCGACAAATGTATTGTAGAGCATCCGCAGGGAGAGAGTCAGATTGGCCAAACCTCCATCATTGTAAAGAGCCACGACCTGGGAATGGTTGCCGGGCAGGCTATTCTGGACAAAGACGTTGCCTCGCAAAACCATCGTCTGAGTAAATGGCCCTGGCCCACTAAAATCGTCATCGGTCATGAGATCGCCTTCGTAATTATTCGCGCGGGAAAACCAGTTGTACTCCAGAGTTGAATTGCGGCAGCGGATGTGAAAGTTCTCACCCTGAACGCTGTCATGGATGTAGCAATACCGAATCGCCAGGAAGCCACCGTAAACGTAGATGTTGTGGGTAGGCGCGGAAAGGGAGGCATTGATGTTTCCGTTCGCATTGAACTCGCAGAATTCGACCGTGGCCTGGCTATTCTGGGTCCCGCCAGTCAAACCATTGTCATTCAGGGCAAATACACAGTCTTTAATGTAAAGATTGGTCGTGCCGTTGTAGTAGCGAATCCCGGCCGAATTGAATGAAGCAGTTCGGCAATGGCGCAAGACGAGGCCTGAGATCTGGTAGTTTTGCGCCCCACTGAATTGCCATCCGCCTCGGCCGCGGTCGCCGGCGGTATAACTGCCGGGGGCATTCTCAACCAGGGTTGTGCCAAAATCCCAAATGGGCGGATGCGCCGGATCGAGCGCATGGATGACGATTGGATTCGTCGGTGTGGCTTGCCCGGTCAGGTAAACACGAAAGGCGTAAGTCCCTGGTGCAATGACAACCTCGTCGCCAGGATTGGCACCTTCGATTTTGGCATAGGTGTCATTGGTCGTAACATTGATTAGGGCGCCGGCCAAAGGCCGGCTCACCAGCGGCAACAGCAGAAAAACGAAGTTGCGGTGGATAAAGCGAAGCAAGCCCGAACGGTTCATGTCGGAGGGAACGAAGAAGCATCAATCGTACCAAAGCCAGATTTAAAACCGCTTTCAATTCTCGTAACAGCGGGTTAAAAGCGGATATGAACTCCAAGAATTATTTTCTCTTCCTCATGGCGGGGTTGGCTTTGGCTGTCCATGCCGCCGATTCCCAGCGTGGTTCCGGCGTCGTCCATTTGGACCACGACCGAGTGGCGGCCATGTTCGCCCGCGGTGGGACGCTGTTGGCCACGAACAACTTCAAGGTAATGGCTTTGCGCCGGAACGAGCCGGGTGAAGTCGAAATCCATGACGAGGACACGGACATCTTCTACGTGCTTGAAGGTTCCGCCGACTTCGTGACGGGAGGCAAGCCGACCGAGACGAGGAGGATTGGCCATGGCGAAACGCGAGCCAAGAACCTGGTCGGGGGAGAAGAACGGCGCCTGTTGAAAGGTGACGTGATGGTTATTCCAAATGGTGTGCCGCACTGGTTCAAAGAAGTGAGCGGACCCTTTGTTTACTACGTGGTCAAGGTAACCAAGTAGGATGAAAGTACTCCCGGGCTGGCGCCCGCTTCAATTCTGGCCAACGATCGCACCAATTGCCTGAAGAGCTAAACTTCAGTGTCGCCATAAGGAAAAACATGACCCGGACGAAAACCGGGTCTTGAACGCATCGCTGGAGGCTCTAGACTGTCGCGTGCCCAACACTGTAGTTGATGTCAGCCCGCAGCCTCGAAGCGATGTCCGGCAAGGCCGGTCGGTAAGGAACCGGACCGGGTTGGCATTGTGTTTGGGATTGGCAATCTCAGCCACTTTCTTTCTGTTGCTGAATCGGCTGGAAGAACGACGGGACGATGCCGAGTTTCATCGGCAGGTCGCCACCTATATGGGGGTTTTGCAGGAGCACCGGAACGGTTCTGAAGACCTTTTGCGCACGCTTCGGGCGTTGTTCTTTCAAAACCCAAAGCTGGGCCGGCAACTCTTTACCAACGCGGTCCAGGACCTTGCCATTCGTATGGACGGCATGCAGGCGATCGGCTGGGCGCCGCGGGTCTCCGGTCCCGATCGGGCTGGTTTTGAAGCGGCGGCCCAGCGAGAGGGCTTGTCCGGTTTCCAAATTGTTGAAGGCGACCTTACACACCAGGCCAGCGAGCGACCAACGCGCGCGCCCGAGCGTCCGGAATACTTCCCACTGCTCTTCATCGAGCCGCTCGCTGGCAACGAATTGGCTTTGGGTTACGACCTCGCCTCACAACCCTCCATCCAGAATTTGCTCCTTCGAACGCACGAAGTTGGTGGAGCTGAGGTGTCCGGGCCTGTCCATCTGCCTTACAGGCAAACTGTAAAAACAGGCGTCGTGGCTGCGATGCCGGTATACTTCCCTGATTTTGTGCCCGGCTCACGAGAGGAACGCATACGGCAAACGCAAGGCTATGTGGTGGCAGTTTTCATTATCGACGAGCTCATGAAGGCGATCGCAGCTCGCACGCCGGATCTGCGGCTCGATGTGTTGATACTGGATGGCACTCAGCCGGGTGTGGACACGGTCATGGGCGTGCGGCTGCAAGGCAGAGCGGCGCCTCAGGCCAATGCGTCCGATCTAGCTCGTTTCCGGGGCCGTGCCCATTATGTCCAGGGGGTTAACATCGGTGGCCGGAAAATGACTTTCGATTTCAGACGGAGCGATACTTGGGATCGCGGGCTGGGCCGCTGGGTCCCGGTTAGCGCACTGTGCATCGGCATTTTGCTGACCTGCATGGTTGCCCAAGCCGTTCATTCCTCGGGCGAGAAAGCGCGCTACGTCGAGTCGATGGTGGAGCTGAGAACCGCTGAATTGGCCCAGGCGAACGCCAGGCTCAAGGCAGAGGTCGGCGAGCGGATTGAAGCGCAAACGCAGCTCGCTCACGAGCACAATTTGCTGTTTACGCTCTTAAACCGACTGCCCGATCCGGTTCACGTCACCGATCGCCAGGGTAACTACGTTCTAGCAAATGCGGCCCATGCGCGCCTCCTGCAAGAGACTGACCCAGCGGCGTTTTTGGGCAAGCCCGTGCGCCAGGTGGGTCCCGCTTTGCTGGCCGAAACCCTGGCAGCGCGCTCTGAGGAAGTACTCCGCTCCGGCAAGGCGATTCTGGGGCAAGAATCCACAGCGGTTCTGACCGGCGATCAGGCGCTCACCCTGGAGCTTTCCAAACTTCCTTTGCGCGACGGCCAAGGCGAGATCGACGGCTTGCTGGTCATCAGCCGGGACATTACACAACTCAAAAGAAACGAGGCCGAACGGCGCGAGTTCGCGCGGCGCCTGCAGGAGAGTCAAAAACTCGAAAGCCTCGGAATCATTGCCGGAGGTATCGCGCATGATTTCAACAACCTGCTTACCATTATTCTTGGAAACGCCAACCTCGCACGTTTGCAGTCGCCTCCCGGCTCAAAATTCATCGAGTTCCTGAGCCGAATCGAAATAACCTCTCTCCGGGCGGCGGACCTGTGCAAGCAAATGCTTGCTTACTCGGGGAAAGGGCTTTTTGTGGTTCGCTGTCTCGATATCGGAAAATTGGTGGAAGAGACGACCGAGTTGCTGCAGTTGTCTATTAGCAAGAAGGCCGCCATTGAACTGGAATTAGCCCCCGCCTTGCCGCCCGTACTGGCCGACGCGACTCAGCTCCAGCAAATCCTCATGAACCTGGTCACTAATGCTTCCGACGCTATCGGAACCGGGGCCGGCGTGATCCGCATTCGTTCCGGGCTAACACACGTTGATCGAACGTCGGTGCGCAGCTTTTCGCCGGCGGCGGATCTTCCGGAAGGTGAATACGTTTTTCTGGAGGTCAGTGACAATGGCTGCGGTATGGCTCCGGAAATCCGGGAGAAAATTTTTGACCCGTTTTTCAGCACGAAGTTCACCGGCCGCGGGCTGGGTCTGGCCGCCGTCCTCGGAATCGTGCGCAGCCATCGCGGGGCGATCACCGTCCAGAGCGAAGTTGGCCGAGGCAGCACTTTCAGACTGCTTCTGCCGCCCACCAGCGGTCCGGTGGACAAGGTCCCCCCGGCTTCCGGACCAAGCTCCGCGTGGACGGGGCAAGGCACGATCCTCGTGGCCGAGGACGAGGCAGCCGTCAGGGTGACGACCGCGGACCTGCTGCTGGCGGGAGGCTTCAAGGTCGATCTGGCTGAAAATGGCCGGGAAGCCATCGATAAGTACCGTGCCTCGCCGGGCCGCTATCAGGCGGTCCTGCTTGACTTAACAATGCCCAACGGTGACGGGGAGGAGGCTTTTCTCGAAATCCGACGGATCCAACCAGGCGCGCTGATCCTCATCATGAGCGGCTTCAGCCCCCAACACGTGCTCAATCGGTTCAATGGCAAAGGACTAAACGGTTTCATCCAAAAGCCCTTTCACGCCAGGGACCTTTTGGACGCTCTGCGCAAAATCCTGGAGAGCTCCTAGCCTGCGAATGATCCCATAACATTGTTCAGGCAAATCCGCTAGGTTGGTTACCCATATGAGCCCGCAATAGTTCGTTGCAAACTTGCACCTGCTCGAAACACAGTTAAGGAGGACTTGCTTGGCAAAGTCTGGGAGCAGCCCCGCGCCTGGGGCTGCTCATTTTTTCAACGACTTACAGAGGGAACCCTCATCTGTTACCAATGTGTGTGCCCGCTGCCCACCCCGGCCCTCTCCCCTTCGGAAGAGGAGAGGGAGAAGCATCGCCAGATTAGAGGTGTAGTTCACGTTACGGACTACTCAGTATATCCACTTGGCCATTTCGGTGGAACAGGTTTAGTGTGTGCCGATAAACCAATGAAAAACAAGACCCTAGCGCATGAGTGGTTCGACGAGGTGTGGAACAAAAACCAAATCAATGCCATTGATCGGCTCCTCGCCGAGGATGCCATCGCCCACGGTTTATTCGATGATCAGGGGCGCGAACTTCGTGGGACTGCGGGATTCAAACGCTTTTTCCTGCAGTTCACGAACGCTTTTCCCGATATCCATGTCGAGGTAGCCGACACAATTTCTGAGGGAGACAAAATCGCTGCCCGATGCATTGTGACTGGCACACATAGAGGCGATAGCTTGGGGATCGCGGCCTCAAACAAACCGATTCAATTCACTGGCATAGCAATACTCCGAGTCAAAGACGGGAAGATCGTCGAAGGCTGGAATAATTTCGATTTTCAAGGTTTGTCCCAGCAGATCGGCGCGGCTGTGCAGGCCGATGCCCCGGGCGTCCGCGGAAAAGCGAGCTGAGGGTCTCCAAGCTCGTCGATCTGCGGTGGGCAAGTGTTGAACGCGCAGGGCATTGATCCTGTCTTTTCCTTGTACCTTTCTCCGCAGCTGGGTAGCCGGCGCACCGGGGCTATTGAAGGTGTCTACATGAAATCGACTTCCGGTTTGGCCTGCGTTTTCATTATGGGCTGCATCTCCTGCAGTGGCCAAACAAACAGTTGCCCGATCCCATCCTTCAGGTTCTTTCTGGCGCCGGTGCAATTGCGGTCGGAGGCCCGGCCGGAATGTGCTAAAAGCGAGCAGGCCGCCTCGGCGCCCGCAACTCCCGCGACTTCGGCAGGAATCACCTCGCTTAACGCTGCCGTCGGCGATGGTGACTTTCATAGCAGCGTGCTGCGAGAAGGCGAATTTTACCTGACGCGAACCGAAGGGCGCTCAGACAACGCAGTAGTCCGTTTTGTTGATGAAGTCTTCACGCCGGAAGTTATTCACCTGCGCAAGGTTTCAGTGTCGAGTCCAATCGTGACCATCATTAAGAGGAAAAACCCATTGTGTTTGCTCAGCGGACTTTCGGCCCAATCAGCTCCGTCAGGTGACGGTCAAATTGTTTTCAGGCTTCTCGAATTGTCGTGGTAGCGTCGCGAAATGTCGTTAATGATTTAGCTGCGCCTGGATTTCTGCCTGGATCTTTTCCCCTTCCCGGTTCGTCGGCTCCATGAAGAGTCGCCCTAAGCTGGCCCAGGTGCTGCCGACAAACTGGTATCCCGCCGTTTCCAAAGTAACTGCGCCATTCGCAGCCATCTTGGCAATGGCAATGACGAATCCTGACCAGCACTCGGCCCGAACGCCGACCGCCCATGTTAAGCCGTTCGAACCTTGGATGATTTGCGGAGGGGTGAAACGATGCGCAGCGAGCGCCGCTTTCGTTGCCGCTTCGAATTGCACGCCACGCGCGCCGGCAGCGGCGGAAGGGTGAGGAAGCGCACTCCCTCCGGAACGATCCTTCTCAGCGGCGGCCTGCCTTTCCCGGTAATACTCCTTCTCCGTGAGTCCTGGATTATGCCACATTTCTGGCTGGTGCCACTGTTCGATGATCTTGCGCTCCAGGTCTCCGATAAGACGCGGCCGAACGGTGCGTTCAGGGAGCTGAAAAATATAAACCAAGCCGCGCTCATCGGAGTGGGTCCACAGCCCCACCGACCATGCCTCGAACGTAAGTGGATCATCGTCCAACAAACCGCTCAAAACTTCTATTCCCCAACCCATCGGCAACTGGCGCGTCTCTGCAATCTTTACAAAGGTCCGGAAGCCAGGGCCATCAGATACCCGCATTGCTTCTCGATGACATTTCCACCATTGAATCGCGGCGACGATCTCGTCCTCGGTCAGGGGCGGCTGCTCCTTGCCAATCGGGTCTTTAGCCGCCATTTGGTTGAAGGAATCGACTGCTTCGGCAAGCGGGGCTGCGGCTTCAGGCTGCGTCTGCGCAACCAAACGCGCGCAAATCCCCAGCAAAAGGGCAAACGGTAAACGCACCTTCACTTTGGTCCGTGAAGCCGCTCGATGACTCTGAGCAGCCTCAAATCGGATTCAAACTTAGAGAACAATATCCACTGGAGCACCGCCGCGAATCCCACAGCAGCGGCTCCCGGGCTCCGATTCGACATAAAAAAGATAAAAGCCAGTAAAGTCATCCCCACGGCACAGCAGAGGAAAATATTCCGGCGTAAAGCTAGGGCCGTAATGCCTTCCCGACGCCGCGCCGGATCGGCCGCCATGTCGTCGAATTGCCCATCTTGTTTCGTAAACATAGTTTTGGGTAGAAGAAGCACAACTCCAGCCACTGTATCCGAGGTGCGCCGCGGTGCAAGCCCGTTGGTCGGTCAGGGTTGGCAAGGTGGGGATGGCGCGCTGCGCGGTCCCAGCCCGCGTTCAGCGGGCTGAACGAATGCTCGACGCCATGCGAATCAATGTGCCTATTGCGCCGCTGGACACGGCGCGGACGGCGCAGCGTACCGTCCCTTGAGTCAGTGTCCAGCAAAGGGTGAGCGCTTGACACTGCTGAAAGTCGAAGGCGCGGTCATCGTTACCAAGCCCATTATGAACAGTCAGGCCAAAACCGTTGAGGAGTATCTTCAGGCCTTGCCCCCGGACCGACGATTGGCGATAGGAGCCGTGCGGGACCACAAAAGAGGGAAACCGTTGCGTGGCATTCAGGATTTTACGGATGCAGGGCTCGCTCCTTTCGCGCCGCCTTTTGTGGGTGGCGGATTGCCCGGGCTAAAGGTGATTAGCGTCCGGGTTGATGCATTGTAAACAATGTAGGCGCTGCCGTTGCAGATGCGATGTACCGTTTTGCCGTCCCGTCCCGGCTCTGATGCGCCTCTTTGTATCGCCCTGGCAAGCTGAGCAGGTGTTGATATGCCCCGTTTCGTTCCATCTTTTCGGAGCTCTTTCAGGAAGTGAGTGCCCGTACCCTCATGCCAACCACAAGCCCGTAACGCGTTAAGGAATTCGGGGCCGCTGATCTCGCTCAATTTGCGATTTTGGATAAGCCCACTGAACCGGATATTCTTGATGCTCATATAGTTAACGCCCGCGATCAGTCTGCGCGGGCACCTGCTGCGGTCAACAAAGGGTTATACGGCTTAACTTGCCTCGAAGGTACCTTCGCGTCAAATGGGTCACCCATTTTTGATTTTTGAAAAGCACGATCCACTTCCTTTCGCACCGCATCTCGGGCAGAAGGACTGGCATATACACCCCATCGCCCAAGGCAGCGGGGACGACTAGGTTGCTAGGTGGAGTTTGAATCAATACCGCTGCGGCCCCTCATACTGGTGGTCGAAGACAATGAGGACGATGTCTTGCTGATCCGCCGGGCCTTTGAGAGGGCAATGACGGACAATCCGCTGCACATTTTGCGAAGCGGGTCGGAGGCGATTGAGTATTTAAACGGGGACCCCCCCTACGAGGATCGCACCCAACACCCCCTGCCAGCCATGGTGCTGCTGGACATCAAATTGCCGCAGACTGATGGATTCGAGGTTTTAAGATGGATCCGTAGCCGGACGGATTTAGCGCCGCTTTCGGTGGTGATGCTCACCTCCTCGGATCATATACGAGATGTGAATTTGGCTTATCAACTCGGGGCCAATTCATTCCTGGTAAAGCCGCTGGATTTTTGCAATGCCGCCGAACTCTCACGTTCCATTCGGCGGTTGCTTGGCAGTTCGTTCGAGCCGACAGCGCTTTCACGCGCAGCGGGATGGCAAGGCAGGAACAGTCCGTTTTAAACTCAGTCCCACTGCGTTAGCTTTTCATGCCTGTCCACATATCCGGCGTGGCCAATTCGAGAGAATTGTCGCCAGGATCGCGAGTGCACATTCATTTCAAAGCCAGCACGAGGGCTCCGGTGACAATCAGAGCAGCCCCAATGCCTTCACGGACGCTGAGGCGTTCACCTAGAAACACCACGGCCAGCACTATGGCAATCGCCACGCTTAGCTTATCCACCGGGGCAACTTGCGACGCCTTCCCAATCTGAAGGGCGCGGAAGTAACAAATCCATGAAAGCCCTGTCGCCAGGCCCGACAGCACAAGAAAGACCCAGGTACGGCGGCCAAGCGACGACACCCCCAAACTCCGCAGGGCCGGGATTGCCATACACCAGGCGAACACGAGCACCACGCTGGTGCGGATAGCGGTCGCCAAATTCGAGTTCACACCTTCGACGCCGACCTTCGCCAGGATGGCAGTGATTCCAGCGAAGACGGCCGACAATAAAGACCAGGTGAACCAATTCATCCCAAGAAAATGCCGTGCCCCATGGAGAGTGCAAGGCTTCGATTCTGCAACGAATGGCGCAGCCAGCAAGTGTGGTCCCGGCTTGCCTACCTTGCCGATTCCATCGAACGAAAGAACCACCGCTTCGAGGCAAAGTTGATGGCCCGTGTCTGTGTAGGGATGCGCTGCGTCCGGGGAAAACAGGCTCTTATCAGGGGCAACGGACGGCTACGCAATTTGGGCCAGATACCTGATGACGAAGCAGCACGGACTCTGTGTAATTACGAAGTTTCTTTGAGCAACAGCGGGTTTGTTTTTTCATCAATTTGCCGCGCCGACGCAAAAGAGGTGTTTATCCCCGCGCAGGAATATCTGCCCGTTACTGAGAGCCGGGGAGGCAAAGCATTTCTCCCCAATCTCATTTTGCGCCATGCACTCGTAGCGAGGCCCAACCTTCACAACATTCACGACTCCTTTATCGTTGAGGAAATAAACTCTGTCCTCGGCTGATACCAAGGAAGCGTGCTCCTCGCCCAAACGCTCCTTCCATGCCAATTTACCGGTCTTCGCGTCAAAACAGTGGGCCACGCCAGAATCCGAGACCACCAGGAAGTAGTCACCCTCGATGATGGGCGAAGGCACATAGGCCACCCCTTGTGTGGTTCGCCACACGACATGGGTCTGCGTCACGTTGCCAGTACCGTCCGGGCGAATGGCTAATATATGGTGGTCAGGAAAGCCGCCGGTGACGAAAACAAGTCGCAAAGTTTCGTGATAAACGGGTGAGGCAACGAACTGCTCAGTCGGCCCGTCGATGAGCCAGTATCGTTTGCCGGTCTCGGGGTCATAGCTGGCGACACACTTGTCACCTGTCAGAACCATCTGCGTCCTGCCGGCCATCTCGCGTATGAGCGGCGCGCAGTAGCTGCGCGTGTGATTCTCCCGGGGCGTTTTCCAAAGAATCCTGCCATCGGCGCGACTCAGTGCCACAAGGTAGGAATCCCCGTCGTGATCTCCGTTCAGAATCACCTTGTCCCGGTAAAGGATGGGAGAACTGCAGAATCCATGCATGCTGGCGAAAGGCCCGGGACGCACCGCCCACTTCTGCTTTCCTTCGAAATCATATGCAGCGACAAACATCTGGCTACGGTCCAGGAAAGCCACAAAGACCGATTCACCATCCGTGGCCGGGGTGCTGGAAGCAAAACTATTCAATGAGTTTTTATGTTCCAACGGTGCGGCCAGAACGGTCTGCTCCCAAATAGGTTTGCCTGTGCCGCGATCCAAACACAGCAGCAGGCGCTCCTGGGTTTCCGGCAAGGCTGTGGCGATGAAAATGCGGCCGCGCCAGACAATCGGAGAAGCATGGCCGGAACCGGGTACTTCCACCTTCCATAAAACATTGCTGGTGGCATTCCAATAGAGAGGCAGATTTTTCTCATGACTGGAGCCATCCAACCGTGGGCCGCGCCAGCAAGGCCAATCTTCGGCAGCAACACTGAGCCTCAAAGTGAGCAGAAGAGCCTGGAGCAGGGCGCCACAAATCCGATAACGACCCCGCGTTGAGCAAAGACCGAACGTTGGCATTCCTCAGGTTAAGGAACATGACCCACGCTTTCTACACCAAATCGCGGGTTAGGCTCTGGCTGCGTGCCGGTGACAGAGCTAAATGACTGGACTTCGTATCCCTACAGGCTTAGAACACGATATGGGGTCCTACTTGGCCAGATGACTCTCAAATGCCCGATACTTTAACAACAATCAGTTGGAAGACATTCTTTGCCGGAGTCTTGTGCGGACTGCTCGTCGGCGCTAGTGGATTCTATTTCCTCAATCCCTCGCCGGGGGCTCAACCGGTCCCGGTCGCAGGGAGGATCGGCGCAGCGGACCTGGGCGCCCCTGAAGCCGCCGAGCCTGCTCCTGTTCAACTTCGGTCTGCGAACTTCCACTGCGATCCGGAAACCCTTGACCTGGCGCTAGAGCTCAAACGCGCGGGATGGACATACGTCATGCCTAAACCAAAGGGGACGCAAGCCAGATGGGGCAATAGCGACGGCCCGACGACGTGGTGGGTTGGCTACTGGACGAATGAACGAAATAATACAAGCAGCTCGACACAGCCTCAAAAAGGCGCGAGGGGACATTTTGTTGGCGATGGCAAAGGATTCCGTCATTTGCGGCGAGGAGAAAGCCCGTCAGCGCCTTCGCAGATTGAATGGCTGTGCTCAGAATCTGGCGGCATTCCACCGCGCTAATGCTCGTTTGCCAGCCGTCATTTCCCGGCCCGAAAGCGTAAAGCCGCTATCGAGTGCGCAAATAAATCCGCTCACCCACCCGTGTTTGCATTGACCGGGTGCCCTTGCGTGGCTTCGATTTTGAGTTATAATGCTTAACCATGCCAAAGAATATCCTAATAGTGGAGGATGATCCTGACATGGTAGAATTGCTCCGTTTGGCGTTGAGCGGTGAGGACTACAACATTTACGCCGCTGTTAACGGCTTGGAGGGACTAACAAAGGCTCGTGTTTGCCCGCCCGATTTGGTTCTTCTGGATCTCCTTTTGCCCGAGTTGAACGGGTTCGACGTTTGCGAACGTCTGCGCAGCAACCCAGCTACAGCCTTCATTCCGATCATCATGATAACGGGGTTGCCGGGTGAACTTCCCCGGGTGGCAGGTGTGGAGGCGGGCGCCGATCTGTATATCAGAAAGCCGCTCGACATTCCGGACCTCGTCTCACGGGTGCGCGAGATGCTTGACCCGACTCCAGCCCGTCGCCATGCCGCTCGGGATTCACAGAACATGGGTGCTGAAGGCTTTTCGCAGAAGTTCCTCGAACTTGGCCGCGCGTCCTGATCCGGACATTTCCGAAACTAAC
>Ga0210409_10000774_pt1 | contig 47130 bp, 40 predicted proteins | sample IncBWH17MmetaG_FD_161649 | JGI IMG/M metagenome (GOLD analysis project Ga0210409, IMG submission 161649) | Forest soil microbial communities from Barre Woods Harvard Forest LTER site, Petersham, Massachusetts, United States - Inc-BW-H-17-M | ecosystem: Environmental > Terrestrial > Soil >... | reverse complement strand
CCGATCTGGGTGCCGTGGCGTTCGGGTTTTCTCCGCCGGCGATCCCGGGTGTGGGAACCGCCGGAGGCTTTACGTTCATGTTGGAAGACCGTTCCGGTGGTGATGTCCAATTCCTGGCCAAAAACCTGAACGTCTTTCTGGAAGCCGCTCGCAAACGACCGGAAATCGCCAGCCTAAGTACGACTTTCCTGCCCAATGCGCCTCAAGAGTTCGTCAATGTGGACCGCGACAAAGTTTTGAAGCAAGGGGTGAGCCTCAGCGACGTTTACAAGACCATCCAGGCCTTCATGGGCGGTTATTTCATCAACTATTTCAACCGCTTTGGCCGCCAGTGGCAGGTGTACATCGAAGCGGAAGGGGACGAGCGTGCGAAGGCGGAGAACGTCGGGCAATTCTACGTTCGCAACAACCAGGGACAAAACGTTCCGCTTTCTACGCTGGTCGATGTAAAGCCGCGTTTGGGTCCTGAGTTCCTGCTGCGATTCAACGAATACCGTTCCGCTCAAATCAACGGCAGCGCCGCGCCGGGCTTCAGCGCGGACCAGGCCACGGCCGCCCTCGAGGATGTTTTCAAGCAGACCATGCCCCGCGAAATGGGTTTCGACTACTCTGGTATGTCCTTCCAGGAGCAGAAAGCGCGCGAAGGCGTGCCTGCCTCAGTGATTTTCGGACTTTCTCTATTATTCGTTTTCTTGATCCTGGCCGCGCTCTATGAAAGCTGGTCGCTGCCGTTCAGCGTTCTGCTCAGTACGCCCGTCGCCATCTTCGGAGCGTTTGCTGTGTTGTGGCTGCGTCGCTTTCTGGTCAGCATCTTCTACCCACCTTACTTGGTGCAGATTGAGAGCGATGTCTACTCGCAAATTGGGCTAGTGATGCTCATCGGGCTGGCCGCGAAGAACGCGATTCTCATCGTGGAGTTTGCCAAGGATCAGTTCGAGAAAGGGAAGCCTTTGGCGGATGCCGCGCTCGAGGGAGCCCGACTGCGCCTCCGCCCGATTCTGATGACGTCTTTCGCGTTCATTCTCGGGTGCGTTCCGTTGTGGACGGCGAGCGGCGCTGGGTCGGTTGCCCGGCAAATCATGGGCACCACGGTTATCGGAGGCATGATGGCCGCCAGCGCGATTGGAATTTTCTTTATCCCCGCGATCTTCTACCTGGTCGAGAAATGGTCGGGTGCTGAGAAGGAGCACGCCTCGGGAGCGTTGCCCGCAGCGCCCGCTCCAGCGGAGGCGGACTGAAATGGCCTTCGCAAGGACAGCGTGGGAAGAACGTCGGAGATGCATATGAAGAAGCTGGCCCCAGTCCTGTTCGCCATTTTGGTTTCGGGTTCTGTGATTGGCTGCAAAGTCGGCCCGAACTACCGCCGGCCCGCGGTGCAGACTCCCACGGAGTACCGCGAACTAAAGGATGGCCCGCAAACTCAAGTTCAGGCGCAGGTCGCGTCCTACGCGGATTTGCCCTGGTGGCAAGTTTTCCAGGACCCGACATTACAAGAGCTCATCCGGACGGCGCTAAAACAAAATTACGACTTGCAACTGGCGACGGAACGTATCAATGCAGGGCGCGCGCAGGTTCAGATAACGCGCTCAAATCTCTTCCCGCAGGTGCAGGGCAACGGCGATTTCAGCGGCGGAAAAGAACATAACTTCCAGACCAAGTCGAACTTCCTGACGCTGACGGCCGATGCCGCGTTTCAGTTGGATTTCTTCGGCAAGCTGCGGCGCGCGACCGAGGCGTCTCGCGCGGAGTTGCTGGCGACTGAGGATGCGCGCCAGACGGTAATACTGACCCTGGTGAGCGACGTGGCCAGCGACTACTTCGCGCTGCTGCAACTGGACTTGCAACTCCAAATCACCCAGGACACGGTGAAGACGCAGGAAGATTCGGTGAAGCTGACCAAGCTTCGCGTTGACCATGGCGTCGCCACCAAGCTGGATGTTTTGCAGGCGCAACAAGTTTTGGATACGGCCAATGCGCAAATCCCGGACCTGGAGCGTCAGATCGCACAGGAAGAAAACGCGATCAGCATTCTTCTGGGCAATTATCCGCAAGCCGTGCCACGCGGACGCACGCTCGTGGAGCAGTCACTTCCTCCTGAAGTGCCGCCAGGCCTGCCTTCCTCGCTGATCGAACGACGGCCGGACATTCGCGAGGCCGAGCAAATCCTGGTCGCTGCGAACGCCGAGATCGGAGTCGCCAAAGCCCAGTTCTTTCCACAAATCTCCCTGACGGGCTCTGGCGGCGGGTCCTTCGGGCGAAGCAGCGCTTTCTCGAGCCTTATGAGCTCGCAACTCGGCATCTGGTCTTACGGCGCGCAAGTGAGCCAGCCCATTTTCACTGGAGGAGCGCTTCGCGGAAATCTAAGGCTAGCCGAATCGCAGAATCAGCAAGCTCTAATCGCCTATCGGCAAGCGATTCAGCGCGCCTTTGGGGACGTGTCGGATGCGCTGATCGGCTATCAAAAACTCCATCAGGTCCGTGTTCGCCAGGAAGATACCGTCGCGGACTTACAGGAGTCCGTCCGCCTATCCAACATGCGCTACAAGGGCGGCACTACGACTTACCTAGAAGTCTTGGACGGCCAACGCTCACTTTTTTCCGCCGAACTAACACTTGCAGGGGCGCGCGGCACCGAGTACCAGAGTCTCGTGCAGCTTTACAGGGCGCTCGGCGGTGGCTGGCAGCAATAGGACTGAAACAATCGTCGCTACAGGGAGTCGCAGCTTGAGTTTTTCCGTCTCAAGAATGCGGCGTCGGCGTTTTTACAATCGGCTGCCATTGTGCCCAACGACGTCCGCCACGGGAATTCTGTAAAAAGAGGTCTACACAACTAGGAGTTCGGTCAACTGGAGTTTGGCTATGCCTTCCATCGAACAACTCGACAGTCATCACAAAGCGCTTACCCTGAATCTTGATCCATCCACCTTCGGCTCATTTGCCGAAATTGGAGCTGGACAGGAAGTCTCTCGCTGGTTCCTGGTAGTAGGCGGCGCCTCCGGTACCGTTGCCAAAACCATCTCTGCATACGACAAGGAAGTGAGCGACGATCTCTACGGCACTGGCACGCGCTATGTTTCCAAGCAACGGCTCGAAGCCATGCTGGACAACGAGTGGACGCAATTGCGCAGTCAGTTGGACAAGACGCGTGGCTCCCATACTCGCTTCTTTTCTTTTGTTGATACCGTCTCTGCGCGAAACTTCGCCGGAACCAACGATTCTCACGGCTGGGTCGGTCTCCGGTTTCAGACGGAGCCCTGCGGCCCGGCCAACGACTTCGTGCTGCACATCAATATGCGCGATTCTTCGAACCTCGGGCAGCAGCAAGCCATCGGTATTCTGGGAGTCAATCTGATCTACGCCGCGTTCTATCAATTGCAGACGACGGAATCCTTTCTCGATGGCCTGGCGCAAGAGGTTGTCAGGGAACGCATCGAAATCGACTTCGTAGATTTTCGCGGCCCAGCCTGCGTCGGGTGGGATCGCCCAACTCTCCAGACACACCTCGTGCGCCGGGGACTCGCGGAGGCCGTGTTCTTCTCCTCCGAGGGCGCCCCTATCCCCCCCAACGAAGTTCTGCACAAGAAGGCCGTTGTGCTTGCGCCGGGAACCTTTGAGCACGTGGATCCCGCCCATGCGCAGATTCATACTCAGTTGCTGGCCGCTGGGGTTCAAGCGGTCCACAAGGAACTGGGTGAAACCGACTCCGCGCCGATGGGCTTCTTCTGCCTTTCCGCGGCGCCACTTAAGCCCGAAGAGCCGGCTCCCGAAATTCCCGATCTGCTGCGTCGCATTGACGCTCTTCTCGCGCGTGGCGCGGACGTGATCCTGTTCCGTGAACGCGAGCTCTATGCCATGACGGCCTTTGTGAATCGCTATACGAAGGCACAACTCCGATTCGTAGTGGGTCTTTCCCTGTTGATCCGGGCATTTGAAGACCCTTACGGCAATCTGGAAGGTAGCCGTTTGGAGGCCCTCTCGCGGCTGTTTGCGCGTAACGTCCGTATCTACGCCTATCCCATGACCGCAGCGGATTTGCAGGAGTGGATCAAAAGTTTTTCGCACAGCGGGTGGGAATGGAGCGAAACGAATGGTTGGGTTTCCGCCGAGCAGCTGCGCCTCGCTCCTCCGCTCGGCCACCTCTACGCGTATCTTCTCGCGAAGAATTTCCTCGTGCCCTTGGAAATTCCCCTACCTTCCCCCGCCAGCCAGTTAATGCATGGGGCGGCTTAGCGCGGAAAAGAGATTCTTATTCGACACCGCGCCCCAACCAAATCTCGCTTTCAATTCAAAGGAGCAATCAAATGCCTGAACCTAAATCCGCCACAAGCGAAAACGAAATTTCCCGCGACCGTCTTGCCGAGCTGTTAAACGAAGACCTTTCCCGCGAGTATCAGGCCATCATCGCCTACGTAGTTTATTCCCAGGTGCTCAGCGGCGCACAATACATGGACATCGCTGCCCAGCTCGAAATCCACGCCAAGCAGGAGCTCGATCATGCCCTGATCCTCTCCCGGCAGATCGACTATCTCGGCAAAATGCCAGTGGTCACTCCCCAGCCGGTACGCACATCCAAAAACCCGAAAGACATGCTCCGGTACGATCTCGAGAATGAAAATGAAACCATCCGCAATTACCGCGATCGCATCCGCCAATGTGAAACGCTCGGTGAATATGCGATGGCGGAACAAATTCGGCAGATCCTCATGCAGGAGCAGGATCATCAAATCGATTTAGCCACTGCCCTCGGCGAAGAAGTTCCGGACGTGAGCGGTGGACCCAAAGGACGTACCCTGCGCAAGCGCCGCTAGCATCGCCTGTTAGGGCGGTCTCGCAAGCTCACGAATCAGGAGGCCCGCAGGGGGACAGCAAAATGGATGTACCGAGGGAAATAAGCCAGAGAGCCGACTTGCGCGATTACTTGGCCGCCGAGCGCACATTTCTCGCGTGGATTCGCACAGGACTTGCTCTCATGGGATTTGGTTTCGTTGTGGCGCGCTTCGGACTTTTCCTGCAACAACTCCGGCTCATCGACCACGCTCCCGCGGTAGCTTCTTACGGAGTTTCACTGTGGTTCGGTACCGCGCTGATCGTCATGGGAGTCGTCGTGAATCTCTCTTCCGCTTGGCGCCACTTGCGATTGGTTTATGAACTGGACCATGGCGGGTCCGCGTCTTCTCGCTCTTTGACCCCAGTACTTGTGACGGCCTTGTTTCTGGCGCTGGTCGGACTGGCGATGGCCATCTATCTGGTTTCTGTGCGAAGTTCTGCGAATCTCCATTCCGAAAATCGTGAGGAGGTATTTATGGCATCGGGATCAAGCAAAGAAGCACTGGCGGGCGGGAAGGGAATCATCGACAAGCTGAGCAATCATTCAGTCGATCAAACTGTGGAAAAACTCAAGAACATTCTGCAATCCAAAGGAGTCACCCTGTTTGCCCTGGTCGACCACAGCGGCGAAGCGGAGAAGGTGGGAATGAAAATGCGTCCCACCAAGCTGCTAGTCTTCGGCAGTCCCAAAGCAGGAACGCCTCTTATGCTGGCTGCTCCCAGTATTGCCATTGACCTCCCTCTGAAAATTTTAGTTTGGGAAGATGGCCAGGGAAACGTTTGGATTTCCTACAACAGCCCGGAGTACTTAAAGGAGCGGCACGCTCTGCCGCAGGATCTGCTGCAAAATATCGCCGTCGTGGAAACTTTGGCGACCAAGGGCGGCGAGTAGCTCCATCAATTCAGTGTTTGTACGCTCGGAGGTAGTTCCGCTTTTCAGAGGTTTGAGCCGTCCGCTTGCCTCCCTTGACTACTTGCAGAAGCTGACTTCCCGTTACTAATCTGCTCAGCAGATTCTTTCGAAATCGCCGGCTTCTTGCATCCGAGTAGTGCCATTGCGATACCATGTGCTTGGTCGGCCGCCAGAACTGGTTCCTAGAACTGAGGCGCCTTGGTTCTAACCAGCGACTGGATCGTGGGACGATTTCGCTTGAGGGTCGCATGAAAACAGGCGTCAAAAGCGAGAGTCGCTTCGAAAACGATGCGAGCCGATATGCCGCATATCTCGAGACTCCCGAGGGTCACCTGCGGGCAGACCTGGCTTTTGCGAACCTGCAGGAATTCCTTCCCGCATCGGCGGGAGTCGACTCGCTGCGTGCCCTCGATCTCGGGTGCGGAACAGGAGCTGCCGCCGTTCGTCTGGCACGTCTCGGCATTCATGTCACCTTACTCGATTCGTCTGCGACGATGCTGGCTCTGGCGGAGCGGGCGATCGTCGAAGCCGGAGTAAGTGACAAAATCACGGTTAAACAAGGTGACGCCGCCCAGTTGACGGACGTTTTTCAGACGGAATCGTTCGATATCATTCTTTGCCATAACCTTTTGGAATATGTCGATGACCCGGGCGCCGTGTTGCGTCGCGCGGTGCGTGTAATGCGGGATTCGTCGGCGATACTGTCGGTTCTTGTACGCAACCAGGCAGGCGAAGTATTCAAGGCCGCTATCCAAGCGGGTGATTTGGCCGCAGCGGAACAGAACCTGACTGCGGAATGGGGACAAGAATCCCTGTACGGGGGCAGCGTACGTTTGTTCACGGCGGAGGCTCTCGAAGCAATCCTGAAAGACGCGTCACTCACAATCAACGCTCGGAGGGGAGTGCGCGTTATCGCGGATTACCTGCCGGCACAGATTTCTCGATCGGCAGAGTATGAGCGAATCTTCGCTCTGGAGCGCAACCTCGGCAAACGGCAGGAATTCTACGGCGTTGCTCGTTACTTGCACTGTTTGGCAAGCCGTGCAACAGCTGCATCGGAGGGAGACGAATGAGCGACGTCAGACCGGCACCTTCGTCTACCATTCCGAAGGCCCTCAAGCCGGATACCGGCATTTCACTCGGGCTTGGGCTCACCAACGAGTGCAACCTCAAGTGCGCCTTCTGCTACCGCGATCCAACACGCGCGGATCGGCTCTCACTGGATCAAGTGAAGTCCGTCATGGAGTGCCTTCCGGTTCGGTCCGTGAATCTGGGAACGGGCGAGAACGGAATGCATCCTGACTACAAGATTATCTTGGCTTACCTGCGAACTCGACCGGTGAAGCTCACCATCACTTCCAACGGTCACAGTGTAGCCGTTCTGGAAGACCATGACTTGCGAGCGTTCCATGACATCGAGTTTTCTCTCGATTACCCAACCCTAGCGGAACAGGATGGCCAACGCGGCCTGGGTAACTGGGAACTGATTCATCAACAGGCCGAGCGTTGTGTGGGCCTGGGTGTACCCGTGACGATTATCGCGGTCATGATGAAATCAAACTACCTGCGGCTGGCAGACGTCGCACGAGTCGCAAAACGGTTTGGCGCTCCCTTGCGCGTGAACGTCTATCAGGCAGTGCGATCCGATCTCTACTCGCTCACGTATGAAGAATACTGGCAAGGGTTCCGTACGCTTTTCGAGAGCACCGATGTAATCGCCATCGGCGAGCCCCTGGTGCGGGCGATGGCCGGCCTGCCCGCACTCGAAGGAGGATGCGGCGTCAGCACGGTGCGAGTTACGCCCCGTGCCACAACGCAGCCTTGCGTTTATTGGCCCGGCCAGGGAGAGCCGCTGTCGGAGTTGCTTTTGTCAGGGTGCGGGATTCTGAACTCTGCGCCTTTTGAGCAGGTCCGTACCCTTCCCGAAGCGTGCCAGCCTTGCGAGTTTCGAGAACCATGTCATGGAGGATGCGCCGGGCGCCGGCGCCTGCAAGGGGCGCTACGGCAGCCGGATTTTTATTGTCCGATCATTCGGGGGGAGCGCCCACGGCTCGAGATCCGCATGGCCGCAAATCGGGATCTGCCGAAACTCGGCAGCTCCTGCACCACCGTGGTGATTGCCCGAGAGTCTGAGTCGTGAAGATGGAAATGGATTGACGGAACGAGCGCGCGCGTTTTCTATTGCGCGTCCATCCACTTGTCCGAGCCCGCTAGCTTGACGGCCACATTGGTAAAGAAAATTCGCGCCGGCTTGGCGTCCGCGGTCCCGCGATGGTCGGTTGAGACGAGAAGAGGGCCAGCTTTCTTGTAGCCCGCCCAAGTCGTTGTCACGTTACTCGGTTTCTTCGGGCCTCCTCGGTGATAGACAAACTGCACAATTCGTCCATCCTTCCCGACATACAGATCCCAGGTATCCCCCGGCGTGTAACCGCCACCCTCCGCCGGATATTTCACCGACACCAGCTTCGCCGTACCCTGTCCTATCGGCAATTTTTGCTTGTCCTTGACGGTCACGTTGGCGCTGGTGTCCCAGTCAGCGTGGAAAGGGAAGAAGAACCAATAATTGTCGTTCACGAAAGCGGGCTCAATTTCGTCTTTCACGTTGGCCGGCGCGTTGTTGAGCTGTGACCGGTTGTAGGTAACCTTGACCGTCTTGCCGTCCTTGTCTTTCGTTTCGTACGTGACCTGCCCGGACTTGATCTCCCACTCCCAGGAACGAGAGAGAGCCAGCTTGATGGCGGGGAGTTGTATGTTGAACGTGTAGCGCACCGCTTCAATTTGGCCGTAGGAATCCAGGCCATAGGTCTTGGCAAGCTGTTCGACTTCGGGTGGGCGTGTCTGCGCCCGGGAAGTGCCCGCAAGGAGCAAGACTCCTAAAAATAGGTAACCGATCGTCATGGAACGGCGCAACTTTTTCATGAAGGTCCTCCTCAGTGAATGAAACGAACGTTGACTTGGATGACGTACAAAGGTCCCGGGATACGTAAATCGCGTGTGGTGCCGTTGCCTTCACTCTATCTGGTCCGCTGAGCATTGTAGTGCGGCTGATCGTGTGTTCCTACGCAAAGCGATAATGGCAGCAGCTACTGCCACGGAGCCGTATTCCAGAAGCAAAATCCAGCCAGGAACCAACCACGGCCGTCCAACCACACGTAGATGCCAGACATAATAGGTAGGAATGATGCTCAAAGTCCAGATCATGAGTGGCACGGTTGAGGTCGACTTTATGAACGGCAGCAGCCAGAGCAGGTACCATGGATATACGACCGGCGCACATAGAAGCGATACTGCCATTGACCAAGCAACCGCGTCCGACGACCCTTCCGGGGACTTTCTCCTCATCCAGATAGCGGTAAGAAGGCCGACGAGCACTGCCAGCCCAGCCACAGCCTGCGGAGCCGCTACTCGCTCGAGCGCTGCAAACACCGGATCGTTAAAGCGGAATCTCTGCACGTAGGTGCCGAGCGAGCCGATCGGAATCTCCCCGTGGTTGAAAAATGGTACGTATAGAAGTCCGACCACGACTGCCGCCAGCGCGGCGTCGCGGATTCGAACGCGCTTCCAATAGAGTGGCAGCAGCACGATCGGAAGAAATTTCACTGAAACAGCCAGCCCAAATGCCAGGGCTGCAAGCGCACCCCAGCGGCGCACCAGGGCGGCGACGGATACCAACAGCAGTAGCACGCCGAGAATGTCGATGTGACCACTGCCTGCTGCCGTCGCCAGCAGCGGGTTCCAAGCATAAACCAGAACCCAGTGCGCTCCTTGGCCACTCCAGCGCAATACATCGAGCAAAACGAGAATGATCGCCAAATCGCAAAGTACAAATGCTACTTTCAGCGTGAATATAGACTCGTGAATCGATGTTACGGCGCGGAAGAAAAGCTGAGCGCCCGCTGGATATGGGCTTGGCACCTCTGGATTATTCAAAGTGCGTGTCTCCGGTGTGTGCAAGCTGGCGAATGCAGGGTCGTTCGGAACGACGACATAGGGGCTATAGCCGAGCCGCTGCACGCGGCCATCCCAGACATATCGATGAACGTCATCATCTGAACCCGGCGCGGTCACTAGAAATGGAAGATGCCACAGAGCCGCCAGCACGAGCCCGATGACGATGACGCGGCGCGGGAATCCCGGCGTGTAGAAGAGTTCACGGACCGCTAGGAGGTACGCGATGCCAGCAACGGCCAGCGGAACGATGAAGGACAGTTCACCCACGCTGCTAAGCTTGCGGGAGCAGAGCGTCAGCGCCACAAGCAAAATCGCGCCGAGTCCGTACAGCCTGTGCGAAGGGGTAAGTTTCACAGGCCTCCCATTCAATGGCGAAGTTGCGCGACTGCTTGCTGCCATTCTCCGAACCAGCCTGCAGTCCTAGGGGCCTTCGCGGGAGCGAGTTGCAATTCCCGAGCCAGCAGAATCAAGTCATTTGCGACGTCGATGTCGTAGAAGGGTTCCGTGAAGCCGGTGGAGAGTTGAAGGGCCTTGGTGCGCGCCAGCAATCTGTCCAGCGCGCTCCCTGTTCCCATGCCATCGCCTTCGAAGAGCGACGGGTAAGCGGCCTTGGCGCCGACAAGATAGTAGCCTCCATCGTGGGTTGGCCCGACAACCACGTCATGCGTGGCGAGTATTTCGAACGCGCTCTCCAGAACCGACTGAGCGAGGTGTGGACTGTCGCTGTTGAAGGCGATGACGTGCTGCTGGCCGGCGGCAGTGAAGTGTCGAAAAACAGAGGTGAGGCCTGCGGCGAGACCTTCTCCTTTTTGCGTGACGACCTGCACTGTATTACCTACCAGGTGCGTCAATTCGTCCTGATCCGGCTCAGGGCACATCACCGCGACCTCCACGCTCGTCAATGACGCGGCCAACGCGAGGGTGTCCTCTAGAAGGCAGCGATACAGCGCTGTCACTGCGTGAGAAGGAAGGCCATCTGTGAGACGGGTTTTGACCATGCCGGGCTTTGGAGCTTTCGCCATGATGACTAACGTCCGGTTTGGGTGAGAAGAACACACAGTGATCTGGCTGGAGGATTCCATGAGAGGTTATTCCGTCCGGACTTACGCTGGTCGCGGCGTTTCTGCCCCCGCCCTTCGACGTCGAAAAGAATAGAGCACGATCCGGCTGAGGATGAACCACCCTGCTCCTACCGTGCCCTTCACCGTACCGCTAATTTTGGACCTTCCAATGCGCGGGTAGTAGCTCACCGAAACTTCCACGATGCGAAATCCCGCGATGGCCCCTTTCACGATCATTTCCACCGCCCAGCCATAGGTAGTCTCTTTAAGGGCCAGGGCGCGCAGCACATCTGCGCGGCCGGCGCGAAACGGACCGAGGTCACTTACCTTCACGCCATACAAAAGCCTGATCAGGATGGCGGCGAGGCGATTGCCGAAGGATTGGTGCCACGGTAGCGCACCGGAGTTGCGTTGGCCGCCAAAGCGCGAACCGAGTGTAATGTCAGCGCGCCCCTCGATGATCGGAGCCAAGATAATCGGCAACTCGGAAGGGCGGTCGCTGTAGTCACCGTCGAGGAAAACGACCACATCAGGATTTTGCGTGTTCGCAAGCCCTGTCAAACAAGCGCGCCCGTATCCCCGGCGAGGCTCCTGGATGACTTGTGCCCCCATGTTTCGGGCGAGATCGGGCGTTCCGTCCGTCGAATTGCTGTCAACAACGATGACCTCCGTGACGAGATGGGAAGGCAGATCGGCAAGCACGCGGCCAATGGCCTGCGCTTCGTTATGGGTAGGAATGATGACCGATACTCGCACGCAGATTTCCTAATCACCACCAGAGGGACGAGGGGTTGCGCCGTGCCAGCAACGCGTCAATGCCCCAGGCACGACCTGCGCGCCCCACCGCGAGTCCCAGCGATGCGACGACCGGAACTAGTAGTTCCCAAATCCATGATGTGCCCAATTCCGTGACCCAGAGGCTGCCGAGAAACAGAAATGCGACCAGGGCAACAGGACGGGTGAGCAAACCAATAACGAGCAGGATCCCCACCGAGATCTCCATCACCGCTTGCCCGGGAGCCACCATGGCTGCATGGCTCGACATAAACCCCAGAACCAACTTCCATGCCGCCGGTGAGTGGCTGTTCTTGATGTAGTAATTAATCACGCCCGCGTAGCCCGCCGGCGTGTAGGCGCCCTTCCCCAGATTCTCGAAGAAGACCGACACGAACATCGCGCCGACGATTAGGCGAACCAATGCCAAGCCGTTTGCCGCATCGGATCGGCCGGAGATGCTAACTGTCGCATTTTGTGCTTGAGCTGCGTTTGTCGTCATTCTAAACCTCTAGGCAATAGATTCCAGCACCGCGACTAAGGGCGCAATCTTAATCTATCGGACCCATCTGTGCCAGATGGATACGCGCGGGCCGGCAGCCTATCGGCAGCGTCGCGCGGAGCTGCTTGCGACGCGCGTCCATGAATCAATCGAAAATCTGGACCCACCGACAATTCGCAGGTACAATCAGAAAAACGAGCGGGCGTCGTACAATGGCAGTATAGAAGCTTCCCAAGCTTCGGACGTGGGTTCGATTCCCATCGCCCGCTCCATAACTCCTGATGATTCGATTGCCTTTCCGCCTGGAAGTTGCTGAAAATCGCTCCATAAACTGAGACTTTTGTTCCAAAGATGTTCCAGAGCCCTTCCAACTGTTCTAAAGATGAGAAATCGAAATGGAGGGCCGACATGCCTGCCGATTCGGGCGAATCCGCCCCTCCGTGGAGCTAAGCCAGTTCGATTCCGTGGCCAGACTTGTACATAGCAGTCCGGATGCAATTCGAAATCGACGTCGCGGCATGACCGAAACAAGTACTCTCGGCACGTTTTGACCGTGATAACGCCTTTTCTTTCCACCTCTAACCGATGGGCGAACTGTCAGACAGGTCTCATTGCCGCTCTGCCGAATTTGCATGAGATGGGCGCACGGTCAGTGATACGTAGAGACCGCCCCGTCCCCGGCAGTCAGGACAAAGAGAACGATGGGCTTCGTGAAGGTGTTTGAGGGGGTCCCAAATGTTAATTCTTTCAATTGTCAACGGAGAATTCTCAACAGTCGTTGATCTCCGAACAGCACGCCGGCCGCATTAATCAAATATTGCTCATCGCTAAGCATCTCAACCAGTTCGTCGGGGAAAGGGGAGATTTCGCTTTGTAAATACCTAGCCAGTTCACGATAGATTTCCCGGCGGGCGTAAGCCGCCAATTCGTTGCGCCGGCGCAGCGCGTCTTGAATCAGACTGGCCAGTTCCGGCGTCGCCGCTCGGCGCAGCTTCATCGCGATTGCGGGATAATCCATAAACGAGTTGTACTTCTGCCGCGTCCAGGATTCCTCCCCCGGCGCAACCAGGGGCGTTTGGCGTACAACGAGCGTCCCCGCCACGCGGTCGCCGAAGCGCTGCATCAGCGGATTGCTCAGTGCGGAAATTCCTCCAACCAGATATGCGAACGGCAGCGCATCGAACACGCGCATCAGATTCCGCACCCACGCCTGTTCGATCCGTAGCGGAAGTCCGGCATGGTCAATCACCCTCAAATGGAACAGGCGTTTTCCGATCGTCTGCCCGTTCCAAAAGCCTTCGAGCAATGCGCCATAGGCAAACCCGATCGCGAATTCCCCGAGCGTGATCACCATGACTCCAAATCCCGGCGCTTTCGCGAAAATCCAATAAACTAGCAGGCCAACTCCGTTCACAGTCCCCAGCACGATAGCGATATCGAGCAGCATGGCGTAAAGCCGGGAAGCGGGACCCGCCAGGGGCAATCGAAAGAGCACGCCTTCCGGCGTGGCAATGGTCAGTTCGGCCGTTGTCGCCCAGCGGATTGGCTGAGAATCTGTCATTTGCTCTCCGCAGAAACTCCGGTATGCGCTTCAGCATCAGGCTTTCTCCGCCCGATCAGCAGCAAATAGACCGTGAGCAGCGCGAGCTCCGCTCCGCCAACCGCAACTTTGAACCCGTACGGCAGAACCGGCTCGTGATGCTGTGAAAAAAACGCTTCCATCACTCCAGCCCACACCAGCATCATCGCCATGCCGGCGATCAGCACGAGCCATTCGCGCATGGATTGACGCACATCGCGATCCTCGCGCCGGCGCAGCAGTACGCGCGCCAGATAGAACCCCGCTTGCCCGGCAATCAGGATTGACGGAATCTCGAAAACGCCATGCGGCAACAGCCACGCCGTCATGAACAGCCCGAAGCCCTGCTGCGTGTAGCGAACCGCCACGGCCCCGAGCAGCACACCATTCTCGAACAGCAGGAGCGCCGTCCCGATACCAAACGTTACGCCAAGCGCCGCCGCGAGCATCGCTACCTCGATATTGTGCCTGATTAGCTGCCCCGAGAATGCGGCTTCGGACTGCGTCGAGTGCAGATCCTGATTCTTCCTTTGCTCTTCTTCATGCACACGTTGCCCCGGATTGCGCAGGTAATTGGCCGGAAGCAGCACGTCCACGGAAGCGGGATCGTAGCGCACCGCTAGTCCGCCCAGCGCGCAGCCTAACACCGTAATCAGCACAGCCAGTGCGAAATAGCGCGACTGCCGCCGGAACGTTTCCGGGAACACCGTGAAAATTCTCAGCCAGAGGCGCGGCTGCCAAAGTTCGGAGCGCGTCGGCGGAGCGAAGTGCAGCTCCGCATAGGCTCGCGCCACCAGCCGCTCGAGATATTGTCTTAGCTCGGGCGCCAACGCTCCGTGCGTGACGCGATTCAAATCCGCGGCGGTCTGCGCGTAAAGCTCCTGCAGCTGCTCGGCTTCCACCGGCTTCAACCCGTGGTTCGGCCGGCCTTCCAGCGCGGCGAGCAGCGATTCGAGGCTGCTCCAGCGCGTCCTCCCCTGCGTCTGAAATCGTTCGAGATCCAGAATCACAGCCGCTGCTCCCGCTTGCTTTCCAGATATCCTTCGACGGCCTTTCGCAGGAACATGTCCGCGGGAATATAACGGAGCTGCACGTCCAAATGGCGCAGTTGTCGCGCCAACGCGCCAAGGCGCTGGTTTTCTTTTTCACCGGCGAGCGACGCATACACATCCTGGTCCGCGTGCAGCTCCTCCCCTGGCGTAAATGCCGGCCTGGCGTGAGCCGGCAAGATACTTGTCATTAAGAGAGCATGTGACGAGCGGACCAGGCCGACTCCGCGGCGCAGTGAGTCCGAAACGGAGCGCTCCGTCAAATCCGCCAGCAACAGCAGGTACGCGCGCCGCCGCAGCCGCACCCGAATTTCGCCGAACAGCGCTTCGTAATCCGCGGTCGTCGGCAAGGGCTCGATAAGCAATAGACGATCACGAAATTGATGAAACTGAGTTTGACCGCTTCCCGCGCGTAACCAGGACTTCGGCTCGTCCGCGTAGGTCACCAGCCCGAATTCATCGCCGAGTTCTAGCGCCACCGTTGCGCCCACCAAAGCCGTTTCCACTGCGAGATCCAGCAGCCGTCGTGGCGCGCGCCCTTGTGGGACATCGCTCTCGATCCCCGTGGTTGGGTCAAGCGCCAACGCGGACGCCCGCGATTGGTCCACTAGGAAATATACTTCCTGCTTCTGCTCCCATTGGAACAGCCGCGTGACTGGAGCACCTCGACGCGCCGTGGACTTCCATGCGATCTCCGAATACATATCGCCGGCCTGATATTCGCGCAGGCGCTCGAAATCGCGACCGTGTCCGGTCCACGGAGTCTGCCGCGACGCGACAAGCTTGCGGTAGACCGGGCTGCGCAGTATCTCCCGTCGCCCGGATCGCAAATCCGCCTCGATTCGCAACTGCTCCGGCGAATCGAACCATTGCCGCAACCGCCAGATTCCGAGGCGTGAGCACCGCTCGATACCAACGCGCGGCCCAGGCCACAGCCCGCGCCGAAGCAAACCAATCTCGGGCGTCCATGGCCAGAGCTGGATAGGCGCGCTGCTTGCTGAGGTTGATCCCCCTGCGGCCGGTTCCGGCTGCTCAAGCTTCAGCCTTTGAGTACCGCTTTGCACCCGAATAGCGGTCTCGCTCTCTGGTGTTGCCGGCATGATCGCTACGCGCACTTCACTGCGCAGTCGGCGCCGGCCTGAGCCCGCGAGCGCGAGCAGGACCTGGGTGGTCTGCCCTTCGCGTCCTCGAAGTCCTTTCCCAAGCGGAAACAGGACCGGTGCGCATTCTTCGCGGGCGAGCCACAGCGCGAGCGCGTCATAAGAAGCCAGCAGCGCCACAGTCGTGACGATCAGCCCGAACAATAACCATCCGCGCGCGATCCAAGGCGCAATGCACGCCGCCCCACCCAGTAGTCCTATCATCCACACGAACGATCCTGTTGGACTGAATAGTCTTCCCACCGGCTGTAGCGCGATCCGTTCATTCGGTTTTTCGCGCGATTCCAGGTTGCGGCGTGGCGGCTCCGCGGTGGCTTGGGCCTCGGCGGCGATAGCCGCGTCCCGCGCTTCGGCGCCCGCAGATTTCTTATCTCCAGCCGTCATCATTTCGCCTGCTTCCTTGCTGTCGCCTGCCACATGTATCACGCATGAGGTTTACCGCGGTACTTCGACTGCCTCCAGCACCGCCTTAATGACCTCGCCGATCTCGACGCCTTCCATCTCGAACTCCGGTCGCAACAGCAAGCGGTGCTCGAGCACGGGACCAGCCAGCGTCTTTACATCCTCGGGCAGCACGAAATCGCGTTCCTCGAGCGCTGCGAGCGCCCGCGAAGCCGATAGTAGAGCTAGCGTCGCCCGCGGCCCGGCTCCAACCCAGATCGCGGCGTGCTGCCGTGTCTGCCGAGCCACACTGACGATGTAACTGCTTATCGCATCGCTGACGCGCACTCGCACTGTGGCCACGCGCAGTTGTTCGAGTTCGCCCGGCTGCAAAACCGGCACCCGCAGATCCTCCGCCAGTCGCCGCTCCGGCGCTTCGCCCGCTGCCACAAGCTTCGCCAGTTCGTTTTCGTCCTGTGCCGTGGGGTAACCCATGCGGATTTTCACCAGAAAGCGATCCTTCTGCGCCTCCGGGAGCGGATAAGTGCCCTGATGCTCGATCGGGTTTTGTGTTGCAAAGACGACGAAGACGGGGGGCAGCTCGCGGGTTTCGCGATCGATCGTCACCTGGCGCTCTTGCATGGCTTCCAGCAGCGCCGATTGCGTTTTCGCGGGTGCGCGATTGATTTCGTCTGCCAGTAAGAAATTCGTGAAGATGGGGCCGCGCACCAGCCGGAATTCCTGCGCCTTCAGATCGAAGACGCTTGTCCCGGTGATATCCGCGGGCATCAGGTCCGGCGTGAACTGAATGCGCTGAAATTCGCCGGCGACCGCCCGCGCCAGGGCCTTCACCAGAAGCGTTTTCCCCACGCCCGGAACGCCCTCGATCAGCGCGTGTCCGCCGGCAAGCAGCGTCACGAGCGCGAGATCGATGGCTTCGTTTTGCCCAACGATCACGCGGCCCATCGCTTCTCGAACACGCCGCGCCCCGCTCGTGATCGTCGTGGACGTCGCGGGCGATTGCGTTGCTGCATTCGCAGGTTGTGCCTGCCCGTCCGAACCCAGTACCGGTTCTTCGTTCATGCGATTCGAGCCTCCTCGGGAACCCTCTTCGGTGTGGCCTTCGAACTATCAGGCGCAACGCGGTCGGCATGAGCCAGACCTTTTGCGGATGCGCGGCGCTCGGCGATCAACTCGCTCAATTCCTTGTACCCCGCTAGGGCGGGCTGCGCGAGTGCGGCGCGCAGCCGTGGGCCGCTACGTGGATCTGCAGAAATGGCCTGCGCATCCTGCGGCGACCGGCGGCGGTACTGCTCCCAGCACTCCGCCACTACCTGTTCGGCCGGAATGCTACGTTGCAGAAGGTGTCGCGAGGCCACCCCAGCGCTTTCCCCATGGCGCACGATCTGCGCATTCTGGTCGCGCCTCGGGCGTCGCACCAGATCGCCGCTCATGCTCCAAAGCAGGCCCAGCAAAGCCGCCCAGAAAAGCATCAGCGCAGCCTGCAGCCGGTATCGCTGCACCAGCCAAAGCACGCCTTGATTCTGGTGCAGTCCGTGCAGCGTCTCATCCACCCAAATCACCGGCCGGCCGCCGGTTAGAAAATCCAGCACCACAGGGTTCGGACGTTTCTTGATCGCCTCGTTCAACAGAAACGACTCTTGGCTCGCGGCGATTAGTTCGCCATTTCCGACTCGCCGCGTCGCCATATAAACACGCCCTGATGTGTCAGCCTTCGTGTCCTTCGCCGCGGGTTTCGCGGGCCCCGCATAGAGCGGGGTCCAGTGCTCATCTGTCTTGAGCCAGGGAGCATCCGCGCCGAGATACATCATCTCGCTGCCCGCCGGCATTTCGCGGAGATCGGGAGATATCCAAGTTGGACCGGACTCCTGTCGAGTTTCCTTCCACTTGTTCTCGACTTCCCAGCCTTGAGACTCCGACTTTAGCTTCCAAGCGGGCTGGATCAGCACAACGCGCCCGCCGCGCGCAAGAAAATCTTCCAGCCGCCCGCCGAACTTGCCTGTGTTCTGCAGTTTTCCTTTCTCGCTTTCCCAATCGTTATAGGGGAGGCCTCCAATAAAGAACGCTGTTGTACTCTCCGCGTTCTGGTCGGACAGCGAGTCCTCATCCTGGCTGCGTTTCACTCGATACCCGGCGCGTACATAGGAATCGAACAACAGGCTGGTGCCGTAAGGGTCCTCGCGTAAGCTGGATCCCATATCGCTCGTAGTCGACTGATTCTGATGCGCCATGAGCAGCAGAATCGCGAATGCTGTCGCGAATATCCCTGCAGCCAGCAGGGGACCTCGCCAGTTGAGCACCATGCTTCCGTGTGAGCTGCCGTCAGACATGGTTGAGCAACTCCCTCTGATCCTGGCGGTAGTCGGCGACCGCCTCTGGCGTCGGCACATGAGACCCATACCACACGCGATCGAACTGCCGCAGGCTCCCGCGCAATTTGTCCGGTATTTCGATCCGTTGCTCCAGCGCTGCTTGCGGACGCCTCCGCCACCGGCGCGTAAACTCATTCAGATACTCGCGATTCGTGCGATCGCGGCGAATTGTCAGCCACTCGCGCTGCGCTAGTCCGGCTAGCAGGCCCAAATACACCGAACGCAGTGCCAGCCGAAAGTCGCCTTCCCGTTCCAGCCGGTCCGCCAGCGCGAACCATTCGTCCTCGGAACGTTCACTCGCTACCGCGTTGTCGCTCAGATCGGGAAGCGGCGCTATTGCCATAGGAATGGAAAGCTGTGCTGCTGCCTCGCGCCGCCGCCGCAGCCAGAAGAGCACCCCTCCTGCTCCGATCGTCAAAACTGCGATCAGCGTTAGCCAAAGTCGAAGGTCTTTCAGCTTCCATGTGCCCTGCTTTCCCTTTCCGGGCGAGAGATTTAGCCCGCGCGGCCATAGTTTGCCAAAAAAATTCTGCACCGCATTCCAGGCGCTCTCAATACGGTGCCCGATCTTGTCCAGTAGCTTGTCAAACCAGGTAGGCTGGCTCGGGTGCTCAGCGTCATGCCAACTATAAATCGCGCGCCGCGATTCCACGTCCAAGGCGCGGCGCAATTTTTGAATCTGTGCCTCGCGCGCATCGGCGGGTGTCCCCGTGCTGCTTTGGGTTAGCGTCGCCTGCGCTGCGCGTGCCATAGGGGAAGTGCCTGCCAGAATCGCAGCGAGCACGACCAATACGCCGATCGCCACCCTGCCGCCAGGCGCGGTGGATGCGATCATCTGCGCCTTTTTCTGTTGCTCGCGTGGCAGGCCCGCCAGTAAACCGCGCAGGTCATCTCCTTCGTGCCTGGACTGCAAATGCTGATAGACAACGACAAACGAACATTTGACGATGGGATCAAGCGCCAACCACGCGCCCGCGAACATCGAGAGCCAGAACGCGGAACTGCGTACCAACGCGAATATCCCCATGGGTGTCGATAGAAGGGTGTTCACCCCCAAAATCGAGTGCAGAAGCTGCGGAACAAGCAACGCCACGATCAACCCGTTCAGCCACACGGCGATCCAGGGAGGGAAGAGCATCAGGAAGAGAAGCAAGCCGCTGCCGAACCATTGACTCGCGAGTCCCAGGCAGCCACCAATGGAATGCCTTTTGCAGCCATCCTCCATTGCTTCAAGACTGGCGAATTGGCACGCGCTGTAGCACCAGGTTGCCCCGGCGATGGTTGTTAGCGCCACCAAAGCAGCAGCGCTCAGGACGATTTTCCACGCAAGCAAGCGTCCCATGGCTGCCAGTTGTGCGGCCACGCCCTCGGGCCTTGGTCTCGGAACGCCGAACGCGCGCTCCCGAACGCGCTGCATGTAGCTCGAAACGCTCCATGCGCGCACCAGATAGGAGCCAGTGAGCAGCGCCGCCTCCATCAGCAGTGTGCCATTGGATAGCCGAATCTGCCCGTTGACCACCCACATCGGTATGAAACAAAGGACCAACGGCGCGGCCCCACTGTAGTACCGCCACGCCTCCCAAGCGAACGTTGACTTAAACAGTGCGAACCCGCGCTCCAGCGCTTCGAGCGCGTTCAGCCGGTTCTGGCGGCCGCGCGCGGACGCCACGCTTCGACGTTGCATAGTGGACGACGCCAGGGCGGCTTCACTCATTGCTTTCCCCGGGCGGCCGGTCATCGGCGACGTTGGCAATATCGGAGTCCAGATGTCTCTCCGGCGTATCCATTCGCCAACGCAGCAGTGCAAAAAAGAGCGCCATCAGGACGGCAAGAGCGGTAAGTCCCGCCAGGATCTGCCGGAGGCGGCGTGTCAGCGACGGCCTCGGCGCGGGCGGACGCGCCATCCGACGCAGACAAGGCGGGCAGGCGAGCTTTCCCTCCTCATCCGTTACGCATTCTCGGCAGAAAGTTCCTCCGCAATGCGGGCACCGCCCAGCCGCTTCACGCAGCGGGTGAAACAGGCAGCGCGCATGGCGCAAGCCTGTCGCGGGGAGTTTATCGAAGGGCGCGGCTGGCGTGTCAGGAGCCATTCGTCTGTGTGGCATCCGCGATGGAAACGGTCCCGGACGGCGCTTCGGAGTTCGTTCGCATGGAGAGCTCCGCCGGTTGGACGCTGGTTACAGGAGGGGTCGGTTGATCGACGCCACGCGCGGCGCGAACCGCCGCATCAATCTTGGCAAGGACCTTGCGTGCGCGGCGCGTTCGCGCCACCAACGGCAGGTCAACGCTTGCTCCCGTGGTGCGAATGCGCGCCGCCGCGGTCGGCCCGAGTGCCAGTTCCGCCGCCACCCACGCGAGACCCACGCCGCCGAAAATAACGCCAGTGGTGGAATCCACCCACTTCCAAAACACAACACCGAGCGATGCAAACAGCATCACCGGAATGACCATCCGCAACAACCACAAACGGTTGGGCCACACCACGATGGATTCCACGTCGCGCAAATAAAACCGCCGGTACTCGACCGCGTACATCGTGCGCTTCGCGGCCAGCAAGCAGTCCTCACTCAAGTACCACTTCGTTCCGCCAGTCAGGCTGCCAACACGCGATATTTTGCGGAATGCACTTTTCAATCAGTGCCTCCCCACCATCCAGCGTACTAAGAAAGAGCTGGCGAGGAGTAGCGGGAGCCAGAGGAGCCCCGCATATGCCGCCCAGAAACGCCACCCGTGCCGCGGAATCAAATACGAACGTGGCGCCTTCCTGTACTTCACGTGCAAAAAAATCGCGGCCGGGATTGCGGCTACAATCACCGGCCAAAAGAGAATCCAGCCCCACCCGATCGTCACCGCAATGGAATCATAGAGCACGTCGCGATACCGCCATTCCGCTTTGCCGGCCTCCACACCGGAATCGGCGCGCCCACGCTCGAAACATGCGGGGCAAACGTGCTCCGCTCCCAACTGCAAATCGCACAACGCGCACACGAAGCGACCGCACCGCTGGCAGCAAGCCTGAAACGCCTTGTCCGGATGGAAGAAGCATGTCGCCTGGTCCTCAAGCGCAGCCGCCGCATTTGTATTCCGCTGGACCGCGCCCCAGACGCGGATCTGTAGCCGCTTCTCGCAGTAAGGGCAGCTCTGCCACCCTGTGTTCGTCTCAACTGGTGCCACGTCCCCGTTGCAGCTGGGGCAAGTCACAGCCCCCGCGACAATGGGCGATAATCTCCGGGCCGCGCCTGTGGGAGAGTCTGCCGCGTTGGCAGGGGTGAAAAGATTGATGTTGAAGTTCACGCCACGCCCTGCTTGTAGACCACCCGCGTGTCGCACACCCGATCATGCAGCGCTCGTTTCTCGCTATCCGTCCCCGCCATGATCCCGCTAATCAGCATGAGGATTAAATTCAAATAAGGGATGCCGCTGCTGACGACATTCCACATCACGAAGCGTCCAAGGGACGCGCCCCATCCCAGGCCGCTGCCGTCTGAACGCACGACTTTTAGCCCGCACGCCATCTTTCCGGGGGTTGCACCGCGATACCTCAGAAACAGAACCTCATAGCAAATCAGCACGAGGAAATAAACCAGAAAGAAAGTAACACTGAATGCCGCGAACCCTGCGAGGGCCGGGTTGGACGCGTCGCCCTGCGTCCTGATTAGATTTGGTATCAGCAAAGCGAGAAGGATTAGAAGGGGCACCCCCAGCACAAGGCCGTCAATAACGCGAGCGCCGAAACGGATCCAGAATCCTCCGTAATGCCAGCCGAGTGGCGATGCCGCAGCGGCGCCGCTCACCATCACCCGGCTCAGAAACCCCGGCTTGCAATCGCCGCACACCCAGGTCCCGGCGATCTGCACCACGTCAGAGTGCGCGAACGTCCGTCCGCATTGCGAACAGGGCAAAACTGTTTGCGCTGAGGCTTCTTGACTCATTCGGTATTCTCCGTGGCGGAAAATGGTCCCTAGCGTACCGCAAACGATTGCCCGCGCCAAGCATCAGGATCGCCCGGGTTTCCAAGTATGAATTCCCACACTGAGATTACCCGGTATACGCAGCGCGTTCACCGTGGATAATCGTGTGCGTACGATATTTCGGCGGTAATCTGGGTAGCCGGTTCGCGCCGCCCATTGTTAAATGTATTGACTCGTTCTGTCCCCGGAGTGACACTAAAAGCCCCTTCTAAGCATCTGCACAGCGAGCTGCCGCGTCCTCTCCCTTAGCTCACTGATACTAATCGGCGCCAGTTACTTTTATGTAATCCAGGAGCTCCTCGCGTATGCGCGTCGCTGCCGTGTCAGCGGGGTCTCCGGCAAGACGACGATGAAGCCAAAAACTCAAAAGGTTCACTCCAAAATGTCAACTGTCACAGCATGGATGTCAATCGGCATCCCTGTTAATTTTGGGATCAGCCCGGAACCTCGCGATCTATGTCGACTGAGGTGCGGCAAATCGCCGGACGATCCAGAGAGCCGGAACACCGCGAGCCTCGTGTTGCGGCCGCAGCTTCGTAGTCGGCGCCACGCCAGGCCTGCAAGAGGCCGTGCATGAAATTAAGATCGAGGCTGGAGCCTAAACGCGGGGCTACGAGAATCCTCATTGCCGAGGATGAGCCAATTACGCGACGTCTCCTGCAAAAAACACTGGAGCAGGCTGGTTATGAAGTCGTTGCCGTGGAAAACGGTCGCATGGCGATCGAATGTCTCTCCGGCAAACTTGGCCCGCGGCTGGCACTCTTGGATTGGCTCATGCCGGGGCCGAACGGCCTCGAAGTTTGCCGCGAGATGCGCAGGCACTCTGAATTTCCTTACATCTACATGATCTTGTTGACTTCGAAAACCTCCAAAGAGGACGTCGTCAAAGGTCTCGAATCGGGCGCGGACGACTATCTAACCAAGCCTGTCGACCTGGAAGAGCTGATGGCGCGTTTGCGCTCGGGTGAGCGCGTTCTGAAACTGGAAGACAAACTTACCTACGATGCACTCCACGACCCGCTCACGCGGTTGCCAAATCGCACATTTTTTCTCGAGCGGTTGACGCTTTGCGTCAGCTGGGGAATGCTCCACCCGGAATATAAGTTTGCAGTGTTGTCCGTTGACATGGACCGCTTCAAAGTCGTGAACGACAGCCTGGGCATTTCTGCGGGCGACTTGCTCCTGGTCCAGATTGCGGAGCGGCTCCTCGGTTCCATCCGGCGCGATGACGCGCTTTTGCGTTCGGCGAACGGGGTAGGGATCGCCGACCACCTCGATGGGAGCGGCATACTGGCAAGGCTGGGAGGCGACAAGTTTACAATCTTGCTGGATAACATCCGGAACGCCAGTGAAGGAGTTCGGGTTGCCGAACGGATCCAGCAAAACATTCAAGCGCCGTTTGACATTGATGGGCAGACAGTATTTACCACCGCGAGTGTCGGGATAGCGTTTAGCGGCACCGGCTATAGCGCGGCGGAAGATATGCTCGGCGATGCCAATACGGCAATGGCCCGGGCCAAAATCCTTGGCAAGGCGCGGTACGAAATGTGCGATCCCTCCATGCACGCCACGGCCGCGGGCCGCTTCCGGTTGGAAACCGATCTTCGACGGGCGACGGAAAATCAGGAATTCCTCGTTCATTACCAGCCGATCGTTTCCTTGATCGATTTTCGCATCACCGGTTTTGAGGCCTTGGTGCGCTGGCAGCGGCCGGAGTTTGGTCTGCTGATGCCGGGAGGGTTCATCTCGGCTGCTGAAGACACCGGCTTGATACTCTGGATTGGGAATTGGATTTTGCAGGAAGCCTGCCGCCAGATCTGTGCCTGGAATCTGGAATTTCCGTGCTTTCCTCCCTTCACGATTGCCGTAAATATCTCCGCCAAGCAGTTCGCCCAGGCCGACTTAGTGAGCCAAATCGGCCAGATCCTGTCCGAGACCGGCTTGGCCCCTGGAAACCTGCGCCTGGAACTTACGGAAAGCGTGACGATGCGGGATGAGCTGAGCACTACGCGAATTCTGAGTGAACTCAGGAAACTGGGCGTTTGTCTGTGTATTGATGACTTCGGAACGGGATACTCGTCTTTGAGTTACTTGCGCCGCTTTGCTTTGGATATTTTGAAAATCGACCGGTCCTTCGTTACCGACATGCTAAACAACAGCGAAAGCGAGGAGATTGTAAAGACCATTTTGAGCCTTGGAAGAAACCTGCGCATGAAGGTCGTAGCGGAAGGTGTGGAGACCTCCGAACAGATGACCCTGCTGAAGTCGCTTGGTTGTGAATTTGCCCAGGGCTATCTTTTCTCTAGACCGCTGGACGCCGCCGCAGTGGCGCGAACCCTCGTGACATCAGAAGCGAACTGTTACACCTTGCCGCAGGAATCCGCCGTTCGGCTCGTTGCGCCTGCGACATGAGTTGAGGAGAAGCCCGTGGCCCGTTGGACACCTTGCGGCGAAGCCTTTTTTCGCCGGGTGCAAGGCCGGTATAAACTTAGATTCCCTTCGAACAAAACGGCACGCGGCTACAGGCTGCCCTCTTTCAGCCCTCGGGACCGAGTCCGGAATAGCCCCCTTTCCAGTCAGGTGTGCGATGGAGACGAAGTCTCTGGTGAATCGCAAGCTGCAATTTGCGATCGGGTCCGCCGTTTTGGCTCTGTTCGTCGTGGGTGCGGTCTCATATCGCAGCTTGGTCGTGTCCACTGAAAGTGACCTGTGGGTGCGCCACACCGACCAGGTTCTAGAGAAACTTCAGGACTTGCTTGCTGCGATGCAAACAGTAGAGTCGAACACTCGCGGGTACCTGTTAACTGGCGACGACTCCTTTCTCGATCTTTATCGGGCCGGTAAGGCAGAGGCGACGAAGGACCAGATCATCCTGCGGAACTTGACAGCGGACAACGCCGGCCAGCAACTCAAGCTTGATACACTCGCGATAATTGCCGCTCGGAGCCTCCAACTCGCAGAGCAGGCGCTTGAGTTGCGACGGACAAATGGTCTGGAGGCCGCCACAGATGCCATTCAAAAGAAACCCAGCAAGCAGCTCCTGGATGACTTTCAAGGGCTGGTTGGCCAGATGCAGGACGAAGAGTTGCGCTTGTTAGCGCTGCGGGGGGAAATCGCAAACCGGCGCTTAACCCAAACCAAGACCATTTTGATCCTCGGGACTGTACTCGGATTGTTGATCGCCACCGTCGCTGGATGGAGCGTCCAGCGTGACAACTCCGAGAGCAAGGACTCCGGGGCAAAGTATCGAGGGCTGTTGGAGGCGGCGCCGGATGCCATGGTAGTAGTAAATCAGGACGGAGAGATTGTTCTGCTTAACGTGCAAGCGGAGAAACAATTTGGCTACCGGCGCGATGAGCTGGTCGGGCAGAAGGTGAAGAACATTATTCCGGAGGGCTTTGCGGAGCGGCTGATCGCGGACGCGCTGCGAACTTCTGCCGATGCATTAGCACAGCAGATTGGAACAGGAATTGAGCTCACCGGGCGGCGGAAGAATGGGAGCGACTTTCCGATCGAGATCATGCTGAGCCCGCTGGAGAGCGCGGAGGGCATCCTGGTGACCGCGGCGATCCGCGACATTAGCGTGCGCAGGGATGCGGAGAATCACCTGGCGAGGATGGAGGGGAGATACCGGGGACTGTTGGAGGCGGCGCCCGATGCCATGGTGGTTGTGAATCCCGGCGGAGAAATTGTCCTGTTGAATGTGCAGGCCGAGAAACAGTTCGGGTACAGCCGCGACGAGTTGGTCGGACAGAAGGTGAAAAACATCATTCCCGAAGGCTTCGCGGAACGCCTCGTAGCGGACGCCCTGCGCTCCGCGGAAGACGCGCTAGCTCAGCAGATCGGCACCGGGATTGAACTCACTGCACGTCGCAAGAATGGCAGCAATTTTCCGATCGAACTGATGCTGAGCCCGCTGGAAAGCGCCGAGGGCATCCTGGTGACCGCGGCGATCCGCGACATCACCACGCGCAAAAAAGCCGAAGCCAATCTTCTGGACAAGGTGGAGGAATTAAACCGTTCGAATGAGGAATTGGGGCAATTTGCCTATATTGCCTCTCACGATTTGCAGGAGCCGTTGCGCATGGTGGCCAGCTACACGCAGCTTCTCTCCAGACGGTACAAGGGAAAGCTGGACGCCGACGCCGATGAGTTTATTGCTTTTGCTGTGGACGGGGCCAGCCGCATGCAACGCCTCATTCAGGATTTGCTCACTTATTCGCGCGTGGGGACCAAAGGACAAGACATGCTCGATGTCTCCAGCGAAGACGCCTTGCAACAGGCGCTTATCAATTTGCGCGGCGCCATCGAAGACAGCGGCGCTCTCGTGACCCACGATCCTCTGCCGGCGGTTCTAGCGGATGAAATGCAACTGGTTCAGTTATTTCAAAACCTCGTCGGCAATGCCATCAAGTATCAAAGTCCCGGAATTCCCAAAGTACACATCTCCGCGTCCAGGAATGGCCCCAATAAATGGGTATTTTCCGTCAAGGACAATGGGCTGGGGATCGACCCCCAGTACTTCGAAAAGATTTTTGGCATGTTCCAGCGCCTGCACAAACGCGAAGAGTTCGCCGGAACCGGGATCGGTTTAGCCATCTGTAAGAAAATTGTTGAGCGGCATGGCGGCAGCATTTCGGTCGAGTCGGAGCCAGGGAATGGTTCCACGTTTCAGTTCGCCCTCGCAGGAGGCGAAAGGAAATCATGAATCCCGCCGCAGCAAGAGGTATGCCCATAGAAGTTCTTCTCGTCGAAGACAGTCCTGGAGATGTGCGGTTGACGCGGGAAGCTTTCGGCGAAGCCAACAAGTCCATCCATTTGCACGTGGCCGTTGACGGGGTGGAGGCCATGGCATTTCTGAGAAACGAGGGGACGCACGCCAATGCTCCGCGCCCTGACATTATCCTTCTGGACTTGAATCTCCCCAAAATGGATGGCCGCGAAGTTTTGGCGCATATTAAGGAAGATGAGAGCCTGAAGACGATTCCCATCGTTGTTCTGACCACGTCCGTGGCGGAAGCGGACATTGTGAAAAGTTATCATCTGCGGGCCAACTGTTACCTCAGCAAGCCTGTGCAACTGAACGAGTTCGAGGCTCTGGTGAAGAGCATTAATGATTTCTGGCTGACAGGGGTCAGGCTGCCGAACCAGGGGAAGATCGAATGACGAAGAAATCGATCAAAGTCCTTCTCCTCGTGGAGGATAACCCCGGCGACGCCCGTCTGCTTCGTGAGATGTTTAAGGAGCAGGGCTTGCACGGCATCGATTTGACGCACGTGGGGTGCATAGGTGAAGCCGAGGTGCATCTTGGACAGACCGCCTTCGACTTGAGCTGGCATTTCTTCGGGCTCGCCAATGCGACGAAGCGCAAGGATATTATTTCAGCCTGCCGGTGCTACCCCAGTAATTCGCCAAGTTGCTCAAGAGCGGGATTCCCGAACCGGCCGTTGTGGTTCATCGGTGAGTTCGAATCTTGCCATCGGATCGCCAACACAGGACACCGGAGTGTGCGAGATAACTTTGCTTGCCGAAGAGTTTGCGATGACCTGCCTGCGGGCAATCCCGCGGAAAGCGTCGTTTCCATCCAGCTTCCCCCAGCGTGCGCGGCCAAATTGTGAATGTGTACAATACGGAACAGACTTCTTCACCGGGCACTCATACGATCTCTGAACAAGCGGCTTGAGGAGATGACGGGGGACCGGAAAGCAGGGCTGGGCCGAGTTCTTTTCACCTCCTCGCCGTTTCAAAGATACGCTTTGGTAGATTTGGGGATTTTTCTCGGGAGGCGCGTTTTTTTTCTGCTCTGTGCCTAACCGGAGCGCGTTTTCAGGTTTTGCTTCCCTGGGCCAGGGATTGGCTTGGCTCAGTGCAGCCGGATCCTGGGAATGCCTCTCGATCCCCTTCTTCTGTGCCTGCAGGCTCCTGCTCTCTCACTCCACCATATTGACTCCTTCTTTTGCGTTGGGGGACGTCCGCCCTAAGCTATTCCACCGCGGTGCGCTTGGCCTGCGAATTGACTTTCACCCTTTGCGCGATCACGCCTTTCTCGTGGCCTGCTCCAGTACAAGTTTGCGAATGGAACCGGCATCTACGGGGAATGGTTGCCCCAGACCAGCTAAGTCTGATTTAGACTCGCCACCCCCGCGGAACCTGCCAATACTTGTTTGATCGGGCCGCCTAAAACGACCTTGCAAGAATTTCCATCTCCACCGTTCTAAGTCCAGAGCGTACCGCCAGTTGCATAACGTGCCGCTGAGCCGCTACGAAAAAACGATTCTATGGAACAACCAACTGTTGTTTGCGCGTCATCCTATCTGTCCAAAAGCACACTCCGTCCCCGGGTCGCCAAGACAACGCACGCGCTCGTCACTCTTGAAGATGAGGAGGCTACCTGTATGCCCGCTCGACCTGCAGCAAGTCAAAATTCGAAAAAAAGTCCCGCATTGCCCCTCTTCTGGCTTTGCTTCTTCGCACTCTCATTCGTTATCGCGGTCAATACATACGGTCAATCGACTCCGCACTCTCCGGGTTGGGTGGTCTTGCCCGTGGATGAGTATCGAACGCTCCACGCTCGCGCCTATCCGACGGAACACGACCCTGAACCCCCGCCCGTCGAAGCCACCCTCACCCGCGTGGACTACGATTTGCGCATCAATAGCGATCTGGCTTCCGGCCGCGCCACCCTCACCGTAGATGTCCTGAAGGACGGCTGGGTGCGCGTACCCGTTCCCGCTGGTCTATTGGTTCGCGAAGCCCGGCTCGACGGCAAACTCGTCTCTCTCGTACCAGGCGCCGGCGGCAAAGCCGGCGGCCAACTCTCCGCTCTCCTCTCTCATTTAGGCCGCGCCGTTTTACTTCTCGATATCGCGCTGCCCGTCGCCACCTCGGCCGGCGAGGAAAGCATCTCTCTCCCAGCAACCGCTTCGGGTGTCACTCGCGCTTCCGTGCAGCTCCTTCGTCAGAGCGTGGACGTCAAACTTGCCGGTGGCCTTCTCTCCGAAAAATCCGAATCCGCCACCGAAAGCAAGTGGATCGCTTACGGCCGCGGAAACGAGCCGCTCACGTTCACGTGGCGGCGGAAAACCGAGGATCACCGCACTACGCAACCCTTGCGTTTGCGTGGTTCACTCACGCAACTCTTGGGTCTCGGCGAAGATTCCACCTCCATAAACGCCGAAGTCAATCTGGAAGTCACCCAGGGCGCTGCGCACGAGGTAAAGATTCAAATCCCGGACAAAATCACGATCAACCAGGTTCTCGGCGCGATGGTGGCCGACTGGGAGGTGAAGTCTAACGAACTTTCCGTGACCTTCCTCGAACCCGTCGAACAGCGCGCACGTTTTGTCATCACCGGAGAAACGCACAGCCCTCGCGAAGGGCAAATCGAGATTCCTCTTCTGCGCCTTCTCGACGCCGAGCGCGAGACCGGCGGCGTCGCCGTCGAAGTTCTTGGCGCTGGCGAGATCAAGGACGTCAAGTCCGAAGGTCTCGAAAGCGCCGACGCCACCGATCTCGGCGAAATGGTCGCCGGTCATCAATCGCAATCCCTCACCGCTTTCCGTTTTCGCCCCGGCGCCGCGAAGCTGACCAGGTCGCTCAGCGTGGATGTTGCTCGCTACACGCCGCAAGCCGTGCTCATGGCCAATGTCGAAGAAGCGCGCTACCAGGTGCTCATCAGTGGCGAGGGGAAAATTCTCGTACAAGCGCGCTACGCCGTTCGAAACAACCAGCGCAACTTCCTCAAGATCACTCTGCCTCCCGGTGCCACCCTCTGGGGCGCTTCGCTGGCAGGCAGAGCGGTTCGCCCGGGACAGTCCCCGGACGGAAGTCTCCTTCTGCCCCTCGATAAAGCGCGCTCCGGCGAAGAAGCCCCCGAGTTTGCCGTCGAGGTCGTCTATCTGGCTCGCGGCACGGCGTGGAATGACAAGGGCCAATTCAAACTCGCCTTGCCCGCGCTGGATTTGCCGGTCTCACGCACGGGCCTCCTCGTCTACCATCCGCCGCTCTTCAAAGTGGCACCGGAAACAGGGGCGTTTCGAACGGCTGCGTACGGGACTCCTGTCTCGGCCGCTCTCAATCCTCCTGTGTCGTTGACCGGCGTTGGCGGCGTGGCCGGCGGAGCAATGTCCGCGCCAGCTCCTTCGCAACCATCAGCCTTGGCTATGGAAGACAAAGACGAACTCAATTCGAAACGCGCGCAAGCCGCAACGCAAACGCTCCTCGACAAATTCAGAACGGACTCCTTAGCCGGGAAGCGCGCCGGGATTCTTCCCATTCACGTCTCCTTCCCGGCATTTGGACCTTCTCTTTATCTCGTCTCCGAATTGACCGCGGAAAATCAGGCTCCAAGCGCGGACTTAAGTTATCAGCACGAAAAAAAGGCAGGTGGCAAATGAAAAAGATCCTCTCAATCATTTTGGTTTGGATGTTGTTGCTTCCAGGATTTGCCTCAGCAGGCGAGACGCCGCTCCCTCCCGTCCCTGCGACAGGCAATGTCACTCTGCCGCTTGACGAGTACAACCATCTTCTCGAACTCGCGAGCAAGCCCATTCGAAAACCGGACGCACCACCCGTGCCCTACACCATCAAGCGCGCCGATCTCAAATTTCGCGTCACTGACGAATCGGTGCAAGGAACTATCCAAATGCAAGGGGAAGTTCTCCACAAAGGGGCCACTAAAGTTCCTCTGACCGCCGGCTTGGCCATTCTCGATGCCCGCCAGGAAGGGAAAAGCCTTCCGCTGGAGTTGGAGAATGGCACGCACACCGCCGTTCTCTCCGGACCATCTGAATTCGCCGTCACGCTCGACGCCGGGATGCCTCTCAGCATTGAAGCAGGCAAAGCCTCCTTTATCCTTCCCACGCCCTCGGCCAGCAGCGTGCGCCTCGCGCTCGTCGTTCCCGGTGATCGCACCAGCGTTCGAATCAGTCCCGGACTCATTACCTCCAGGTCCTCCGAGAACGGGCAAACCTTCATCGAAGCCACCCTCGTTCCCGGCGTGCAAGCCACCATCTGGTGGACCACCCGCGAAGTCGCTGCTTCCGTTGTTCCCAAAGAAGTGCGCTTCCTTTCGGACGTAAAAACGCTTGTCTCCGTCAGCGAAGCGGAAATTCGAATCGCCGTCCTCGCTGATATCTCCGTCGTCCAGGGCGAACCCTCTCAGTTCGAACTCGAAATTCCCGCCGGATACGAGGTCACCGGAACCACCGGTGCCTCCGTCGAATCCGCCGAAGTGGATTCGAACGTTTTGACTCTAAAAGTCAACGCCCCCGCGCAGCGCGCGCATCAATTCCTCATCTCCATGGAAAAATCCATCACCGCCACCAAAACCGATGCGCCGTTTCTCAGCTTCAAAAATGCCCAGCGGGAAACCGGCGAACTCCTCGTCGAAGGCGCCGGAACCATCGAGCTGACTGCCACCGAAGGCGGCGGCCTCAAGCGCATGGATTTTAAAGAGACGAATCCCTACTTGCGTTCCCTCGCGCGCTTCCCCATGCAAGCCGCATTTCGCTATCACAAGCAGCCGAACGAAAAGCCCAGCCTCGCGCTCGAATGGACGCGCTTCCCCGATAGCAGCGTGCTCTCCGCCGTCGCGGAGCGCGCCATCGTCACGACTCTGGTCACCACAGAAGGAAGATCGTTGACGGAAGTGAAACTCATCGTCAAAAATCAGGCCCAGCCATTTCTCAAAGTGGTGTTGCCTTCCGGCGCAAGCATTCTCACAGCCGAAGTCGCCGGAGAAAAAGTGAAACCCGTCGAAGCTCCCGACGGAAACCGCGTCCCCCTTGTAAGGCCCGGCTTGCGCACCAGCGATTCGTATGAGGTCTCTTTCGTGTTTATGCACGCCGGCTCGCCCTTCGCAAAAAAAGGCGGCTCCGATCTCTCGCTTCCGAAAATGGAAATTCCCATCGACATTTTGCAGTGGGAAGTCTTTCTCCCGGAACAGTACAAGGTGAAAGATTTTGGCGGTGACGCCATCGCCGCGAATCTCTTGCCCCCCGCTTCCCACGACGTTTCCGGCGCGGAATCAGAAGGAGATCTCATTGGAGGCTTTCCAGCGGCAGCTCCGATCACCAATTACGAATCGGTTTCGCTACTTCCGGGACAACTGGGCGGCATCCTCGTGGATCCGTCAGGAGCAGTCGTCACGAACGCGCGAGTCACGGTCACTCAGCTCGACACCGGAGCAGTTCGAAACGTTGTTACCGATTCTTCCGGCCGCTGGCTCGTTTCGAACCTGCCTTCCGGCCGAGTCCGCATCACGGTGTCCGCTCCCGGCTTCCACCAGCTCGACAGCGAAACGAACTACGACGGAAGCAGGCCCGCCCCCGTCGTCAACACTCTAAATATCGGCGTAGCCGCAGAAACAGTGACGGTCATGAGCAGCAACGCCCTCGTCGATTATGCTGCGCTACAGCGCGACGCGAAGAAAGCCGCTCAAAAAGCCGCAGAGAAACAACAAACCGCGGCCTCCGTCAACGTGACCAATCTCCAACAACGCATTTCCGGCGTGCTCCCCGTTCGCATCGAAGTGCCGAGAGCAGGGAACTCGTACCACTTCGTCCGGCCGCTGGTTCTCGACGAAGAAACAAAAGTGAGCTTCACCTACAAATCCAGGTAGGCCTCAAAAACGTTCGGCAGAAGCAGGCTCGCGATTCAGCGCGCGCATAGCGCGATCGAGGGCCTGCTTTTCTTCTTTCTCAAGCACTCGCGTGGCGCCCTTTGGTAAATCGCCCAAATTGAGCGGACCAATCGCCACACGCACGAGACGGAGTACTTCCACTTTCAGATGTTCCAGCATTCGTCGGATCTGGCGATTCTTTCCTTCGTCCAGCACAACCTCAATCCACGAATTGCGTTCGCCATCCCGGAGGATGCTCGCGCGTTTCACGCGCAGCCATTCATCCTCCAACTGAATTCCTTTCCGCAATTCATTCAACAATCGTTCATTCGCAATCGTTGCCACTTGAACGTGATAGATCTTATCCAGATGCGTTTCCGGCGCCGCGATTCGCGCAGCCCATTCCGAGTCATTCGTAATTAGCAGCAGCCCCTCGCTGGCTTTGTCGAGCCGTCCCACCGGCGCAACCCACGGCAGCCCGGCCGGCAAAAAGGCATAGACAGTTTCGCGTCCCTTTTCGTCGGAAGCCGAAGTAATCACGCCGCGTGGTTTATTCAACACCAGATAGATCTTCTCGGTGCCAGCCAGTGGCTGCCCGTCAATCTCAATCCGGTCCTTCCCGATGTGCACCGGCGTTTCCGGATCGCGACGCAAAGCTCCATTCAATCGCACGTGGCCCGCTCGTATCAGTTCGGCCGCGCGCGAACGCGAGCAATAACCCAGCTTCGAGATAGCGCGCGCCAGCCCAACTTTCTTAAGCAGACCGGCTTCGCGATTGGTGTTGCTGATTCTGTGCTTCACGGACAGATCATAGCGCTTTGCGGAAAATACGAGGGCCGCGTTATTTTGCCGAAGCTGCCGGCGCAGGAGTTGACGCTGCCGCCCGCGCTGGCACCACTTCAGAATTACTTGCCGTTGGAGTTGTCGAGGCGTTAGCCGGAGCTGCATCATGTTTCACAGCGCCGTAGCGCCGGGCCAGCCAATCGCGAACTTCAGACGGTTTGTAGTTGAACGGGCCCATTCCTCCGCGATACGCGATGTGCCCGCTCTCATCAATAATGTAGAAGCGCTCCGGCCACGCCGCATATGCGTCGTTCGCGGCATTGCTCATGTCATCCACGCCAAACGGCAACGGATACTTAAACCTTTTGGTGAAGTCGTTGGCGATGGCCATGCGCTGTTCCAACGTTTTTGGCTGCGCGTAGCAAACATCATCTTTTACGTTGGACTTCATCTGCCATTCGTCGGTGGGATGCGCCTCGCGCACGTAAACCGTGAGGAAATCGGCGTGGTCCTTATAGTCGTTGTAAATCTGCACCACGTCGCCAACCTGGCGGCGAAACGGCGGTCAGGTAAAACTCCCAAACACCAGAACAAGTGGCCGCGCGCCGGTGCGTTCGCGGATATGGAAACGGGTTACGCCATCGAGTTCCAGAATCCGCGCATCCGGCGCATCATCGCCAACTTTCAGCGTGCCGCGGTGCATGTGCGGAAAAGCGTAACGCACCATGCCATACGCATCTTTCGGACTTCCCGCCATGAAGGACAAGACGGCGAATGCCGCAACCAGCAGCACGCCAAAAATCCCCGCCATCCATTTCCAAAAACGCTTCACGCTGTCTCGCTCCAGAAAAAAAGGTTGCTCACTCGTTCAAGAAAGATGCCCGCGCAGAGCGGGCTCGCCGTCCAACGCGAGCAGCTTCTGGCGATGCAAAGTAGCATTGAGTTCGGACGGCAAGAATAGTGCATTTGTATTAGCGCTGATCCTTCGCGCGCAGCTTGTCGCGCTGGTCCTTATAACGCGCCAGAGACTTCTCTATGACGTTGACCGCCGCGTAGGCCGGTCGGATGTCATCCACCTGCACCTGCTTGCCTTCCAGTTGTTTGTAGTCTTGGAAGAATCGCTTCAGCACCAGTAAGCGGTGCGGCGGCAATTCATTCGCTTCGACGTAGCTGTTGAATTCGGGATCGTTTGTCGCCACAGCGATCACTTTGTCGTCGCTAGCGCCGGAATCGATCATGGTCATCAACCCGATGGCGCGCGCTTTGATCAATGCGAGCGGCTGCACCGGCTCCTGGCACAACACCAGCACATCAAGGGGATCGTTGTCCTCCGCGTAGGTCTGCGGAATAAATCCATAGTTTGCCGGATAAAACACCGCCGAATGAATGATGCGGTCCACCTTCAATAAGCCGCTGGCCTTGTCCAACTCGTATTTCACATTGGAGCCCAGTGGGATTTCGATGACCGCCTGGAAATCGCGCGGGAGGTCGTCTCCGGGAGAAACGTCGTGCCATGCATGGAGCATTGGTGGTCGATCCTTGGTGGCGGAGTGGCCTCCACCATTATCGCCTGAGTCGGTGACAGGTGCCAGAACTGGGAAGAGACTGTGGCAGCTATCGCGTGTCAGCGCGGGGAATAAAACAGATATCGAAAAGAGCTGGAGCCAACCGCCGCAACCTTGAACCAAGGGAGCGACTGACACCCAGCGGCTTTGGCGGCATGGGGACTGGGGTATGCAGGGTTTTATTCGTATCGCAGCGCGACCATGGGATCGACGCGCATGGCGCGGCTTGCAGGGACGGCGCAGGCGGCGAGGGCAACGATGGCGAGCAAGGCCACAACGCTTGCCAAGACAAGCGGGTCGAGAGGGCGAACGCCATAGATTTCGCTGGCGAAAGCCTTTTGCAAGGAGATTGCGCCGACAACGCCTAGAATCAAGCCGACGGCCACCAGTTGGAACCCCTCGCGCAGAACGAGCCGGAGGATGCCCGCCCGGGTGCTGCCAAGCGCCACGCGAATACCTATTTCCCGCGTGCGCTGGGCAACCAGATTTGCCAAAACGCCATAAATGCCGAGCGTCGCCAGGAACAAGGCGACTCCGCCGAAGGCGTTGGCTAGAAGCATGGAAGTACGGCGAGAAGCCAAGGAAAGGTCGATGCGGTCGGACATGGAATGGACGTCGAAGACCGCCAAGTCGGGATCCAAACGGGACATTTCCGCGCGCAAGGCGCGGATGACGGAAGCTTGATCAGCGGATGATTTGAGGGCAAACGTGAAAGCGCCAGCGGGCTGCTGCGAATTGGGGAAGTAGTACGCCCCGACCGGTGCGCTAGAACCATCGAGGTTTTCATAGCGCAAAGTGCGTGCGACACCGACAACCGTAATCCAAACCGTATGCTCGTCAATCTTCAGCAGATCTTTGGTGTCGGAAGGCATGTACATTCGACGCCCAATCGGGTCGCGGTCCGGCCAGAAGTGCTGTGCCAGGCGTTCGTCAACGATAACCACCTGGGGGGCATTCTCTGTATCGCGGTCATCGAAGCTGCGGCCACGAGCCATGCGAATGCCCAGGGCTTCGAAATAGCCCGGGGTCACCGTGAGGCTCAAGGGCGAGATCAGTGATTCTCCCGGCTTCATCTGATAGCCTTCCGCGAGGATGACGCTGTCACTGTGATCGCCGCCAAGGGGAATGATATCCGTTGCGCCGGCGACGGAAACTCCCGGAATGGCGCGAACGGCGGGCAAAGCGCGGTTCATGAAGTTCCGCTTGTCCTCCGGCTTCCCGTATTTGGAACGTGGCAAGCTGACGGATGCCGTGACCACGCCGTTGGAGTTGAATCCCGGATCAACCTGCAGCAACAGGCGAAAGCTGGCGAGAAGCAAGCCGGCGCCTACGAGCAGCGCGAATGCAAATCCAACTTGTGCGGCCACAAGAAGCTGACGGACACTGCGTGATTTCTTCCCCGTGGTGCCCGTGCGGCTCTCTTCATGAAGTGCGTCGTTGATGCCGATTTTTGAAATGCCGGCAAGTGGAAACAGCCCCACAAAGAGTCCGGCAGCCAGGGACAAACCCAGAGAAACGAGAACAACTCGGCCGTCCAAGTGAACTTCTCCAGCCCGGGGAAAATGTTCGAGGCCAACGGCATTGAGGGTCCGCAGCAAACCTGCTCCGAGGGCGATGCCACCCACTCCCCCGAGCAAAGCCAGCCCCACGTTTTCCATGATCAATTGCCGCATGATCTGCACGCGTCCCGCGCCCAAGGCCATGCGCGTGGCCATTTCCTTGCGGCGCAGAGCGAGCCGGGCGAGCGCAAGGTTGGCGATATTCAGCCCGCCGATCAGAAGGACGACGAACGCGCCGCCCCACAAGAGGTACAGCGTCTTTTTGACTCCGGCAGTCAGCAGGTCCTGCAGCGGTTTGACTTTGGTGTTGAAGCCGGCGTTGATCAGCAGTTCTTTGAACTCCGGGAAGCGTTCCAGATTCCGAGCGTTCAGCGCATTCACCTGTTCTTGTGCTTGCTGCAAGGTGGCGCCCTGTTTCAGGCGGCCGATGTGATACCAGTTGTTGTTGTGATGGACGGTCTTGTCTTTGTCGCTGAACGCCAGCGGCAGCCACAGCCGAACGTCCGGGTCGATGAAACTGAAGCTGGGAGCCATCACGCCGACGATGGTGTAGGGCCGTCCGCTAATGCGCAGCACGCGGCCGAGGGCCAATTTGTCTCCCGCATACAATTGCTGCCAAAGCCCGTGGCTGAGGATCACCTCCTGCTCGTTACCGATCTCGCCCTCCTCTCGCGTAAAAGGGCGGCCGATGGCGGGGGAAATGCGCAGCAGCTCAAACCACGAAGGTGTCACCACCATCCCGTGAATCCGCTGTGGCGAGCCGTTCAGCTCCACCGTTTGATCGCGCTGGTGGAAGATGGCTTGGCTCTCGAAAACTGTCATTTCCCGCAGGCGGTCGAAATAATCTCCGGAACTACTATTGTTCAAGTCGGCCGCGCCAGCTTTCGGGTAATCATTGGAAAAGAGTAGGATCGAATTGGCGTCGGGCACTGGTAAAGGTCGCAAGACGACCGAGTTAACTATGGCGAAGAGGGCGGTGTTGGCGGCGATGCAGACAGCGAAGGTGACAAGAACGGTTAGAGCAAAACCTTTGTCGCGCGACAAAGAACGCGTACCGTACTTAAGATCGAGGAGGAATGCATCCATAGAATTACGACCCTCCATCACGGAAATTGTAATCCGCTAATCCTTGGGACGAACCCGTGCCCTGGATTAAGTACGCAGAGACAAAAGACAAAGTTCCCTACGATTGCGGTCCAAGAAGGCCAGAGGTGCGCCGGATTAGGCGCGCGCTTTGTCGATCATTTCTTCCCAGATGCCTTTGGACCTCAGGATGATTTCGACGAGTTCGCGGGCGGCGCCCTTGCCGCCGTCGGCTTTGGTGGTGTAGTGGGCGGCGCGGCGCACTTCCGGGGTAGCGTTGTGAACGGCAACGGCCAGTCCTACGCGTTTCATGACCATCAAGTCCGGCAGGTCATCCCCTAAATAGGCGACTTCGGACTCAGCGGCGCCTGTCTTGCGCAGTATGTCTTCGTAGGCCGCGATTTTGTGCCCCTGCTTTTCGTAGACAAATTCAATGTCCAGCTCTTTGCAGCGGCGGCGCAGTGCCGCGCTGCCCCTGCCGGTGATGACGCCCGTGCGCAGTCCGGAGGTTACCGCGAGGGTCAGCCCTTGGCCGTCGTGGGCATCAAAAGTCTTGCTCTCGAGCGCGGAGCCGTCGGATTGCGACAGCAGCGTCACGCTGCCGTCGGTCAGCGTGCCGTCCACGTCCATGAGTACAACGAGAATCTGTTTTGCGCGCCTCGCTAATTTTGTTGGAACCTTCTTCCCTCGTCTCGCCAAGTCGTTCTCCTTTTCCCTCTGTGATCTCCGGCCTTTGCGATCTCTGTGCTAAGTCTTTTTCCTTTTTGTCGATCGTTACATCAGCTCCAACGTCCACAAGTCGTGCAAATGCACCACGCCGAGCACGCCCCGGGCTTCATCCACTACAACGATGGAAGTGATTTTGCGTTTCTCCATCAAGTTCAATGCTTCGCTGGCGAGCAGATGCGGCCCGATGGTTTGCGGATTCTTTGTCATCCCATCGGCGGCGCACATCTCCAGCACCGCCCCGCGATGCTTTTCCATCAATCGACGCAAATCGCCGTCGGTCAATATCCCGGCCAAGCGTCCGTCGGGCTCCAGCACTGTGGTCATCCCCAACTTTTTGGCCGACATTTCGTGGAAAACATCGGGCATAGGGGTGTCTCTCGAAACATGGGGCAGCGCCTCACCCACATGCATCAAGTGTTCGACGCGAAGCAATTTCTTGCCAAGACGCCCAGCAGGATGCAGCGCCGCAAAGTCGTCATGGCGGAAATTGCGGCGCTCCAGCAAGGAAACCGCCAGCGCATCGCCGACGGCCATCGCCACTGTTGTGCTGGCCGTCGGCGCCAAATTCAGCGAGCAGGCTTCCTCTTTCACGCTGACGTCCAGAACCACGTCGCTGGCCTCCGCCAATGTGGAATGCGGCTTGCCGGTCAGTGTTACCAGCGGCATCTCCAGCCGTTTCAAAGCATCAAGCAGCCGGATGATCTCTTCGGTTTCGCCGCCGTAGGACACGGCGAGCATGGCATCGCCGCGTGCCAGCATGCCCAAATCGCCGTGCAGCGCTTCGGCCGCGTGCAGAAAAAAAGATGGAGTTCCCGTGCTGGATAGTGTCGCGGAAATCTTTCGTCCGATCAGCCCGGATTTGCCCATGCCAGTAACCACGGCCCGACCTTTGCAGGCGAATAAGACGTCCACTGCTTTTTCGAAGCTCGCGTCCAGCCGCTCGAGAACATCTTGAATCGCTTGCGCCTCGATCTTGAGCACGCGCCGGGCAGTGTCGAGGCTCATGATGTCCTGACTCGTGATTCGAGACTCATGAATTGCTGGGGCGGAAAGTATATCGGCAAGCTCATTTGTAGTGGCGCACCATACTGCTTCACTACAAGCAACAACGTAGCCGTCATCGGAGGTTTCATGATTGCGCGCTCCAGCGGCGGACTACGGTGCTGAGCCCCTTTAATTTCATAAGCAGGCTCTGTAGCTGCGACAGCGGTAGCGCATTGGGTCCGTCGGAGAGCGCCTTGGCGGGGTTGTCGTGAGTTTCCAGAAATATGCCGTCCACGCCCGCTGCCACTCCCGCGCGCGCCAGCGGCTCAATAAACTGCGGTTGGCCGCCACTGGATTGTCCTTCTCCGCCGGGAAGCTGCACGGAATGCGTAACGTCAAAGACGACCGGATAACCGGTTCTTTGCAGGATTGGGAAGGAACGCATATCCACGACAAGATTCTGATATCCAAACGAAGAGCCGCGCTCCGTCAGAATGATTTTTGTATTTCCGGTACTGGCCACTTTCTCCGCCACGTTTCCCATGTCCCATGGCGAGAGAAACTGCGCCTTTTTCACGTTGATGATCCGGCCAGTCTTGCCCGCCGCAAGCAGCAAATCGGTCTGCCGCGCCAGGAACGCCGGAATTTGCAGCACGTCGCAAACTTCCGCGGCAGGCTCCGCTTGAGAGACATCGTGGATATCGGTCAGGACCGGCACGTGTAATTCCGACTTGATTACTTTGAGAATCCGCAGGCCCTCCTTGAGGCCCGGCCCACGGGAGGCCTTCAGCGAAGAGCGGTTAGCCTTGTCATAGGAGGCTTTGAAAATGTAAGGCATGCCTGCGTCGGCCGCGATCTTCGCCACTTTCTCCGCCATCATCCGCGCGTGCGATTCACTTTCAATCACGCACGGCCCCGCGATCAGGAACAGCGGATTACCGCCGCCGAGGCGCAAAGTACCGAGAGTAATTTCATGCGTCGTGGTCATTCTGGGTATCACAGGTGCAGCAAGAATCTTAGGCTACGCAGCTAGCGCTGCGTTTGCAACGGTTTACGCAGTGACGTGTGGGGATACTCCAATGGCCTGGGCCCGCGCCGGTTCAGCGGCCGGACGCCCCTTATTCTTCTTGTTTTCCAGAGCCGCGCCAATGAACGCGGCGAACAGCGGGTGCGGCTCGAGCGGCTTGGATTTGAATTCCGGATGGAACTGGCAGCCGAGGAACCACGGATGCTCGGGCGCCTCGACAATTTCCACGTAATTTTCGTCCGGCGTGCGGCCAGTGATTCGCAAGCCGGCGGCCACAAGCGCCTTCTCGTAATCGCGATTAAATTCGTAGCGGTGGCGGTGGCGCTCGGTGATCTCCAGTTTGCCGTAGGCCTTATGCGCGAAGGAGCCGGCGACCAGCTTGCAGGGCCACGCGCCCAGCCGCATCGTGCCGCCCATCTCATCCACGCCGAGCAGCTCGCGCAGTTTATAAATGACGCGGTGCGGCGTCTGCGGATCGAATTCCGTGCTGTCCGCCTGCTTCAAGCCGGCGACGTCGCGCGCGTATTCAATCGTCGCGCACTGCATTCCCAGGCAAATCCCGAAGAACGGCACCTTGTGCTCGCGCGCGTATTGGATGGTGTGCACCATTCCCTGAATTCCGCGCTTGCCAAAACCGCCCGGAACGAGAATGCCGTCGTAGCCACGCAGTCGCGCCTCAGCCGTCGCCGGCGAATCGATCTCCTCGGCTTCGATCCATTCCAAAACGGTTTTGTGATTGTGGGCCAGCCCCCCGTGCAGCAAAGCTTCGCGCAAACTCTTATAAGCGTCCTCGAGTTGCACGTACTTGCCGACCACCGCGATCCTCGCTTCGCCCGCCGGATGATGCATGCGCTGCACCAGGTCCAGCCACGGCTTCATGTTCGACGCATGGTCCTTCAACTTCAGCAGCCGCAGTATCTGCGCGTCCAATCCTTCTTTGCTGAGTTCCGCGGGCACGGCGTAAATGGTGTCCACGTCTTCCATCGAAATAACACAGGCTTCCGCCACGTTGCAAAACAGCGCAATCTTTTTCTTCAATTCGCTAGGGATGTGGTGGTCGCTGCGGCAAAGCAAAATATCCGGCTGAATCCCGATGCTCAGCATCTCTTTCACGCTGTGTTGTGTCGGCTTGGTCTTCAATTCGCCGGCCGCGGCAATGAACGGCACCAGCGTGACGTGCACGAAAAGCGTATTCTCCGCGCCCATTTCCAGCCGCATCTGGCGGATGGCTTCGAGGAAGGGAAGCGACTCGATGTCGCCGACCGTTCCGCCGATCTCGACGATGACCACGTCCACGCCTTCAGAAACTTTTTTGATCGTGGCTTTGATTTCGTCGGTAACGTGCGGGATGACCTGCACCGTTTTTCCGAGATAATCGCCGCGCCGCTCTTTCGTCAGGATCGTTTCGTAGATGCGGCCGGTGGTCCAGTTATTGTCGCGGGAAAGTTTGGCATGCGTGAAGCGCTCGTAGTGCCCCAGGTCGAGGTCCGTCTCCGCGCCGTCTTCGGTTACAAACACTTCACCGTGCTGAAATGGGCTCATCGTGCCCGGATCTACATTCAGGTACGGATCACATTTCTGCAGGGTGACTTTGAAACCGCGGCTTTCGAGGAGACAACCAATCGAGGAGGCTGCTACGCCTTTTCCAAGTGAGGAAACAACTCCACCGGTTACAAAAATATATTTTGGCGCCATCCTTAGAGCCCGCGTTTCTGCGCCGGGCTTGTTTGCCCTCCACAGGATTGACGTACATACAATTATGGTCGGAACCCGCCCATCTGTCAAATGCAACTCTCCGCGCCCGCAAAACGGAATTTTTTCTGACTGCAGCAGCGCAACTTTTTTGCCGGGAACGGGTTGATAGCAAACGGGGAATATCTATTGAGGTGCCATGGCATTCCTTGAGAGCTGAACGCGCGCGCCGAAAAAAAGTGTTGCAGTGCAGGAAAAAACGGCGCCGTAAAAGAAACCGTAATGGTTGGATTTGCCATCTAAAGGGTCGAACCTTCGCTTTGCGTCTCGAATCGGCCCACTAGCTTTATAGAGCGGGCCGGCGTTTGGTCCCCGCAGCGCGGAAGAGTTCCAAGTGGTTCACTCGCAACTGGGAAGGGGAAATGAAACTGACAATTCGAAAAGTAGCTGTATCTCTAATGTTCGTCGGCGCGCTGGCATTTTGCCTTTCCGCTGCTGCGCAACAAACCGCATCATCCGGCACGCAGCAGCTGCAATCCTATGATCAAAGTCGGGAAGTTTCACTCGTGGGCACGGTCGTCAAATACGATCCGGCTTCCAGTGTCGCGCCGGTCGGGGCGCACGTACTGATTCAGTCTGGGTCCGGACAGGTGGACGTGCATCTCGGCAACGCCAAGGTGCTCCAGGCCAGTCATCTTGAATTGAACGCTGGCGATAGCGTACGCATCATTGGCGAGAATTTAGCCGTCGGAAACGGCACAATCTTTGCCGCGCGCGTCGTACAAAAAGGCACCCAGGCGGTAGCCGTTCGCAGTAGTAAAGGCTTCCCGCTAACCCCCGCTTCCACCTTGTCGCAGAATCAAAAGGAAGCGCTGGGAGGTGTGCGATGAAGCGCCTTTTCTTGGCCCTGGCCTTCGTTGCAGCCCTTTGGACCGCTGCGTGTAGCGGCGGTGGCGGCACAACCGTGCTCCCGCCTCCAACTGGCAAGTTCAGCCTTAGCAGCCTCAATGGCACGTACTCCTTTGTGACCAACGGCGAAGTCATTACCAGCAACGCTGCAACATCTTTTGCTCTTGCCAGAGCTGGCAGTTTCACGGCGAACGGGCAAGGTGGCATCACCGCCGGCGTTGAAGATGTCAATTCTTCTGGCGTTACGACCCTCGCGGTCCAAATCACCGGTGGCGGTTATACCGTCAACGCGGACGGGCGGGGAACCCTGACATTAAACCTGGGTTCGGGAGGTTCCATCAATTTCGGCCTCGTTCTAACTTCCATCAGCGGTGGCCTGATGATTGACGAGACCTTCAATTCCACGCAAGCGTCCACGGGTAGCGGCAATTTCATCCTGCAAACTGGCGGCCCGTTCACTGTCGCTTCCGCGGTAGGCCCGTACGTCTTTGATTTTTCCGGTTTGGATGGAAGCGGCAATCCTGACTCCATCGTCGGCGAATTTGCTGCGAACACCGGCGTCGTTAACTCGGGCGTACAAGACGAAAACGACAATGGAAATATTCCGGCCACTCCGACTCCCGTTTCGTTTACCGGCGTGCTCGCGCAAGACGCCCTGGACCCTAACGGGCCTGCTGATCTCAGCACGTTCGGCCGCGGTGTTGCTTCCCTCAATGGGATCAATTACGTGTTTTACATCGTGAGTAGCAACAGACTCAGATTTTTGAGCACCAGCAACGGCGAAATGCTTGTTGGCGACGCGGTGGCCCAAAACAACACGATTCCCGCGAACGTCGCGGCCCTCAACAGTGGCTTTTCCTTTATCGTCTCGGGAACTTCCGGCAACGGTGGAATTATTCGCATCGGGCGTTTCACTGCCACTGGCGCGACCGTAAGTAACGTTCTTGTGGACACCAACGACGCGGGCAAATTCACTCCCACAAATAGCGGCACAAGCACAAGCATCACCCTCGACCCAGTGAACCCTGGCCGCGGCACGGTGACCTTTAAGGATCCAAATCTGAGTGTCCCGTTCACCTTCGTGTTTTATTTAAGTTCTGCGACCAACGGCGTCATCCAGGACGTTACCCAGTCGACTACCAACGGCGCTACAGACGTCGCGGACGGCGCCATCGGTGGGCAAACGGGCAGTCCGTTCTCCAGCACCAACATCACGGGAACGTACGCTATGAACTGGAGCGGTCTGAGCATCCAGGCCGGCGTCGCGGACGAAGAGGACCTCGTGAGCCAAGCCACGGTGTCCAACCTCGCCTTAAGTGGTGCGGCCGATATCTTCGAGTTCCAGAGCATCTTCCTCAATAACACCGGCGCGCAGACAGATAACGCCGTCACCGGCTCGATTCTACTCAACGGTGGGAACGGCACAGGCAGTGACGCAAAACGAACTACCATGGCAGTCACGCTGACCAAGAACGGTCAGGCCACAACCGTCAATTTCGTCGTCTATTTCGTCAGCCCGCAGCTCGCTTACTTCGCGAACACCAGCACCAGTTCGACGCGCATCGTGGCCGGAGTCCTGGAGGCGCAGCCATAGGCCGGGCCAGACTAGGGCTTGTCTTAAGGGATGCAAGGCACGGCCCGGCGGAGTTTCCGCCGGGCCGTGCTATTTTCCTTGATTTTTCCTTAACAGTTCGGTACAATTGTCCTTGGGTTATTTTGCGCTCACGCTCCCCCAGCCATCTCCCTTGATCCGAAGTCCACACAAGTAAGTAGTGCAGAATCAACACTTACAAGGCGCGCACAAGTGTTGAAAATAAAAGACTTACACAAATACTAAGCCCTTTAGAATCAACACTTACAAAAAACCGGGGGTGGGGGTGGGACTCCTCTCGCAGTCCCAAAATGGAAATCCAAGCCTCAGTGTTGACCCTGTAACAACTTCTCTACTCGTCCTACGTCTTCGGGAACGTCCACGCTGACAGCGTCATGCTCCACTTCGGCCACTCGAATCTTCCACCCGTTTTCCATCCAGCGTAATTGTTCGAGCTGCTCAATGCGTTCCAACTCTCCCTGGGGAAGAGTTGCGTACTCAAGCAGCGCCTCCCGCTGGAAAACATAGAGCCCCAGATGCTTGAGGTGACGTACCAGAGTCTTGCTGGCCGTATCGCGCACCCAGGGAATGGGCGCTCGCGAAAAATAGAGGGCATTGCCGTCGAAATCCAGAACCGTCTTCACCACGTTGGGATCCATGATGTCGCCCGGCGTCTTGATCGGAGTTGCCACGGTGCTGATCGAAGCCGTCGGCTCTTCCAGCAGGGAAGAAACCACCGTATCCACCGCCGCAGGATCGAGCAGCGGCTCGTCCCCCTGCACATTCACGAATATATCCCCTTCCACGTGGGCGGCCACTTCTGCCACGCGCTCCGTCCCTGTGCGATGGTCCGTGCGAGTCATGCGCGCCTCGCCGCCAAATGCTTCCACGGCCTTCACGATGCGTTCATCGTCCGTGGCTACGATCACCTGGTTGGCCTGCTTCGCCAGCTTGGCGCGTTCGTAGACGCGCTGGATCATCGGTTTCCCGGCCAGGAGCACAAGCGGTTTCCCCGGCAACCTCGTCGAACCGTACCGAGCGGGGATGACAACCACTACTTTGGCCACGCTCTTCTCCTCTTTCGTACGCGCTGGGAATAACCGCCCTTCCGGCTCAGTCTAATCCAGCGTGGGAGGCTCCCGAGCGGCGATGCTATCACAGGGCCCGCGCTCCGGAAGGTGCATCGCACTGTGCGATATTGCACATAAAGGAATTACGCTTGTTTTCGGGAAGCCGAGTGGTAGAATCCCCTTCAGTCCGAGCCGCGCGGCCATCCCAGCAGGTCGGGATGATGGGGGTGCCGTGAAACGCTATTTGTTCTGTTCCTATCTTGTCCTGCTTCTTGTTTGTCTTTTCGTTGCGCCCACCGCCCTCCTGTCCGCACCGCAATCCGCCTCTGACGACAACAAATCCAAAGGCGAAGCGCAGCCCGACCTGGTTAAGGACATAGTCAAGAAAGTTGACCTGAAGCGAGACACTCCTGGCTTGCCATTCAAGCCGGGGAGCATTTTGCATTACGACGTGGACTTGGCGCTTGTAAACGTCACGGTCACCGATCCTTACAATCGTCTGGTCACCGGGCTAGAGCAAGACAACTTTCGTGTGTTCGAGGACAACATCGAGCAGGAACTCGTCACCTTCTCGGCCGAGGACGTGCCCATCTCCATTGGCGTGATTTTTGATTTCAGCGGCAGCATGGCCAACAAAGTCGGCAAAGCACGCGAGGCCGCCGTGCAATTCTTCAAGACCGCCAATCCTCAGGATGAGTTTTTTCTGGTGAGCTTCAACGAGCGCGCGGAACTGACCAGTACATTCACCAACAGCGTCGAAGACTTGCAGAGCCGCATGATGCTGACGGCTCCCAAGGGCCGCACCGCCCTTCTGGACGCCATCTATCTGGGCCTCAGCCAGATGAGGGGTGCACACAACGCCAAACGTGCCTTGCTCATCCTATCCGATGGAGGCGATAATCATAGTCGGTACAACGAAAGCGATATCAAGCGCTTGGTCAAGGAAGCCGATACCC
>Ga0210409_10000772_pt1 | contig 47186 bp, 37 predicted proteins | sample IncBWH17MmetaG_FD_161649 | JGI IMG/M metagenome (GOLD analysis project Ga0210409, IMG submission 161649) | Forest soil microbial communities from Barre Woods Harvard Forest LTER site, Petersham, Massachusetts, United States - Inc-BW-H-17-M | ecosystem: Environmental > Terrestrial > Soil >... | reverse complement strand
ACGGCCTCGACGATGTCACCCAGCTCCGCCGAGAGCCGGCGCGAGCCGACCAGTTCCACGTACGTCGCCGGCACCCAGCCGCCGCGATAGTCAGAAGACGTGTGACGGTCATGGACGGAGAAGATGGCGGCCGACTCCGCCTTGGTCCAGCTTCTCGAACGGCGTGTTGAGGATCGGATACCGCTTCCAATCCTTGTAATCGAAGTGCCACCACTCGGCTTCGTAAACGCTGAACCCATCCGACTCCATGGCCGCGCGCAGCAGCTCGCGATGCCAACGCTCGAGCGATGTGCCCCCGAGATACGTCGGGAACGATCGTGGCGACATTTCGTCGTAGGTCCCAGGCATCTCGATAGGCTTGCCCGTCGCGAGATCGTACAGCGTCAGATCGACGGCGCATCCGCGGTTATGGCGCGAGCCCTGCGAGGGATCCGCGACGAAGATCTTTCCTTCCGGCGGAGTGGCATCCCAGAAGATCTTCGTCACAAACCAGGGGCGATAGGCATCGTGGATCAAGAGGCCGTAGCCGAGCGGTTTGAGTTTGTTGAGGATCCGGATCAACGCATCGGCCGCGGGTCGTTGGAGAAAGGCTCGGGCCTCGGTGTAGACCGGCGTTCGCAGGAAGTTGTTCGTCGATGCATACCGCACGTCGAGATGGATCGCGGGATCGAGCGTGGCGATATCCACCAAGTCCGGCGTCAGAAACGGGCCCGCTTCCGCGGGAGGCGTCGCCCGCAGCGCGTCGCGTCTCAGCTCGTCAACGGGCCGAGGCGGATGGACGATGAAATTGCCGGTCGCCGACACATAGTCGCGGCGAGGGAGCGAGATCTGGCGAGCTTGGGCCGGCGTCAGCGCGCTTGGCGCCTCGGCATTCTTGGCCTCGAGCAACTCGCCGCCGCGCTCGAAGACGGTCACTGGGTTCGAATCCGCCGGCGCTCCGTAGTCACCGATCAGCGGTTTCAACGTATCAGGCGCGTCGGGTGGCTCCGGGCCGGGTCGCAGGTCTCGTTGCGACAATGCATCCAGTTTCGGGCCGCGATCAAACCGAATGCCCTTCATGCGGCTCGCGCTGAGATCGAAGCCGGTCACGCGGCCGGTCTCGTCGCGCGTGAATCGAATGAAAGCACCCGGTGCGGTAAATCCATCCGTCATCGCGGACTCGAGTGAGCCGGCAATCTCCACGACCGGTATGGGACCGGACAGCACGAGATGGGCTTTGTCGACGTCGATGGACCACGAGACGCCGAGCTCAGGACTGTCGTAGTGGCCAGCATACCCGCGCAGCGAGTCCGCATTTACCTTGGCCGGATCGAACCTCGTGGCTTCCGGACGATCCTCCGATGCGACTTGAAGACGGAGTGCCCGAGCCGGTCCAGTGTCACCTACGCTGAACGTGACGGAGACCGGGAGTTCAGGAACCACGAATGTCGACGGACCCGTCGCCTGCAACGGAAATGTCCGGCCGGCGAATTTGAGAGCCGGTGTTCCCCCGCCGGTGTCGACGATGCTATACACCTCGTCCGTCGTGCTGTCGAAGTAGCTCCCCACCAACCGACTCGTCGTAACAGCCGGCACTGGGCTCGGCTTCGCGTGACTGGCTGTTGTCCTTGCGAGGGCTTTCGCGGGGAAGTCCTTGGCCAGCACGATATCGGCGACCTTATCGCTCAAGCCGTCCGGCGAGATGCCGTCGGAATTGCAGAGGACCACAATCGACGTGTGCTGGTCGGGGAATCGGGCGTACGCGGCGTGATACCCGATCCAATCACCACCATGCTCGATTCGCCGCAATCCTCGATACGGATGGACAAAGAGCCCGCGGGCGTAGTTGATCGAGTCGCCATTCGCGAGCGTACCGCGCGTTTGCAGTTGGTCCACCATCCACTGACCGCCAACTTTGGGATGGTAGAAGTTCTCGTCCCATCGGAGCGCATCGTCGATGGACAGTTGAACGGCGCCGTCGCCGGTCTGCTCCCAGTTGGACATGCTGTTCTTGAACGGCGCGGCCCCCTGGGTGTCCGGTCCACTGTCGTTCGGCGCATAGCCCATCGCCCGATGGGGAATCAGCATCGCGGCGCGATTCCGATACTGGGTGTGGGTCATGCCGAGGGGCCGAAAGATTCGCTGGCGCGCGAAATCGGCCAGCGTCTGGCCGCTCACGCGGTGCACAATGACCGAGAGCAGGAAAAAGCCGGTATTCGAATATTCGTACCGCGAGCCCGGCGGAAAATTGAGATGGCGCTGTTTCGCGATGAGCGCGAGCGCTTGCGAATCCGTCGTCACTTCCTCGAAGGAGTGACCGGCGAGCACGAGGAGGCCATTGTAATCGCGCAGCCCGCTCGTGTGCCGCATGAGATTATCGATGGTGATCGTCGCGCCGTACTCGGGCAGTTCCGGGATATACTTCCGCACATCGTCGGTGAACGCGAGCTTGTGCTCCCCGGCCAGCAGCGCGATGCTGGCGGCGGCGAATTGCTTAGACGTCGATCCGATATCGAACAGACTCGCCGTCGTGATCAGTACGTCGTGCTCGAGATCGGCCCAGCCGTACCCTCGACCGTAGGCGATGTGGCCGTTGCGGAGAACGCCTAGGGCACATCCTGGGACATGCACCTTGTTGTAGTCCTTGAACACCGCATCGATTCTCTGGCGATCAGCGACGCTGAGGGTCGGCGGCGATTGTCCGGCCAGGAGGGTGGGGGTCGCGATGAGCGGATACAAGACGCGCAGCAGACGGCCGAGCGACATCAACAAAGCTCCTCTCGAGGGGAAAAAGCGCGTTGTTGTATACTGTTCGTATACAAGTTACGGCACAAGACGACGGCGCCACTCGCTATGGGCAGTTGCCCAATCGTGAGAGCCACGTGTCGCCATAGACCGTGGCGGATCCTTCAATCCCGCCGAAGAGCAGGAGCTCGCGCGTGGCTTGATCCATGACAAGCGTAGCATGGCGTCGAGGAGCAAATGGACCCGACCCGGCCGCGTAGACGAACCGGGGAGTCGAAGTCAAGAGCAGATAGTCAGTCGTGGCAACACCGACCCCGTCGTCGTGGTCGCCACCGGCCAAGATCAAATCGCCACAGCGACGGTCGACATCCGTCGCCGAGTGCGCACCCGCCCGTGGCGTATCTGAGGGTGATAGCTGCTGCCAGGCGTGTTGCGTCAGGTCATACCGCCACGTGCCAGGAGTGTCGCCGCGAGCATCGTGGCCGCCGGTCATGTACAGCGACCCGTTCCACTCGGCGAGCCCCATGTTGGTGCGGGCGATCGGTTTGGGTGAAGGCTCAGGGAGCTCCGTCCAGCGGTTCGACGCCAGATCGAATTCCCAGAGGTCGTCGAGCCCAACGAGCCCCGGCGCAAACCCGCCGTAGATCCAAGCGCGCGCGCCGTCAGTCGCGATACCGGCATCCCATCGCGGCGCGGGCCCGGTCGGGAGCGTCGACCATGCGTGCGTTGCCAGGTCGAATGCCCACATCTCGTTGGTGACGCCCGCTGCGGCGACGCCTCCGAACACCACTATGCGATCGCGCGTGGGGTCGGCGACGGCATTCGGAGACGCGCGCGGCGTCGGACCATTGGGCGCGTCAACGCGAATCCAGGTGCGCGACTTAAATGAAAACAGCCAGATCTCGTTTCCGGCCCCGAAGCCTCCGAAGAGCACCACGTCGCGGCGTTTGGGATCGAACACGGCCGCGTGAGCCCAACGTGGGGACGGCCCGGGCGCCTCGAGCTGATGCCACGGGACCGGGGTAGGCGCATCCGGACTGCTGCAGGCTGCAAGTGCGAATACCGCGCTACCCAGGGCACCCGCGCGGCTGTAGTGCCAACGAGCGTACATCATCGTCACCTTCCGCGTCGTCCGACCAGTATGGGGAGCGTGCGCGCGGGACGCCAGGCACCGTCGCGTGCCACGCGGGGCGTCGGACCATCTGAAATGCACCGGAAATCCCAGGCCAGTGGCGTGCTGCCCCCATTGGGTGTTGCGCTGATAAGTGTGCTCGTATTCTGCCGCGTCCACTTGACCGAGGCGGAGAGTAATGAAAGCGTTCGCGCCTGTTCTCGCGATTTGTGCACTCCTCGGCGCGCGAGCACGCGTCGCTCCGGGCGACAGCGTCTACACGCGACCCGGGCAGATCGTCACAGCGGCGGATGGGGCGCGGCTCAACTTTTACTGCATGGGGAGCGGCTCGCCAACGGTCGTCTTCGAATCGGGTTGGGGGGACTGGGCACCGGCCTGGGCGACTGTTCAACCGAGGATCGCGGCGTGGACCCGAGTATGTAGCTACGACCGTGCAGGCGCGGGGTTCAGTGGCCCCGGTCCGATGCCACGCACCAGCGTGCGCATCGCCGAGGAGCTGCATAGCGCGCTCCGGAACGCCGGCATCGCCGGACCGTACATTCTGGTCGGTCACGCATTCGGCGGCGACCCGGCCCGCACGTTTGCCGACCTCTACACGCCGGACGTTGCGGGGCTCGTGCTCGAAGAGGCAGACGCCGGCGACGTCGAGCCGAAGACCCTACAGGATGAGGATCACAGGGGTCAAGCCAAGTTCCTCCCCGATGTCCGTGCATGTCGCGATTCCATAGCGGGTGGCAAGCCGCTGCCGTTTGTTTCGCGGGCCGGCCGGCCCCCTCGCACGTGCGCGCAGACCACATTCTTTCGCGGACTCCCCGAGAGCGAGTGGTCACCCGAGCTGAACGCCTCGCTGCTCCACATCGCCGAGACCAAGGCCGCGATGTACGACGCATTTTATTCCGAGATGGAACAGGTACCATCGGACGAAGTCTGGCTGCAACAACACCGCCGCTCACTGGGATCGCGACCGGTGCGGGTGCTGACCACCGGTAACCATGCTGTTGGGCACCTGCCGGCGAGCAATGCGCAAGAGCCCAAGCACATAGAGTACGAGCATCAGATCGCGCTGGCGCAGGCGCGCTGGTTGGAGCTCTCCGCGAACGCCAAGCAGATATTCGTGCAACAGAGCTCGGAATATATCCAGTTCGACCAGCCCGACGCGTTGATCAGTGCCATTCGCGACGTATACGACCAGAGCAAGTAGGAGTTACTCCCCTCACTAAGGCGATCGCCGAAAGACGAACGCGGCATTCTGGTGCTGTCCTTCCGCGCAGGGACCATCGACGCTGCCATCGCCTTCCAACAGCGTGCCATGGTTCCAGAGCGAGAGCGTCGTGGTGATGGTGGCGGTGCAATTGTCCTTGGCCGCATACCGGATCGGGAACGAGAGTGTCACGCTGCGTCCCGCGCGTCGAGTAGTCACAGGACCGGTGATGTCCACTGAGTCGACGCGCACCCTGACGGTGATGGGGTCGCCGCTGGACTGCTGAATCCCCAGATGCATGCCGAAGCGGGCGTCGCCGACGCGCATCGCGCCGGTCCAATCTCCTGAGACCCTGCCAGACGTTGTATCCGGGACGGGAGCACCGTTCCCAGCTGGCGTGAACGCCAGCACATAGTCTCCGAACGTCGTGTGCAGCTTGTCATGCCCGCCGGCGGCGATCACGACGTACTGCCGACCGCCGCTGACGTAGGACATTGGCAGCGCGTGCGCGGCCGCCGGCAGCGGAGCGCTCCACAGCTCCTTGCCCGTTTCAATATCAAAAGCGCGCAGGTGTTGGTCGAAGGTGCCGGCGATAAATACGAGGCCGCTCTTCGTGAGCAACGCACCGCCCAGGTTGAGCGATCCCCAACGATGCGAGCCCGACACTTTGTCGAGCGCCGGTATCCAGCCGAGCGGGACCCGCCATTTCACGGCGCCGTGTATCAGATCGAAGGCAGTGAGCGTACCCCAGGGCGGCGGTGTACAGATCCCGAGGTCGTCGCGGCTCATCGCGTACGGCGTGCCGGTCTGGCGCCCGTACTCGAGCGTCGGATTCGCGCCATATGCGGCATGCAGGCTGTCGCGGGGAATGAGCTTGACGACCATAGCGAGTTGATTGGTCGGCGCAATGAGGATACCACGCGCATCGTCGATCGACATGCCCGACCAGTTCATGCCGCCGAGGTGTCCAGGCCACATGATAGTCCCGCGAAGCGACGGTGGCGTGAAGATCCCGTCGTATCGCAGGGCCGCGATGCGTGCGCGGCACTGCGCACGCGCCGAGTCGGTCACCCCGAAAGCCATGTCGGCGGAAAGACTCTCGGGCACGAGACGAAAGGCCGGCGGCGGAAATGGTTGCGTCGGTGCGGCGCGCTCGCCGGGCACGTCGGTCCCCGGCACCGGCCGCTCTTCAACGGGGACGAGCGGAGCGCCGGTCAGGCGGTCGAGGATGAAGAGGTGGCCCATCTTCGTCCCGACTGCCACCGCGGGCGTGGCACGTCCCCCGTGGCGGTACGTGAACAGAACGGGCTGCGCCGGGACGTCGTAGTCCCATAGGTCGTGATGCACGACCTGAAAGGCCCACACGACCGTCCCGGTCGAGGCGCGCAGCGCGACGACACAATTCGCGTACTTATTGTCGCCAACCCGCGCGCCGCCGTAGAAGTCCGGGCTCGCGCTCCCGACCGGCACGAACACCAGATCGTGGTCGGGGTCCGCCGAGAAGATGCTCCAGGCATTGGCGGCCCCGGTCGCCGAGTCGGATTGCAGAGGCTCGAAACGCCAGCGGAGCGCTCCGCTGTGGACATCGAACGCGCGTACCACGCCCTCGGGCGCGTCGGTGCGGCGATTGTCCGGCACCGACGAGCCGACGATGATAAGGTCGTGCACGACGGCCGGCGGCGAAGTGACGCCATATTCCCAGTGGTATTCCGGACGATGGCGCAACCCGACCGTGAGATCGATTGAGCCGTGCTGGCCAAAATCATCGCACGGGCGGCCTGTGCGACCATCCAGCGCCATGAGTCGGGCGTCGATCGTCGCGACGAACACGCGGATCGAGCAGATGCCAGGTGAGCGGTCACCGATCCAGGCCGAGACGCCACGATTGGCGAAGTCGCCGTAGTCGTCGCCGAATCGCACGGTTCCGTTGTATCTCCACCGCTCCTCGCCGGTGGCGGGGTCCAGTGCCTGGACACTGCCAAGTGGCGTCGAGAGGTAGAGCAAGCCGCCGACGAGCAATGGCGTCGCCTCGAACCGACCGCGGTCGGCGAGGAAGTCGCCTGTGCGGTCGACCCACGCGAGGCGCAGGGTCTGGACGTTAGTTCGGTCGATCTGCGTGAGCGGTGCGTACCGTGTGCCGCCCTGATCGCGGCCATAGGAGGGCCAGCTCGATTCGTCAGCAGTGGCCTGTGCTCGGACGCGCGGGGATAAGAGGCCGAACAGGGCCATCACGAGTGCAATTCGTTTCATGGGCCCAACGTAGGCGCACTGCCTGATCACCGACAAACGAAGTGGGCTGAGCGGGACTGGAGCGGTACGAACGGGATATTCGAGGTGTGGGCGTCTAGAAACTAGCCCTCTAGATTGAACAGTCGCACCGCATTTCCGCCCAAAATCTTCGCGCGATCTGTTTCGGAAATCGGAAGCCCGCGCAACGATTCCAGCATTGACGGAATGCTTCCGATCTGGTGGGGATAATCACTGCCTGCCAGGATGTGATCGACGCCCGCAAACGCAATTGCCAGTTGCAGCGCATCGCGATCGAAGTTCACCGTGTCGTAGTAGAACTGCTTCAGATACTCGCTCGGCTCTCGATTGATATTGGCGCGGCACTCGCGAAACGCGTGAAATCCGCGATCCAGCCGCTCGGCCAGATATGGAATCGCCCCGCCAAGATGGCTCAACACCCAACGAATCCGCGGGAATCTCTCCGGTACGCCGGCGAACACCAGCTTCGCCGCCGCGAGCGTCGTGTCCATCAAAAATCCAACGAGTGGCATCAGCCAATAATCCGTCATCGCCTCCACGCCCACCGGATCGGTGGGATGGATGTGCAACACCGCACCGAGCGAATCCGCCGCTTCATACACCGGCCAGAACCTCTCGTGCGCCAGCGCCACACCATTCACGTTGCTAAAAAGCATCGCGCCGCGCATCCCCAGCTGCTTGCACGCGCGCTCGAGCTCGCGCACCGACGCCGCGGGATCATTCAGCGGCAGCGTCGCATAGGCCATAAATCGACCCTTCTTGTCGCCCACCACGCGCGCGAACGCATCGTTCACCAGACTCGCCAGCCGCGCCGCCGTCGCCAGCGATTCCACGTGCGTTCCCGGCGTTGTCAGCGAAACCACCTGTGTGTCCACGCCAAGCTGTTTCAGGACGCCTTCTCGATAATCGATGTCGCGATGCCCGCGAACTGCGATGTTGTAATCGCCCGGATAGTGCAGGCACGGATTGCCTTCGGCATCGATGGTCACCTTCACGTTGCTGGGGCCGGCTTGCAGCGCGTTGATGTAGGCTGGTGGGTAGTAATGGTTGTGAACGTCAATGATGCTCACGCGCGAATCCTTTATAGAATGGCCAGCCGGAAACCACGAATAGCAAACCGACTGCGCTCTCCCGCGGCGCAGCCACGATCTGATTGCATACAATCGCCGCGCAGGCAGCGACAAAAAGAGCCGGAATTATCGGATAGCCCCAGACGCGATAAGCAGGCGCATAGCCCGGACGACGCCGCAACCGAAAGATTCCAATCACCATCAGGGCGAAAAATACCCACTCGGTGCACACCACGCGCGTAAACAGTCCTCGATACGTTCCCGTCGCCACGAGCACGCTCGACCAGATAGCCTGCGCGAGGATCGCCACGTACGGCGTGCGAAACCGCGGGTGAATCGCCGCTAACCACCTGAACGCTAGCCTGTCTTGCGCCATCGCGAAATACACGCGCGGCCCGCCCAAGATGACTCCGTTCACCGCGCTTGCGCCAGAGAGAATCACCAACGCCGAGACAACCCCGGCACCCCACCTACCCACCAGCGCGTTCGCCGCATCGGCCGCCACGCGCTGCGACGTAATCATCTGCTGGAGCGGTAGCACGCGAAGGTACGCGGCATTCAAGCCGATATAGCAGGCCGTCACGACAAGTGTGCCGATCAGAAGCGCGCGGGGGATCGTGCGGTCGGCGGTGCGCGTCTCGCCGGCCGTGTACGTCACCATGTGCCATCCGCCAAACGCAAACAGACCCGCAATCGTTGCGAGAAGGAAAGCTCGCGGCCCGGGCAATGGCTCGTTCATCGTCGTAGCTCGCGCCACGTGACCGGAGCCGGCGACCGCGAACACAAACACGAAGATCAGCGCCAGTGCCAACACTTTGGCCGACGTGAGCGCCGTCTGCACCGCGCTTCCCTGCCTCACGCCAAAATAGTTCACGCCCGAAAGCACGAGGATCACTCCGATCGCGACTCCCTGCACTCCTCGATCGCCGAGCGGCGCGAAATAACCCACATATCGCGCAATGATCATGGCAATCGCCGCGATGATTCCGGAGTGCATAGTCCAGAACATCGCCCAACCCCATAAGAAACCCGCCAGCGGCGAAATGCCTTCGCGCAGAAAAACGTAAACGCCGCCCGTTTCTGGAAATGCCGACGCAAGCTCCGCGCAGGCCATGGCGCCGCACAATGTCAACAACCCCGCGAACAGCCACACCGCCATCATGGCGGGCACGTTGGGCACGAGCCGGCTGATTTCCGATGGCTGAACGAAAATCGATGTCCCGAGAATGATGCCCGCGACGATCGCCGACGCGGCCAGCACTCCCATCGTCCGCTTCAACTCGGCGTCACGAGTGTCCTCGGTGGCTATCATTTCACCAACATAGCGCGGCCCGAGGCCTGGAGCCATCATACGTCGTGCGCTGCGTTGCCTGGCTGGTCTCGCTCGGGGTGTGTGCGTGCCGTACCACGCCCCATGACGACCCATTGGATCGCCGTGCCCTTCTGCAGCGCGAGCTCGATGCGTATCGCGCACAGGGTCATTTCAATGGCGGAGTGCTCGCCGCATCGTTCGGCGACGGCGCGTTGATCGTGGTAGCGTCGGGAAACGTGGCGGCAGATGCGCGGATGATGGTCGGCAGTATCACGAAGACGTTCGTCGCCGGCCACGCGCTGCAGCTCGTGGGCGATGGCCGGTTGCGGCTGGACGAACCGGTCGCAACGTACTTGGCGCTGAAGCCGTGGGTCGGCCGCATCCCGAACGGGAGCCGGGTCACGATCCGCATGCTGCTCAACCACACGAGCGGATATGGCGATTGCCAGCGGCCCGTTGACAATCATTTCGAGGTCATCCAGTGTCTCGTCGACGGGACGCCGGTCGATGAGCCGGCTCGCGCGTTTCGATACAGTAACATGAACTACGATCTCATGGCCGGGATCGAAGAGACCGTGACCGGGGATTCGTCGGCCGACGATCTTGCGCAGCACATCTTCCGGCCTCTCGGGCTCACGAGCACCACACTGAACGACAGTGTCCCGTACTGGGGATCGGCGTCCGCCATGTCGAGCGCCGGCGATCTGGCGCGATGGATCCGGGATTACTCGACCGGGCAAGTCTTTCCGCCACGCTTGTGGGCCGAGGTCATGCGAACCGTCCCAGCCGCGTCGCCCTATGCGCCGCTCCGCCGGCGTGGACTCGGCATTGAAGTCGATAGTGAGGCGACCGGTCGCACGATCGGCCATGGCGGCCTGTTCACGGGCTATCGCAGCGAAGCCCGATACTACGTGGACCTCGACCTCGCGCTCGCGATCATGGTCAACACGGACGGCGACCTGCCCGGGTGGCGCCGCGAGCCGCTGGCGCACATCGCGACCGCGCTCGCGCGGCGTCGCGACTAGCGTGCCGCGCGAGCGCCACCAAGAGCGACGCCGCACCAAGCGCTGGAATGCCGGCGACGGCGAAGATTTTCTGGAGGCTCAAGCCAAGTGTGATGAGGAGGCCGCCGAGAAGTGGCCCGGCGATCGTGCCTATGCGCCCGACGCCCAGGGCCCAACCCGTTCCGGTCGATCGAAAGGCCGGAGGATACGCTGCACCCGACAGCGAGTTGATGCCAGCTTGGCATCCAGCGCCGATGCCGACCCCGCACAGCAGGACGGCGAGTAGCCAAAATCGCTGATCAGCGAATCCGATCGCGAGCGCACAGAGCCCGCCGAACGTGAGCAAGCCAACCAATACCGGCTCGATCTCGAATCGGCTGATGAGCAAACCCGTGAGCAGTGGGCTTGCCACCAAACCGAGCCCGTAAATCGTCGTGCCCAAGATCGCTTGAGCGGGGCTCGCTCCGATGGAGTGCAGGATGGCCGGGGTCCACAGCAGGACGAAATAGAGTCCAACGTAGTTCAGGATATTGATCGACCAGAGCAGCAGGGTCGTCGATGCCAGTCCGTTCCGAAAGAGCGCCGCAACCGGATTGGGCTCGCGCGATACCGCGCGCAGCGCGACGGATTCCGGGAGCCACAGCCCGAGGAGTGGGACGATAGCGAGCGGCATCACACCCCCCGCGACAAAGATCGCCGGCCAGCCAAATGCGACGACGAGCCGGCTCGCCATGATGCCCCCGGCGGTAAAGCCGATCGGGACCGCCGTGCACATGAGCGTCACGAGGCGGCCGCGATGCGTTTCCTGCGCGAAGTCGGACGCGAGCGCGACCGTGATCGGCAAGCCCGCGCCGAGACCCAATCCGGTTAAAAACCGCGCGAGCGCGAATTGTGACGTGGTGTGGACGAACGCGGACAGAAGCGAGAAGACGCCGAACGCGAGCACTGCGCCAATGAGGACTGGCTTGCGCCCAGCGCGATCGCCCGGCAATCCCGCGGCAAACGACCCGGCCATGAGGCCGACGTTGGCCGCGCTCAGAACCGGAGTGAACGCGGCCGGCGCGATTTTCCAGGCATCGACCAGCGATGGAATCGCGTAGCCGATCGCCGCCAGGTCATACCCTTCGAGAAGGAGGACCACGCCGCACAGCGCGGCCACCCGCAAGTGCGCGCGCGTCGCTGGGATGGCGACGGCTGTGTCCATAGGGACAAGAATGTTCTGAGGGCGTTCGTCGCGGCAAGAGTCGCCATCATTAATATACACATCATGAAACGCCGAGCCTTTTTGCATACGTCTGCCTGTCTCACGGCATCGGGCGCTCTGGCATCCATCGCCCGCGCCTCACTGGCCACGATCGCATCGCCGTCACCGCGCGCAGGCCCGCTGGACGCCGCAGCGTTCACTCAGCTGCGGCGGTTTGCCGAGACGCGATATGGGCGGGTCGCATACGTGGAACAAGGAGCTGGGCCGGGTGCGCTTTTCCTACATGGGTACCCACTCAACGGCTTTCAGTGGCGAGGCGCGCTCGAGCGACTCTCGCAGCACCGGCGCTGCATTGCACCGGACTTACTGGGGCTCGGTTATACCGAGACAAGTGCAGATCAGGACCTGTCGCCCGCGGTGCAGGCCGAGATGCTCGTTGCGCTGCTCGATATCCTCGGGGTGACGGACGCCGACGTGGTCGCCAGCGATAGCGGGCTCACGATCGCGCAGTTGCTCGCGGTGCGGCATCCGGCTCGCGTGCGCTCCTTACTGCTCACCAACGGTGACGTCGACACCAACAGCCCGCCACCCGCTCTCGGCCCGTTCATGGCGCAATTGCGCGCGGGGGTCGCCGTCGATCAGTGGCTCTTACCACAGTTCAAGGACACGGCCGTCGCGCGCTCTCCCCAAGGGCTCGGCGGGGGGGCCTACACCAACCCGTCGAACTTCACGGACGAGTGCGTGCAGTACTACTTCGCGCCGCTCGTGTCGACGCCGGTCCGCAAGGCGCAATTTCATCGATACGGGCTCGCGTTTTTGCCGAATCCGCTTCCGGCGATCGCGCCAAAGCTGCGGGAGTGCCGCGCGCCGGCCCGTATGGTGTGGGGGACCGGTGACCAACTGTTCGACGTGAAGTGGGCTGAATGGCTCAATACCACGCTTCCGCACTCGCGCGGTGTTCGTCGTGTCGAAGGGGCGAAATTGTTTTTCGCCGAGGAAATGCCGGACCTCATCGCTCATGAGGCACGGGAGCTGTGGGGACACGGCTGAGACCGCGTTCGAGGGCGCGCAGCTTGCGTTGAAATCGCGACATGCCCTCAGTGAACATTCGCCAGGCGACCGCTGAGTACGAGCGCTGGCTGCGGCGAGAGATTCCGGTCGTCGCATCTGCGCTGCGGGACAAGCATGCCCGTATGCAGTCGGACCTCTTTGCGTTTCTGCGCGGCACCTATTATCGGTGGGCGCAGCTTTTTCCGGTCGTCACCACTGACGCTCGTGATGCTCCTCGAGTTTTGGCTGTCGGGGATCTTCACGTGGACAGCTTCGGTACCTGGCGCGACGCCGAAGGGCGCTTGGTGTGGGGTGTCGACGACTTCGATAACGCGTATCCCCTGCCCTACACGAATGATCTGATTCGGTTGGCGGCGAGCGCCGCGATCGCGCGGGATGCTGGCCTGGTCGACATCAAGCCTCGCGATGCCTGCGACGCCATCATCGACGGATACATCTCGACGCTTCGACAGGGCGGAAGTCCGTTCATCTTGGCGGAATCCCATGAGCACTTGGAGAAGCTTGGGATCGAAGACATCAAGCCTCCGCGTCGCTTCTGGGACCGATTGCGGGAGTGGCCGACGGTGCGGCACCCACCGCCATCGGCGATCCGGGCGCTCAACGCCTTGGTGCCAGGGCCGATCACTCACCGCACCATCGTGCGACGTGAAGCGGGGCTAGGTAGCCTGGGCCAGCCTCGATTCGCGATGATCGCCGAGTGCGATGGCGGCGCGATCGCGCGCGAGGCGAAGGCCTTGGTGCCGTCCGATTGTGCATGGGCGCTCGGACGGCGCGGCCGCGCTCAGCCGTACTATGAGCGCGCAATGAGTCAGGCCGTGCGATCGCCCGATCCGTTTCAGCGCGTCGTCGGTCGATGGATCGTTCGTCGACTGTCTCCCGATTCAAATCCCATCGAGATCGCCGCGCTGGGCGCGAAGCGAGACGAGATGCGGCTCTTGCGCGCGATGGGCGTGGAGACCGCCAACGTGCACCTCGGCAGCCGGACTCGCGTGCGGGACGTGCTGAGCGACCTCCGTCGTCGCCGGAGCTCGTGGCTCCATCGCGCCGCGAAGGCGATGGCCGGCGCTCTGGAGCACGAGTGGAAGGAGTACCGAGAGCGCGCTTAGGACTTCGCGCGCTTGGGCACCTTGGCGCCTTTCTTCCGCGCCTCGGACAGGCCGATGGCGATCGCCTGCTTGCGGCTGGTCACCTTTTTTCCGCCTCTGCCGGATCGCAGCGTGCCCTTCTTGCGACGGCGCATCGCGCTCTCGACCGTCTTCGATGCTGCTGAGCCATATCGCTTGCTCGTTGCCATCGTTCCCTCCGTTGGCGTACTCGTCTACGACAAATGCAAGCCGTGCGCCGGGACTCAATCCATGAGCCGAGCAGACCGAATTGCGCGGTAAAACGGCGGTTCGATGTAATACCATCAGCGTCAGCACCATTGCAATCTCGGTGTTCTCGCGGGTTGCTTTTGCATATGCTTCGAATGTTCGCACCGGAAAGCCGCGCGCGGCTCTTTATAATGATCGCGATCCTCCTCGCGGCGACGTTCGGCGCGCTCACCTGGCGCGGCATCCGCGACGAGCGACAGCGGGTCGCGTTTCGTACGTGCTTCTATGCCGACGATGCGGCGCGCCTGCTGCAGGCGAAGACACGGCTGCACCTCGAAGCGATGGCGGCGCCGTTGTTCGCTGCTGTCGGCGGCAGGGCGCCGGTCGGTCCTACGGAGACGCTTCCCCCGCCGGCCGTCCTCAAGGCGGTCGACCAGGCGCTCGCCAAGTGTCACTGCGCGCCTCGCCTCTCGACGCAAGCCTATTTCCGAATCGACCTCGATCCGAGCGGCGCGGTCTCGCGGGTCGCGGTCGAACGGGCGGATTGGCCGACAAGTCGATCGAGCGGTGACGCCGCGCCACGCGGATTCACGTCACCGGTCACCATTGATTCGACACGCATCGCCGAAACGGTCGCGCGGCTGCGATCCGGCCCGCGGGACGCTGGCGTAGTCGTTGCCGCGGGTGTCGCGCGAACCGTGGCCGATACCGACGTGCTGGATGCCATCGCGGTCATGACCCCCAGGTATGGCATCGACGGGCGGCGGCGGGCTTGGTATGGCCTCATCGTCTCGCCGACCGCGTTCACGACCGAAGTCATCGTGCCCGTGTTCGATAGCCAACCGGTCTTTTCCAGCATGCTCCCCACGGTCACAGCCCGAGGGGTGAAGTTCCCTATCGGACCGTTCCCCAACCGGTCGCTGGCGAACCTCGCGGTTTTGGACGAACACTGGGCGACGCTGTACCAAACCGGGCCCATGACCGATACCGTCACGAGCCACTTTGTGGACCCGGGAACCGAGGACAACTACGAGTCCCCCGGGTGCGTTGGCATGTCGGCGGGGGGTCCGACGATGGCCGCGCTGGTGTTTCTCGTCAGCCCCACGATGCCGGTCTACAATCAATGGATCGAGAACGGCCTCGTCGTCTCGTACGTGCCGTCCCTCGGCGTCATCCTCGCCGCGATGGTTGCGTCCATGGCGGCGGCGATTCTGTTCGCGCGCCGCGAGGCCGAGCTGGCGCGGCTGCGATCGGACTTCGTGAGCAACGTATCACACGAGATGCGAATGCCCCTCGCGCAGATTCTCCTGTCGGGCGAAACGCTGCAATTGGGGCGCACCCGCTCGCAGGCCGAATACAACGGCGAGGCCGATTCGATCGTCCGCGAAGCGCACCGATTGGCCGGATTCGTCGATAACGTCCTGAGTTTTTCTCGGATCGAGCACAACAACGTGCAAGTCGCCCCGCGACCCATCGACCTTCACTGCGTGGTCGAGGAGACGATCGCGACGGCACGTACGTTGGCGAATGGTCGCGCCGTCACCGTCACGAGCACGGTCGCGCGGGATCTCGACGCCTTCGTCGACCCGGACGGGCTCCGCCAGGTGCTGTATAACCTGCTCGAGAACGCGATCAAGTACGGCCCTGTCGGCCAGCGGATCATCGTCGGCGCCGCGTCATCGACGACGGTCGCGGATCGGATCGAGGTCTGGGTCGACGACGAAGGTCCTGGAGTACCGATGCATGCCACATCGGCGGTCTTCGAGCCGTTCATCCGCCTGGATCGCGATCGCGACGCTGGCATCGCCGGCAGCGGCCTCGGGCTCGCCGTCGTTCGCTTTATCGTCGAGCAACACGGCGGCCGCGTCCGCATCGAGCCGGGCAGCCGCGGCCGCGGCACTCGATTCGTGATCGAGATTCCAGCCACCGGCCCGCCGTGTTAGAGATCGGCAAAATCTCGAGCGCCGACGCGCGATGCATGTCAAGCTCGCGTTAAATCTCAGTTGTGCAAAACAATCATCGCGGTTGCGAAAGCGAATGACTGAAACTCAATTCGACACACTGGTGGAAGAGCGACCGGACGGCGCCACGTCGGCGCTCAAGATCGTCATCGTTGAAGACAACCCTCACTTCGCGACGACGCTCCGCAACAATCTCGAAATCGAAGGCTTCGCCGTCGACCTCGCGGCCAATGTCGCGGATGGGCTTGGTCTGATTCTGACCACGCATCCAGCCCTCGTCATTCTCGACATCATGTTGCCCGGCCGCACCGGTTACGATCTGCTCCAGGCGCTGCGCGCCGCGGGCTCGGACGTCCCGGTCATTGTGCTCACGGCCCGCCGCGATGAAGAGGACAAGCTGCGCGGATTCGGGATGGGCGCGGACGACTATATCACCAAACCCGTGAGCTTGCTCGAGCTCATCGCCCGGATGCGAGCCCTCTTGCGACGCGTTCGGCCGGGATTCGAGGAGACGGCGCCGCAAAGTATCCGCTTCGCTGACATCGAGGTGCACCCGGCGACGCGCACCGTTCGCCGGAACGGCGCGCTGGTCGAGCTGCGGCCAAAGGAATTCGAGCTGCTGATCGCCCTATTGCGACGGCACGACCGGATCGTCTCGCGGGCCGAGTTGTTGCGCGATGTCTGGGGGTATCACCCGAGCGCGGCGAGCCGCACGGTCGACACGCACATGGCCGGGCTGCGCCAGAAGCTCGAGCGGTATCCGCTCGCGCCCCGACACTTACTGACGGTTCGGGCCGCTGGGTACATGCTGCGCGTGCACGAGTCGGAGGGCGCATCGGACACGTAACGCGGCAGAATGTTAGAAACCGATCAGCACAGTGTGCGGTGTGCGTATGACCTCGCCGACGGGTCTCGTCTTGGGGCTCGTGACGCACAACGCTCAATTGATGGACGCGCCTGGCCAACCCTTGCTCGTGATCGCGCCGTCAGGCGAGCGCTCGCAGACGCTGTGCGCGGCGTTGGGGCAACTCGGCTTTGCGGTGGACTACACGCCGAGTCCGGACCACGGGGTGGCGCAGGCGCGTGACTCGGGCATCACGCTGATTCTGATCGACGCCGCGGACCCCGATGGGAGAGGCCTCGGCGTCATTCGCACGCTGCGCGACGAAGGCAACCCGGCCGCGATTCTGGCGCTGACGTCGCCTGGGGACGCGCTCGGCACCATCGAGTGTATCGAGGCCGGAGCCGACGGGTGCGCGCGCGATACGGCGAGCGGCGCCGAGCTCGTAGCGCGGCTGCACGCGCTCGTGCGTCGGAGCGGCGCGGGCTGGAGCGGGGCTCGGGCCGTGCGCGCCCGGTGGGTCATCGACGATCTGCGCATCGATCCGACTACGAGGACCGTCATTCGGGATGCGGCGACCATTCGGTTGTCGCCGCGGGAGCTCGGCGTGCTGCTCGCCCTGCTCCGGCGCCAAGGACGCGCCGTGTCGCACGAGGAAGTGTTTCGCGAGGTCTGGCGCCGGCCATCGCACCGCAGCGCGCAGCGCGTGGCGTCGGTCATCAACACGCTTCGGCGCAAGCTCGAGCAGGATCAGGATAATCCCCGGTACATTCGCACCGTGCGGGCAGGTGGATACTTGATTCCACGTGAGGGGCCGGCCCTTCGGGCACGGCCCGCATCGATCGGCGTGCGGTCAGATTCGGAGAGGTGCTGAGCAGTTGTTGGAGTTCACAGTGCTCTGACACTTCCATCTAAGTCCCTGCAAAGCACCTTGTTAGATCTGACCAGATCCCAACGCCAGTTGGATAACGCGTTGACACTCTCATTCGCGTCTCCTAGCATCGCCGCAACTACGCGCTAGGAGTCCCACATCACTCTGTAACGTCCGCTGGTCCGATCCCGCCGCCCGCCGTGTAGACAGCCGGCCGCCGGCGCTCACTCACCGCACGACCAGAAGCAACGACTGACAATCGGAGGAATGCATGAGAGTGCGATCGTCTCTCGCGACGACCGTAGCGCTTGCGCTTGCCCTAATGGCCAGTGCGAACCGGGCAACCGCCCAAGGCCCGGCGCGCATCGCCGGCCAGGTCATCGACGCCGACAGTAAGATCCCAATTCCCCTCGTACGCGTCAGCATCCCGGGCACGACGCTCGGCACGGTCACCGGCGACAGCGGCCGGTTCGTGATTCGCAACGTGCCCGCGGACGCGAAGACCATCGAAGTGCGCCGCATTGGCTATCTCGGAACGGCGGTCACTCTGGTGGCTGGACAAACCGATTACTTGGTTTCGATCAAGGCGGACGTGTTGCACCTCGAGCAAGAGGTGATCACCGGCGTGGCGACGACCACGTCGAGCAAGAACGCGGCGACGTACGACCCGGTGGTCACGGCCGACCAGTTGAATGGCGCGCCGACCCCGACGATCGAAAATGCCCTGCAGGGCAAAGTCGCCGGTGTCATGGTCGAGCAAAACTCGGGCGCCCCGGGCGGCGGGCTGCAGGTCAATGTCCGTGGCGTTACGTCGATCAACGGCAATACCGAGCCCCTGTACGTCGTCGACGGTGTGCTCGTGTCGAACGCGACGTTCGCGACCGGGCTCAACGCGATCACCGGGGCCGGCAGTCAGAACGGCAACATGCAGCCCGGCAACCAAGACCAGTCGGTCAACCGGATCGCCGACTTGAATCCGAACGACATCGAATCCATGCAGGTGCTGGAGGGCGCCGCGGCGGCCTCGATCTACGGAAGCCGCGCCGCGGCCGGCGTGATCGTGATCACGACCAAGAAGGGCTCAGCTTCGAAGGTCGAGATCGACGCCACGCAGCGATTCGGGACCTTCAACTTGGAGCACGAGCTCGACGCGCGTCACTTCACCCTGGGCCAAGCCTACGTGATGGGCGGCGCCGTGGGGATGGACTCGGCGTCAGTGCGGTCGAATTTCAACGCCTGCAAGGGATTCTGCGACTTCCAGAAGTCGTTGTATGGCGGCGGAGCGCTCTCCAACGAAACCAACCTCACCGTCCGCGGCGGCACGGGGACCACGACGTACTTCATGTCGGGCCTCACGAAATACGACAATGGCGCCCAGATCAACACCGGATACAACAAGCAGTCGGTTCGGGCGAACGTCAACCAGACCGTCTTCGGCACGATCAGCGCCGCCGCGAATATCGCCTACACCTCGTCGCTGACACGGACCGGCGTGAACGGCAACGACAACCTCGGCATCGCCGGCTACGACGTGGTGTCGTACACCCCGTCGTGGTACTGCATGAACTGCCACAACGCCAACGGATACCAGAACAATCCGTTCGGTCCCGCCAATGCCTATCAAGATGCCAACAGCATCCAAACGCCCGATGAGGTGAACCGGACCACCCTCGGCGGCACGATCAACTGGAAGGTGTACACGGCGACCAAGCAGAGCGTCGAGCTGGCCGCGGTCGGCGGCGCGGATTTCGTGAACGAGCACGCCCAGCTCTTCATGCCGCCGAATCTTCAGGTCGAGCACTCGTCCCTCGTCTCGACCCCTGGCGTGAGCACCAGCAACCAAGGCTATGACCGTTTGTCGAACTGGTCGGTCAGCGTGATCCATAAATGGACGCCGTTGAGCGCTTTGTCCGCGACGACCTCGATCGGTATCACGCGCGACAAAGACGCGACGTATCAGACCGTCGACAATGCCGCCGGTCTCGCCACCGGCGCCTACGCCTTCACCAACGGCGCCCAGTTGATTCCGTTCTATCAACAGACCGAATCGAACGACGCGGGCTATTACGTCCAGGAGCAGTTGCTGCTGTTGAATGAACGGCTCTCGCTCACCGGTGGCGTGAACGCCGAGCGGAGCTCGAACAACGGCGCCATCAACAAGCTCTATCCCTATCCGAAGGTCGCCGGCTCGTTCCGCGTCTTTACCGGCGACAATGAGCTCAAAGTCCGCGCCGCGTACGGCGAGGCGGGCACGCTGCCTATCTATGGCGTCAAGTTCGACTCGGCCCGCACGGTCATCTACAACGCGGTGCCGAGCACGGCGTTCGCTCAGACGAAGGGCGATCCGAACGTCCGGCCCGAGACGAACACGAGCATCGAGACGGGATTGGATCTGCAATTGTTCAAGGGGCGCATGAGCGTCGACGCGACGGTGTTCCGGAAGCGTGTGTCGAATCTCCTCCTGACCGAGTCGATCCTGCCGTCCTCGGGATTCCTGAACCAATGGGTGAACGGCGGGCAATTGACGAACCAGGGACTCGAGGTCGAGCTCAACGCGACGCCGATCCAGTCAAAACAGTTCTCCTGGATCACCCAGGAATCATTCTCCCGCATCTACGACCGGGTCGACAACCTGCCGGTCCCGCCCTTCGGCGCGGGCGCGTTCTTCGGCTACAACCCGTTCGGCGGCTACTTCATTCAACAAGGCGCGTCGGTGAACGCGATCTACGGCTATGACGCGGCGACCGCGAAATCGAAAACCCTCGTCCAGCTTGGCAACGTCGAGCCGGCCTACACCTTCGGCTTCGGTCAGGACCTGAACTACGGCCCGCTGCACCTTCACGGGTTCTTCGACTGGCGCTGGGGACAGGTCGCGGCGAACCTGACCCAGAACTACTTCGACGGCGCGTTTGGTGGCCTCGGCGTCGGGATCCAAGGCAATCTCGCCGATACGCTCGGCACGAAAACCCGGTTGGCGGACGTGAAGCTGGGACAGACGGTATATACGCAGACCGCCTCGTTCCTGAAGCTGCGCGAGCTAACCGCGAAGTACGATCTGCCACAATCGTTCGTCGATCGGATCGGCCGCGGCTACCTGCGGCACCTGAGCCTCGAGATCACGGGTCGCAACCTGATTACGTGGACCAACTACCCTGGAGTGGATCCCGAGGTCTCGAACTTCGGCCAGCAGCAGTTCGGACGGGGTCAGGACGTCACGCCATTCCCCCCGACTCGCAGCTACTTCGTCTCCCTCGACCTCGGCTTCTGACCCATGCGCACATACGCAAGAACCCTCACAGTCTTTGTCGCCAGCCTGGTGCTCGCTGCGTGTAACGAGGCGCTCATCCCGGACTTCAACACACTGACCGGGTTCCCACACTCGGTCAGCGCCCTGCAGAACGAGTTCTCGGGCGCGTTGCAAGGCGCTCGGTCGGACGTCGGGGCGTTCACCCTGTCAACGGACGCGTTCGCGCGGAGCGCGGCGTACTACACGCCATCCGAGCCCCGCTTCGTCACCGAATGGACCGGCGACGCCGCGCTCGACGATGACAATTTCGGGGCGGGCATCTGGGCGAACATGTACACCACCGTCAAGACGGCCGACACGATCATTGGCATCTTGCCGACGCTCACCAACAACGGCACGTCGATTCCTACGGCGAGCATCAAGGCTTTGCAGGGTGTCATGGAAACGACGAAGGCGCTCGCGTACATGTACGTCGCCCTGACGCATGATACGAACGGCGTGGCGATGAACAACCCCGGCGGGCCGATCACCGGGAACCTGGCGCCCATCCTGTGCGCCCGGGACTCGTGGAAGGAAATCGTCGCCATGCTCGACACCGCGAAGGCGGAGCTCGATGCGGCGGGACCCGGCACAACCCTCGGCGTCCCGAACTCCAGCTTTACGCTTCAGTTGCCGCCGGGGTTCTCCGCGCTCGGGAGCACTGCCGGCAGCTTCGAGGGCTTGACCTTGGCCCTCCGCGGCCGTGCGCGCATCGAGTACGCGTACGCGATTGCCCGTGGCCCCGGCGGAACACCCCCGACGGCGACGGCGCCCGGCTCGCCGGACCAGAGCCAGCTCGACTCCGCCATCACGGATATCACCAGCTCATCTCTCTACACATCCAGCCTGTCCAGCGGCGAGGCCGTGGCCGCGAACGACCTCGGCGCGTTCCACTCGTGGTCCAGCGCCGCCGGCGACGTCTCGAATCAGATCTTCGGGTTCGCGGCCTCGGTCTTCGTGCTCGAGGGCGCCGCGAAGCAGATCGATACCCTCCACGACCAGCGATTCCTGGCCAAGTTCGCCATCGCTCCCGGTCTGCCAACGTCGCCCGGCGCTTCGCTCGCGTCGAGCTATGCGTACCTCAACAACATCGGCCTCGCGACGCCTACTCCGATCGTGCGCAATGTCGAGTTGCAATTCCTGCTCGCGCGCGCGTACCTCGGAACTGGCCAGCTGACGCAAGCCGCTCATACTGTGGACGCGGTCCGTACCACCGTCGGGGGTCTGGCCAGCGGCCTTCCCGGCGTCAATACGGCTGACTACGCGTCAGTTCGTGATTTTCTCATGCGTGAGATGTTGCCCAGCTTGATGGAGGATGGCACTGGCGATCAGATCGTCGCTTTGCGCGACTACAACCTCATCATGCAGGATCTCACGACGTGGGGTTCAGCGGACTTTCACACGTCGATGATGAATATCCCGGCGGTCGAGCGGACGCAGCGGAATAACAACTTCGTCACCGTCTGTCAGTAGGCTATCACTAACATGTAGACACGCGTCCGGGCACGATTGACTCTACGCCAGAATATGCCAACGTTTGGGGCGTGATTCGAATCGTGCTCGGCGCAACCCTGCTCGCGTACCGAGCACGGTCGCCTACTTCTCGCGTCTCACGGTCTCACCGGGCGCAGCTCTGGGAGAAGCTCGGCCCTCGTACTAGTCGTGTTGGCCCCGCGACGGACGCACGGAGCCGGCGGCGACGACGAACTCGCCGGGGATCGTGTAGCCTTCGCCGTCCCGATACGGCGCAATCGATGCCAAGTACTCGGCGTGAACCTCGGTCCGTACGTCAGCGCTGAACCGCGAGTACGCCATCGCCACGGGGCCGCCAACGAACGCGGCGCCCAACGCGTCCTCGGGCGTCTCATACCGGAGCGGCGCCGTCATGCGCTCCGTCTGGATATCCGTCAGCCCGCTCGCCGTCATCTCCCGCGACAAGGCGTCCGCGGAGCCGAGGCGAAAGAAGAGCGGACACACTTCCGACTTGACTCGCGCGTCGACGATCGGAAAGATGTCGGCCCATCCGCAGGCGTGCCGCGTGCCCCAAACCGCGATCAGCACGCGGCCGCCGGGCGCGAGCACACGAGCCATCTCGGTGATGGCCCGTTCGGTATCGGGCACGTACATGAGACCGAGACTCGACAGCGCCGCGTCGAACGACGCGTCCGGGAAGTCGAGATGTTCGGCGTCCATCCGCACGAACCGGGCATTCGGAGGGGCGCGTCGTGACGCCAGATCGACCATCGTTTGCGACAAATCCGTGCCGACGACGACGCCGCTTGGCCCGACGCGGTCTGCCGCCCAGCGTGTCACCAGGCCAGTGCCGCACGCAATGTCGATCACGCGCTCGCCGGCGCTGAGCGCACTCAGCGCAAGGAGCCGCTGCTGCACGGCGCTCAACTGCTGACTCCAGAACGCCTCGTAGTACTCGGCGGCCCGATCCCAGCCGTAGCGCTGGATCCGGCGCTGGAGTGCGGCGTCCATGGTCCTCGCTACTTGATCTCGACGCGCCGCACGCACCGTTGCGCGCGGCTGAACACGTCGAGATAGGGGCTCATGGCGTCGGCCTCGTCGAGCACGCGCAGAATATCGGCCTTGTTCGCGCGGCTCTCGACGGTGACCGTGTATCGCACCTCGGAGTATCCCGCGGGTGCGTCGACCGTGCCAAATAACGCGCCATCATCGTAGTCCGCTTCGACGTCGACCGTGAGCGAATCGATCGCGACCCCTTCTCTGGCCGCGCGCATCATGTAGCCGATCGCGAGGCAGCTGCCGAACGCCCCTCTGCCGTAAACTCCGGGCGTGGGGCCCGTGGATGCTCCGCCCACCGACGTGGGCATATCGACCACGAACCGCCAGGGGCCTTCGACGACCTCGCACGTGAGCCCGTCTCTCACGGTCACGGTCGAGTGACCTGTGCTCCGGCCGAGCGAGGGCTTGAGCGTGAGCGCCTTGACCGTCCGATCGAGCGCCGTCTTGACGCGTTCGCTGTTCGCCATGTCTTCCTCCGTCCGCCCTATGATGGGCTAGGCGCTCCAGCCTGACAAGCTCAGATTGGCGACATTACGAGCGGTTGGGCAGGTTCCAGATGACCGTATGCGTGACGCCGCCGGACGTGATCGTGCCGAGCGCATGGTGCAATGAGATCGCGACGGCGGTGCTCGTCTCGCCGGAGGCGCCGAGTCCAGGCAGTTGCTGCAACCCCGGGCCGGGGTTCTCGTACCAAAGGAATGCCCAATTCGCCGAAGAGGTCCCGACCACGTAGCCGTCGGCCGTAATGCCGGTGGCCTTGCCGCATGTGCCGACCAAATGCGCGGGCCACGTAACGTGGTTCGTCGTGAAGAGTCCCCACGCGATGCCCTGCGTGCAACCGCCCTCGGTGCTGTAGCCGGCGAGCCTTCCGTGTACCGCAACCGCGGTCACGGCGGAGCCCGTATGAAGTCCACCGTCACGGCCGCGTAGTACCGTCAACTGGCCAGTAGGCGATATGATAATCGGCGCGGTGAGCGTTCCGTTGTTGTCTTGCGCTCCACCCAGCCAGCCATCATCAGAGATCGCGTTGTATTGGTACCCCGGGGTTTCGGTCGGCAACCCGTGCCACGCAAACACGGTTCCGAACGCAGGACCATTCGCGGTGCACGTTCCGATGATTTCTCCATCGAAGGTCAACCCAGACACCGCGCAGCTCTGTGCGGCCGGCTTCTCGAACACGCGGAATTGGCCACTGGGCAGCGGCATCCAGACGACCGGCGTTGTGACGGCGGTGCCGGCCATCGTTCCATGATCGTTGATCGATTCTACTTCCGCGGTTGGGAACCCGGTGTGCGCGAGCAGAATCACCCCTCTCGACGGGCTCCAATAGAACGGCACACCGGCTGAGGTGCTGCCAACCACCTCGTCGAATTCATTGATCGACCGCGGATGCGCTCCGTCGAGGCCGGGCAGCACGCGCACGGTCGCATTCACGACCGGCACGGCGGCGGCTCGTGCCATGGACGGGTTCGGTGGTGTTGCCGATGGGCCGGCGGAATCAGGGCATGCAGAGAGAATCGCGATCGTACACGCGAGGGTCGTGGATTTCCCGTGAATGGTCACGGGTGGCCCTTCATGCAATTCGCATGCACCTGGTCATCAAAGACATCGCCACCAAGGCCGGATACTGGTCGAACGGTTGGCCCTCGGGTGTCACGGTATCGCGGACCGGCGTGAACCGATGCATCATCGGTCATGCCTTCCAACCTCTCTCTTTCCGCCGCGTTGCTCCGCGCTTGCTCGGCGAGCGCGCACGTGAACGAGTACCTCGTCGAGCGACTCGATCCCGCCGTCTGGCGCGCCAAGCCACCCGCACCGAAGATGCGCCCGATCGCCGCTATAGTGGCGCACCTCCACAACTGCGGTCTCGCCTATCTGCGTACCGCCAAGCCGAAAGTCACCGTGCCGCCGGATCTCGATCGGCATAGAGTCACCCAGGCGGCCGCGGTGCGCGCGCTCGCCGCGAAGCGGCGAGCCCTCGTGGCGGCGTTGGAGCCGGCGCTCGAACGCGGCGGCCGCGTCGGCCATTCCAAACATCATCCCGTCGAGTTCCTTACGTACTACATGGTGCACGACGGCCACCACCGGGGACAGATCCTGTTGCAAGCCCGCCTGCTCGGCTACCCGATCAACACCGAGACGATGATTGGCATGTGGCTCTGGACGTCGCGCCTCAAATCGTCAGGGGCAGCGTGAGCGTGAAGGTCGAGCCGACGCCTTCGCGGCTCGCGACCGTCAAATCCCCATCCATGCCGCGCGCCAGCTCACGACTGATCGAGAGCCCGAGCCCCGCGCCTTCCTTGGGGTTGGCGAGACCGCGCCCGACTTGCACGAAGGGCGAAAAGATCCGATCGAGCGCGCTGGTGGGGATACCGATGCCGGTGTCGCGCACCGTCAACCAGACGTGATGGGCGTTCGAGCCGCATGTCACTTCGATCGATCCGCCACTGTCGGTGAACTTGACGGCGTTCGAGAGGAGGTTGAGCAGTATCTGCTCGACCTTGGATCGATCCGCGTGCGCTTGGCACGTGCAGTCGCAGACAGTGGTGAGCTCGAGGCGTTTCGCGTTCGCCTGCGGCAAGATCATGGGCACGACACCATCGGTGACATCCTTGAGGGCCACCGGCCCGAGATCGAACGCGACACGGCCCGCCTCGATGCGGCTGAAGTTGAGCAGATCGTTGATGATGCCCAGGAGGTGCTTTTGGCTGCGACCGATGCGCTCGAGGTGCGCTTGCTGCTCCGGCGTCGTGGGGCCGCTCACGCCCAATAGCATGAGCTCCGCGTATCCCGCGATGGCGTTCAGCGGCGTGCGCAGCTCATGTGACATCGCCGCGAGAAACTCGCTCTTCATACGATTCGCGGTCTCTGCTTCGGTCACGCGACGCGCATCGTCCAGGGCCCGCTCCTGGGACTCCCGCCGTTCCGTGAGATCTCGCGTCACCTTGGCAAAGCCCGCGAGGGAACCATCGTCGTGGCGCAACGCGGTAATGAGGACACTGGCCCAAAAGCGGGACCCGTCCTTCCGTATGCGCCAGCCTTCTTCTTGATAGGCGCCCGTGCGTACGGCGATCTCGAGCTCGCGGGTCGGCTTGCCGGACCGCTTTTCCTCCGGCGGATAGAAGATCGAGAAATGTTGGCCGGTGATCTCCTCGGCCGTGTAGCCTTTGATGCGCTGCGCGCCGATATTCCACGTCGCGATGTGACCGGTAGTATCCAGCAGGAAGATCGCGTAGTCGCGGACCGAGTAGACCAGCAGACGGAAGCGCTCCTCGCTTTGCTGGAGCGCGACTTCAGCATGGCGCCGCCCGCTCAGCTCGCGCGTCACACCAGCGAAGCCCACCAGGCCCCCCGCGTCGTCGCGCATGGTCGTGAGCACCGTGTTCGCCCAGAATCGCGAGCCATCCGATCGGACGCGCCATGCCTCGCACTCGACTCGGGCCTCGGTCGTCACCATGCGCAGATCGCTGGCTGGCCGGCCTTCGTCGACGTCTTCTTGTGTGTAGGTGATAGAGAAGTCCTGCCCAACGATGGCGTCGGCGCGGTACCCGTAAATGCGCTCTGCGCCGGCGTTCCAGACGAGCACCCGGCCCTTGCGATCGAGGGCGAAGAGTGCATAGTCCAGTACGCCGTCGACGAGTAGGCGCTGCATGGCGCCCGTCGTCTGGTCTTTTTCGGTGCTCCGGGCGGCTCTCATCGGCACCGCTGGATGCAAAGGACGGTCCAGCCTGGCGGTATCGAGCGAACGTGCTCTACCATAGATTCCCCCCATGCGCAACCTCCTCTGGGTAGCCATCGCCGGACTGGCGATCGCCTGCAATCAGCCTCGCGTCGCATCCGATAAGCCGATCGGTGGGTACGCCATCGTCGGGACCACCCCTGGGCCGCGGCCGATCGATATCGCACAGGTCGACAGCCTGATTCGCGCGACGGTGACGGACAAGCATCTGGTGGGACTCTCCGTCGCCGTCGCCCAAGACGGAAAAGTCGTTCTGGCGAAGGGGTATGGCCTCAAAACACTTGGCGGCCACGACTCCGTCTCGGCCGAGACGATGTTCGCCGTGGGGTCGGTCACGAAGCAGTTCACCTGCTCGGCCGTGCTGCTCCTCGCGCAGGATGGAAAGCTCACCTTCCAGGACCCGGTGGCGAAGTATTTCCCGAAGCTCACGCGTGCCGCGGACATCACCCTGCTGGATCTCGGCAATCACGTCTCGGGGTATCGCGACTACTACCCCCTCGACTTCGTCGATCGGGAGATGCAGAAAGCCGAGACGGCGGACTCGATCATCGATGAGTACGCCACGCGTCCGCTCGATTTCGACCCCGGTACCCGGTGGTCGTACAGCAACACCAACTTTCTCATTCTCGGCCGCGTCGTCGAGCAGACGAGTGGCCAGGCGTTCGGCACGTTCCTCGGCCAGCGGATTTTTGCGCCGGTCGGGATGACGCACACGCAGTTCGACCCGGTCGAGCACACGCCCGCGATGGCGACCGGCTACACGACGTTCGCGCTCGGCTCGCCGTACCCCGCGCAACCCGAGGCCCGCGGCTGGGCCGGCACTGCCGGCGCGATCTGGTCGACGCCGAGCGACATGTTGGCCTGGGACATGGCATTGATCGGCGGCAAGGTCCTGTCGGATGACTCGTACCGGACGCTCACGACGCCGCGTCACCTCAAAGACGGCCGCTCCACCGGATACGGCTGCGGCGACGGCATTCGCGAGGAAGGGCCCGCGGTCGTGTTCCAACACGGCGGCGCAGTGAGCGGATTCGTCGCCGAGAACATCGTCGTGCCGGCGACGCGCTCGGCGATCGTCGTGATGGCGAACACGGACTTCGCTTCGCTCGATTCGCTCGAACGCGGCATCCTGGCGAAGCTCGTGCCCCATGTTGATGTGCCCGCGATTCAGGGAGCCTCCGCCGTCGACGCGGCGCGCACGTTCCTCGTCGGGTTGCAGGCGGGCCATGTCGACCGCTCGACGCTGGGGGACGATTACAGCGCGTTTCTTACGCCACAGCTCATTGGGAGCGCCACTAAGTCGTTGGGGCCGATCAGCGACGTGGAGATCGTCAATACGGGGGAGCGTGGCGGTATGGAGGTGGCGCAGGTGCGGTTCAAGACCGGCAAGCAAACGGCCGGCGCGCTCATGTACCGCACGCCCGACGGGAAGATCCAAGAAGTGCTCTTCCAGCGGGAGTGACGCTAGATCACAGCCACACCGGCCAGACAGCAGTTGAGAGCACGTCGCCGGGCGGCGAGGCGGCAGGCAGTGGTGGTGTGACGCGCACGAGGCGCGGGGTGGCCGCTGAGCCGAGCGGTGTCTCGATGAAGACGATGCGCGGAGTCGTCACATGCCGAGGCGTGCGTTGAGCGACGGCGCGAGACGCTCGATGTGGTCGAGGAGCCCGAGCAGCAGCGGGGCCATGAGGCGGATGCCGAGGACGGCCGTGACATCAGCGGCGTTCGGTGAGTGGCCCGCGACCACCGCATCGTTGATCGTGCGCGGCGACAGAAAGAGGCAGTCGATGGTGGCCTGAAGGCTGTAGTCGGCCATACTGAAAAAGTTGGCCCAATAGATCTGCCCCGGCGCCTCGGTCGCCGGTGGCTCCGCGTCGAGCGTAGCCGACGGGATGCCCAGGCGCCTGAGCCCTTCGCGCACGGACTCGTGCAACTCATGCGCGGCGTCCGCGATCTGGAACTTGAGCGCGTCGACCGGGACCAGCACGCGCACGAGAGATACATCGATCGCGGCGCTGTACCAGAACACCAGCTCGAACAGATACCCGTTGTCACGCACCGCACAGCGATCCACGAACGCGCAAGTCTTCGGCGGCTCGACGGTCGCTACGTCGAACGCCAACTCTTGCACCGGCGTGAGACGCTTCGGCTTCGTCACGTATCCCGCAGCCACACGTGCAGCGCGGCGTACGCGCGCCACGGGCGCCACCGCTCGGCTCGCGGGTCCGAGCCCGGAAACTCGTCGGGCCACGCGAGCGCGCGCATGAGAATCCCCGACGCGATACACGGGTCCATGCCCTCGATGGCGCTGAGCGTCCGCCGGGTGGCGTCCACGTCGGCGCTGGGCTCCAGCGTCAGGCGCCCATCGGCAACCGCGCACGCGAGCTCGACGATCACGTGCGCGAGCGTTGGGGACGCCCCAAGCGCACACAGTGGCGACGGGCCGGCTTCGGCCAGGCACTGCGCGCGCGGCGCGAGACGCATGAGCTCAGGGGTCTGCGTCACGAACCACTCGCCGAATTCGGCCACGACCGCTCGGGCGAGATCGGGTGGGCCGGAGCGCAGCAACAATCCCAGCGCGACCTCGAATCCGTCGAACGCCCCCGGCACGCGTATGCCCGGTCGTCGGGCGACGAGCTCGGCCAGCCCGCTCTGCTCGAGATGCGTGTCGACGACCGTCGGCTCGGCGTCGAGATCGAACAGTCGGCGGAGCCGGGCCAGGAGCGGCATGATCACCGGAACCAGCGACAGCGACAGGTCGACGGCGAGCTGGGCCTTGCCGGTGCGCCTCGAGTCGTTCGTCACGAACACGACGCCGCACCGGCCATTGAGTCGCACCGTGCGACGATACTGGCCGTGGTCGACCAGCTCGACGCCGGGTAGCGCGGCATGACCGAGAATGGCCATGAGCACGTCCCAGGCGAGCGGCTGGCGAAAGCCCAACGTGAGTCGAACGAGGTCATTGGGCTTGACGCGCTTCCGCTCGACGCCGCGCACGGCCGTCGGCGACAAGCGGTATCGCTCACGGAAAACGGAGTTGAACCGTCGAAGACTCTGGAAGCCGCTGGCGAACGCTATTTGCGTGATCGGCAACGCGGTGTCGGCGAGTAGCTGCGTCGCCATCAGGAGCCGGTGCGTCTGCGCCAGCGCGAGGGGCGACACACCGGTCGTGCGCTCGACCGCGCGCCGCAAGTGGCGTTCGCCCACGCCCAGATCCCGCGCGAGACGGGAGACGCCGCGACCGTTCAACGCGCCGGCCGCGATGCGATCGGTCGCGGTGCGCGCGAGTCGCGACACGGCATCGACCCGCGCCCGCCCGGGCGCGAGCTCGGGGCGACAGCGCAAGCACGGCCGGAACCCCTCGTGCTCGGCAGCCGCGGCGGTGCCGAAGAATCGACGGTGCGCGGAGTTCGCGCGACGCGAGGGACAGATCGGGCGACAGTAGACGCGCGTCGATGTGATGCCGACGAAAAACACGCCATCGAACCGCGGATCCCGCGCCGCCAGCGCCCGCTCGCAGATGGCCACGCTGGGCACCATGCCACAATGTACAGTGGTCGTTGGTGAGCCGCCGGTGTAGGTTCGTCATGAATCGCGGCGCCGGGAGACCGCGCTGTGTCTGACCTCCAAGACCGCCTGTCCGCTGCATTGAACGACCGATACGTCATTCGGCGCGAGCTGAGTGGCGCAGGGCTGAGTCGCGTCTTCCTGGCAGATGAGATCGCGCCACCGCGACGCATCGTACTGAAAGTCCTGCCGCCCGATCTGGGCTCCATCGTCGGCAGCCAACGGTTCAATCGCGAGATCGAAGTCGTCGCGCGGCTCCAGCATCCGAACATCGTTCCGTTGCTCGAGGCGGGTACGGCGCACGGCATCCCGTTCTACTCGATGCCTTACGTCGAAGGCGAAACCTTGCGGGTGCGCCTCGCGACGGATCCACGGCGTCCGATCGCCGAAGTCACGCGGGTCTTCCGTGAAGTGGCCGACGCGCTTGGGTATGCGCACGCGCACGGCGTCGTGCACCGGGACATCAAGCCCGAGAACATCCTGATGTCCGCGGGCCACGCGTGCGTCGCCGACTTCGGCATCGCGAAAGCCTTGAGCGCCGCGGGCGACGCGACCATTACGACCGCCGGCCTGGCATTGGGCACGCCCGCGTACATGGCGCCGGAACAAGCCCTCGGCGACCCGGACGCCGAACATCGTGCGGACCTCTACGCGCTCGGCGCCGTCGCGTTCGAGATGTTGGCCGGAGCACCGCCATTTACCGGCGCGAATGCGGCACAGCTCATCGCGGCGCAAGCGACACGAGCACCACGGCCCATCAACGAGCTCCGCGGCGACTGTCCGGCCGGCTTGGCGGCGATCGTCATGCACTGCCTCGAGAAGGACCCACAATCGCGGCCGCAGCACGCAGCCGAGATTATCGGGTGGCTCGACGCCATCGGAACACCGGGTGCGCTGACGGCGACGCCGGGCCGCCGGCGCATCCGGCGCCGGGTCGTAGTCGCCGCGGCGGCGCTGGGGCTCCTCCTTGCCGCGGGCGGCGCGGTCGCGTTCGCTCCAAGTGCCATGCGAGCGCATGCCCTGACGTTGATCACTCGGAGTGACCCGTCGCTCGAATCGAGTCGGGTGCTCGTCGCGCCATTCGACAACGCCACCGGCGACACGACCCTCGAGGCGCTCGGCATCATGACCGCCGATTGGATTGGGCAGGCCATTTCGCACGTTCCAGGCGTCGAGGTCGTCGATCCTCGCACGGCGTTCGCGACCCAGGAGGTCGTCGAGCAGATCCCCTGGCCCTTCAAATCCCGCAATCGCGCCAGAGCGATGGCGCAAGAGGTCGGCGCGGGCACCGTAGTCTCGGGCACGTATTATCGCGAGGGTGATACCCTGACCTTTCACGCCGCGATCAGCGACGTCCGGACGGGGCGTCTGGTCCGCTCCATGGCGCCCGTGAAAGGAGCGCGCCGGTCGCCATCGCATCTCCTCGCGGAGTTGCAACAACGCGTAGCCGCCACGCTCGCGTTGGCCAGGGACACGACCGCGGGAACGTTGATCGGCAGTTTCGCCGAACCCCCGTCGCTCGATGCGTATCAAGAGGTCTACCGAGGCGTCGAAGCGTACTTCCACGGCGATGATAGTAGCGAGTACGCGCACCTGGAGCGGGCGGCGAAACTCGACACCACGTACACGACTCCGCTCGTCTTCCTGGCGTTCGCGCGCGCGTACAACTTCGACTACGCCACGGCGGACACCGTCGTCCGCCATGCCGAGCGTCTCAGCGCCCGGCTCGCGCCTGCCGAACGCGCGCTCCTCGACCACGTCGAGGCGGTCATTGCCTCGAACACCGAAGATGCGGTGCGCTCCGCACAGCGCTTCATGACGCTGATGCCGGGCTCGCAGGAAAGTCCGCTGCTCCTCGCCAGCGTCGCCCTCTCATCGCTCAGACCGGCACTCGCGTTGCGCGCGCTGGCCCATGTCGATCCCGATCGCGGGCTCAACCTCGCGGGTCCGTTCTACTGGCTCTACGAGTCCGAGGCCGCCGCCCAAGTCGGCGATTGGGACCGCTCGCTGGCCATGGGCCGCTCCGGCCAGCGCCGCTTTCCGGAGTCCGGCTGGATGTGCTATGCGACGAGCCGCGGGCTTGCACGACTCGGACGGATCGCGGAGCTCGAGCGCCAGATCGCCGCCGCGCCATCACGTGGCGACCCACTGGTCGAGCAAGCGCGGCTCGCCGTCAATATGTGGGGCGAGCTGCGCGCGGCCGGGCATGCCGATGCCGCTGACCGATTGATGCAGCGCTACGCCAGCGTGCTCGATGATCGGCGCGCTGACACCGCCCGCGACGTCCAATTTTTCCGCGGCCGTGTCCTCATACGCGTCGGTCGCGCGGGCGAATCCCGCGAGATCTTCACCGCCCTCGCGGCCCGAGACACCGGCTACGACCACCTCAAAGATCTCAATGAGCTCGGCATTGCGGAGGCGACACTGGGTCACCGCGATGCGGCGCTCAATGTCGAGCACGAACTGTCGTCCCTCCGCCCGCGCTATGATCGCGGGACGCCGATCCTCCTGCAAGCCAAGATCGCCGCCAATCTTGGCGATCGGGACCGTGCGATCGTGTTGCTGCAACAAGCGCTCACGCGCGGTATCGGTCTACAGCAACTTGGCGCCGGTATATTCGGGAACTCCAACCTCACGCCGCTCTACGGGTATTCACCCTTCGAGCGTATGCTACGCCCCGACGAACCGCGCTGACCGCGTCGGGTAATCGATGTATCCCGCGGCCTCGCCGCCGTACCACGTGGTGTTGTCGCTCGCGGCCAATGGCGCCCCTTCGGCGAAGCGCTCGACCAGATCGGGGTTCCCGATGTAGGGTCGCGCGAAGCTCGCGAGATCGATCTCGCCGCTCGCGATGAGCGCGTTCGCCGTATCGAGCGTGAGCGACTCGTTCAACATGAGCCGGCCGTGGAACGTCTGGCGGATCATGCGCAGCATCTCATCACCCGCGGGCAGGGCCACGCGCACCTCGAGGAACGCGAGGTGGAATCGATTGAGCCCCTCGGCCACTACGCGATACGTCCGCAACGGGTCGGTGTCACTCATGCTCGAGTTGGTGCCGAGCGGCGATACCCGAACGCCGACCTGACCCCCGCCCCAGACGCTGACGACCGCGTCGACCACCTCGAACAACAAGCGCGCGCGATTGGTTGCCGTGCCACCGTACGCGTCGGTCCGATGGTTCGCGCCGTCGCGCAGGAATTGATCGAGCAGATATCCGTTCGCCCCGTGTATCTCGACGCCATCGAAGCCGGCCTCGCGTGCGTTGCGCGCCGCCTGCTGGAACTGATGGACGATGTCCGGGATCTCCTCGATCCGGAGCGCCCGCGGGGTGACGAATGGCTGCTTGCCGGTCCACGTCACGGCGTCGCCCTTCGGCGCAATCGCCGACGGGGCGACCGGCAGTGCGCCACCCGGCTGCAGCGACGGGTGCGAGATTCGACCCGTGTGCCAAAGCTGGACAATGATCTTGCCGCCGCGCGCGTGCACCGCGTCGGTGACGAGGCGCCAACCGGCGATCTGGTCCGCCGACCAGATGCCTGGCGCGCCCGCATAACCGGCCGCTTGCGCTGAGATGTCGGTCGCCTCGGTGATGATGAGTCCCGCGCTGGCGCGTTGCGCGTAATACGTCGCGTTGAGCGACGTTGGGGTGGCAGTTCTCCCACCGCGTAGGCGTGTCATTGGCGCCATCACCACGCGATTGGCGAGCTCCAAATCCCCAGCACGAAGCGGGCTCAACAGAGACGACACTACCTGCTCCTCATGAATGGTCTACTAGTGAACTTAACGCTGTTCCGAGGAGATCGCTATTCGGAATCCATCTGGGTCCCGGAGTCGAAAAGCCCGCCGCCCAAAGGCGTCCGTTGGCTCCGAGTCGAGAGTGGCTCCGGCGGCCTTGGCCCGGGTCGCGATCGCGTCGACGCTCTCGTCGGTCGTAAGCATGAACGAGATTCCTTCGCCCTTCGCGCGATCACCGCCCTTGGCCCCATCGTCCTGGCTCAGGAGAATCCGCGCGACGCCGGCGCTCAACGACACGGCTCTTAGCGCTCCACCGCGCTCGTACTCTTGAGTGATCGCGAATCCCAACACATCTCGGTACCAGGCCAGGCTGGCACGGACATCCTTTACGGTCAACGAAACTGACAAAGCGCTGGCGTTCATGGCCATCCTGCGTGAGGAGACGGTGCGGCGACGGTGAGGATTTTCCCCGTTCGCGCGGCCGCGACTTCGGCGATCTTGTCCATACCACGCCATTCGGTCGCGACGATATACAACGTACGGCCGTCGGTGCCGCCGAGCATGCAGGCGAAGCCGCCGCGGTCGAGCTGAACTTTCTCTAGTATCTTGCCCCCTTCTTGCACGCGCACGCAGTTCTTGTTCGGCACGTCGGCGTACCAGACGGCGCCCTCGGCGTCCATGCAGATGCCATCCGGCACGCCGGTGCCGAGCGCTGCCCAGGTGCGGCGATTCGAGAGCGTGCCGTCGGCCGCGATATCGAACGCCGCGAGTTGGCGCGCGTACGACTCGGCGAGGATCAGCGTGGAGTTGTCGGGCGTGACAGCCATACCATTGGGGAATGCACCGCCGTCGCCGACGCGTTGAACGCGGCCGTCCGGCGTCACCAGTGCGATCACGCCTGAGCCGTTCACGTACGTGTTGCCGCGACCGTCGACGACGATTTCGTTCCATCCCGGCGCCAGCGCCGAGAGGTCCGCATAGTCGTCGTGGATTTTGGCTTCGCGTCCGGCGACGATCAGGAACCGGCCGCTCGGTAGCCAATCGAACGAGAACGGGAGCTCGAACGGCACCCGGCGAACGACTTCGGCCTTGCCTTTGGGGTCGACGGCGATGACTTCTTGGGCGCCCCAGTCCGAGAACCACAGGCGGCCGTCGTGCCACCGTGGCGATTCGCCCATCGATATGCCGGTCAATAGTGTTTTCATTTGCCGTCGCGGATGCGCAGTGCCCGAGCGACGCGCTCATGGTCTTCGGGCGACAGCTGTTGGCCGAGTTTGAATTTGCCCCACACGCGCGTTGGCGTGATGCGGATCATGATGAGGCGAACCACGGCCGGCGCGTACATCGGATCAGTCGCGGTCACGGTGCGATATCCGCGCTCGGGTTGATATCTCGTGATGAGGCGATTCAAGTGATCGGCGACCGCGTCAGGTTCGCTGGCCAACCGCGCCTCGCCTTCCATCACGACCGCGCGATAGTAGTGGTCCGCGCGCTGTCCGCTTTCTGGATGCTCGAAGTATGACGGCACGAACTCCAAGACCTCATCGACCTCGAACGCGACTTTGACGTTCTGGCGTATGTCGGCGACTTGCGCATCGCCCTTGACGAGATGCAGCTCGACCGCGTCGCCATCCGTGACAAACGGATAGAGACCGATATGCGGCCGTCCCTCCGCATTGGCTGTTACGAGCCGACCCATTCGCTGGCTCGCAATGAACTCGGCCAGCTCGGCCGGCGTCGGGCGGTAGTACGGATAGTCGATCACGTCCCCACAGTCCGTGTGTTGGTCACTCGAACGTGTCAAATACGCCAAGTCGTCCGCAAGTTCGCGGGATGCACCCACTCATGCTCGGCTGCGTCGCCTTGCTTCAGGCCGCGATGTTCCGCGGCGACCTGGCGCATACGGCGGTTTATGGCGACACCGGCATAGCGCACCTGGCCCGTGTCAAATGGCGGTTCCACACCGGCGGGCGCGTGATCGCATCGCCCGCGATCATCGGCCAAACCGCCTATGTCGGGAGCACCGACGGCAACCTCTATGCGGTTGATTTGGCCCACGGGACCCTACGGTGGAAGCTCGCGACGGGTGCTCGCGTCACGTCCTCACCCGCGGTCGCGAACGGCGTCGTGTTCGTCGTGAGCTACGACGGGAACCTCTACGCCGTGGACGCGGTCGGCGGTACGGTCAAATGGAAATTTGCTACCGAAGGCGAACGGCGATTCGCGGGCACGCATCTGCATGGCGTGCTCCCAGTCGCCGAGCGGATGCCGGATCCGTTCGACGTGTTTCTGTCGTCACCGGCCGTCGATGGTGGGGCAGTGTACTTTGGCAGTGGTGATGGGCACGTCTACGCGGTCGATGCGGTAACCGGCGCGCTTCGCTGGAAGTATCAGACCGGCGACGTGATCCATGCGTCACCGGCGATCGCCGGCGGGATCGTCTACATCGGGAGTTGGGATAGTTACTTCTATGCGATCGATGCGAGCACGGGAGGGCTCAAATGGCGATTCAAGACTGGTGAGGATCCCGACATCCACAACCAGGTCGGCATCCAGAGCTCGGCCGCGGTCGCCGACGGCATGGTCTACTTTGGGTGCCGCGACTCCAAGTTCTATGCGCTCGATGCACAGACCGGTGAGAAGAAATGGTCGTTCGACAACCATGGCTCCTGGGTGGTGAGCTCGCCCGCGGTGCGTGACGGCAAAGTGTACTTCGGTACGAGTGACTCCAAGCGCATCTGGGAGCTCGATGCCAAGACTGGCGCGCCGGTATTCGAGCTTCCCACACGCCTGGCGATGTTCGGTTCGCCGGCGCTGGCCGGCCAATGGTTGTATATCGGCAGCTGGGACGGCACGCTGACGGCCGTCGATCTCACCACGCACAAACCGGGTTGGATTTTTCAAACGGACGCCTCGCGCGCCAACCTCGAGACGTTGCTCAAGAAGGAAAACGACATGGAGCCGTTCTACGACGCCATGGTAGCGCTCGTCGAACGGAAGTTCATCGTTGGTCCCATCCTGTCGTCACCGGTGATCGCCGATCATGTGCTCTATGTCGGCAGCGGAGACGGCGACTTGTACGCCCTCTACTGAGCGGACGTCTCTCGGAGCGACGAGAAGAACGCTTTGAGCAGTGCCGCGCACTCGTCCGCGCAGACGCCGCCCAGGACCTCGGGGCGGTGATTCAGGCGCGGATGGCGGAGCAGGTCGCCGACGGATCCGGCCATGCCGGCCTTCTCATCCCAGGCGCCGAACACGATGCGGTCGAACCGCGCGAGCACGATCGCGCCCGCGCACATCGCGCACGGCTCGAGCGTGACGTAGAGCGTGCAGCCCTCGAGCCAGGGGCGGCCGAGGGTGAGATACGCCGCGCGAATCGCGAGGGACTCGGCGTGCGCCGTGGCTTCGCCGTCGCGGCGCATGCGGTTCCCCGACCGGGCGACGATCGTGTCGCCGAATACGATGACGGCGCCGACGGGCACCTCGCCCGCCGACGCCGCCGCGCGTGCTTCGTCGAGCGCTGACGTCATGAAGACGGCGTCGCGCTCGTCCCTTTTCATGTCGCGCCTACCGTCTCGGCGGCCACCGCAAAGCTCAGCGTGCCGTTCGGCTCGGCCGTCACGAGGATCCGGTCGCCTTCCTTGAACTTGCCTTCCAGGACGCCGAGCGCGAGCGGGTTCTGGACCAGGCGCTGGAGTGCTCGCTTGAGTGGCCGTGCGCCGTACGTGGGATCGTAGCCCTCGGCGGCGATCACTCGCTTGGCTTCCGGCGTGATTTCCAGCGTCAGTTTCCGCTCGGCCAGCAGTTCTTCCAGCCTTGCGACTTGCAGGTCTATGATCTTGCCGATGTCTTCGGTCGACAGCGGGCGGAATACGATCACGTCATCCACACGGTTCAGGAATTCCGGGCGGAAATGTTGTCGAAGAGCCGCGGTCACCTGCGTCTCTACGACGACCCAATCCGTCGTGCCGCGATCGAGGATATACTGGCCGCCGATGTTCGAGGTCATGATGATGACGGTGTTTCGGAAATCGACCGTTCTTCCCTGGGAGTCCGTCAACCGTCCATCATCCAGGATTTGCAGCAGGATGTTGAACACATCCGGATGCGCTTTCTCGATCTCGTCGAATAGCAGCACCGAATAAGGGCGACGCCTCACGGCTTCGGTCAGCTGACCCCCTTCTTCATAGCCGACATAGCCTGGCGGCGCACCTATTAGTCTGGCGACGGCGTGTTTCTCCATGTACTCGGACATGTCGATGCGCACCATCGCTTGCTCGCTATCGAATAGGAATTCCGCGAGTGCGCGGGCTGTTTCCGTTTTGCCAACACCGGTGGGGCCGAGGAAGATGAACGAGCCGATCGGACGGTTCGGGTCTTGGAGTCCGGCGCGCGAGCGACGGACCGCATTGGCGACCGCGGTGACCGCCTCGGGCTGACCGATCACGCGATTAGCGAGTTCCGCTTCGAGTTTTGTGAGGCGTTCTTTCTCGCTCTCCAACATCCGCGCGACTGGTATCCCTGTCCAGCGCGCGACGACCTCGGCGATGTCATCCGCGGTGACTTCTTCGTGCAAGAACCGCACGCCACCATTCTGCCGGCTGGCCAGCTGCTTCTCGGCCTCGCGCATCTGGCGCTCGAGCTCCGGGATCGTACCGTACGTGATCTCGGCGGCGCGGCCGAGGTCACCCGAGCGGGTGGCCTGGTCGGCCTGCACGCGGGCTTCGTCGATCTGGGCCTTGAGCTTCCCGACGGCACCGAGGGTCTCCTTCTCGCGCTGCCACTGGGCTTTCATCCCCGAAGCCTTTTCTTTCAGCTCGCCCAGCTCACGCTCCAGGGCTTCGCGACGTTCCGTCGACTCTTTGTCTTTCTCTTTTCGGAGCGCTTGCCGCTCGATTTCCAATTGGGTGATACGGCGCTCCACCTCGTCGATCTCTTGCGGCATCGAGTCGATCTCGATGCGAAGGCGTGAGGAGGCCTCGTCGAGCAAGTCGATGGCTTTGTCGGGAAGGAACCGGTCGCCGATATAGCGATTCGACAGGGTCGCCGCGGCGACGACGGCGGAATCGGTGATGCGCACGCCGTGGTGCGCTTCGTAGCGCTCTTTTAGGCCACGCAAGATCGCGATCGTGCTCTGGACTGACGGCTCGCCGACGTAGACCGGCTGGAACCGGCGCTCGAGCGCCGCATCTTTTTCTACATATTTCCTGTATTCATCCAACGTGGTCGCGCCGATCACGCGCAGCTCGCCGCGGGCGAGCATCGGCTTGAGCATGTTCCCCGCGTCCATCGAGCCCTCGGCCTTGCCCGCGCCGACGATCGTGTGGAGCTCATCGATGAACATGATGAACTTGCCCTGCCCGTCGGTAATCTCTTTCAGCACTGCCTTGAGGCGCTCCTCGAACTCGCCGCGGAATTTCGCGCCGGCGATGAGCGCGCCCATGTCGAGCGCCAGGAGCTGCCGGTTGCGCAGCCCTTCCGGCACGTCGCCATTCACGATGCGTTGGGCCAATCCCTCGGCGATCGCCGTCTTGCCGACGCCCGGCTCGCCGATCAGGACGGGATTGTTCTTCGTGCGGCGGGAGAGGACCTGGATAACACGACGGATCTCCTCGTCGCGCCCGATCACCGGATCGAGCTTGCCCCGACGGGCGGCATCAGTCAGATCCCGCGTGTATTTCTGCAGCGCCTGGTACTGCGTTTCAGGCGTCTGGTCGGTCACCCGGTGGGAGCCGCGCACCGCCTGGAGGGCTTCGAGTAGGGCCTTTCGATCGGCCCCGGCCCCTTCCAGCAAATTCTTGCTCTCAGTCCCCCGCGTCTCGGCCAGTGCGAGCAGCAGATGCTCCGTCGACACGAACTGGTCGCCGAGTGACTTGGCCTCCTGCTCGGCGCGATCGAACACGGCGTTCAGCTCGCGCGAGAGCGACGGCTGCGCGTTCGACTGGCGGGGGAAGCGGCCCGTCTCGGCCACGACGCGATCGCGCAGCGCCTCGACGCTCACGCCCAACTTGTGGAGCAACGGGGAGACGATCCCTTCGTCCTGATCGAGGAGCGCGTTCAGGAGGTGCGTATCGTAGACCAGCGGGTTGCCATTGCGGCGAGCATCGTCTATGGCCGCATTGATGGCCTCGGTGGTCTTGACCGTGAGTTTGTCAGCGTTGATCATGCGTTCGTGATTCGCAATCAGAGGACCGTGGGGAGGGCGCGAAAGTGGCACGTTTTCGCGCGGGCGGCATGTCGCGGTGGCCTAGGCTTTATCATAGCGACCGCCAGCCTGGCGTGTGGGCAGCCGACTGGTAGCGATGTCAGCGATTCGACCTTCGTGAGGTCCATGACGGGGCTGCGGTTGGTCGCGCAGGATACCAGTCTGGATAGCGCTGGCCGGGCACGCAAGCGCGACTCCGTGCTGAGAGCGTACAAGCTGACGCCGACCGTGTTGGAGAGTGCCGCGAGCCGGTTGGCGGGGCGGCCGGAGCATGCCGCGGAGCTTTTGCACGCCATCGACGCTCGGGTGGCTGCCGCGGCAAACCGGGCGGCTGCGCCAGCCCATCCTCCCTCGGCGCCTGCGGCGCCTTCGGTCGCGCCGCGCCCACAGCTGGTGGTGCCCCAGACCGTTCCGCCGAAAAAGCCTTCGATCTAAGAAAAAAGCTCCGTCATTCGACGGAGCTTATTTCACCACGAACATTTTTTTCACGTCAGCCTGCCCATCGACCTCGAGTCGATAGAGATATGTACCGGCTGACACCGGGCGCTTGTCGATGACCGACATGCCATTCCAATACGCGACGTACCTGCCACAGGTGAGTTGCACCGCCTCGAGCGGCTGGCCGCCGGACAACGTGATAGTACCATTCTGCAGCACCGGCACGCCGACCAACTGCACCAACACGTTATAGATCCGGAGACTGACCTTGTACTGCCGCGTCGGTTCCGTGCACGCACTATCACCAACCGTGAACGGAATCCTCGTCTCCGAAACCAAAGGGTTCGGGTAATTCGATCCTAAGAACAACCCGGGACGACTCTTCCCTGGCGCAGGAAGAGTCGAGCCCTGTGCCAAGGCGTGTCGCGGTACCAACGCACCCAGAGCAAGCACAAAAACAAGTGCTGCCCAGCGGGGAATCATGCTGACACTCCGAGCGAACGAAGAAAGGTTGCGACTGGCTCCTTAGTGACGGCCTATCACTACGATAGGCGTCTGTCCAACTGACTGTCAACTGCACCAAACGGTTGTACGATTCTGCCCGACTCTCTCCGAACAGTGACCGCCTGCCGGTCACAATATTCCAATAATGGGATCAGATATTTCCTGGATACTCCCAGGACCTCCCTTAGTTCTGACGGCCCATAAGCCCTTCCGGTCTCAGTGCCACGCCGCAGGTCCGAAACCACGGCCGCAAGCGCCGATGCCGCATAATACCGGTCCGGCTCAACTTGAACGATCTGCCCCCTCCGTTCGAGTAAACGCAGTATCGCTCCAATCTCTGCCCCATACGTCGCCGCCAGCTCACTGACGCTCGGCGGCTCCCTTCCAGCATCATGCAGAACCCGCTCCACTGCGTCGAGCGCTGATCGCTGCGCCGGGCTGGGGTTCGGCGACCAACCGTCCCGGTGGACCAACCCATGGTCAACCACCACCAGCCCCCGCTCGACGAGCCGGGCCACGACCGCATCAGCCACTACTGGTACTACACCCAAGCCACTGCGAATCGCTTGCAGCGACACTCCCGCCTCGAGCGGCTCACGGCCATGAAAAGCGTCAATCTCAACGCGTGTCTGATTTAGCAACCTATCAATCAACATCGCATCGAACAATCTATCACCAATTATTACATGCGATTGCTCAATTGAACGTATTGTGGATTCTACACGATCATTTGTGATACCAAGACGGACTGGCAAGCTACTGCGTGCGAGGCCAGCCTCACTCGCGTCGGTTATCAACAATTTGAGACGCTCGCCGACGCTGTATCCCGACTCCTGCCACACTCGTACACGGTGCCCTCTCTCCGGGGGCAATGGGTCAGTGATGACACCGCCTCCAACCGTGGACACTGGTGACGCGGTTCGGAGGACAAACCGATCACCTCCGCGCGCGACTATCGGCGCGTCCAGGACGATGCGCGCCGGCTGCATCCCTTCGCCTTTTTTGGCAACGACACGAGCCCCGACATCGCGTGTGCCGAGGTGGAACCGGACGCGCGTCCTGTCTCCCAGTTCGGTACCGTCGATCAGCTGCAGATCGGCGCGCACTATGCTCGCCTCCGTCCAGGCCGCGTCGGTCACGAGCGTGGAGCCCCGAGGGACTTCCTCGACATCGACGCCACCGAGGCTGACGGCCGCCCGTGAGCCCGGCCCCACGCGTTCCATGGCCTGTCCGTGGGACTCGAGGCCGCGCACACGGGCCTCCCGCCCACCGGGCAGTATTCGCACGACCGCGTCCCGAACGAGCGTGCCGCTCCACACGGTTCCCGTGACGACCGTGCCGGTGCCGCGGACCGTGAATGCCCGGTCCACCGGGAGCCGAAAGAGGTCAGTCTCATCGCGTCTCGGTAGTGAGCGCGCCGCGGCCGCTAACGCGCCGCGCAGCGCGTCCAGGCCTACGCCAGAGACGACTGACGTCTCGATGACCTGGGCGCCAGCCAGGGATGTGGCCGTCAGGAGAGTGGCGAGATCATCTCGGACGAGAGCGAGCCAGTCGGCATCCACCATGTCGACCTTCGTGAGCGCCACAACCCCAGCGCGAATGCCGAGGAGATCGAGGATGGCCAGGTGCTCGCGCGTCTGAGGCATGGGCCCTTCGTCTGCCGCCACCACCAAGAGCGCGAGATCGATCCCGCTCGCCCCGGCGAGCATCGTCCTGACGAATGCCTCGTGCCCGGGCACGTCGACCACGCCAACCGTGCCGATCCCTTCGAGCACGAGGGGTGCGAACCCCAGCTCAATGGTGATGCCCCGGCGTCGCTCCTCAGGTAGCCGGTCAGTGTCGACGCCCGTCAGGGCTTTGACCAAGGCCGTCTTTCCATGGTCGATGTGGCCGGCCGTGCCGAGGATCATATGGCACCGCTTTCCCACGCCGCGAACGCGCGGAGCTCGCGCGACTCGGTCAGATGCTCGGCCACGAACTCGCGCAGGAGGCGCTGGTGCGCCCGTGCGTCGCCGTCATCGGGGATCGCGGCTCGGCCTCCGGCGACCCAGCGAACCAACGCTTCCCTGGCCCGGGGCGGGAGCATGCGCTTCACGGCTCCCGTGCGCGCGCAGCGCTCACACAGCACGCCGCCCGCCGGGCAGCTGAAGGCGGCGGCGGCCTGTGCATCGAGTGGCGAGTGGCAGCTGCTGCACCGTTCGACCTCGGGTGCAAAGCCCAGCTCCGCGACCAGGGACCACGCGGCGGCCAGTCCCGCCTCTCGGACTGCCGGCGCGGCGGCCGCGCCGATCGTGTCGAGGCCGCGCACGATGGTCTCGAAGATCGTCGCGCCGCCCACGGGATCTTCCTGCATGAATCGCAGCACGAGCTCGGCCAGCGCCGCGGCCGCCGTGAAACGACCGGGAACTGCTACGAGCGCGGTTCGCGATCGCGTGACGTCAAATGCGGCCATGTTGTGCAGGTCGCGGCCGGGCTTGATGTACAGCTGGACTTCGCCTTGGGCGAAGAGATCAACCGAGCTGCCGACTCTCGCGCGGGCGCGACGGGCACCTTTCGCCAACGCGGACTGGAGACCGCGGTCGCGCGTCAGCAAGCGATAGATCCGCGACGACTCCATGTAGTCGAACGCGTGCAGCACGACGGCCTCGGTCGTCACGAGCGTCATGCATGGAAGTCTAACGCCTGAGCGGCACGAGCATTGGCGCGCCCACGGCAGGATCGTGCGTGACGACGAGCGGCCACTCGTACACGGACTCGAGGATCGATCCCTGCATCACCGCGCTCGGCGTCCCCGCCGCCGCGACTTTCCCGTGGTGCAGGAGCACGACGTGACCGGCGAACCTCGCTACGAGGTTGAGCTGGTGACTCACGAGCAGCACGGCCAGGCCGCCGCGCGCCAAGTCCGCCAGCAACTCGAAGAGCGCCATCTCGTGGGCGATGTCCAGGAACGTGGTCGGCTCATCGAGCACCAGGGCCTCGCCGCCCTGTGCCAGTGCCCGGGCGATGCGGAGGCGCTGCCACTCGCCTCCCGAGAGCTGATCGGTGCGTCGATCCAGGAACTCCGTCACCGACGCGCGCTTTGCGGCCGCGTCGACCGCTGGATCGTCGGGCTGCGCGGTGCGGAAGAGTCCACCGTGCGCATAGCGGCCTAGGGCTATGTACTCGCGGCCGAGCAATGGGAACGCCGGCTCGTCGCGCTGTGTGACCACGGCGACGCGTTTGGCGAATGCGCGGCGGGAGAGGGTCAGCGCGTCCTGTCCATCAACGCGAATGCTACCCCGCTCGACCGGCACGCGGCCGATCATCGCTCGCACCAGCGTGCTTTTGCCGCTCCCATTGGGTCCGACAATCGCCGTCAACGCTCCTCGCTCCGCTCGGAGCGTGACGCCATTGAGCGCCGGCTCCCGCGCCTGCGGATAACGCACGACCAGCGCCTCTACGGAAAGCATCTCAGACCGAGCGCCGTAGGCGCGAGAGAAAAAACGGGACGCCGACTAGTGCGGTGATCGCGCCGAGTGGCAGGTCAGCCGGGGCACGGACGGTGCGAGCCACGATGTCGGCCGCGAGTACGAGGGACGCGCCTACCAGGGCCGAGGCACCTAGAATGGCGCGATGCGCTCGAGCGCCGCCGTTGCGCGCGATGTGAGGGACGACCAGTCCTACGAACCCGACGAGCCCCGCGGCGGCGACGGTCGCCGCGGCTACGGTGGCCGCCGCGAGGAAGATGCGCCGACTCGCGCGGTCGACGTCGACGCCGATGGCCGCCGCGGCTTCGTCGCCGAGCGCGAGCGCGTCGATCTCGGGCGCCCAGAGGATCAACGCCGCGCCGCCGACGGCGAGGTAGCCTGCGAGCCAGGTGATCGCGGACCACCGGGCATCGGCCACGGATCCCATCATCCACCAGACCGCCCCGCGGACCGTGTCCGCTGGCGCCGACGCCAGCGCGACCATGATGGCGGCATTCGCGAACGCACCGACGACGACGCCGGCCATGATGAGCACGCGCGGATCCGCGCCCCGTCCGCCGCCGACCCGCGCAATGACCAGCACGAGGATGACGGCAGCAAGCGCGCCAATGAGCGCCGCCACTGGCGTGACCGCCGGCCCGTTCAGCCCCAGCATCGTCGCAACCACGGCGCCAACCGCCGCGCCGCCCGACACGCCGAGCAGGTACGGCTCGGCGAGCCCGTTCCGCAGCACGCCTTGGAGCGCGCCCCCGCTCATGCCCAGTGCCGCGCCGACGAGCAGCGCCAGCGTGGCCCGTGGCAAGCGGACCGTGCGCACGATCTCGCTGGTCCAGAGGTCGTGGAGCGGGATCCCGACCGGACCGACGGCGAGAGCGACCACGAAGAGCGCGACGAGTACGATGACGGCGGCTGCCCAGAGGCGCCGCATCTACTTGAGGACTCCAGGATGCAGCAGGTTGGCCAACGACGCCGCTGCTTCGCCCAGTCGGACGGACGGCTGGCCAGTGAGTGCCGTATCCGGCACGAGCACGCGGCCGTTCCAGTCGCGGACGGCCTGGGACGACGTGAAGATGACGTCGGGGTGACGACTCAACACATCCTCTCGCGAGACAACGGGCGATGGGGCGCTCAGAGACCCATAAATATTGGTCCCGCCGGCAATAGTCAGCAGCTCGTCGAGGAAGCTCCCGCCGCCCACGGCCATGAGTGGCGCCTGCCAGACCTCCCAAAAGACGGTCGGGTGCGGCAGCGACGCTGTCGCGACTCGCACCCGGTCGAGCGTGCGTTGCACCGAATCAACTACGGCGGCGGCGGCCGCGGAATCACCCAGCACGCGGCCGAGGAGTCGCGCTTGGCGCGCGAAGTCGGCGATGTGGTCGACCTTGATCGCGAGCGTCGCGATCCGGAGCTGGCGCAGCGCGAGCGCGGTCGAGCGGTTGTCCGCGCTCGCGTAGAGCAAGACGAGATCGGGGTGGACAGCGAGCACCGACTCTATGTTCGGGCGTAGACCATTGCCGAGATCGGGGACGGCTTCGGCTGCCGCCGGATAGTGGTCCCAGTGCGTACGGCCAACGAGCCGGCCACCCTCGCCCATGGCGAACAGCAGCTCGGTCGTCGTTGGGTTGAGCGATGCGATACGACGCGCGGCCAACCCGACCGGCACGGTGTCGCCGAAGTCGTCGACGGCGGCATTGCGCGTCGACGCTTGGCGGGCGCCGCTACACGCGGTGACCGCGAGGAG
>Ga0210409_10000770_pt1 | contig 47306 bp, 34 predicted proteins | sample IncBWH17MmetaG_FD_161649 | JGI IMG/M metagenome (GOLD analysis project Ga0210409, IMG submission 161649) | Forest soil microbial communities from Barre Woods Harvard Forest LTER site, Petersham, Massachusetts, United States - Inc-BW-H-17-M | ecosystem: Environmental > Terrestrial > Soil >... | reverse complement strand
GCTCAATCACCGCGGGCGTCCGCCGCCACCCGACCGTGCTGCTCCGCCACTCGGACGAGAGGCTCCCATGCTGGAGGCACCCCGCGCACTGCTGGCTTGAGCACTGGCCCTGTTCGATGCTCCCCCGAAGGCGCTGGTGTTCCTCGATGCGTTGGTATTTGGAACCTGCCGGTTACCAATATTGTTTCCGCCGCCGCTACGGTTCGCGCCCATATTGCTCGCGCCCGCGCCGGCATTCGAACCAGGCCGATTTACTGCGGAGTTGCCCGGGTTCGCGCCGCCTCGATTCCCGGCAACCGCGCCTTGGTTGGCCGCGCCAGTTTGCGGCCGGTTGATCGATCCTTGCTGTTGCCGCGCATTCGCCTGCCGCGTGGACATGGAATCCCCGCGAGCTGTGCCGCCATATTGTTTGGCCACATTTTGATTTGAATAGGGAGTGCCGCCACGGTGCTGGGGATTGTGCTGCCAGTTATTCCCGCCGCCAGCAGGCAGCTGCGATGGCCGGTTGTTGATGTTGTTGCGATTTACGTTATTGATGGTTGTCCGATTGTAGTGGCTGATGTAATTGTTATTGCGGTTGACGATGACCGTAGTGTGACGCCCCCACCCGCAGTTGTAACCCCATCCACCGCGGTAATACGAGCCCACGGCGATGCCAACGCCAAACGCAAAAAACATACCTGCCGCGTAATACGAAGGTGGAGGGTAATAAATGGGTGGATACGGATATACTGGCGGCCCGTAAACGACGACGGGGTTGTACGTGGGGACATAAACAATCTGGGGGTTCGCCGGCTGAATCACTACCACGGTTTTGCTTTCGACCGTTTGTGTTTCTACTTTCATCTGCTCATTGGATTTCAATTTTCCCGCATCTAATGCCTTCGTGCGCATGCGCTGCACCGCGTCCATTACGTCGGACTGCTGCGCTAGGAAAGCATTTCCAAGATCCGTGGTCCACTTGATGTCATCGGACAGGCGCTTGACCAGGTCCGGAAATACGGACATCGCCTGAATGCTAGGGTCCCAGTCCTGTTTCTGGACGGCGTTCGTCAAAGCATCCCCGGTGAGTCCAGGATTCTTCTGGAGCCATTGCTGCAGTTGAATAATCTCCAGAGGGTAAGTGGAAGCCACCAAGACTTGGGTCAAGAGCGGGTCAGGATACAACGCGATGGGTGCGACCAGGGAATCCAATTGGTCAGCGGGAATTGTCGGAGCCGCTTGATCCGCTGGCGCATTTTGCAGCGGCATCGGCTGCGCGTAGACCGAGGCGTCACCCGGTGCGAGCGCCAGCACACACAAAATAGCCACAAGACTCTGGCTTATCCGCACTCGGAATTTTTTTCGGAGCGGTTTCTTGGTCATAGCTTTTAACACCTTCTTTATTCTTCTGTTTCGATGCAGGAGCTGACAGCTTCAATTTCCGCTGCCCTAATCAAATGCTTAACAACAGCGAGCCTAGTGTGAGCATGGTGTTCTTCTTTATTCGCCTTAGTGCCGACCGACGAATTTTTGTGCATATCGTTCGGCCTCCACACGTGCATTCTGGATGCTCGCGGAACACGTGTTCCAAATCTGCGAGATACGCCTCTTATAGTTTCAGCATTTGATTATGGACACTGTCAAAACTACCAGAGCAGCGCTAACCCAAGCCTCCAGGTTTTGCAGCGACGCACACAAAACGAGCCATTTTGAGAAGAAATAAGTAGAAAACGAGCCCGCGCAAGGTCCATCGTTAACCTTTTCCATATAGCTGGACGGTTTTTCTTAACATCCGGCGGCTCCTCCTTGTCGAGCGATAATTTCTCTCCGATTATTCGTTCGCCATTGAAGGTCCGTTGCTTCCTAAAGGTTCACGCGAGCCGTCCAAGTTACGTCGCTTTTTTGTAGGTCTAAAAAAGCTGCATGGACTTTCTTCTAAACGCGTAGGAATCCGAATTTCAGCGAAATCAGCCGGGTCTGTCACTTTTGACAGTTCCAGAGCATTCGCGCAGCCCCTATGTTAGCGAGTGACGGAAAACCGAGAACCCGCAAAGAAGCGTGGCTCAATCGTGAAGGGAACTGCAGTTCGCCCCTTCTGGGTCTCTTTTCTGGGTCCTCGGACCAGGCAGGGCTTATGAGAAAGATTGGAGCGGCAAGTTTCGAAGCGCCGGCGGGCGAGTATTCGCGACCTCCGTAGGTGCAATGCGCCTGATCAGTAGATGGGACTCCCAGGCTGGCTTTTCAGGTCGCTGCGGGAGTGGGAGCGTGGCTGTAAATTGGGTTCTCGAATAAAAATCTAGAAATGAGGAGAAAAGAAATGAAGATCAGGAGTGCATTTGTTCTGGGAATGGTTTTGCTGTTCGGAAGTGCGGCATTTGCTCAGGATTTCCCGAAGCTTGAAACTTCACCGGCATTCATGTACATCCGTACCCCTGTTTCCTTCACCATTCCGGCGGGAGCTCCGGTGGGGATTGCGGGCACGAGCTTTAACGAAAGCTTTAACTGCGCTGGTGGTGGGGGCACGATCGCCTACAACGTGACTAGTGTGGTCGGCATAGCTGCTGACTTGGGTGGCTGCAAATATTTTGGGAATAACATCCCCGCCTTGAGTTCAAAACTTAGCGGGAGTGATTTTACCTATATGTTCGGACCGCGGTTCACTTACCGAAACAGCAGCAAGCTCCAACCATTTTTCGAGGTGAACTTCGGTGGGAATCGCCTCAGTCTCAGTTGCAACAACAACACTGCCTGCAACGGCGTCACTTATTCCAAGAATGCTTTCGCCTTGACGGTGGGCGGCGGCTTTGACGTTAAGCTGAACAAAAAATTCGCCATACGACTCATCCAGGCCGAGTATCTCTACACCCGCTTCGGCAATAGCTGCCAGTTAGAACTGTGCAGCAACAACAACAATCAGAACAGCTTTCGGTTGAAGAGTGGACTCGTCATTGCTTGGTGAAGTCGAAGCGTCCGCCCAAAGTTTGCTTGGGGGTGCGCACTAGAATCCGTACAGGAACGTGGTACGGCGAAAGGCTCCGCCGGTCCGCCGCCAACACTGGCTCTCCCAGGGTTGGCGGCGAGCCACGTAATCGCACAAAAACGGCGGGAGCCTTCCGCACCGGTCGCGGCTGATTGGCTGTTTTTCCTCGCACCCGGAATTTCGGGGGCACCGTTGTTTTCCCTGTTGGAGGGTCTCACTGGTACTTTTGACAATTCACAAGGAATCGGCACATGCACTAATGTCGATTCACTTGAACCGCGAGGGGATCCGGCTTGAGAGTCCAACCTCCCTCCGATAGCGGGGCGTACGTTGCCTCGGCTTTCTCTCACATGTTGCCGGGTCCCCCTCCGAATTTAGGCCAAACAGAAATCACAACGAGTCAGCCACCGGGCCGCGCACGCGCAATCGATTTTGCTGGAGTCCATCCTCGCCGGGTCCGACATCCTGTCACTAATGACAGTATCGCGTTAGGTGGTGGACCGCTAACTTGTGGCAGTTTAGGGCGGATTCGTTTCGCCTTCCTGGGAAACATTCAACCGTTTCGGTCGGAATCCGCGCGGATTTTCTTGCTTCGAGCAAGAACAGCCAATTGTGAGCTTCACATGCACGGACGAAGAGAAGAGCCCCCCATGAATTTGATTCGAGTCTGGTGTGAGACTCGTCTTCAGATCGCGGACGCTAGCTTGAGTTTTGTCGCTTGCATACTAGGTGCCCTGGCGGGGATCGGGTTCAGAGGCTTCTACAAACTTCGTCCACGAGTGGCCAGCAGCTTCAAGGGCCAATCCGCAGCCTGGAAGAGAACGAGAACCTTCGCTCAACTACCCCTGACAGTCTCACCCCAAGGGGCGCAGGCAATTACCGTGTTTGTGGGGAGGTAGAATTTGGGTCGCCCTCGTGTACTGCTCGCTGATGACCATCTCATGTTGGTCGAAGCGCTCAAGAAAGTATTGGAAGTTGAATATGACGTTGTAGGTTCGGTCGGTGATGGGCTTGCACTTTTGAATGCTGCCGAAAAGCTACGGCCCGACGTCGTCGTGCTCGACATTGCCATGCCCCTCTTGAACGGCCTCGACGCTGGTCGACAGCTGCGACACAATTTTCCCTCCGTAAAACTCGTTTTCCTGACAATGAATGAAGACCCATACCTGGTAGGCGAGGCTTTTCGTGCCGGGGCTTCCGCGTACTTGCTCAAGCAGGGAGCGGCATTGGAACTTACCAAGGCAATCTCCGATGTCCTGAAAGGTTTGACCTACGTAACGCCGTGTATTGCGGGGGGGCTGGCCAACATCTCGTTGCTCGACCCCGAAGCTCGTGAGCAAGCCCCCCAACCGACGGCCCGGCAGCGCCAGGTCATTCAGCTATTGGCAGAAGGGCGCTCGATGAAGGAGATAGCGGACTTGCTGCACATTACCATGCGGACTGTCGCCTCGCACAAATATCGCGTAATGGAAATCCTGCAGATCAAGACCAGTGCCGAACTCGTACGCTATGCCGTTAAGCACAGAATCGTTTGAAACTGTTCATACACGGCGAGCTGCTTCACGCGATAGTTGAACTACTCGCCTGTCGTCCCCTTGTCTCCCGCATCCGGTTCTAACAAGTTCCGCCTTGGGCAAGATCACCGCATCCTCCAGGTGGAGTTTCATGGACGCCGCATTGTGACTGGTTGCAGGAAGCTGTCATTTTTGACAGGTTCGTCTCCCGTCTCCTTGGCACAGTATCAGCATATACGTAAGGAGTTCGTCGCACTCTTCCGTGCAGGATTCCGCCGCATTGTCTTTGTTCCCAGAAACAAAGGACAAGGAGGAGTTTGATGGAGGTCTTTTAGTTCTTCACCCAAGGGGAATCCGGGTGCCGCTCGACTCAGGCAATCGCTCGATTTCCAGGTTTCTCTACGGCGATCGGCGCTTCAAGAGCCGTGGCAATCGTAGGAGTCAGATAATGACTGATCCCATTTCTTCATTTTTCCGCGCGGGCAGTCTTTGTTTCCTCGCGCTTCTCCTGGCATGCTTCTCATCTCCAGCTCAGGGAGAACGAAAAGACGTGGTCGTCATGAAAAATGGCGATCGTCTAACTGGGAAGGTAAAACGCCTGCAAAACGGCTTGTTGTTCATCGAGATGCCCTACGCGTCGGGTAATATCGGCCTGGATTGGAATCAAGTGGAATCCATCCAAAGCACTGCGATATTCCAAATCATCCTAAACAACGGGCAACGGCTTGAGGGTACCATTGAAAAAATCTCTGGTGAAAAAGCGAAGAATGAGGATTTTATGATTCGCGAAGCCACCGAGGAAGTTGAGGTCCCCTCCACTTCCATCGCGAATATCGACCAGAAAAAACCCACATTCTGGCGACAGTTGCAGGGCAATATCGATTTCGGCTATAGCTTCACAAGTGGAAATAGTCAATCTACGTTGAACGCGGATACGAGCGCGGCCTACAAGACCACGGCATGGCAAGCCACGACTTCTTTCGATTCGACGTTTAGCGGCCAGTCGGGAGCTTCCAGCACCAATCGAGATGATCTCCAGACAACGGTCTCCAAGTTCTTGAACAGAAATTCTTTCGTCGCTGGACTATCCGATTTTCTTCATAGCAGCCGGCAAGACTTGAATCTGCGTACAACACTTGGCGGTGGTTATGGACGATTTCTCAAGCGTACGACCAGCAGCAATCTCGCCTGGCTGGGCGGCTTCGTTTACAGTCATGAGTCCTTCGACACCACTGCCGGTCAACCATCGGACCAGAATATGGAGGCTGTGGTGGGATTGCAGTACAGCTATGTTCGTTTCAACCTGGGCGAACTCGACTCTCAGTTGCGGGTATTTCCGGGACTGACCGACTTTGGCCGCGTGCGTATTACCACAAACAATTCACTGTCAATCAAACTAAGAAACAATTTTTACCTCCTTTTCACGTTCTGGGATAACTTCGATAGTCGGCCGCCGACCACCGCGAGAAAGAATGAGCTCGGCACAAGTACGGGGATCGGATGGTCCTTTTAAAAGATCCGCCAGCCCGCTAGAGGCCTCTCGTCTTCTTCGGAGTCCCCGCAAAGTGGGATCCCAGTCGAGTCCAGCAACGTCCGCGGTCCAAATTGCTGATTTCGGCTACGAACTGGATGGTTTTTCGGTGCAAGGGTGGAGAATTTACTTAGCATTGCAGACGGGATGAACCGCGCTAAAGTTGGGAAGCTAATCAACGCAGAAAATGTCGAAGCCTCAATGTGGCAGACGTTAGAATGCTTCTCAGCGAGTAGTGTAGAAAATTACGTCGTCCGTCTTTCAAGGCTTCCGGCTGATGACGTTTTCTTTTTCCAGCGCATCGATTACGACCTTAACCAGCCCCTTAATCGCCTTCATCGGCGAATTGCCATCAAAAGTATTGGTTGTTCCCGTCCAAACGAGTTCTCCGTCCGGCTTTGCCGTGGCATAAAAATTTGTCTCCACCTGAGCGAGTTTCTCTTTCTCCATATACCCAGGGGAATAGACCAGGGGAGACACGGCGCTGTAATACCCGTAAAAATTCCCGTAAAGAGGATACGGATTGTAAACCTCGCCCGGCACGTAGGTGGTCTTCACCTGTGCTTTGGTCAATCGCGCGACGACGATTGCATCAAACTTCTGTTCCTGTATCAGCTCTTTCAAATCTTTCATGTCGATGGGCGTCGCGTTGGGGCGTGGCAGAAACACATAGCTCTGTGTGGCCTGAACCCCCGGCCGGGCGATCGCCGCGACCAGCTCATCCTCGAATTCCGCGCGGTTCTCTGCCTTGCCGTTCAGGGCCAGCACGAGAATGTTGCTAAAGTGAGTCGTCCCCGAATAGTCCGGATTCTTCCAGCTCAGCAGCAATTTCGGGGAACTAGCCGCCAAGATCGCGGGGATGGCGAGTGCCGCCGCGATTAAAAGTGATTGTCGTCTCAAAGTCATTCCTCCCACCAGCTTTGTCTAATTCCTTGCGGCCAGAGCGTCCCCCGTTTACCGGTAACGACCGAGTTTAGCTCGTTGTTTGGGAGCGTGGGGCTCAGCCTGTCCCCATTATCCGCGCAACTTCCCGGGCTAAGCCCTTTTGAATCATGGACCAACGCGCGAGAGTCGTTGAAGTTACTGTAGCCTACCTCTGTTACGCGTCGACGCACACTGTCAAAACTTACAGACTCTTAACCGGCATCTTTTGGGGGCGTACCCTCAGTCGCGGAAAGCCCGCCACGGCTGCCGGCGGCGATTTATATCGTGGCGGTGAAGTCCCGAAGCGTATATGATTTGCAACATCCGCTGTGGTTAACGCGTCTCCGGGTTCAGGTGGCGCTTGCATCCTGAAGAAGAACGTCAAAATGCATAAAAACCTCAGCCCCGATTGCACTTGCAGTCCAGCATCATCCCCCGTGGGATTGTTCTCCCCAGCCCTGCGGTTTGTCCTGTCATCGCTCTGCCTTGCCATAAGGGTCAACGCCAGCGCGTTTCTTCTCTGTTTGGCAGCGCCTTCGTGGCTGGACATTTTCGCACAGTCGAGGTCCGAATGAGCCCCACCCAGAGTCGCCTGTTGTGGAGCACGCCGAATCTGGATTCCCGGATCTCCATAGCCGCACTCGGACTCCTGGTGGCCACAGTATCCTATCTGGCTGCGAAGCTGGCTGGGGCACTAGTCATTACTATCCCCCAAACGGTTTGGCCAATGTGGCCCGGGTGCGCGATCTTGGTCGCCGTTCTCCTTCTAGTGCCGCGGAAAACCTGGCCTATTCTTCTTCCTGCGGGCCTGGCCGGCTTTGTTCTCTATGACTTGCAGGCGGGTGTCCCACTTCCTTCGATCGTCTGGCTCATTCTCGTCGACACTTTTGAAATTCTCGTCGCTACCTGGGGGGTAAACTTTTTCTTGCATGGCAAGCCCCGTTTGGACAGCTTGGGAGCCCTTGCAAAGTACTCACTCTGTACTGTGTTTCTTGCTTCGCTCGTCGTTGCCTCACTCGGAAGCCTCCGCTTAACCGGGGACTTCTGGCTCAGCTGGCGGTTTAGCTTTCTTTCGGAGGCGTTGGGCTTTCTCACTATAACGCCAGCCATAATCGGTCTGTTCGGATTGCGCCGACCGTTTATCCGCGCCTCGCGAGTTCATTACCTGGAAGCAGCCATCCTGTTTTCTGTATTGGTTTCCTTGTGCTACCTCGTGTTCATGGCTCCCGGGAGGAGCGCTCCGCCGGCACTTCTCTATTCTCTCGTCCCATTTCTTATCTGGTCCGCTTTGCGGTTTGGGTCCGAAGGCGTAGGCTCCTCAGCTAGCATTGTTGCCCTGATGTCCATTTGGGGTGCCGTTCACGGACGTGGCCCCTTCACGGAATCAGACCCCATCAACCGCGTCCTATCGTTGCAGCTCTTCTTATTGTGCACTTCCATCCCTTTTATGGTTCTCGCTGTCCTCGTCGAAGAGCGCAAGATTGCACAGGTCGAGCTCAGCGAAAGCGAAGAGCGCTTACGTCTGTCTATGGAATCCGGTAAAGCAGTAGGCTGGGAGTGGGACCTTAAGACCGGAAGAGACTCCTGGTTCGGTGACCTCAAATCTATGTTCGGAATCCCAGCCGAGCATTTTGTCGGACGTCCAGAAGACTTCCATCGTTACGTTCATCCGGAGGATCGACATTACGTCTCCCAAGCCGTAGCCGAAGCAAGGCTAAGCCATCTGCCTTACGATGCGGAGTTCCGCGTTGTTTGGCCTAACGGGAACGTCCGCTGGGTTGCGGCCAAGGGGAAATTCTACTATTCGGCGACTGGCCTTCCCGAACGCATGCTAGGCATGGCCCTAGATGTTACGGAGCGCAAACTCGCGGAACAGGCCTTGCGCGAGAGTGAGGCAGCTCTCACGGAAGCGCAGCGGCTTGCAAACGTGGGCAGCTGGCAATGGGATGTGCAAACCGATACGGTCACCTGGTCAGAACAACTCTATCGGATCGCAGGTATTGATCCCTCTCTGCCCGCCGTCAGTTACCAGGGGCACGCAACCCTCTACACCCACGAAAGCTGGCTCCGCCTTCGGAGCGCGGTCGAGGAAGCGTTGCGTTCGGGAGCCCCCTACGAACTCGATCTTGAGATGAATCACTCCGACGGCATTAGAAAATGGATCATCGCCAAGGGTGAAGTACGTCGCGATGGCGCCGGGAACATCGTCAAGCTTCGCGGTACAGTTGATGACATTACCGTTCGCAAACGAGCGCAGGAGGAACTTCGCAAGAGCGAGGAGCGGCTGCGTCTCGCAATCCAGGCCGGAAAAATGTTTACCTGCGACTGGGACGCGACCACAAATGTATTCACCCACTCGCCAGAAAGCGTCCAGATTCTCGGGGAGGATCAGGCTAGCTCTAGCACCGGTGAACAAATCTTGGACAGCGTACATCCAGAAGATCGAGAGGTATTTACGGCCGCGGCTGCTAGCCTCACCCCCGAAAAGCCCGACATTAGGATCAGCTACCGCATGATGCGCTCGGACGGCACCGTGATCTGGTTGGAAAGGAATAGTCGCGCGCAGTTTGACCCACAAGGCAGGTTGCTGCGGATAATCGGCATTGTAACGGACATTACGGAGCGCAAACGCGCGGAAGATGCAGTCCGGCAAAGCGAAGAAAAGTATCGCAGGATCGTGGAGACTACAAATGAAGGAATTTGGCTTCTTGATTCAAACTTTGACACCTCCTTTGTGAATCGTCAGATGGCGGAGATGCTCGGATACCAACCGGCAGAAATGCTCGGGCGCAGCGTTTTCGATTATTTCTTTCCCGAGGATGTTGGGCGCAAGCGGCGAGGTTTGGCGCGCCGCCGGGAAAAGCACAGCGAACAATTGGATGATCGGCTCCGTCGAAAGGACGGCGCTGAATTATGGGTACGAATGACAGCCATTCCGATCTCCAAGGACAATGGAGATTTTGACGGTTCTATGGCGATCGTGGCTGACATTTCCAGCCAGAGGCTAGCAGAAATTGCCCTTCGCGAGAGCGAATCACGCTTCCGCTTGGTGGCCAACACCGCCCCCATGCTAATTTGGATGTCGGATACCTCAAGGTTGTGCACTTATTTCAATCACTCCTGGCTCGCGTTCACTGGTCGTTCTTTGGAGCAGGAGCTCGGAAATGGCTGGACGGAGGGCGTTCACCCCGAGGATTTGCAAAAGTGTTTTGATACTTATGTTCAGGCTTTTGATGCGCATGAGAAGTTCACGATAGAGTATCGCCTCCAGCGCTACGACGGCGAATATCGCTGGGTTCTGGATCTTGGCGTGCCCAGGTTCAACCAGGATGGTTCCTTTGCAGGCTACATTGGCTCGTGTGTAGATGTTACCGACCGCAAGCTCGCCGAAGAAGCTCTTTCTGGCGTGAACAGCAAGCTCATTGAGGCCCAAGAGCGTGAACGCGCCCGCATCTCCAGAGAGCTTCACGACGACATCAGCCAGCGCCTCGCGATGTTGACCATCGAGTTAGAGCAGCTCGGGCAGAAGTTCTTCGATTCGCCTCCCGACTTGCTCCACCGAGTTGCTCGATTACGAAACCAAAGCGCTGACATCGCCACCGACGTTCAATCCTTGTCGCACGAGTTGCACTCCTCAAAACTGGAATACCTCGGCATTACCACGGCCATGCGAGCCTTCTGTCATGAGTTCTCTGACCAGCAGAATGTCGAAGTCGTTTTTGCTCATGATGAAATCCCGCGCACGCTCCCGCAGGATATTTCACTCTGCCTCTTTCGCGTCTCGCAGGAAGCTCTGCAAAATGCCGTTAAGCATAGCGGCGTGCGGCACTTCGATGTGGAGCTCCGTTGCGCCTCTGATGCCATCCAACTTACCGTGCGCGATTCGGGATCCGGATTCGACCCTGAAGGGGCGAGCAAAACGCAAGGGCTTGGTCTCGTCAGCATGGCGGAGCGTGTGAAGCTCGTGGGAGGGCGGCTTTTGATTGACTCGCAGCCCCATCGTGGCACGACAATCCACGCCAAAGTGCCCCTCAGCAAAGCCGCAAGCGCGTCGGCGTCATAGCGCAGTCCGCCTCTGGTTTGACTGTCACTTTTGCCGCTTTACTTCACAAGACCGCTCGGCTATCGTCTGTCGAGAGAACAGGGTCATAGCTGATTGTGTACGGGATATTCTGGTTGAGACATTATGCCCTGCAAGAAATGCGGGTCGGATCACCTGACGGAGTATGGCTCAGAGATTAACGTGCACTCTCTCGGAACCAGCGACCTGGACAAGCAAGCCGTCTTGCTGTTCCCGAAACTCTTGGTCTGCTTAAAGTGCGGTTTTACGGAGTTTACCGTCTCGGAGCGCGATTTGCCCCTCCTTTCAAAGCGCGCAGAGCAATGAGCTTCAGCTGGCTTAGGTCGGCCTTTCAACTGCATAGCTAACTGACTGCTCTTCAGAAACACGATATAAAATGTAGCTCTCCTCGTCGCCGTGCGAACTACTCAAGTGCGACTAACATACTGTTCGCCCGTAAGGACAGCTTCCACAGCCGCGAGCAGGTCGGTGCCAGCTCGAGTTTTCACAACATAACCCAGTGCCCCCAAGCTGAGCGCCTCTTGCACTACATCCTCGGAGGATTCTTGGGTCAGAAAAATTATTTTGGCGCTTGGAACGACCTTGCGGATTTGCCGGCCAGCCTCAATTCCATTCAAACCGGGGAGACCGATGTCGAGCAGAATCAGATCGGGGTTAAGTTCTTTGGCCTTCTGGACGGCGGCTAACCCGTCTGAAAGTTCGCACACTACTTCCAGCTCCGGCTTTTGCTTGAGCGCCGTGCAAACGAAAGACCGAAAAGGTTCAAAATCCTCTACTACCAGGACTCGTATGCGCGATGTTGTCAGGGGGCCCCATTTCTGAAGAGGTCACATCACGAACTGTGGGGGACGCGACAATACTAGTCGAACTTCTTCCTCAAGCGCAACTCATTCGTTTTCTGTTAATTCGTTTCAAAGCATTCAAGCAGATTCTTACGTGCAAGCCTCACTCCAAGCTGATCGGCACGTAGATCAATCTGCCCTCCCGCTGGATTTGCAGCACAAAAGGAACTCCCGGTGGGCAAGCTTTCAATGCTGAGCGCAATCGCTCTAAGGTAGTCATAGGCTGGGTGTTCAAACTGCGGATCACGTCCCCCGGCGCAAGAGGGACGTCCCCTAGGGAACCCGTCACCCGCGCGGTCACCACAATGCCAAACGGATCTCTCAATCCCCGCAACATAGCAGCGGTCTTCTTGTCGATTTCCACACCCACTATGCCTAGCGGTGAAATCAGATTCTTTTGAGGGTCCGCAAGCGACATGATCTGATCCACATCTTGCCCTTCCTCGACTGTCTCCACACTGAAAACTTGTTTCGCTGTTCCTCTGAGAACCGTGACTTGCACCTTGTCTGCTGAATCCCGCAGGAGGAAAAAATAGTTCACACTCGGCAGATTGTCGGCAGGCTGCCCATCGATCGACACCAGGATGTCGCCAACCATCAAGCCCGCTGCTTCCGCAGGTCCCCCGGGAAGCACGTCCGAAATGATGACCCCATATTCCTGTTTCAATCCAAGTCCCACAGCAATGGACGGCGTGATGGTTTGGATTCCAATACCAATTTCTTGCCGGCGCAGGTGTCCGAACTGCTTCAGCTGCCGGTACACCGTTCTGACCGTTGCCGAAGGGATGGCAAAACCCAACCCCTCGTTCCCACCCGATTGCGAAAGGATGAATGTGTTTACGCCAACCACCTCTCCGTTCAGGTTTACAAGCGGACCGCCCGAGTTTCCCGGGTTGATCGGGGCGTCGGTCTGGATGTAGATCAGTGGCGAATCAGGGTCGAGTTGTCTTGCCACGGCCGAAATCAACCCATGAGTGATGGAATTCCTTAACCCTTCGGGGCTGCCAAAGGCAAAAACAGTATGGCCTTGCCTCACCTCCCGGTAGGACGCTAGCGGCAGTGCCGGAAGTTTTGTGTTTTCAATTTTCAGGAGCGCAAGGTCCTTCTCACGCGCCACTCCGATGAGTCGAGCCTGGACGGTATCGATCCTCCCCGAGAGGGCTGTTGCCAGCGAACCATCTGTGATTGGCGGTGGCAGGACCACCTCGATGCGCTGCGCTCCGTTCACCACATGCGCGTTCGTTATGATGTAGCCTTCCGCATCGATGACGAACCCCGAACCGCTGGCGCGTTGCCGTCCAATCACGGCCCCCGCATTCCCCCGGCCGCTGTCTTCGAGGGGCGCATAGGCCGTCACGATGATCTGGACGACGCTCGGCGAAACCTTTTTGATCAGCGCATCCACCATCGAGTCAAATTGGCTGGCAGATTTAGCCGCGGAAGGTGCTTGGGCGAGGGCTTGGAACGCGAATCCGAAGAGCACACACTGCAAGAAGATGGCGCGCCAGCCGAGATTCTTGGCAGTTCGGACGCGATGAAAGCCGACTTCACGCATTCGACACGCTCCTTTTCCTGGGTCGCCCGATTCGAGAGCCGCTCGATCTTCTGAGTGCTTGGCCACACTTTCACCCAGTCGGTTCACGCAGCTCTCCCCGAGTGTTGGCAGCTTATGACTGCCTACTTACCTCAGTACACTGGCAAAACTACCGCGTCGCTTTAGCGCTGTACCCTTGCGCCAGAAGCTAGAAGTCGGACTACCGCCTCCCAGGAGCGCGCGCCCCGGGCGTCGCCACTTACAATCCGGTTGCTGCGTCAATCTGCGCTTAGGGGAGAAAAGCCTGCACTAAAAGTGTGCAATGTTGGACAGTCAGATTAGATTCTGATTATCTACACTCCCCTCGTAGAGTCTCCAGGTTTGTGTCCACTGGCACGGACCATCAGGAAGTGCGGGAGGGTTTATGTCTTGTCTGGCATGCGAGTCGGCTAATCAGGTTGAATTCTCTTCTGAGATAATCCTCCATTTCGCGGCGCTCCAAACCTCGGATATTCCACGTGTCGAGCTATTCCCCAAGTTTTTAGTCTGCTTGGATTGCGGCTTTACCGGTTTCAACTTCTCGGAACCCGAATTGGCATCGCTTGCCGTTGATACTCAGACAGCGGAACGGCTCACGAGGCAGGCGCATCCATAAACCCTACTCTCCAGCAGTCCCTCATCAGTCACGAACACTCTTTTGAATCCATCTAGTTGAATCACTGCGAAGTATTATTGATAAAAGTCTTACAAGTGGAGGAGCGATGCGCTCGCTCGGGGTGTGGTTTGTCCTGGCGTTCTCTCTTTTTTACTGCGGCAGCGGAGCCACTGCGGCCGCGCAAGACGCCCCCAGTCCGTTGAGAGTGGAAGAAGACAAGATGCGCTTCCACTTGCTACCTCATACGGTTCTGGAATTGCCTGTCCTCAATTCCACCAATAAACCCGTTTCTGGAAAGTTCACGCTGTCGTTGCTCAACTACGAGGACGACTCGGTTGCCGCCGCGATGTCGGGAATGTTTGTCGAGTCACCGGGTGAAACCGTAGAGAAGATCGCTTGGCCAGTCGCACATTTGCCGAGCGACACGCCAACCGAACTCGGCTGGTATCGCCTGCAATACAGCTTTGAACCAGAAACCGAGTCTGGCGTGCCAGCGGCCAGCGGAATCGTCCAGCTTGGTAAAATCATTACCGACGGGTTCGGAATAACCATCGCTGCGGCAACGAAAGTCGCGCCCGGCAGCAAGTATCCTGTACGCCTCCATGTAGAAAACCCGTCGACGCACCAGCCCTATGCGAATAGTCCCATCGAGCTCGTGCTAGAGTTCGGCGACAACGAAGATACTGACGTTAAGCGCAAGATCAAAACCGATGCGGCGGGCAATGCTACCGTTACCTTTGACCTGCCGCAGAATCCCCCCGACCAACGCGGAAATGTCACGGCCACGGTGGCGCGCGGTCCGTACAGTGAAGAGGCCAAGCTCGAGTTTGAATTCCCGGATAAGCCCGCTCCGTCACTAACCGTCACAACTGATAAGCCGCTCTACCAGCCTGGCCAAACCGTTCATGTACGTCTTTTTGCCATCGATTCGGACAGGCACGCCATGGCCGGCGCGAAGTTAGACGTGGAAATTGACGATGAAGCTGGCAGCGAACAGTTCCATGAAAAACTGACCACTTCTCGCTTTGGCATTACTTCGGCGGATTGGGAAATCCCAAAAAAGCTGCAACTTGGCAATTCCACAGTTATCGCCCAATTTGACAGCTCGGAAGCCAATTACTGGAGTCAACGCCGCGCCGAAATCCGCATTAGCCGCTATGAGTTGCCAACTTTCACCGTCAGCGTCGACCCCGACCATACGTATTACCTCTCCGGCACCAATGCTGTCGTGGATGTGCATGCCAATTATCTTTTTGACAAGCCTGTGCAGCACGGCAAAGTAAGAATCTTACAGCAGGAGAACCGGCACTGGAATTATGCAACGCAGAAATGGGAAGTCGACGAATCGGCGCCCGTCGAAGGTGAACTCGGGAGCGACGGCCATTTCAAAGGCACGATCAACCTTGCGGACGAATTCAAAAGTTTCAAGGAAGGCGATTCCGATCGATTCGAAGATCTTACTCTGGCGGCGTATTTGACGGACTCCTCAACCGGCCGCACCGAGCAGCGAAGGTTCAAAATCCGCATAACCGCCCAGCCCATTCACCTGTACGTTCTCGAATCGGCCACCGCGCACCGCAATCAGCCTTCTACCTTCTATGTCACGAGCTCGTATGCCGATGGAACTCCTGTCTCGGCAAGGGGAAAGATATTCGCTGCGCAACCCACCAATGACGAGAATTCTCAGAACGGCTTTGACCTCAGCCGCCGCAGGCAGATTGGCACTTTCCGTACGAATCGCTTTGGCATCGGCCGCGTGGAAGTTTCTCCTTTTGTGGAAGAGGATCTTCGCATCCCGACGTGGTACCCGCACCGGCGCAGCTATCACTATGGTTACGACGAAGCGTCCACTGAGGAACCCACCGAACGTATAGCATGGCTGGTGGTAGAAGCTCTCGATTCCAAAGGTTTAAGCGGCCAATATGATCAGCAACTTTCTGTAGCAACGAATGATGAGTTCCTCCGCGTCGAAACCGATCACACCCTTTATCATCCGGGTGATTCGATCCAAGTCACCCTGAATTCCAACTCGAAAAATAGAGATGCAGTGTTGAGTGTTTGGGGCGAGAAAGGACTCCTGTCTTCCCAGCTCGTGCCATTGGTCCGCGGCCACGCAACCACAACGGTTGAATTCGATCCGCGCTTCCTCGGAAATGTTTTCCTGACGGCCTCCAGCATGGTTCCTTCCGGCGATCAAGAAATGGCGCTCTACGGATGGACGCAAGTCCTCTACCCGGCCCGCAAAGAGCTCGATGTAAAATTGAAGATGCCGCAAACCACTTTCAAACCCGGTGAGCAAGTTTCCGCCGACGTCCGCGTTCTGACGCCCGAAGGCCATTCGACGGAAAGCGCGCTGGGGCTTCTAGTCTTCGATCGCGCCGTAGCGGAACGCGTTCGAACCGATGAGGATTTCGGACGCGATTATGGCTACTCCATCTTTGATTATTTTGGCTGGGAGTATCAACGCAGCATTGGTGGGATTAGCTATCGCGACTCGCTTGATTTGGACGCGACAAAACCGTTTCCCGAAGGGCTAGACCTTGTTGCCGAGGGCCTGATGCGAACGGGTTCTGGACCATTGATGGCAGCGGAATCGCTGGAGGGCGGGGGATGGGACGCGCTCGGTGCCTCCGGCATCTTTAACAAATGGCTAGAGAACATGCTCAAGCCGGTGCGAAAGGCTTTGAATGACTGGTACAGCGCGCACGGCGAATACCCCGACGATGCATCCGGCGTGCGCGCGGCGCTACAGTCGAAAGGTATTGATACCGATCAGATCCGCGATCCCTGGGGCAATCCTTTTCTCGTTAAATCTTTTTTTAAGGGCGCGGACCATGTCGTGAACCTCGTCAGCAGCGGTGTGGATAAGAAGCCCGGCACCGGCGATGACTTCGTCGTCGCCACTTTTCACTGGCCCTACTTTCGTAAAATTGGAATGCAAATCGACCGCGCGTCCGCCCAATATTTCTCAGCGACCGGGAAATATATCCGCGACTACGCAACTCTAAAAGAGGAACTAAAAAGGCAGGGAACTGACCTTGACACTCTCCGCGACCCCTGGGGCCAGGCGTATTCCTTCACCTTCGATATATCAGGACCGTATTTCCGCATTCTTGTCGATAGCGCTGGTCCGGATGGCATCTTCAACAGCAAAGCCAACGCATCGTGGGACGACGTCGAAGTCTGGATGTCCAGCATCCACTATTTTATGGCCGAGAACGCCGCACTGAATACTGCCATCGCTGAAAACTTCAAAGCCACTGGCGCTTTTCCGCAGAATGAAGAGCAGCTCAAACCGATTCTCGCCCTGGCGAAGTTGGACCCCGAGCGCCTTCTCGATCCCTGGGGCCATCCCTATCACTTTACATTTAGCGCCCAAAGCCGTTACGCCGATCGGCTCATTGTTCGCGACGTCCGCGCTTATTCCGATCCCGCACAAAGCAAGAAAGTGACAGAAGACATTCCGGTAACCCAGCAGGTCGCCTACTTCAGCGTGCTAAGCAATGGTCCGCAGAATGATCCGAATCAGGCCTTTTCCGTCACCGAATTCAGCCGCGTAGTTGCTGAACAAACGAGCAAGGACAAGGCGCCTGTTGCCACCGGAAATCAAAAACCGCTCGCAGGCAACACTGGCGGCATCTACGGTGTGATCACCGACCCGTCCGGCGCAGCCATTACCAATGCGGAGGTCACCGCAGTTTCCGTTGACGCAGGACAAGTCTTTACAACTCAAGCCGACTATGCGGGAGCCTACGCCTTGCTGAATCTGCCCGCAGGCTTCTACCAAGTCGAGTGCACTTCGAAGGGATTTAACCGCAGCATCGTGCAGCGCGCGCCGGTTGAAATGGGTTTTTCGACAAAGGTCGATCTCACACTCAACGTTGGCGCTGTATCGGAGAGCGTAGAAGTCACCGCAAACGCAGCTACAGTTCAAACCCAGTCCGCTCAAGTGACTGCCGTTTCCAACCAAATAGCTTCCACCGCACAGGAAAAGCCGCTTTTCACTCCGCGCCTGCGCAAATATTTTCCGGAAACGTTGCTCTGGCGGCCCGAAGTCATCACCGATAAACGCGGCCATGCCCACATCGACTTCCCCATGGCCGACAATATCACCGCCTGGAAAATGTCTGTGCTTGCCTCCACCGTAGCTGGTCAGGTCGGCATCGCGGAAAAAGAGTTGCGCAGTTTTCAGCCTTTTTTCCTGGAAAACGATCCGCCAAAGGTTCTGACCGAAGGCGACCAAATCAGTTTGCCAATCGTCCTGCGCAACTACACCGCCGTTCCGCAAACGGTCTTCACGGAAATGCAGCCGGCGCAGTGGTTCACGATTCTGTCGGCACCAAAGCAAAGTCTCACCGTCCCGCCGAACGGCGACGCCACTTCCGTATTCACCTTCCGCGCAGACCGCAGCGAGAGAAACGCCAAGCAGCGCGTGACTGCACGAAATAGCGCGGCCGGCGACGCCGTCGAACGCGAGCTGGTTGTTCATCCAGACGGGCAGGAAATCTCATTTACGTCGAGCCGCATTCTCGCCGGCGATCACGATTCCATCGATGTGCAAGTTCCCGATACCGCCATCTCCGGCTCGATAGACGCCGAACTCCGCATCTATCCAAACTTGCTAGCTCACGTTTTGGACGCCATGCACGGAATCGGCAAGCTTCCCACCGGTTGCGCCGAACAAATCACCTCGACTTCCTACGTAAGTCTGATGGCGCTCCAACTCCTCCAGAAAAGCGCACAAGAGAAACAGGACGCTGTGAATCCGCGAGCCGCGCTTGCAACAGAGGCCAGAGAAGCCGTCCAGGAAGGTTACGACCAACTGGCAGGATTGCAGAATTCGGACGGCGGTTTCATCTACTGGAAAGGCATGCCATCCAATGTGGCGCTGACCGCCTATGTTTTGCGCTTCTTGAATTTGGCAGGAGACTTCATCGAAGTCGATGGAGCGATCCGCCGAAGGGCGCGCGATTATTTGGTCGCACGCCAGGCCAAGTCAGGCGCCTGGACTTCTTATCGCCGGGATCTTCAAAAAGAAAAAGAAGAGGACGATCCCAACCTGACCGCCTATGTCGCGCGTGCCTTGGCCGGCATGAAAGTTGATCCGGCCGCCAAAGATCCTGAAAAGCAAAAGCAAGCTCAGACCTCGTTGAAATCCGCCCTGGACTTCCTTGAAGCGCGCATCGATTCCTGGAGCGACCCGTATCTCGCTGGGAACTACGCAATCGCCGCAGTCGAAAGCGCGCGCCGAGAGCACATCGAAAACGCCGAATCTGTTCTGCGGCGACTCGCGCATCGCGAAGGCGATGCGACTTACTGGAACCTCGAGGCCAATACATCGCCATTCTACGGTTGGGGACTTGCCGGCCGGCTGGAGACCACCGCACTCGCGGTGAAGGCTCTTTCCGAATTGCAGACCAAGCGTCCTGAGCAAGATGTTCCAGATATGATCAGCCGCGGACTCCAATATCTCCTGACCCACAAAGATCGATACGCGATGTGGTACTCAACGCAAGCCACACAAAACGTGTTGGAGGCCATGATCGCGGCACTTCCTCCAGCCGCCGAGGGCGCCGCAGCGGCCGAGGCCGTGCTAAAAATCAATAGCCGCGTGCTGCGTTCTGTGGCCCTGCCAAACCCACAAGATGTCGTCGGCCCGGTGACAATTCCGCTGGCCAACGATTTGACGAAAGGCACGAACAAAATCGAATTCGCTCGATCTGGCAATGCAGGGGCGATAAATGCCTCGGTAGTCACAAGCTATTACATCCCGTGGACCGAGTCCGAAGCCATCGCCAAGGAGGCTTTCAAGACGGGCGAGAATCGCGCCCTGCGATTCAAAGTCCTCTACGATCGCAACGAACTTCGATTGGGAGACACAGTCCATTGCACCGTCGAAGCCGAGCGCGTCGGATTTCGCGGCTACGGCATGATGCTGGCGGAAGTGGGACTTCCCCCCGGTGCCGAGGTAGATCGCTCCTCGCTGGAGAAAGCAGAAGCTTCTCCTGGAGTCGTTGGCTATGAAATTCAGCCCGACAAGGTGGTTTTCTATTTGTGGCCCGCCGCTGGGGGAACAACTTTCGCTTTCGACTTCCGCATGCGATATCGCATCGCAGCAATGACCGCGCCCGCTGTTGTCTACGACTACTACAACCCTGAGGCAAACGCCACCGTCGCGCCGGTGCGCTTCACGGTTCACTAAAGTTTGCTTTGAAAGCCTACGGGAGCCAAACGGGCCCGGATTTTCTTCCGTGTTTCTATAAGTTCGCGGAAATCATCAGGTCTTCTCTGTAAGAAACATTGGATCTTCCATTAGAAACGATGGACATCCAGAATGACTCGCATGCACGGCATTCCACCGATATACGGCCTTCATATGGACGTCCACATTAGAAGCGCGCCCCACAGTCATGAAACTACCTATGCCTCGGCCTATGGGAGCTGAGCATTTTTGTTACCGAGTCAAATCTGTGGTATTAATGAAGTGAGCCCCTGCCCTCCACCCAGCCCGGAAATGAATCTAAGGAGAATCGTAATGAAAATCGAAAGAATATTGGGCGGATTGGTGTCCTTGGGAATGGTTGCAGCGCTTGCCGTATCCTTGGCCCTAGCGAAATCACAGGATGCATCCGCACCCCAAGCCTCAAGTAAAGAAATGGGAATGCGCGGTGGACTGCAGGCCGCAGTAGAGAGCTTGAATCTTACTGACGACCAGAAAGCAAAGGTAAAGGATATCTTTGCTGATGCGAAGACCAAGCGCCAAGCAGTATCCAACGACACCTCGCTCAGCGATGATCAGAAAAAGGCAAAGTTGAAGGAGCTTCACGAGGGCACGATGGCCAAGCTGAACGCCGTGCTGACACCTGATCAACAGACCGAGTTGAAGAGCAAGATCGAAGCTGCAAAGGCAAAACCACCATCGCAGCCGTGATCTAACAATCCGCTTCGTCAACTGGCGATAAACATGAGAAAAGGCGCCTGGTTCGGAAGAACCGGGCGCTTCTTGTATACGGGGTATGTATTCTGTAGCTACCAGGTGAAAGTCCTGCGCACTCGGAGTGTTGGATGTAATCCCAGCCCGCCTGGCGGGTCCGCAAGCTCATATTTCTCTTCAAATATCCAGTTTGGCCTTGCGAATGGAGCATCTACCAATGTCGCCAGCATGGGAGATCTTGTGCCTTTCCTCGCGGACAGCACGTATAAAGCTCAGCTCGATATCGGTTGGGCACCACGGGCTCCGAATCACATCAAATGCTCCGCGGCGCGTCGCATCCATGTAAAGTTCCCATTCTCCGTTTCGCGTAAGTACGACAATCGGTGGTGGAATTCTGCCCGGAAGTTTCAATTCTAAGAGATCCGCATAACCGCCATCGGGCAGCCGCTCATCGCAGAAGATGAGATTGGGATGTTGAAGCAAAAGTACTTGTTCGGTTTGGGCCAACGTGGAGCAGGGGATTACGTTAACGGAAAGGGCTTCCAGAATATTGCTAACTGTTCGCCGGCTCTCTAAATTGGCCGAGACGACCAAAATGGTAAGTTCGTCCTGCAACCCAGACTCGTAAGTTGTTGATATCTCAAAACGATGGGCTGCGTTCTCTCGCATCGAGGGGTTCATTTTGACATTCACCTCGCGTCTCTAATCCTCTTGGCCGAAACCAGAATCTCGGGAGAACACTCATAGAAGAATCGTTTTTCTCGGTCAATACAGCATTCCACCTAGAACTGGCAAATTCTCCTTCCGAGCCGCTATACAGGAAAAACTGTAGAGCATACCTACAGTTCTTATGCTAATTAAACGTTCTTGACTTAACTCCGAAATTCTAAGAAGTGATGATTGATGGCGGCAAGCTCGACGCTGGATAAGCCCATCTGCTAAGAGGGGCAAGAAGATCTCGACAGCGTGGAAAGCCAAAAGATTCAACTACTTAGCCAGTCTATCTCAATGCCGGCTTGGAGATGACCATGAAGAGAGTTGACCGCGACCCACCGGGCGCAAGTCTAAGGCCAGTTCCCGGTGCGGAATCGAGAAACAATGGGAAAGACCATACTGCCGAAATATCGGCACCCGATCTCAGCCTCCTACTTTCAAGCTTGCAGACCATGCGTGACGGTGACTTCTCCGTTCGCCTCCCGGGAACTTGGACAGGCTTGCCTGGAAAACTCGCGGATACATTCAATGAGATTGTCTCTTCAAATCAGCAAATCGCTCATGAGCTGAGACGCGTGGGCCAGGTAGTAGGGAAGGAAGGCAAAACGCGCGAGCGAACACAATTTCACCAGCCGCGGGGCGCTTGGGGCGAGATGGAGGTATCGATCAACACGCTCGTTGACGACCTGCTCCAGCCGAACACAGAAGTCACGCGCGCGATCGCTGCCGTAGCGCAAGGCAACCTGACGCAAACCGTTCGCCTGGACGTGGATGGACGGCCGCTCGAAGGGGAATTTCTCCGTTCCGCAACGATCGTCAACACCATGATTCAGCAGCTCGGCGTTTTTACCGCCGAGGTGACTCGCGTCGCTCGTGAAGTTGGTACGGACGGAAAGCTCGGCGGCCAGGCACAGGTGCCAGGTGTCGCTGGTACTTGGAAAGACCTGACGGACTCCGTGAATTCGATGGCCAGCAACTTGACCGGGCAAGTTCGTAACATCGCCGAAGTGGCCACGGCGGTTGCCAGCGGCGACCTCTCCCGCAAGATCACGGTAGATGTCCGCGGAGAAATCTTACAGCTCAAGGAAGCCATCAACACGATGGTCGATCAGTTGCGCTCCTTCGCTTCCGAAGTCACGCGTGTTGCCCGCGAGGTTGGCACGGACGGCAAGCTCGGTGGCCAGGCGGTTGTGCCTGGCGTGGCGGGAACCTGGAAAGACCTTACGGACTCCGTCAACGCGATGGCCGGCAACCTCACCGCTCAGGTTCGCAACATCGCGGAAGTCACGACCGCTGTGGCGCGCGGCGACTTGTCGCGCAAGATCACCGTGGACGTGAAGGGCGAGATCCTCGAATTGAAAGACACCATCAATACGATGGTGGACCAGCTGAACGCTTTCGCCGGCGAAGTCACGCGCGTCGCTCGCGAGGTCGGCACCGAAGGCAAACTGGGAGGCCAGGCGCAGGTCCCAGGCGTCGGCGGTACATGGAAAGACCTCACCGACAACGTGAACTTCATGGCCAGCAACTTGACCGGACAAGTGCGCAATATCGCTGAAGTCGCGACGGCCATCGCCAGCGGCGACCTCTCCCGAAAGATTACAGTCGACGTGCGCGGAGAAATTTTGCAACTCAAAGAAACTCTGAACACGATGGTGGACCAGCTCAACCGGTTCGCTGGCGAAGTGACACGCGTAGCTCGCGAAGTAGGTAGCGAGGGCCGGCTGGGCGGACAGGCGAACGTGCCCGGAGTCGCCGGTACATGGAAAGATCTCACGGACTCGGTCAACTCGATGGCGGGAAACCTGACCGGCCAGGTGCGCAACATTGCGGAAGTCACGACGGCAGTGGCGCGCGGCGACTTGTCTCGCAAAATCACGGTAGACGTGAAAGGCGAAATTCTCGAACTGAAGAACACCATTAACACGATGGTGGACCAGCTCAACGCCTTCGCGGCGGAAGTCACTCGCGTCGCTCGCGAAGTCGGCACCGAAGGGAAGTTGGGAGGCCAGGCACAAGTACCTGGCGTCGGCGGCACCTGGAAGGACCTCACCGACAATGTAAACTTCATGGCCAGCAACCTCACCGGCCAAGTCCGTAACATCGCCGAAGTTGCCACCGCAGTTGCACGCGGCGACCTCTCCCGCAAAATTACTGTGGACGTCAGGGGCGAGATTCTCGAGCTGAAAGACACGCTCAATACGATGGTGGACCAGTTGCGCGCCTTCGCGTCTGAAGTGACTCGCGTCGCTCGCGAAGTTGGTACCGACGGAAAACTCGGCGGCCAAGCGCAAGTTCCCGGTGTCGCAGGCACGTGGAAGGACCTCACGGACTCCGTCAATTCCATGGCCAGCAACTTGACCGGCCAGGTACGCAATATCGCCGAAGTCGCAACGGCCATCGCCAGCGGCGACCTCTCAAAGAAAATCACAGTCAATGTAAGCGGCGAAATCCTGCTGCTCAAAGAAACCATCAACACGATGGTGGACCAGCTAAACGCTTTCGCCGGCGAAGTCACGCGCGTCGCGCGCGAAGTAGGCAGCGAAGGCCGCCTTGGTGGCCAGGCCAACGTGCCTGGGGTTGCCGGAACTTGGAAGGACTTGACGGACTCGGTCAACTCGATGGCAGGAAACTTGACCGGGCAAGTGCGCAACATCGCCGAAGTCACGACCGCAGTCGCGCGCGGCGACTTGTCCCGAAAAATCACCGTTGACGTGAAAGGCGAAATCCTCGAACTAAAAGACACCATCAACACGATGGTGGACCAGCTCAACGCCTTCGCCGGCGAAGTCACCCGCGTGGCCCGCGAAGTCGGCACGGACGGTAAACTCGGCGGCCAAGCCCAAGTCTCTGGCGTGGCCGGCACATGGAAAGATTTGACCGACAACGTCAACGTCATGGCTGCCAACCTTACCGAACAGGTTAGAGGTATCGTCAAAGTTGTCACCGCTGTCGCAAACGGCGAGCTGACCAAGAAACTCACCGTTAACGCCAAAGGCGAGGTTGCGGCCTTGGCCGAAACCATCAACAACATGACCGATACGCTTGCCACTTTTGCCGATCAGGTAACGACGGTCGCTCGCGAAGTGGGCGTCGAGGGGCGCCTTGGCGGACAGGCCAACGTCCCCGGAGCTGCCGGCACATGGAAAGATCTTACGGGCAACGTAAACCTTCTTGCAGATAACCTGACCAACCAGGTTCGCGCCATCGCGGAAGTAACAACCGCGGTCACCAAAGGCGATCTCACACGTTCCATTCAGGTGGAGGCAAGCGGAGAAGTTGCCGAGCTCAAAGATTACATCAACACGATGATTGACAACTTGCGCCTCACCACGGACCGCAACAAGGAACAAGACTGGTTGAAAACCAATCTCGCGCGCTTTACCGGTATGCTCCAGGGCCAGCGCGATCTCTCCACCGTAGGGCGCATGCTCCTGTCTGAGCTCGCACCGCTCGTCAACGCCCAGCAAGGCGTGATCTATCAAATGGAGACGGATGAATCGTCTGAGATGATGCTTCTCTCGGCCTACGCCGATGACGCACCGAACGGACATGCGCGTCAGTTGCGAGTGGGCGAGGGTCTCGTTGGCCAGTGCGCGGCGGAGAAGCGCCGCATGCTCATCACCGAAGTCCCGCCGCATGCTGTTCCCATTCGCTCCGGATTATTCAAGGCTGTGCCTCTGAACGTGATCGTGCTTCCCGTGCTTTTCGAAGATCGCGTTAAAGCGGTCATTGAGCTGGCCTCATTGAGCACTTTTACGGCCTCCCATCTCGCGTTCCTAGAACAATTGACCGCCAGCATCGGCATTGTGCTCAACAGCATCGAGGCCACGATGCAGACCGAAGGCCTGCTAAAACAATCTCAGCAATTGGCTACCGAACTCCAAACGCAGCAGAAAGAGTTGCAGCAGACCAACGAACAGCTTGCTCAAAAAGCCCAGCAACTTGCTGAGCAAAACGTCGAAGTGGAACGTAAGAACCAGGAAATCGACCAGGCCCGCCGCGCCGTTGAAGAAAAGGCAAAAGAACTGGCTCTCACCTCCAAGTACAAATCAGAGTTTCTTGCCAACATGTCCCATGAGCTGCGAACTCCACTCAACAGTATTCTGGTCCTGGGCCAGCAGCTTACTGATAATCCCGACGGCAACTTGACCGTCAAACAAGTCGAGTTTGCCCGCACCATTCACGGGGCCGGCACGGACCTGCTGAATCTCATTACCGACATTCTCGATCTCTCCAAGATTGAATCAGGAACGGTTTCCGTTCAGGCTGAAGAAGTTTTCTTTGCAAGTTTGCTCGACATGATGGCTCGTCCCTTCCGCCATGAGGCGGAGAACCGTCGCTTTGCATTCGAGTTAACCACGGATCCGCGGTTGAGCCGCAGTCTGGTCACAGATTCGAAACGATTGCAGCAGGTATTAAAGAATCTGCTCTCCAACGCATTTAAATTCACCGAACAAGGCAGTGTGCGATTGTCCGTGTTCCTGGCCGAGCGCGGCTGGAGTGATGACCATGCCGTACTTCGAGCAGCGCCAGCCGTCATTGCTTTCCAGGTCGAGGACACTGGCATCGGCATTCCACCGGAAAAACAGCGCATTATCTTCGAAGCCTTCCAGCAGGCCGACGCAGGGACTAGCCGTAAGTATGGCGGCACGGGACTAGGACTGGCCATCAGCCGTGAGCTGGCTAATCTCCTCGGCGGCGAAATCCAACTACGTAGCGAAGCTGGAAAGGGCAGCACGTTTACCCTCTATCTCCCGCAAACCTACGTGGGGCCATCGACGGGCGTCAATGTTTTGGAAATGAGAACCGCTCCCATTCAGGCTCCGCAATTGGTTCCTGCAATCGCACCCGAACACCGTATCGAACCGATTGAAGATGATCGTGCAAACCTCCAGGAGACCGACGCCGTTTTATTGGTTGTCGAGGATGACCCCCACTATGCCCGTTTGCTCCGCGATTTGGCGCGAGACAAGGGATTCAAGGTTCTGGTTGCCACTCGGGGCGCCGAAGGGCTCGCCTTGGCACGCGAGTTCCATCCCATGGCCGTTTCCCTTGATATCTTCCTGCCGGACATGCTGGGTTGGACCGTGCTCAATCACCTGAAGCAAGATCCCTCCATGCGCCACATTCCGGTACAAATCCTGACCCTGGATGAAGACCGACAGCACGGCCTCTCTCGTGGGGCATTTGCATTTGTTCAAAAACCTACGACGCCCGATGAACTCAACAACGCGTTTTCACGCATCAAAGAATACGCAGCGCCTCATCTCAAGCGTCTACTGGTTGTAGAAGATAACCCCGGTGAGCAGCTGAGTATTCGCGAGCTGCTCGGCCATCACGATATCCACGTTTCTATCGCCGCGACTGGTGAAGAGGCGTTGGCCGCCATTGCTAAAGAGACATTCGATTGCATGGTTCTTGACCTCCGTCTGCCCGATGTGTCCGGCTTCGATGTTTTGGAGCGCTTGCGCGACACACCATCACGAATTGATTTACCGGTAGTTGTATTCACGGGGAAGGATTTGTCCCCAGAAGAAGATGCCCGCCTGCGCACTCTGGCCCGAAGTGTCGTTGTGAAAGGCGTGGAATCGCCGGAACGGCTGTTGGACGAAACCGCCCTTTTCTTGCATCGTGTCGTTTCCGACCTTCCCATCGAGAAGCAGCAAATGTTGGACCGCTTGCACCGCTCGGATGACGCACTGGTAGGAAAGAAGGTTCTCGTTGTGGATGATGATGTCCGCAATATCTTTGCTCTGAGCAGCGTGTTGGAGCGTCGTGGAATGACAGTCTTGACTGCCGGTACGGGCCGCGAAACCATTGATATCCTTAGTTCAACTCCTGATGTGGCGATCGTACTCATGGATATCATGATGCCGGAGATGGATGGTTATGAGACCATGCAGGTCATCAGGCAGAATCCGGCATTCCGGCGTCTTCCGATCATTGCCCTCACGGCAAAAGCAATGAAGGGGGATCGAGAGAAATGTCTAGAAGCAGGCGCATCTGAATACCTTGCGAAGCCGGTCAATACGGAACAATTGCTGTCGGCGCTACGGATGTGGCTCCATCGGTAAAAATGGATCGGTTGCAAATGTGTCGAATGAGCGCGGCGAACGGTAAGCTCATCGTCTGCGAGGGCTAGTCTATGGCCGGGCACGAAAAAGTGAATATTCTCATGGTGGACGACCAGGTTGGCAAGCTGCTCAGCTATGAAGTCATTCTTGGTGGTCTCGGTGAGAATCTAATCAAAGCCTACTCGGGCAAAGAGGCACTCGATCACCTTTTGAAGTCGGACATCGCCGTAATCCTTCTGGACGTCAGCATGCCGGAACTTGATGGTTTTGACCTCGCGGAAATGATCCGCCAGCATCCGCGCTTTCACAGAATACCGATCATTTTCATCTCCGCAGTGCTTCTGACGGACGTCGATCGTCTCAAGGGTTATGAACGCGGCGCCGTGGACTATATTTCCGTCCCCGTTGTGCCGGAATTATTGCGAGCCAAGGTGAGTGTTTTTGTAGATTTGCATCGCAAGACGCGGCAATTGGAAATGTTGAACCTCGAGTTGCGGCGCCTTTCCAGTAGTCTCATCGCAGCGCAGGATCAGGAGCGGCGTAGGATCGCCCGGGACCTGCACGATGGTCTGGGACAAGAGCTCAGCGGCGCAAAGATGATGGTCGATTGCATCCAGATGCAAAACCAGTCCATGGAGTGGAAGGAGAAGGCTGCCGCCGAGGCCAGCGCCCTAATCGATCAGGCTATCCAGCAGGTTCGCAGTATTTCGCATCTCCTGCATCCTCCTATGCTCGACGAAATCGGCCTGCAATCTTCACTCCGGTGGTATTTGGATGGCTTGACGAAACGGAGCGGCCTTGAAACTTCATTGGAAGTGCAACCGGAGGATTTTCCCCGCTTCGGATCAGAATTGGAAACCACCATATTCCGCGTCGTCCAGGAAGCCCTCACCAATGTGTTTCGCCACGCTGAAGCTCGGAGAGTCGGTCTTGATCTGGCGATAAGAGATGGTCAAATAATCATAAAGGTGCGTGACGACGGGAAGGGCATTCCGGACTCCGTCGCGGATTTTGACGGTGACAAGATTGGGGTTGGCATTGCAGGAATGCGGCAACGCGTCAAGGAATTAGGCGGAGAACTGCGTCTGCGAAATGGCAACCCAGGGACACTTCTTGAGGCGGTCATTCCAATTAAATCTGGGGCACCCCGTTTCGCTGAACATTTAACCGCTTCGTGGGACGTCAACCGTTGATTTCGGGTCCTTGTACCTTCGGTAGCCGATGCTGAGTCACTGCTGTGTCGATCGTCCTGATTAGATCCCACACTTGGGCTTTCGAAACCACCTGGCAGATCCCCGCCTGACGAGCAGGGCCCTCGAGCCCCTCCAAATCCAGGATCGTGAATAGGACGAGAGGGATGCTACCGTCCAAGGAGGACATTCGTTGGGCAACTTCGATGCCGTTCATATCCGGCAATGCCAGGTCAATGATAACCAGGTCTGGTTTTAGAGCCTCGTATTTTTCAACACCCAAGACGCCGTTCTCGGCTTCTCCGCAGACGCTCCACTCGCGGCTACCTATGATGGCGCGCAGCAGTCGCCGCGTGGCTTCTGAATCGTCGACAATCAGTATTCGCAAATCCAATGTTTGACACTCCGTCTATTTTTATACGTTAGGAAAGCAGCGCAGAACCATACGGTTTTTACAGTAGATTATGCGACGCGGCCCACGGTGCCAGGCTGACGGGATAGCAATCGCGTTCACTCACGTCAAATGAAAATGGCTTCTATTGGATCGTCTGTTTCGATTTCTGCGCAAAAACGGTCTCAATCTTGGCTATTAGCTTCCAAGCCTCGCTCTTGCGCACTACCGCGCAGATACCCGCCTTGGCTGCCTCTCGTTCAAAGCCCTCTATATCCCATATTGTGAATAAGATAAGCGGTACAGTCGGATTAGCCGTGGACATCCGTGATGCTGCTTCGATCCCATTGATGTCTGGCATTCCAAAATCCAGCAGTACCAGATCCGGATTCAGCTCCCGGAACATTTCAATTCCAGACAAGCCATTCTCCGCTTCGCCGCATATCGCCCAGCCGGAATGCGAAAGCAAAATAGTGGCGATGATTCGCCTCATGCTTAGGGAGTCATCCACGATAAGGATTCGCAGGTCCATGGCAGCCAAGTTCGCCACCACTCTACAACCCGGACAAAAGGCCGGGAATACCAGTGAAACCGTAGAAAAAGAAGGCGAGCAGGGAAGTACGCAAGGGGGAGGGCCAATGGCGTTTCGACTCCGGCATACCATAAATGCTGTATATGTTGTTGTCGCGACGAATGTTAACTTTTCCGTGCGTCTTGGCGTCGCGTTTTTGCATGCTAGGTAAATCGCCCAAGCAGCGCGCCAGCTGGCCGGGAAGTGTAGGGCTATGCTCGGGTTTTCAACGGCAGACCGGGGGTCTGAGTGCGAGTTCTCATAGTGGACGACCACGAAGTAGTACGAAGAGGGGTGCGGTCGCTCCTGCTGACGCAAAGGGACCTCGACGTTTGCGGCGAGGCCGTAGACGGTCGCGATGCGATAGAGAAGGCAAAAATGCTGTTGCCAGATCTCGTTCTCATGGATTTCAGCATGCCGAATTTGAATGGCTTTGAGGCCACCCGGGAAATCCGCCGCATACTTCCGCAAACCGAGGTAGTCATCCTGAGCCAGCACGAAACGCCTCAAATGGCCGCGCAAGCGTTCCGTGCAGGCGCACTGGGATATGTTGTAAAGTCGTCAGACTCGAAAAACCTTTTCGCGGCGCTGGAAAGAGTCGGCCGCCACGAGACCTTCTGTGATCCCAATATCGCTGCCTCCACGAACAGCCAAATCTAAACCATGGAAAAACACCCTCAGGGATAGGCGCGCATTCCAACGAGCGCGGTATTGAGCCGCCCGGCCCAGAGGCCCCCTCCCCCCTCCCGGTTTTTTTGGAACTGCACATTCTAAAGGGTTTTAAGTCCTGTGTTTTGAAAGTGCGGATTCTACTGGAGTTAGAGGCGTGTTTTTTGGAAATGCGGATTCTAAAGAGTTTAGAGGAAAAAACAACGCGAGCAAAAACCCGCGGGGCTGAAGCCCCACACCTGGACCGACGAGAAAAAGAGTTCCGGAGGAGGGAGAGGCCGGGTGAAGGGGAGGGGATTGGTTAGCTTGCGACGAAAACATGGGATAGGGTAGCATGGTTTCTGATTACTGTCAAGGACTATTATCGAAGGAGTATCATTCGAATGAGACGCGTGGAAGTCGAGGGGTTTGAGGGGGTTGGCCCTTCGGGGCTCCTTCGTTTCTCAGGGCAAGCAGGGTAAACGTAGATTGAGAGAGTTTGGCGAGACTGCGGAAAGGTGTGGGAAAGTCAAAGCCCCACACGTAAAACCGACGTGTGGGCCACCCAGGTTCGTCGCCGAGCTTACGTCCGGGCCACCCACCCCGCCCATCGATTTCACGGGCTGAAGAGTCAAGCACAAGAAGAGAAAGCAAACGAATGTAGACCGACAAAGGCAAAAGCCCCACACGTAAAACCGACGTGTGGGGCACCCCAATCCGTTTGCCGAGCTTACGTCCGGTCCACCCGCTTGAGACCTAAGACGGAAAGGCTTACTTTCCAGCTAGGCCGCGGTTCACCAAGACCTTGACTTCGACACGCCGGTTCTCGGCACGTCCCTGTGCTGTTTCGTTTGTGGCTGTCGGATCGCTCGTGCCCATCGCTCCAGGCGCTACGATGTGCCGTACGGGCACGTTGCAGTCCTGCATCAAGTACGCGATGACCGCCTGGGCCCGATCCATGCTCAGCGTTTGGTTCATAGCGGCATTGCCTGACGAGTCCGCATAGCCCTTCACCTCGATGATGTAGCCTGTGAGGTTCACCGCATCGTGTGCCAGCTTCGTGAGCGCTTCCTTGTCGGTAGCTGAAATTACGGAGCTTGCGACTGCGAAGTTGACGTTAGTGTCGGCCTTAACCTCATACTCGCTCAGCTCCGAGAATCGCTTGGTGGTGTCCTCGATATCCTTCGCGTTGGCTGCAATCTGCTCTTGATTGGCGCCAATTTGTTGCGCGTTCTTTTGAACGCCCTGTTGGTTGGCCTGAATACCCTGTTGATTAGCCTGGATGTCCTTCTGGTTCGCTTTAATCTTCTGCTGGTTGGCCTGGACCTGCTGTTGGGTCGGCGTCAATCCAGCTTGAATCGTTTCCGCCAGTTGCAGGTCGTCCTGATTGAAGTTAATCGTCGCGGCTGTCACGGTCTGCGCATCGCCGACGCCGTCAACTGAAATTTTGAGGCCCGGGATGAGCACTGCGGCTGACATCTGCTTCTTTCGTAGGCCGAGACCTTTTGGTTGTTGCACCTTGGTGTCATCGGTAAGAACGACGGTGACGCTCCCTCCATCTTGGGTTTTCACGGTCAGAGTCTCTCCGGTTCGTGTGGTGATTAGTCCTCTGATCTTGACCTTTTCGCCGTCGCCTCTGCCATACACCGATCCGGCAGTGAGACAGCACAGCAGCACGAGATACCCAACAATCTTTCCATATTTTCGTGTCATGTCTTTCTCCGATCCTTTTCCATCTTGAAATATTGGGTCAAATTGCAGAACCAATAAGGCCCGAATTTAGTTGTTTTGGAACGTTCCGGCTGGTAATCACTCCGGTCGCCGGATGGACAACAAACCGCTTCCCGACCACATGCTAGGCGAGCGCCGGTCATCATGAAACTGTCAAAAATACCAATCGACAAAGATCGCATTCGGAATTAACCCGCTTGTCCGTACGACGCGCTAGTTGCAGAAGTGCCGCTCACCTCCACAGCATTCTTGGCAAGTCGTCGCCCACTCGAAACTCATAGCGGCTGGGATTTCTCTTTACCATCGGCGGTTATTCCGATTTGGGCGCGCATGGCCGAACAGGTCCGAAACGCTTTGATGCTCACAGACTGTCATTTCTGACAGGTACATCCCCTGACCCCGTTGTGCGACGGCCATGTGCTCGCCTACCCGTGGAGCGCTGCTGTCGGGGCGCAATCACACGCGCATCTCCAATGGCCAGATTGCCGAACTGGCCAACGACTTTGACGGTTTCAGCGGAACGATCCCGAAGTCGGCGGCTACCGTGGCCGAGGTGCTCAAGGATTACGGTTACAACACAGCGGCCTGGGGCAAGTGGCACAACTCGCCCGCCGAGCAGACGACCTCAAAGGGCCCGTTCGACTATTGGCCCACTGGCTATGGCTTCCAGTATTTCTACGGTTTCCTCGCGGGAGAAGCTTCGCAGTATGAGCCGCGTCTGGTGCGCAACACCACAGTCCTGGACCCCCATGAGTACGAGCATCCTGGTTATCACCTCTCTGAGGACATCGCTTCGGACGCCATCAAGTGGCTGCGTGAGCAGCAGGCCTATGCGCCTGATAAGCCATTTTTTATGTATTGGGCTCCGGGCGCGGCGCACGGCCCGCACCAGGTTCCCAAGGAATGGGCAGACAAGTACAAGGGCAAGTTCGACGACGGCTGGGATAAGTATCGCGAGCGCGTTTTTGCGCGACAGAAGCAAATGGGCTGGATTCCACAGAATACGCAGCTCACCCCCCCGCGCGGCGACGCTCGCGTCATGGGATTCCATACCCGAAAACGAAAGACCTTTCCAGCGCCGTTTGATGGAGGTTTACGCAGGCTTCGCCGAGCATGCCGACTACAATGCAGGCCGCGTCGTTGAAGAAATCGAGAAGGAAGGGAAACTGAACAATACGCTTATCTTCTACATCTGGGGAGATAACGGCGCATCGGCCGAAGGTCAGAACGGCACTATCTCCGAACTGCTGGCGCAAAACGGTATTCCCACCACGATCCAGCAGCACATTAAGGTAATGAACGAGCTCGGCGGGCTGGATGTGCTCGGCACATCGAAGACCGAAGAGATGTATCACGCCGGGTGGGCTTGGGCTGGCGGCTCGCCTTACAAGTCCACCAAGCTGGTTGCCGCGCATTTCGGCGGCACGCGCCAGCCGATGGCCATTGCGTGGCCCGCAAAGATCAAGCACGACAACACGCCGCGCCCGCAGTTCCATCATGTCACGACATCGTGCCCACGATCTGCGAAGTGGTTGGCATCACGCCACCGCGTGTGGTCAATGGCTTTGATCAAATGTCCTTGGATGGCGTGAGCATGGTCTATACCTTTGCCGAGGTGACCGCGAAGGGGCGCAAGACGACGCAATTCTTCGACATCATGGGCAGCCGGGGCATTTACCATGACGGCTGGTTTGCGGACACCTTCGGTCCGCGTATTCCTTGGGTGCCGGGATTGCCACCGGGCATCAGGGACTGGAATCCGGGAAATGACGTTTGGGAGTTATACAACCTCGACCAAGACTGGTCTCAGGCCAATGACCTTGCCGCGAAAATGCCGGAAAGGGTCGCCTATATGAAGAACCTGTTCTTGGTCGAGTCCGCCAAGAACGAAAACCTGCCCATCGGCGGCGGTCTGTGGACGCCAGTGTTGCATCCAGAAGACGGTCCCTCCACGCCCTATACCGAATGGACCTTCAGCGGTCCCATGACCGGGATGCCGGAGTTTACCGCGCCGAAGCTCGGGAAATCCAATAACACCGTCAGCATGGAAGTGGAAGTGCCCGCGAACGCCAACGGCGTGCTCTACGCCCTCGGCGGATTCTCCGGCGGCCTTTCCTTATATGTGAAGGATGGCGTGCTCCACTACGAATACAACCTCTTCGAGATTGATCGGACGAAGATCGATGCGAAAGACAAGCTGCCAACCGGCAATGTAAAGATTGAAGTCGAGTCGAAGCTGGTGGCGCCCAAAGCTGGCGCTCCACTGGACGTCACGCTGAAGGTCAATGGCCAAGTGGTGGCGCAAGGCCGCGTGCCGATTACTGCGGCGCTCTTCTTCACCGCCAACGACTGTCTCGACATTGGCAGCGACCTCGGCTCGCCCGTTTCGCTGGCCTACTTCGACCAGGCACCGTTCGCCTTCAATGGGAAGATCGTCACGACCAGGATCGCGTATCCCAAAAAATAGGCCTATGTTGTCGGGGCCACATGCCTAAACCAGTTCTCAGCTCGGGTCTATGGCAACGCCGTCCATTCCGCAGGGAACTTCGCCCTGGGGCATGCGATTACAATTTGTGTTGCTGTTTCGCAAGCTAATCAAGGAGCAGGAGGAAGGCCTTGCTGGAGCAAAAATTGAAACAGATGAATCAGCCGCAGCCGCAACAGCATTGAATCTAACTGGCGCCTGAGTTCGCTGGCGTTACCGCACATTTGCCAACAGTTTTCGGTCGCAAATTCCGATAGCCGTTTTATTGGGTGCTAGGTTCACTTGAGGACCAGTCTCCGCAATCAAAAACCTGGGCGGAGTATTGCGAACCGAGGCGGTCGGAAGTACAGTATCTTTCGGTCAGGAAGTCAAAACAAAATTCCGGCTGACAACTTTTCGCGCCTGTATCTTGCGATCCACAAGTCATCGAGTATGGGCGTGGAGAGGGGGAGGGATCCCGTGAAGCGATCGCGGATATCGATAGGTCTGGTGTTAGTGCTGCCGCTTGTCGCTATCACTCTGTTGTGGAGCTACAGGGTCGGCTCTGCAAGAAACGCAGGCGCACGAACTGAAGCTTCCGCAAAGCCCGACGCGCCGCCGCAGCAACTTAGCCCTGATGGCCAGGCTTCGTTGCGCGCCATCATCCAATCGGGAAATCTCTCGGACCTGCGCTGGCCGGATTTCAGCGATTATGACAAGCACGTTCAGAAATTCTACGAGTCGTATGGATATTCCCTGCCGTGGGTCAGGGGAATGCAACCGACTGCGCAGGCGGAGCAGGTCATTTCGCTTCTCTTACAAGCCGAGCAAAGGGGATTAGCCGCTGGGGATTACGACGGGCCGCGCTGGAGCGGCCGGCTGGCGAAACTCAAACCGTCTGCGGCGCAACCATCCGAAGCAGACGCGGTGCTATTCGATGCTGCGCTCACCGTCTGCGTAATGCGATATATCTCGGACCTTCATATTGGCAAGGTGAATCCTAAGCATTTCGACTTTGGCCTCGATGTTGATACCAAGAAATACGATTTACCGGAATTTACGAAAGAGAATGTGGTGGACGCCCCGGACGTCCCCAGCGTCCTGGCAAAAGTTGAACCTCCTTACCCCGGATACCAGCGTACAATCCAGGCCCTGCATTCTTATTTAGAGTTTGCTAAGGAATATGACGGAAAACCGTTTCCCGCCATACAAAAAACGATTGGGCCTGGCGACTCCTATCCCGGAGTTCCTCAACTGACCCGATTGCTCCGTCTCCTGGGCGACCTTCCTGCCGACGCAAATGTTCCCTCCGATGAAACCGTGTATCAAGGTCCGCTGGTGGACGCGGTCAAGAATTTTCAAAAGCGGCATGGCAGAGCTCCGGATGGCAAAATCACTGCGCAAACATTGGCCGACCTGAACGTACCTCTCACAAGCCGAGTGAGACAAATGCAACTGACGCTGGAGCGATGGCGGTGGTTGCCTGTTTCCTATCAACAGACGCCCATCGTCGCGAATATTCCGGAGTTTCACCTCCGCGCCTACGACGATAAGTTCAAAATTGCTTTGCAGATGAATGTGGTTGTAGGCAAAGCCTATGACCACAATACGCCGGTGTTTGGCGACACCATGCAATACGTGGTATTCCGGCCCTACTGGAGCGTTCCCTACTCCATCGCCAAAGCCGAATTCCTCCCGCGCATCGCTCGCGATCCCGACTATTTAGCGAAGAAGGGATTTGAGGTGGTGAACAGCCGCCAGGAGGTCGTCACGTCGGGAACTGTGACGAGTGACATGCTCGCGCAGCTCCGGGCGGGCAAGCTGTTCATCCGACAATTGACGGGTCCCAAAAACTCACTCGGTCTCGTGAAGTTTATTTTCCCCAATAGCTACAACGTTTACATGCACGATACACCGGCTCAGGAATTCTTCGCGAAGTCCAGGAGGGATTTCAGCCATGGGTGCATCCGATTGGAAAAGCCTGACGATCTGGCTGTGTGGGTCCTGCGCGATAATCCGGGCTGGGACATGGCTCGAGTCCGCGCGGCCATGAATGGAACTCCGAATCAGCAAGTGAATCTCGCACATCCGATTCCCGTATTAATCCTGTATGCCACGGTAATCGTGACGGAAGATGGAATCGTTCATTTTTACGACGACATCTACGGACACGACGCCGCGCTCGAAAAGGTTCTTGCGAAGGGTTATCCCTATCCGGGTTAATCGCCGCCGATGAGGCTGGCAGAGCACTGGAAACACCACTGTCGAACACGGCCGACGTCCACATGGATGAAGTCTGAGTGAGGATAGTAGCCCACGCCGCCGCGGCCCAGAGCGAGAGCCGCTCTGCGCAGTTTGAGTGTGTCGATACCGGGCATACGCAGATCGATGGCTTCCGCCTGAATGTGCAGGCTGTTCTTGGCGACCCCGGTGGTGTGTTCGCGGAGAGATTCGTTCGTCGACGAAGTGCGGTAGCCACAGACAATGTCGAGTTCGCCGTCGGGATGGCCGACCGACGTAGTGAGATCAGATAGGATATCGTACAGGCGAGGATCAAAATGTCGAACGTCGCCGGTCCGATGATCGCGCAGGAAATTATCTAGCTTGGCGAGCGCGTCCGGAAGGTACTCGTCGCCGCGACGATAAACAATATCAATCCGCTCAGCGGTGTGGGTGTTGTAAAGCCGTAAGAGATGTTCCTGGCTATCCTGGGGGGACGACTGGTGTGAGGATACCTCGCGCGATTGCGCAGGCGTATAGATTGGTGCGATCAGGAAAAGTGTCGCGCCCGCAACCCGAAGACACCACAGAATATTTCTAGATTTGTGCATTTGTTTTCTCTCAACCTAATTTTAACACAAGCAGTCGTGTCGCCTCCTTGCTCCAGGGCAAGCCGGCAGCCTTACCATCGAACGCTGCGAAATCAACTCGCTTCGCGAGGCTGCGTTAGTAACTATGCAATTAGCTGTGCTTAGTCGCCGAGAAGCGCGCTCGCCAGGAATCAGCCGATTAATTCCGATTGGACGATGTGCGATGGCTCGCGGCCCACACATACGCTGCGAGCGCTGACACCTGGGCCGGTGTAAGTTGCGCTCCACCCATCGGCGGCATAGGGCTGCGATATTGTTTTGGTTGTGAAACACCATCGGTGATCGTCTTCGCGATTCCGGCATAGCTGCCATCGCTCCACAGCCATTTCTTGCCCGTGAGATCTGGACCTAAAGGCGTGCCCTGACCGCTATCCCCATGGCAGCCAGTGCACGCCGCACCCCCCACTTGGCCGCGGTAGACGCGTTCACCGAGCGCAACCATTTCTCGCGTCGCGCCTTCAGGAACTGGAAGATTGCTGGATGCGGCGGCACCGGCGTCTGGATGCGTGCCCTCTGGCGGTTGCGCGGCCACTTCAACGGGACTGCCGGCCGAAGCTGTTAAGCTCGGACACGCAGTGATGTTGGCGGCACCGCCTTCAGAGCCACCTTGATAGACAATCCGGTAGATCCGTCCCCGTATGTCGTCGGAAACATAGAGTGAGCCGTCGGGTCCCACCGCCAAGCCACTGGGACGGTGTTCGGCTCGGGCTGGCGATTTCACCGCTCCCGCGAAACCATCCGCAAATGTCTCGCACTGGCCGGATGCACGGTCCCCGGCGAGCGCCTGAAAAACCACGTTGTAACCAGCTTGCGCATAGGGCGCCCGATCCCATGACCCGTGGAAGGCAATGAACACGCCGCCACGGTAGCGCGCCGGGAATTGCGTCTTGTCGTACAGCACCATGGCATTGGGCGCCCAATGAGCAGGAAATGCGGCAATGGGAGCAACCTTGTTCGCGCATACGCCGATCGTCTTGCCGCCGTCGCCGCCGTATTCCGGCGCCAGAACCAACTTTTGCACGAACGCATCGTAGTAGCACTCAGGCCAGCCGTAGTCCCCGTTTGCTTGCAAATGCAACAATTCTTCAGCTGGTTGCGTTGCCTCTTGGTCGGGCTTATACAGGTCGGGCCAATTCGCGCGCAATTGGTCGCGTCCGTGTTGGGTCACAAATATTCGGCCACTTGAGTCGATTGCGAAACCTTCCGTATTGCGAATTCCTGTAGCGAAGCGTTCAGCCCTTGAAAAAGTTTGGTTCGTCTTATTCGCGTCATAGAGCCAGACGCCACCACGGGTCTCAAGTTCCGTGCACGGCTGCACGCCGGGCGACTTGAGTGTCCGATTCTTCAGCTGGCAGGAATTGGTCGCGGTGCCCAGGTCAACGTACATCGATCCTTCGGCGTTGATGATGAACGGGTGCATCGGATGGTCGCCGCCCAGCGGCAAACCGGAAACGATAGTATCGGCCGGGCCACTCGGCACAATGGAATCCCTGGGCAGAGAATATCGCACGATGCGATCGTTGATCTCGGCGTAGACCCATCCTTTATATAGGCCAATGCCGGTTCCGCCTGCTCCGCCGGTTTGGACAGTTTCGCCAAAGCGCTCAATCACATCCGCCTTTCCGGCACCGCTCTTGTCCTGCAGAGCGACAAGGAAACCACCTGCATGTGGCGTGTCGTTGCCGTAATACCTGCCCGACCAGGTGTTGACGTAAAGAACGCCGTTCGACGCAACCATCATGTGGCGGGCGTGACCAATGCCGTCAGCGAAGACAGTTGCGCAAAAACCGGCAGGTAACTTCAGCCCGCTGTCATCGTTCGGGCACGCTTGGCTCTTGGCTTCTGCAGCCGGATTGGATTCATTGTGTGCCGGCGCCAGTGAACTACCCAAGCACAATGCGGCGAGAGCGACTAGGGCAGACAACAGAGTCTTATTTTTTACGTTATTCCGCATCGTGGTATGTCCTTTCCAATCTAATTGTCGTCCGCACCAAAAACTGTTTTCGCGATCCCGCCTTTGCAACAGACGGTGCACCCTGAATGCCAAAGTGGGGCATGAGCGAGATTCTCAGGAAGCTATGGGAAACGGGTAGCCTACACAGAGAGACGGAAATTCAGTGCGAGGGATTAAACGCTAAGAGTCCAACGAATTGAATGGTTTTCAGCGAGTTTAAAGGATATTTCCCTGCAAAAAGAATAGGAATCTAGACTGCCCTGCGAGGCTCCGACAACGTTGGAGGGTTATACGCGAATGCAATCCAGTTTCCAGCGGACTGACAGTGTCCAAGGGATTCGACAGACGACTCTTACCATCGATGGCTTGGCTCCCTCCGCTTGCCACTCGTATTCTCCATGCTACCAACATCTTCCATGAATATTTGGCGCCTTTCGCGAAACGGTGCAACGCGTGCTTTTGAAGCAGGTGGAAGTTGAAGATCGTAGCTTAGTCAAAAGGCGATTCATCATGAAACCAATCACGCAGGAAACCGACAGGCTTGGATTTATCGGGATCGGCTACATGGGCCGGCCGATCGCGCGGAGGTTGCTCGAAGCCGGCTTCAAGCTGACAGCGTATGACCGAGACCCGAACAAGGCGGACGAGCTAGTTCGATACGGCGGAACCGTCGCGCAGAGCGTTTCGGAACTTTCCTCAAGTTGCGACGTCCTGCTGTCGTGCCTGCCTAGCGATCAAGCTGTGTTGGACATTTATAGAGGATCTGGCGGGGTTTTCGCCCACGCGCGTCCCGGCTCGGTGATCATCGACATGAGCACGGTCTATCCGGAAACCTCGCAGGAACTCTCGAAACGGGGGTCAGAGCGTGGAGTTGAAGTCCTTGATGTGACCATGTCTGGGAGTACGCCTACCGCGGAAAATGGGTTGCTGACCCTGTTTGGCGGCGGGAACAAGGAGCGCTTCGACTCTGCCGAGTCCATCTTTCGCGTTATCGCCAAAAACTATTTTTATCTCGGGCCAAGCGGCTCCGGAGCGACCATGAAACTTGTGGTGAACGCTTTGCTGGGAATCGGAATGCAGGCGATTGCCGAAGCTGTTGCACTCGGTGAGAAGGCTGGTCTTGATCGCAATCGTTTGCTGGATGTGTTGTCCCAGACTGCAGTAGTCGCTCCGGCGCATGCGGGCAAACTGCAAAGAGCGAAGAAGAGCGACTACAGCCCGCAATTTCCGATTCGGCTAATGAACAAGGATTTCGGGTTGATTTTCAATCTTGCGGCTGCCGTTGGCGCGCGCATGCCCGCTGCGGGTGCTGCTTTCGAGATCAATGCGAGGCAGACGGACGAAGGACCGGAACAAGATTTTTCGGCGGTGATTCTACAAATGGAAAAGCAAGCTCATTTGGGTTCCACAGACAGAGGACAGACTGGAGTCGGCGTCGCTTCGGCGTAAAAGTAGGTCTACTTGTAAGAAGTTTATCGCTTGTGCAGCCGTCCGCGCGGAGGCGTGCGAACTCTTCCACTGAGGGTTAACGGAATTGAACAGCCGCTTGGCGACGAGGCTGAGCGAGAAGGGCCATTTGCAAAAATTCTTGTACATCGGAGAGCAAAGCTATGAGCAAGACAAAACGACTGTGTTGTGCATTGGTACTGGTTGGGATCGCGGGCCTAACGGCGTATTCGCAGGAGAAGGAAAGCGAATACGTTGCCCCGTCTGAAGCCATTCCAAGGGGCAAGGCGCCCAAGATGCAAGTTCGATTGCTGAATCCTGGGGAGACGACGAAACAGTACGAGGTCATTTTCTACCAGGGAGACGAGGCTTTTTCCGGACTGGTGGAGTTTGCGGAGAAATACCGCGTTACGAGTGCGCATTTCACTGCTATCGGAGCGCTGAATGGAGCAGTATTAGGCTGGTTCGATCCCGGGCGCAAAATGTACAAAAAGATTCCCATCAACGGGCAACAAGAAGCGATTGGGATGAGCGGCGATATCGCCCTCTATCAAGGAAAGCCTATAGTCCATACGCACATGGTGTTGGGGAGTTCAGACGGAACGGCGCACGGTGGTCACGTTCTCGAGGCGCATGTGTCGCCGACGCTAGAAGTAATGGTTACAGTCGATCCAGTAACGATGCAAAAGCGCTTCGATCCCGAAACGGATCTGACGCTGATTGATCCAGCTCTGAAATAGCAGCACAGTGTCAGGCAAATGCGAAGCAACTATGTATGGAGGAGGTTCAGCAACCATGGCTGATGTATATGTGATCGCAAGATCTGTAGCGCGCAGAGGAAGGGAAAACCAACTCAGAGAACTTCTGCGGGGCATGTTAGCTCCTACCCGCGCCGAATCGGGATGCAAATTGTATGAACTCTACGAGTCAGACTCGAAAGGGCGCTTCTATTTCTACGAAACATGGGAAAGTCAAGCTGCACTCGATCAACATGCAGCCAGCCCTCACTTTAAGCACTTGGAGCAGACAGTCGGGGAACTAGTAGAGGGGCCCTTCGAGGTAAATATCCTCGGGAGGATTCTGACAGGCGCCGCAGCAGCGTGAAGTTCGCAGGTTACAAGAGTCGAATCCCCCCGGGCTTAGCAATGGATGCGTTGAAAGAGTGATTTATCCCTATGACACAAGACAAGCCTGAACCACATATAAGGTTTGCTTATCCATTTTTGATGATGATTTTTGCTGGCCTCACGCTCTTTGTCTTCTCGATTGCGCGAGCCAATCTCGGTCCAGACAGCGCCGCCAGCATTGCGACGTTCCGGACGAAATGCGCCCTCTGCCACGGTCCGGATGGGAGAGGCTCAGCGGTCGGAAGGAGCATGAACGTTCCGGATCTTCGCTCACCGGAAGTCCAGAAGCTGCCCGATGCTCAACTTACCCAATTCATTTCCGACGGTAAGGGCGGAATGCCTTCCTTCAAGAGTTCGCTCAGTGAGGATCAGATTCACGGGCTGGTTACGTACATTCACTCGCTGCATCGTCCGGTTGTGATGCTGAGAGGGCGAGAGGGTACATTATGAATAGCAAGAAAAATCGACATAAACGCGAGGGTCGACAAGATCCGGACCGCGCGCCGGATTCGGTGACCAATGATGCCGCGGACTCCGGTATTTCCCGGCGTGGATTCCTGGGGGTCGCGGTAGCGTCTATTTTGATGGCGCACGCCGACCAGCCGTCCCCGCGACCGGAATCCAAAAACGGCATTCCCTATCGAATGCTAGGCCGCACCGGGGAGAAAGTCTCGCTGGTCGGCCTCGGTGGCTATCATCTAGGCAAGCAGGCAGATCCTCAGGAGAGCATTCGCATCATCCGCATGGGTCTCGACGGAGGAATCAATTTCCTCGACAACTGCTGGGACTACAACGGCGGCGAGAGCGAAATTCGCATGGGCAATGCGCTACGCGACGGATATCGGCAGAAGGCTTTTCTCATGTCCAAGATCGACGGACGCACCAAAGCCGCCGCCGCGAGTCAAATTAACGAGTCTCTGCGCCGTCTTCAGACTGACCGAATAGATCTCCTCCAGTTCCACGAAGTGATTCGCGACACGGATCCGGACCGCATTTTTGCCGAAGACGGAGGGATGGAGGCCGTTCTGGCAGCGCAAAAGGCGGGCAAGATTCGGTTCATCGGCTTTACAGGCCACAAGAGTCCGGACATACATCTGAAAATGCTGGCCACCGCTTCAAAACACAGCTTTACGTTCGACGCCGTTCAGATGCCCCTCAACGTAATGGACGCGCACTTCAACAGTTTCGAAAAGAAAGTTTTGCCTGTTTTGCTCAAGAATGACATCGGCGTGCTCGGTATGAAACCGATGGGTGACCACTTTATTCTAGAAAGCAAGACAGCCACTGCCGTGGAGTGCCTTCACTACGCTATGAATCTTCCAACCAGTGTGGTCATCACCGGCTGCGATTCGCTTCCCATTCTTCAGCAAGCTCTCGACGCGGCTCGTAGTTTCCAACCGCTTGACTCTTCCCAGGTTGCGGCGCTTCTCGCAAAAACGATGAGAGCCGCGCAAGCAGGCCAGTTTGAGCTTTATAAAACGAGCCACCAGTTCGACGGCACCTACGCCAACCCACAGTGGCTTGGCTAGAAACACAACGAATTCCAAATAAGCACGGAGATGCGGAAAGTCAGCGTGGGATCAGGTTAAAGGAAGGATTCTGGAGGTCGATCATGAACAATAAAGAACATTCTGTAAGTTTAGCAGGAGATATTTCGTTGGGTGGGGAAATTTCCGTGCATCGTCTCGGCTTCGGTGCGATGCGCCTTACCGGCGAGGGCATTTGGGGACCGCCGAAAGATCGCAATACGGCGTTAGCGGTTCTGCGCCGGGCCGTGGAGCTGGATATCAACTTCATTGACACCGCGGATTCCTACGGCCCGCACGTTAGCGAGGAACTGATTGCCGAAGCGCTGTTTCCTTACCCGGCTGGTCTTACAATCGCCACCAAGGGAGGCTGGAATCGTCCAGGCCCGAATCAGTGGACGCACGATGCTACCCCCGTGCATCTCCGAAAGGCGATCGAGGGGAGTCTAAAGAGACTGCGTCTGGACCGCATTGACGTCTATCAATTGCATATTCCGGATCCTGCCGTATCGTTTGAGACGTCTGTGGAAACGTTGGCTCAGTTGCGAGACGAAGGCAAGATTCGCCTGGTCGCTTTGTCCAACGTCACGCAAGAGCATATCGAGCGAGCGCGCAAAATCGTCCCCATCGTTTCGGTACAGAACCGCTATAGCTTTGCGGATCGCGAATGGGACTACGTGGTGGATTATTGTGAGCGCAATGGAATTGCGTTTCTTCCTTGGTATCCACTCGGAGCAGGCAAAGTTGCCGGCGAAGTGCTTAACCAAATCGCCGAGGCACAACATGCGAGCCCTACACAGGTAGCGCTGGCTTGGCTCCTGCGGCGATCTCCCATTATGCTGCCCATACCAGGGACTTCCTGCATTGAACACCTCGAGCAAAACGTTGCAGCGGCATCCCTGCGTTTATCTGACGAAGACTACCGAAAGCTTTCTGGAGTCTCCGCGCTGGCCGCATCGCGGTGAAGGGGTTGGCGCCTCTTCACGGACCGTCGGCAGACTGCAGGCGGGTACCTCCTCATTAAACCTAAAGCGGAGGAGCTCATTCGACGCTTTGTCTCGCGAACCGCCAGTGCGCACATATCAACAACGCTGCGCCTGCCCCGGAACGGTCGTGTAGACTCCCCAGAGGAGTCCAGCATTTACTCGGCCACGTAACTTCCGGCGCCCTTGGAAGAGACGTGCTTTCACGGCGGTAGTTGACGTGCCCAGAATTCTAGCCGTTTCCTCGACGGATCTTTCTTCGAGGTCGCGGAGCAGGATCGTCTTTCGAATCTTAGGACCCAATCGATTGATCGCTTTGGTTAAGAGGTCCGTGCGTTCGCGGTGCCAACAGGACTCTTCAGGATTAGGACTCCGCTCAACAAATGCCTCCGCGCTCGCCCTATCAACATCTTCAGGGTTCTCAGGCAAGACTTCGATGACTCTTCGTCTTCCACGAAGTAACATGAAGGCTTGATTCATCACGATGCGCGTTAGCCACGTAGAGAAGCGCGACTTTTCTTGAAAACCATCGAGGTGAAGAAAGGCCTTGTGAAAACTCTCCTGCGCCACGTCCTCTGCATCCTCCCGGTTGTTGGTAATCCGTTGTGCCACGGCCAGCACTGTCCGCTCGTGACGTAGAACCAAAGTCTCGAACGCCCGCGTATCTCCGCGCTTTGCGGCAGCTACCAAGACCTCGTCGGAGTCTTTGTTTGTATCAGTTGTGCGGAACGTTTTCATGAATCCGATCCTCCTCCGCCAATGCGGCACAAAGTAAGAAAAACTAGTTAGCTCGCCAGCCACAGCGCATATCGAATGGACTGGAATATGGTCCACTCGTGATGCGCCCGCAGAATGCGATACCAGTCGAGAAGGGATAGAGCTTTCATAGTGCACTCCTGTCTGCGTCCCGGCTCGTGGTCCTGCGACACTGTCACGCGCTGGCTGCGAATTCTATTTACCGGGAACATGCCAGCCCCCAATTAGAAAGGCAATTGGAGTGCCGGAAACTGCAGGTTGCGAAGGCAGCCTGGAACTGACTGGCAGAATGAGAGATAGCACCGTTTCATGCGTGCCATGGCGGCGTCAGCCGACGCCCAAACTGTCAGAGTGTTGGCACTCCGCCTATTCGGTTGGACGAACCGAGGAGATCACCTAACCGCGAGAAAAGGCTGACACGCGCCACATGGCCGACCTTGCCACTTTCTGATGTTAAGATTCGGATTGTAGGGAGCATTCGGCGGAATAGAACCATGCCCACGTCAAATCCTTTTGTGTGGCTCAAACCGGCCGCGATTTGGAGTTATGGGATTGCTGTTTCATCGGTCCTCGCAGCAGCGATCATTTCATTGTGGCCGCCGTTTCATTTGCAGAGCGCTCCCGCGTCGCTGTTTCTTTGCGCTGTTCTGGTCAGCGCTTGGTTTGGTGGAAGCGGGCCAGGGTTGCTTGCTACGGCTCTTTCTGCGCTCGCTTTCTATTACTATTTCCTGTCTCCGATCCATTCGCTGGCAGCTAAACCCGAGGGAATTCCCCGCCTTGCGATCTTTATAGTGGCAGCCCTTTTTGTCGAATCGCTGAGTGCCTCGCAAAGGAGGAACACCGAATCGCTCAGGCGCGCGCGCGACGACCTGAAAGTAACAGTTCAAGACCTCCAGAATGCCAACGAGGCTTTGCAGGCAGAGAGCCGTGAGCGCAAATCCGCGGAAGAAACGTTGCGGCGGACCGAGGGTTATCTGGCAGAAGCGCAGAGGCTGGCCCATACGGGGAGTTGGGCCTGGCGGGTGCCGGGAAGAGATGCTTTGCATCTCTCCGAGGAATGGTATCGCATTTATGGTTTCGATCCGGAAGATGGCTTGTCGGCTTGGGAAAAACGTCGGCAGCGCATGCATCCGGAGGATCGCGCTAAGTGGAATGAGACAACCGATCGAGCAATCCGTGAAAAGTCGGATTACGAAGTGGAACTCCGAATTCTTCTTCCGGACGGCACTGTTAAATACACCCACACCGTTGGTCATCCTGTTCTGAACGCATCCGGGGATGTGGTGCAATTCGTGGGAACCATGATGGACGTCACCGAGCGTAAGCGGGCGGAGGAAGAGCGCGAGAGATTGCGCCAAGCACAGGCGGATCTCGCACGCGTCAACCGGGTGACCACCATGGGCGAGCTGACTGCCTCCCTGGCGCATGAAGTGAATCAGCCGATTGCCGCTGCGGTCACCAACGCCAATAGTTGTTACCGGTGGCTGGCGGCCGACGTCCCAAATCTCGACAAGGCCCGCGCGGCCGCCATGAGGATCGTGAAAGACGGAACGCGGGCGGCGGAAATCATCAGCCGAATTCGCCTCCTCTTCCAAAAAGGTACACAGCAATCGGAATTGGTCGACATAAACGAAATCATTGAAGAGATGATCGCCCTGTTACGCGGCGAGGCAACGCGATACTCGATCTCCGTCCAGACGGAACTCACGGCAGATATTCCTCCGGTTATGGGGGATCGCGTGCAATTGCAGCAGGTCATGATGAACCTCATAACGAACAGCGTCGAAGCGATGAAGGCTGTAGACGGGAAGCGGGAGCTGGCCATCAGGTCACAGCGAGCGGACAACGAGCAACTATTGGTTTCCGTCAGCGATACCGGCG
>Ga0210409_10000769_pt1 | contig 47329 bp, 38 predicted proteins | sample IncBWH17MmetaG_FD_161649 | JGI IMG/M metagenome (GOLD analysis project Ga0210409, IMG submission 161649) | Forest soil microbial communities from Barre Woods Harvard Forest LTER site, Petersham, Massachusetts, United States - Inc-BW-H-17-M | ecosystem: Environmental > Terrestrial > Soil >... | reverse complement strand
GGGACAGAGATCTCGTTCGCCGGTGGTGACTTTTCGGTGAAAGAAGCGCCACGCCCGGTGGATCTCGGGTCGAGTCTCGCCCCGCGTGATTCGGGCGGCGTCGCGCGGTTGCCAGGCGATACCGCGCCGACACCGCCGGCGCGGCCGATCATCCAGGTGCACAAAGGCGACTGGATCGTGCGCATGGATCAGCCGTACACCGGAACCGTGCGAACGCTCCTCGCCACACAGAAGTTCGGCTCCAACGAGCCGCCGCCGTATGACGATACCGGGTGGACGCTGGATCTCCTCCGTCACGTCATCGTGCGACCCGTCGCCGACTCATCGGTCCTTGCGCAGCCTATGACGCGGCTCGACGCGGATGCCGTCGTGACGGGCACGGGTTCGGGAAGCGGCTCGACCCTCGTCGTGCGGAACACCGGGGACTGGCGAGCGGCGGCGCTGCCTTGGAAGGTCAAGGGCGCCCGCTTCGCAGTCGCCGATACGGCCTTTGCGGTCGGGGATCAGCAATTCCCCGCGGGGACCTTTGTCGTCGATGGCGCCACGGCTAATGCCGTGAACGCGCTCGGCCTCAATGCCGTGGCGGCGTCGCCGAACGTGAAGCGGCATGCGATCAGCCTACCGAGGGTGGCATTGTTGCACACTTGGATCGAGACGCAGAACGAGGGATGGGTGCGTTTTGCGTTCGACCAAATGGGCATCCCCTACACGTCGATCAGCGACCAAGGCCTGAGCAAGCCAGGCGCGCTAGACAAATTCGATGTCGTAGTGTTCCCGCATGTCGGCGGTCCGATGACGGCCGTGCTGAATGGGAGGCCGCTGGTAGGGCCACCGGTCCCGTGGAAGAAGACGCCGGCGACACCTGACCTTGGCCTGTGGGACGCGACCGATGATGTGCGGCCCGGCATGGGGTTGGCCGGCGCGGCAGCGCTCGAAGCATTCGTGCAACGTGGCGGCCTGTTGATCACCGAAGGGTCAACGAGCGCGCTCGTGTCGTCGCTCGGATTCTCGCGGACCGTTCAAGTCGTCGAGCGCCGACAGCTGCGCGCCCAGGGCTCGATTGTACGCGTGCAGGAGGTCGCGAAACAAAGTCCGCTGCTTTACGGCTATGACGATGTTTCGGCGTTTCCCGTGTACTTCGGCGGAGACCCGGTCCTGACGGTCGTGCCGCGGGATACGTTGGAGGTGACGGCGGACATCGATTCCACCGTGCTGCGGCAAGCCGAGGCGACCCGCGCGAAAGTGATTCTCCGCTACTATCCGAAGCCGGATTCGCTCCTCCTGTCGGGCCTCATGGCGGGCGGCCCGGAGCTCATCGGCAAAGCGGCCCTTGTCGACGCGCCGGTCGGCAAGGGCCACCTGGTGCTCTTCGGGATCCGACCGCTGTGGCGGTGGGAGTCCCAGGGAACGTTCGCCATCGTGTTGAACGCGATGGCGAACTGGGATCACCTAAGTCAGAGTCCTTGACGGACGCCAATGTACAACGTGGTCCCGTAGAACTCGCGCTGGATGTTGTATCCGTGGCCACTCCCTGGCAATCCATTGCCCTGGAAGAAGCCGAACGTGGCGTTGTTCAGGTTGAGCACTTGGGCCTGAAGTGCCGTCGCGCCGTACACGGTCACGACCAGCGATCCGTCGATCTGCCAGTGCGGGTAGTTCCAGACGTCTGCCGAGCTGGGATTGCTGCTGCCATCCGCGCCATAGCTGTACACGCTCGCCGCCGTATACTGTCCCGTCAGGCGAGCGGACACCGGCCCGTAGTCATAGAGGAGAGACGCGTTGAAGAGATTCGGGAACTGCCGCGGAATCGGCGCGTGGCGGGTCGCCTTGCCCCTGTAGGGAAATACGGTGTCGCCGGCCGCGGTTATGTAGTTCGTCGAGTCGGCGTTCTGGATTGGGACGGTCGCACGCGAAGTGACCCACGTCCAGTTCACGTCGAACCCGATGCCCCGGAGCGCCCCGGGTAGGAACGTCATGTGCTGCGTGTAGTCGGCCTCGAACCCATACAGCCACGCCGATGGGCCGTTCTCCCGTTGGGTGATGTAGAACGAGCCGCTGTCGTTCGGCAGGTATTGCGCCTCGCGGATGAACTGTCCCGTGTAGCGGGTCGTGCGATTGAAGATGAAGTTGGAGATCTGCTTGTAGAAGAGACCGCCCGACAGCACGCCGACCGACGGGAAGTAGTGCTCGGCGAGGAAGTCGTAGTTCCACGCGCGCTCCGGCTGGAGCGACGGGTTGCCGGCGGAAAGCCCGTTCGACTGCGAGTTTCGCGTCGTCCCAAAGAAGGTGAATGTGGGAACGAGGTCGCCATAGTTGGGCCGCGCGATGCCCCGGGTGAACGCGAACCGCACGTTCGTGTTCTCATCGAGCCCGAGGCGAAGGTTCACACTCGGAAACAAATCCGTGTACGAATGGTGCACGTGCGTGTGGAGCAAGCTGGCCGACGTCTGATCACCGTTGATGTCCTGATTGTACGCGAAGTAGCCGACCGCGGTGTTCTCGGCACGGAGTCCGACGTTAATGTGCAGTTGATCGATATCCAACGTCTGCATACCGTATGCGGCCGAGACCTGCTCCGTGCCCGACCAGGTATTCGTCAGGTTGCTGAACAGTATCTGGTCCGGCGTATTCGCAAGTTGGAAATTGCCGCGTTGAGCCGTGAGCGCGTTTTGTCCGGCCGGAATGCTCCCGAACGGCGCTTGCGGATAGCAGCCCGAGCAGATGTGGCCGTAGAAGTTGGAGACGGTATACGGTGAAGCGAACTGCTGCAGCGTACTACCGCCTGTGTAGCTGTAGTTTTGGAAGTTGCCCGGATCGTTGCTCTTGTGCTCGTCATAGTACTTCACGCCGAGCTTGAAGGACGCCGGCAAGTTGCCGAGCGAGTACGGGATGAGAGCATTGGCCGCGCCACCGAGGTTCACCCCGTTCGTGGCGCCGTTGCTGGTGTTGACACCGTTCAGAACATAGTTCTGGCCATTGGGGATCGACGCCAGCGTCGAGCCATTCGTGGGGAAGAATCGCGGGAGTAGCCGGTTCGCCGTGTACGTGTATGTGAAGTTCGATACGGAGGCGGCCGTCGGATTATAGGTGTCGAAGTAGCTGTTATGCGACGTCGCCGAGGAGCCCGCGTACGTCGCCTCGTAATCGAGGTGCACGGGGCCGAGCAGGTTCCTGGCCCCGAGGACCCCTCCCCACGTATGCTCGATCGGGCCGCGATTGGAGGTGTTCGGCGTAACGCTCGCCCCCGAGTCCTGGAATACGCCGTTCTTGAATTGGTCGCCACCCGGTTGGGTGTTGCCGTTGACTTCCGTGTGCCAGACGTTGGCTTGGTCGAAGAACGCACTCCACAGTCCGCGCAGGTAGATATCCGACGTCGGAGACGGCCGATAGTCGAGGTTGCCGTCCAACCCGTAGCGAGTGCGGTAGTAGTCGTATTCGCGCTCGCTCCAACCACCGGGGAAGTAGTGGTTGAACCCCGGCCCGTTCGGCACTTGGTAGATCTGGCCTTGAGGTGTCACGAAGTCGGCGACGTAGAATGGCTCGACATCCTGGATGACGCGGTTGGTCCGATCGTACGATCCGCCGAGCAGGAATCCAAACTGCTGACGATCACCGAGACGACCCCCGTACGTCGCGCTTCCCTGACCGTTCGAGTTGTTCTCGAGCGACTGATAGGCGTATTGGGCAGCGACGTAACCGCGCGGGGCGCCTTCGGGGATCTTGCTGACGAGGTTGATCGTCCCGCCGATCGCGTTCGCCTCCTGGTCGGCCGTCAGCGTCTTGGTGACCTCGATCGCACCGAGCAAGTCGGACGGCACGTCGTCGAGCTTGACCGACCGATCACCGCTCAGCGTGCCGGGGACGTGGACACCGTCGATCTGGACGTTCTGAAATGTCGGCGGGGTGCCGCGGATCTCGACGAACTTGCCCTCACCCTCATCACGCTCCGTCGTGACGCCGGGGATGCGCGCGGCTGCTTCTGCGGCGTTGGCGTTCGGAAGCGAGCGGATCTCGTCGCCCGACATCACGCTCACGATATTGTCAGCGGTCTTCTGCTCCTGCAGCGCGGCGGCCTTTGTTTCGTTGAGCCGCGGCGAAGTGACCGTGACCGTCTGTAGGGTCACGCTCGTGGGCCTTAGCACGAAATCTTTCGTCACGGTCTGGTTCACCGCGACTGTCAGCGACACCGTGTCGGAGACGAAGCCCGGAATGCGCGCGACGACGCGCACCGTTCCGACCGGTATGTGGTCGATGCGGTAACGACCCTCATTATCGGCGTATCCGCCGAGCCTATACTCCTGGACTTGGACGATGGCACCCGACAAGGGCCGGCGATTGGCATCGTTGACGACGCCAGTGATGGCACCAGTGCCCGTTTGCGCGCTCACGCGCGATGCGGCGAGCATCGCGGCCAGCGCGATGCTGCCTCGGACGAACGAATGTCTCATACCCGACCTGACTGGAGGGGAGATGATGGCTGCTCGCGAACGCCGTCAGCCTAGTTCTGTCAGGTCGGAGCGATCGTCACTACCGGGATACAGAAATGTCACAACGACAGGCCGCGGCGTCGCGTTGCCGCGTGCGTGAGTCGTTTCACTACAAGCGATAACCCGTTTGTCACGAATGTCACGATCTTGCTTGATAATGCACAAGCTTGCGCGAGGCGATATCCACGGTGACAAAGTCATCTGGCGTTTTCGAGTTCTCGCCATCCGACTCCGGGTGGTACTCGATCCGGAGCTGCGTCGTGTCGACAATCAGTCGCAGATAGCCGTAATCCGTATCGTCGTAGTTCTCAAACGTGATCGCGTCGTTCCCGTCCGAGAGCGCCGGCTGAGCGACCGGCGTTCTGATCGTCGGACTGCCCTTGTGCGTGAGAGCCGCCACCGCGTGTCCGCCGTTGCCCGCCACCAGGTACGGCGTCTCTCGCCCATCCTTGGCTCGCGTGAAGCGCTGATAGTTATGCGCATGCCCCGAGAGTACGGCGTGCGGCCAGCAACCGGTTGACTCGCACACGGCGTCGATCTCTTTCAGCATGAGCGGACTTCCGCTATGGCGCCGGCCGGTCAGCGCGGCGACGTACGGCGGGTGGTGCACCGCGATCAGCACCGCACCCCCGAAGCCCTCGTTGACCACGCGCTCGAGCGCCGTCTCGAGGAACCTGAGCTGCGCGTCCGTGAGGCCGGGATACGTGCCGTTCTGCGTCGAGATGATGCCGGGGTCTTCGAGGCAGTTGCTGTACAGCCCGAGAATGCGCACGAATGGCGCCTCGAGCGTGAAGTAGACGCCGGGCTGCACTTGGGCCGTGCGCACGAGCTCGCCGGCTTCTGGCGTACGGTGCGAGTCCGCGCCCGCCGCGCAGAAATTCTCCAGGAAGGCGTTGAGCGTCACCGTCTCCGTGTTCGGCGCGACCATGCCGTCATGGTTGCCGGGGATCGCGAAGATCGGCGCCGGATAGTTCCGGAATGGGTCGTAGAACTGATCGTAGTAATACTGGGCTTCGCCGAAGCTGTAGATCACATCGCCAACGTGATAGCAGAACGACGGCACCGACTTGGGGTCGGTGTCCGTGTAATCGTTCGTCATCTTGTCGGCTACGAGCTCCATGTCTCTTGGGCCTTTCGTGTTGCCCGTATCGCCCACGACATGGAACACGATTTGACCCGCGCGCTGAATCGACGTGGTCACCGACGCACCCTGTGTCCCAATCGCGTCGCCGAGCGTGACGATGGGCTCGGCAGTTTTCGCGACCGGGAATGGCCGCGGCAGCAGCTTGCCCTTCTGGCTATCGAGGATCTTGTAGGCAGCCGAATCGGATCCGTGTTGCATGATAAATGCTGCGGGATCCGGCGTCGTGATCGGCTGAGCGAACTGTGGGCCGTTCGTTGTGATCGGCTTCGTGTTGCCCTTCGCTGGCCGCGTAGTCGGGGCGGTTTTTTTCTTCGCCGGCGCTTTCCTTTTCCGTATCGTCATGCGCGCCAATATGTCATTGCACCTCGATGTGAGCGGTAACAATCTCGCCAGTGCTACTCGTTACGCTCACGGTATGCACACCGGGCACGAGCGTCCAACGGTTCGTCGATACGGGGCGGCCGTCGACCGACCACGACATTGGCGACGCGCCCTCGGCTCGTAACGCCAGCGTCGCATAGTGTGAATCGACACCCGGTGGAATGGCATACGCATCGCCGTCGTGTGGTGATACGAGGTGCAGTGCTACGCGTGCCGGCGGTGGCGGCGTCTCGGACGGCGTGGTTCCCGGCGCGAACCACTCGGTGACATACGGGCACCCGGGTTCGGCGCGCGCGCCCGACTGTCGACAGATGCGCACGGGCTCCGCGCCGACTGACGCTGGCGTGACGATGACTCCCGGCTGATACCGGCGCGCCGTGAGCATCACGGCGCGATGCAGGAGAGGGCCGGCCCCTGTCACACCGCTGACGCCCGCCATCGGCTGACCCGTGAAGTTGCCAGCCCACACGGCGACCGTGAATTCGCCGGTCGCCCCAACCGCCCAGTTGTCGGTGAAGTGCCGACTCGTCCCGGTTTTGACGGCGACGGGGAACGGGAAATCGAACGGCGTGACCGAGCCAAAGGCCGGCGTTCGCGCATCGGGATCAGTAAGAATGTCGAGCACAAGCGCCGCGGATTGGGCCGAGACGACGCGGCGATCGTCGGCGTGCGCGTTCCCCATGTCCCAGTGCGCGGGCCGCCACACACCGCGGTTGGCGAGCGATCGATACGCGTTCGCCAGCTCCAGCAGTGTCACGTCGCCGTCGCCGAGCGCCAAGGCGAGCCCATAGAACTCGCTGCTCCGGTCGAGCGACGCAAATCCCGCGACGTGGAGCGTCCGTAAGAACCGATCGACGCCAAGCGTGTCGGCGAGCGCGACCGCGGGAACGTTGTACGAGCTCGCCAGCGCCTCGCGCGCGCGTACGAGTCCATGGTAGCGCCGATCGTAATTGCGCGGATGGTAGGGGCCGATGGCGGTCTGGTACGTGCGCGGGACGTCCGAGAGCAACGTCGCGGGCGTGTAGCCGACGTCGAAGGCGAGGCCATACAAGAATGGCTTGAGAGCCGAACCCGGCTGGCGCGGCGAGATCACCATGTCCGTTTGGCCATTGCTGTCCGCCCAGAAGTCCGGCGATCCGACCCAGGCGAGGATCTCGCCAGTTCGATTCGAGAGCACTACGACCGCGGCCTGTCGCACTCCGCGATCATGCAGCGCATCGACCGTCGAGCGTACCTCGGCCTCGATCTCTTGCTGCAGTCCCAGATCGAGGGAAGTCATGACGTCAGCATCGCCCGGGTGCGGTCGCCACGTGCTCAACACGTGGGCGGTAAAGTGAGGCGCAAAGAACGCGGTGGCGCGGTCGGGCGAAGTCAGCGGCTCTCTGTTCGCCCGCGCCACATCCGCCTGGAGCGCAAGCCCCAACGCCGACATCCGCTTAAGAGCGTAAGCGCGCCTCGCTCTCGCACGGGACGGCGCGGTAAATGGGTTGTCACGCGACGGCGCGTGGGCCAGCCCCGCGAGCATCGCCGCGCGAGCGAGTCCGATTGTGTTGGCCGAACTGGCGAAATACAACGCGGCGGCCGCCGGTACGCCGACCACACCTTGGCCGAGGTCGACCCGGTTCAGGTACTGCTCCAAAATCTCCTGCTTCGTGAGATGCGCATCGAGCCGCAGCGCCCACGCGATCTGGGCGAGCTTGCCCGGCCACGATCGACCGGCGCCGGTCAGCTCGCGCGCGAGTTGCATCGTGATGGTCGACGCACCAGAGACGACCCGCCCTGAGCGCACATCCGAGAGGAATGCGCGTGCCATTGCCCGCGGGTCGACTCCATGATGGTCGAAGAACCGGCGATCCTCGACCGCAACAAAAGCCTGCACGACCTGAGGATCCATGTCTGCGAACGCCACCCAGCGCTGGCGGGTTCCGTCAGCCGCTCGCGTCGTGCGGAGAACAACTCCATGGCGGTCGCGCAGCGTGACACTCGGCGTCGTCGGAGCCGAGAGCATCCGCCGAGGCACTGGAAGCGCGACCCAGCCGATGAACGCAATCCCGCCGCACACGACTAGGAGCAGGATGCGGCGCACGATCACCTTTGTGTCACCGTGAACACACCACCGTCCGAACGCCCCTGCACCGCTGGATTGTACATCTCGGTCGCCGTGGCCGGCGGCCGAATGAACACGCCGGGCGTAGTCGCCCGCGCGACGTATGTGACCGTGTACTTCCCCGGCCAGAGCTGCGTCGCGAAGTACACAACGCGGTCATCGCGGATCTCGCGATGATCGAACGGCGACCACCACCCACCGTACCAGTACCCGTACAACCAGCTCTCGCTTGACTGTCCCCATTCCTTCACGCCGGGACCGGGCAATCCGCTCGTCTCGAGACTCAAGTCGACCGCCTCGAGCCCCGCCGGCAACGGATCGTCGAGCACGACGAACTGACGATCATCGCGCACCGTCACCGCCAGATGGACGCGGACGAGATCGCCCTCGGCCACCGAGACGACCGGCGTCTTACCGTCGTACTTCTCGTACCAACGCTCGACCGTGATGCCCTGATCGTCGGGTGTCACGTTCCGCCGCAGCGGGACCTCGTTGACCGTGACGTAATAGTAGACGGCCACGTCGCTGCCCCCGCCGTTCGCCGTCAACGAAAGCCGGAGCTTTCCATGGTCGATCAGTCCAGCGAGCGATGACACGGTGTCGATCACCCGCCCGCGAGCACGAATGGTGATCCCACGCGCCACCGCCGCCCGCTCCGCGGCATCGTATTCTGACAGAGCCGTGACGAGCGCCGCGAGGTCGTGCGTGGTGTACAGCCACTCGTACTCGCCGGCCCGCGAGTGCTGGACCAGCGTCTCGACGAGCGGCCCGATCAGCGGATGCTGCCGATCGACCGCCAACGTCGCGATCAATACCTCGGCGGGCAGCCACGTCGACCGTGGGAAATACCAGTCGTGCACCGCCGTGTCGGGAAACACCGCACGTCGTCCGTCGATGCGCGCCATGGCCCACTCGGGTTCGAGCAGCGCCCGCGCCATACTCGCGCCATCAGCACGCCCGGCAACGACGGCCGCCAATCGCGCGCGATCAACGGGCCACAACTGCACTGCTTGTCGCGCGAGGTCGTTCTCGGCCGCGACGTTGGGACGGCCGACGCGACGCAGGAACGCGACGGCAGACACGCGCTCACTCAACGTGGCGCCCGTCAGGCGATAGATCTCGGTCACGGGCGAGAGCGGCATCTGGCCGGTGTTCGCGACTGCCGTCATGAAGCGACCGAGGCGCGCGAGCACACTATCGTCGACCGCGAGGCCGGCAACGCGTGCACCGACCAAGAGCTCGCCGGCGTAGGCACTCAAGTAAGGTGAGGTCCAGTCATTGGCGTCCCACAGCCCGATGCCACCGTCCGCGCGCTGGCGCCGGCTCAGAATGTCGACCGCCAGCCGCAGCTGCCGCCGAATGTCGGTCGTGTCGATCGAGCCACCAGGCGCGGCTCGCAGGATCGCGAGCAATGGCAGCGCTTCACTCGTCACCTGTTCGGAGCAGGCATACGGATAGACACGCAGCGATCGCGCGGCGCCGTTGATCATCGCCAGCACCGACGAGCCGGCGCTCACCGATACGGTGGATCGCGCCGGATCGGTACCGTCCGGCAGCGTCAGTGCGATCGTCGCGGTGTCTCGAAGCGCCCCGGCAATAGTATGCGCGCGCGGCGTGTAGTCGGGCCGCACGGGCACGCTCAATCGTACGCGATCTGCATCGGCACGCGCGTCGCGCGCCCGCACGCCGAGTGTGAACGTGACGCTATCGCCAGCCGGGGTTGGCACGGCGAATGGGAACCGGACTTCGGCGCCTCGACCGGCCGCCAGCGTGGTCACCGTCTCGGAGGCACCATGGAGGTCCGCGCCGCGAACTTCCGCGTGTACGCGTACGGCGGGCGAGCCGCCGGCGCGTTGGTTGACGACTCCGCCGGCGGTGAACGTATCGCCGGCACGGACGAATCGCGGTAGCGCCGGCCGGATGAGCAGCGGCCGCGTGACGAGGAGCGGCGACTCGGCGCTTCCATAGCGATCGCCTGCGCTGACCGCGACGGCCATCACTCGGAATGTCGTCAGGTTATCCGGCAGCTTGGCGACAGCTACAGCCTTCCCTTGCGAGTCAGTGACGACTGACGCGAGAAAGAACGCCGTCGTTTGGAATCTCGAGCGGAGAACATCCGCTCCTTCTGATCCTCCGCCACCACCTGGAGACCGACGGCCCTTTTGGCCCTCGGGTATTTGCGGCGCGACTGATGAGAGGTTGCTGGACAGCCGTACACCTAGTCCGCGCTCGGCGTACAGTAAGCCCACCGGATCTGGTGTCTTATAGCGCGTGAGCGAGAGTACCCCCTCGTCCACCGCCCACAACGTGACCTCGGAACGTGGCCCTTTCACCGTAATGCCGATCCGTGCGGAATCGCCGGGGCGATATTCGGCTTTGTCGGGGGCGAGTACGACGGCCAGAGTCTTTACCGCCGGCAGGACTCGGACCGACGCATAACCTACGCGGATCGTCGGGCGCCCTGGGTCATCGAGTTTGCCCGGCACAGCCGAACGTCCACGAGTGGCGAAGACAGAGATGAACGCGTTCGGGACCAATTTTTCAGTGATCGGCACCTTCAGCGTCGTCGATCCGTCTTTTATATGAATGCGCCGCTGATCGATGATGCCTTCGCGCTCGACGGTCACCCAAGCCGAGACGTTCGTAATTGGCGACGCGATGAGCACGGTGGCGGTGTCGCCGACCTTATATGAGGCGCGATCGGCGACCACGTTCATCTTGAACTGGGACTCGTCATCCCATGGCACCCACCCGGCCCCCGTCACCCAGCGCCCGAGCGCCGTGAGCACCGGCCGACCGTCGGCATCGGCGGCGGTCAGCGTGACGGCGTACTCGCCGCCGTTCCGCGGCGTCACCCCGCAGGACACCGGGTCAGTTCGGGTCGTGAGGTCGCACTTCCCGACAGTGTCGATCACCCAATCGCCGACGAGCTCGGAGATGCCACCACGCATACGCCGGACCTGGTGCCACTCGCGCCGAGTCACGACGCCGTGCACGGCAACGCCCGAGACGCGGTCTCCGGTCGGACGGACGGCGATGACATCGATGGACACCGGAGTGCCCGCGGTCCAGAAGTACGCCGATCCCCGCGTCCTGGCCGCGAGATAGAACGCGGCCGGATGCACGATCGTCGATGCGCTCGACACGACGTTCTGTCGATTGACGTCGGTGACGATCGTCTGCACCCGCACGCGGGCGCCGCGTCCCTTCGCGGGGCGTGGTAGCTCGACGCGCCATGCGAGCCGGCCCGCGCCATCGAGCGTGTCGGTGCCGCTCGCGAAAATGCTCTCCGATTCGCCGGACTCCGCTGACTGACCGTCGTCGTCCCACCAGCGGCCGTCACCGATCTCCCAGCCGTCCGTCCCGGGAATCTGCAGGTCCCATGGCCAGAGCGCGGTTTGCTCGGCTTGCCATTGGATGGCGGCGCGGGCCATCGGGGCGCCGAACAGATACCGCGCTTGGGCGGCAATGCGCAGAGAATCTCCGGCGAACATGGGAGCGGTGTCGGCGCTCATGTCGACCAGAAACTCCGGCGGCCGATACTCGGCGATTCGCACGCCGGCGAAGCCGAGCGTGTGCCAACTCCCGAATTCGTGGATTTTCACGCGGACCGAGTATTGGCCGAGGCCCGCATTGGCGGGGATCGCGAACGTCACGTTCGCCGTACCGAACGCGGAGAGACGAACCGTCGTGTCCTTGACGACGGCGAACTCACGGTCGCGAAGCTCCCAGCGCAGCGAGTCCCCGACCGAGGGTAACTCCAGCGCGCCGAGCAACCCCCGGCGCACGATGGCTTTGGCCTGGATGGACTCGCCGGGTCGATAGATGCCTCGATCCGTAAACACCGCGACCGCATTGGGCAGGCTCGCCGTGCCGAACGCCGGCTGCACGTTGAACTGCCAGGGGCTGAGATCGGGCTCGTAGCCGCCGACGCCAAGGACCGCGTGATCGTCGCCGGCGCGGACATCGACGAATCCGGTGAACGCGGTCGGCCCCTCGGCGGCGGCATCGCTTTCCTCTTCATCTAATGAATACGGATTCGCGGCCGGGGCATATCCGTTGAGGCGGGCGACGCCATCGGCATCGGTCGTCGCCGTCGCGACGACGGCTCCCTTCACGTTGTGCAGCATGACGCGAGCGCCCGCGCGCGGTTGGCCGTCCACGGCGCTCGTGACCCACACCGCGCCGCGATCGGCGCCGACCTTCGCGTGAACGCCGAGATCGCTGATCTCGAGCAATGCCACGGGCGCCTCTTGGATCATCCTCCGTCGCGAGTGCGGCGGAGGCTCATGGATACTGATGCCGATGATTTTGACGGCGACGAGCGTCGTGTCACCCGCGGGCAGATGGAGCAGGGTGACGAAGCCCTTGTCGGGGACGTGCGGTACGGGGATGCGTCGCACGACCGCGTGGGGCGACACGCGGGACCAGAGGCCTGTGAGGCTCCACGGCGAGGCGACCAGCAGCTCCGACCGCATCGTGTCGGAGACCGGCGCCACGTACGCCACGAGCGTGTCGACGTTCACGTGCTGGATCGCGAACGTCCGGAATCCGGTGCGCTCGACCAGCAAGCGGCCGTACGCATAGTCGACGGTCGGCTCGACGCCGGGCGTGCGGAACCCCGCCGCTGGGTTGCCGGTGACGCGTTGGCCGAACACGTCGCGGAGCGCCGTATCGGCCATGACTGCGTACGTGGCGCGAGGGCTCAGTCTCGCGTCGAGCTGCCATTCGGTCGCCTCGAGCGCCGTGTCGCTCATCGTATAGGGCGTCGTCGGGAAGAGCGTTACGTGCCGGCGGACTTGGCTGCCTCGGACAGGCGTCGAGAAGCGAACCATGACGGGGCCGGTCGGGTCGCTTGTGGCCGAGTCGAGTTTGAGCGGGCCGTAGGTTCTGAACACCCACAGTACCGTCGCGGATGTCACGCCCGGGGTCAGCTCGTTTGGCACCTCTAGCTCGCCGCGACAACCGAGCGGGAGGGGTGATCGTGGGGTCAGCGTCACCACTCGACGCAGCGAGTCTGGCATATCGGGGCGCTGCTGACGATATCGCCATGGATCTTTTTCGTTTAACGGTCGCGGGGGACCGGTGACGGCCAACGAAACGGTACTGCCGCACCGAGCGTCGAAATGCACGCGCGCAGTCTGCTGCAATAAGGCCAGATCGGGCGGCGAGCTCCAAGCCAGCTCGAACGCCGATCCGGCCTCGACGAACCGCCCGTCAGAATCAGGATTAGCCGGCGTGCCCCATATCAGCGTGGGCCCGAGCGTGCGAAACGTGAACCGATAGGCCTCGGCGAGCCGACTCCCATCCATGGCATGGAAGCTCGGATCGACGACTACCGTGTAGCTCACACCGGGTGTAAGCGGATGCGCCGGCGTGAGCTGAATGGTGATCGGGTCGCGCCACTCGAGCGTGCCGGGTATGTCCGGCGTGACGTGCACGATCGTGCGCGGATCGATCGTGTAGTCGAGCGAGCCGGCGACGGGACGATCAAAGACGACCGTGATCGTCGCCGCTGGTGATGCCGTCGCATCCGGGGTGGTGCGCAGAACGCGCAAGGGCGGCCGACCGCCGGACAGAAGTCCGGCGGCGGCCGCAAAGAGAACGAGTTGTCGGGAGTGCATCGGCGGATCCGCGAGGACGGAGCGGCCGACACACTACAACACTTTTCGTAATTGTCAACTGAGCGTTGCGGCAACAAAACTCGCGAGCTCTGCACCCCACCCTTCGTTCCCATCCAACGCCGCGCGCATCGACTCGGCGGTCTCTCCGTACGCCTGCAGCTTGCGATGTTCGAGCTCGACGCGAGTGCCGTTCGGTCCATCGGGCGTGAACCGCACTTCGATCTCGGTCAAGAATTTCTCGTTGAATTGCCACGAGCCATCGATCTGCCACGCGAGCACTACGCGACTCGGCGGCTCCCAGGCGATGACATATCCCCACGAGCACTCCGTTCCATCGACCGCCGTCTCGTACCAGCGGCCACCCTGGCGCGGCTCCATGACCACGGACTCTCGCGGAGCCTTGAGTATCGAATGCTCCGGCATCCACCACTTGCTCATTCGGGCGGTGAAAACGTCGAATGCTTTCTGCGGGGCGACGGCCACGTGCACGGTCTTGCGAACCGGCGCCGGTGTATTGATCGCGACAGTCATTCAGTTGTCCTCGGTGAGAGTGCGTTCGGCTTCCGCCTTGAATGCGCCCAGCGCGCCGTCCCAGAACCGATCCAACCACACCCGCAGCACCGCGAGCCCCGCCGAGTCGACGCGATAGACGCGACGCGCTCCCTCGGCGTGATCGATCACGAGGCCGGCGGCCTTGAGCACCGCAAGGTGCTGCGAGACGGCGGGACGACTGATCGGCAATTCCCGCGCGATCTCGCCGACCGCCATTGGCTTGCGCGATACGAGCTCGAAGATCTCGAGCCGCGTGGGGTCGCCAAGGGCTTTGAGCGCCGGGTAATGGTTAGTATTCACTTACCGTAAGTAAATACTAACCAACAACAGTCGCGTCAAGGGCCACGTATACTGGGCCATGATTGCACTCCATCTATTAATGGTGTTGGCCCAGACGCCGGACTCGCTCCTCACGACCGTCCGCGCGCTCGGTGGCGCTATCCCCGGCGAACTGCCGGTCGCGGTGAGTTATCTGAATGCCTACGAAGACTCGGCTGTCGCCGGCAATGGGGTCGACGGGGCCGGACCATCGAAGGCCTTCTCCGTGACCGGCGTGTTCCAGGTGCGATTCCGCCATGGCTGGATCATGGTCGACGCGGCCATGGACTCGGCGGCGCTGCATCGCGGCAAGTCCTTCAAGGCCGACAACTTCGCGAAGGTCGAGACGGCGCTCGAGAAGGCGAACTTGATCGTCATCACCCACGAGCACGTCGACCACGTGCAGCCGCTGGTCAAATCATCGATCGCCGACCAAGTCGCGCCGCATACGTTGCTCACCAGGGAGCAAATCGAGACCCTTCTCACTAAGCCTAAGGTCGCGTTCACCTCGATGGACTCCTCGCAGGTGAGCCGGTACATCGTCGTCGAGTACGAGCGCGCGCTTCCGATCGCGCCCGGAGTCGTGCTGATCAAGGCGGCCGGGCACACGCCAGGATCGCAGATGGTCTACGTGAAGCTCGCGTCAGGCAAGGAGATGATTCTGGTCGGTGACATCGCGTGGAACGTGCACGGCATCGACTCGCAACGTCAGAAGCCCGACTCGACGAGCCGGTTCATGAGCGAGGATCGCGCGGCGATCGCCAAGCAGCTGGCCTGGCTCAAGGGCGTGCAGTCGCAGGGGATCAGTCTCGTCGTGAGCCATGACGGGACGCATATGCAGATGCTCGCCAAGCAGGGCGTCGTCAGCGAGGGACTGGTACTCCAGTAAGCCGGATCGCCGAGCCGACGCCTTCCCCGCCGCCAAACGCTAGGTAGGTGCGGAGAACGACCCTCGATGCGACAGTGACACTCGCACCGAGGCCGAAGTCTTGGTGTACTCTGCTGAAACTCAGGCCTACGCGACCGGCGTCGTAGAAAAAGAGTAAGCCAAAGGGCCCCCAGATCGTGCGTCCATACTCTACCTGGGTGAGCCAATCATCCGACCCGCGGAATCGATAGTCGGCGAACCCTCGGAGCGTGTCATAGTTATTGATGTCGGCGCCACCGAGGGTCGGCTGATAATAAAAGGGGACGGTGCTTCGGCCGAATGTGTTGGAGACCGCGAGCTGACCACGGACTGAGAGAGTGCCATAGTCGCAGGCCCGAATCTTCGCCTCGTGGCAGAACATGCGGTCGACGATCGACGGCCCGTGAGCCGTATCGGACCGCACGTTCCGCTTGAGCGGGCGGGTCCAGGTGCCCGATGCATTGAACCGGCCGAACGACAACCGGCGGCCCTCTATGTCTTGATAGATGTGATAATTGAGCTCTGCATCCACGTCGTGCGGCGGTGACATGGGATAGTGCAGTAATACGATCGCGTCGTAGTGCACGAACGACGTGGTCCCGTCGAGGCCCGATATGCTCGCTCGGCGAAACTCGAGCCGGCCGCCCACTCGGAGCCACTCGGTGACGGGCGTCGTGTAATCGGCGCCGCTCACGAGCTCGCGTTGGCCGTATAGCCGGGACGCTCGCCCTACGGTATAGAACGCCAGTTGCGGCAGCTCGTCGAGCGTGGCGTAGGCGTCGAATCGCGGCCGATCCGGCGTCTTGGCCGGATAGCTCTGAAGTCGCGGCGCAATCGTGTATTCGGCGCTGAGCAGCCAGGAACGATTGACCGACACGAGCGCGTGGCCCGCGACATCGCCCTGAATGCGGCCATGGCTCAAGTCCCAACCGCCCGAAAGGCCGCCGCCCACTCCACTCATCGGCGCGATGGTTTCGAGTACCGGGTGAATGGGGTCGTCGGCAAGCACGTAGACGACGCACGTCTCGAGGTGCGTCCACTTGTCCCGCGTCTTGCTTTGGAACGCCAAGGGGCACTCGCGGCGGATCTCGGGCCACCACGGCGTTTCGAAGCCCAGCATCCCGCCCGGGTGATCTTGTCCGCGCGCGGCGGTCGCACAGAGAACCGTGAGGACGACGCTACGCCGGAGCGTTGGTGCCTCCGTCAGCTATCATGCGCACTGCCGCGCGCATAAAATCGGACGCCTGCTGGTCGCTCATGATGCCCTGAGTATCAGCGAGACCGAGGGTCCGACGCATCTGGCGGACCATGAGATGAGCCAGATCAGATGCGCGTGATTCGCCCATCGGAGCAGCGGTAGCGAGACGACGCGAGAATCGTAGGTGGTCCGTACGAGGGGCATCCAAGTGCGGGATCGTATCGAAATCGAACGTCGCCGCCGTGGCATCCCGTCCGAGGGGCTGGGAGGAGGGTCCGAACAGCTTTCGCACGGTCCCAACGATGGACGAGTGCTCGAGCTGCGTTCTCACGATCGTCCGCGGTGGAATCCAGGGAGAGACGAGCACCGCCGGCACCCGCACGCCGAGGCGGTCGAACGCGAACGTGTTGTCGATCGTTGGATCTCCGGTGGCCGGAATCCGGGGCGGCGGAACGTGGTCGTAGATGCCGCCGTGCTCGTCGTACACGATGAGCAACATCGTCGAGTGCCACAGTTTCGTGTTGCTTCGGATCGCGAGGTACACGTCGCGGATGAGCCGCTCCCCTTCCATCACGTCGTGATCGGGATGCTGATCGCTCGCGGCGAAGAAGCTCCCATCACGGGCATCGTTCGCGTACCGGGGCTCGATGAACGAGTACGCCGGGAGATCGCCCCGCTCGCAGTCGTTGGCGAACCGGTTATAGTCGCGGAACCCGTGCGGGTCGTCGATCAGGTGGCCCACCGTGAGCAGCAGCGTGAAGCCATCCTGGTGATAGATCCGATAGTCGGATGCCCGAAACGCCGGATCCTTGTCGAAGGCCTCGAAGATCGTGCGGAGCGAGGCGAAGTCTGGATCCGGGACGACGCGGGATAGCGACGTCGCGCCGTGCGCGAACATTCGATTGGGGACTGTCGGTCCCGGGACCGACGAGAACCAGCGTTCGCAGACCGCGTACTCCCTGGCGAGTGTCGAAAGAATTGGCAGACTCGACGGCGCGAAGCATTTCATGATCGACGAACCGTGGCGGTGCGTAGCATCTATAGTTGCGTAGCTGCGCACGAACCCGTTCATGGTCACCGGTGCCCCGGCGGCAGGCGTCCGCGTGCCGAAGACCTGGACGTTCACGTCCTCGAAGTCGTGGCCCGGATCAGGGTTCAAGTCGCCGGCCGCCACCGCGTTATGGCTGACGACGACATCCGGGCTGCCGTCGGACGACGGGTTCGCCTCGGTTCCTCCCAAGCCGTCGATCGGGTAATCGCGGGTCTGGAGGAATCCGAGCATGTGGTCGAAGGACCGGTTTTCGAGCATCAGCACGACGAGGTGCTCAATGCGGGGCTGGTTGTCGGGCATGGGTCGTTATTTCTCCTCTCGGCGCTTCAGACGCAAATGACGGGCTCGCTCGCTGGAACCGTACGGGATAGCGGTGACGAGCACGGCTGTGGTGGGGTCTGTCGGGATGACACAGCGATGACCAACTGCAAACAGAGGCAGCCTATGACCCGTCTCACTTGGTTGCTAGCGGCGGCCCTCGCGACTGCGTGCAACTCGTCGACGACCCCGCGCCTGAAATCACCCTCTTCAGGTTGCACGGCCTGCACTCATCCGGCGGGCGTCATCTATCACACCGACAACGTCGGCACTCGCGTCTACGCCGCGGCGGCAACGGACGGCGGGACCGTGATGGTCAGCCTCGAGGACAACGCGCAGATCGCACGGGTCGTCCTGCCCTACGTCGACACGGTGACTGTCGACCAGGTTGGCACGACGCCAGCCGACATTGCCCTCGATGCGTCACAGACGCACGCCTACGTCAGCGACGAGTGGGCCGACCAGATCATTGAACTGGACGTCGCCAGCGGGACGCACCTCGCCACGATTGCCACGATCGGTGACCCGTTCGTGAGCGTGCCATCGTCCGATGGCGCGACGTTGTACATCGGTACGAACACGAACTCCGTGTACGCTGTCCCTCTCAGCAACCCCACGACGTCCAAGAGCATCCAGGTCGATAACGCGGTCGGCGGGGCGCCAAATTTCATGGCGCTGTCGCCCGATGGGTCAACGTTGTACGTGAGCACGCGGACAGGCGGAACGGTCGTCGTCATCGACACGCGAACGTTCACCGCAACCCGTACGCTTTCCGTCGGTGCTGGCAGGATGCAGCAGATCGTGGTCTCGCCCGATGGGAAGACGATCTACGTCGTGAACGAGAACGGCAACCTGTACGTGTGGGACAACCAGTCGGGCTCGCTCATCACCACCGTTCCGCTCGGCGGGCAAGCGTGGGCCTTGGCGATGACGCCCGATGCCAAGCAGTTGTACGTGAGCCTGCTCGACAGGGGCATGGTGCTGGTGCTCGACCGCGCGACGCTCTCGACGGTCACGACGATCTTGACGGGCGGCGAGCCGCGCCGTATCGCGTTCGCGGAGCAGGGCAAGATCGCCGTCATCGCCAACGAGGGCGGCTACTTCAGCTTCATCGACTAGCGATACCCCGCGGCCTGCATCTCGAAGAGCTCGGCGTACTGCGCGCCCCGTGCGACGAGCTCTTCGTGCGTCCCCTCCTCCACGACGCCGCCGTTCGCGAGCACGATGATGCGATCGGCCATGCGGACGGTCGAGAATCGGTGTGAGATCACGACCGCCATCCGCCCCGCCATGAGCTCGGCGAACCGCACGAACACCCCGTACTCGGCCCGCGCATCCAGCGCGGCAGTCGGCTCATCCAGAATCAGCAACTGCGCCGTGCGCATGTACGCCCGCGCCAGCGCGACCTTCTGCCATTCGCCGCCAGACAGGTCGACCCCCTCGTCGAACCGGCGTCCGAGCATCTGCTGATAGCCTTGCGGCAGTTGCGGCAGTAACGACGCGGCGAGCGAGCGCTGCGATGCATCGGCAATCGCGGGCAGCGGCTTGCCGTTGCGATCGGCGTCCAAGTGCTCCTTCGCCGCTTCGATCTCTCCAACGCCGATGTTTTCATCGAAGCGCATGTCGTAGCGCACGAAATCTTGGAAGATCACACCGATCGCTTGGCGGAGCGACGCCAGGTCGTATTCGCGAAGATCGACACCATCCAATAAGACCCTCCCTTCGGTCGGGTCATACAATCGGGCGATCAGCTTGGTGATCGTCGTCTTTCCGGCGCCGTTCTCACCTACGAGAGCAATGCGCTCGGCCGGTCGGAGCACGAAGTTGACGTGGCGTACTGCCCACCGCTCGCTCCCAGGATACTGAAAGCCAACGTCCTCGAAGACGAACCCCTCACGAATGGGATTTGGAACGGCGCGAGCGCCGGGACGTGTGGTGATGGTGGGTTTCACGGCGAAGAACGTGAAGAGATCTTGCAGGTTCAACGCCTGTGCGTAGATGTCGCTGGCCGAGAGCAGTAGGCGTTGGATCAGATCCCGGCTCCGCATGAAGGCGCCAGCCAAAAACGTCAGGGTCCCGATGGACATCTTGCCCGCGACGGCTCGGAGCAAAATCGCGACATACGCCGCGTAGTAGCCGAGCGAGCCGATTACAGAGAGGAGCGCACTCACGATGGCCCGGCGAACCGAGAGGCGGGCGTTCTCGGCGTAGTACCGCTGGAAGAGCCGACGGTACCGGGCCGAGAGCCACCCGGCCAGCCCGAACATCTGCACTTCTTTCGCCGATTCGTCGGACGCACCGACGTAGCGCAGATAGTCCAACTCGCGACGCTGAGGCGTCCAGCGATAGAGCAACGAGTACGCGAGCGACGCGAAGTGCGTCTCGCCGAGGAAGCTCGGAAGGATGGCGACGGCCAGCAGCAAGAGTAGCCAGGCGTCGTACGCCACGAGCGCCCCGGCAAGCGTCATGAGCGTCAGTGCATCCTGCCCGAGTCCCAGGAGCTGCGCGATGAGCGCGATGCGCCCGGTCGTCTGCTGGCGGGCTCGCTCCAGGTGGTCATAGAACGCGGGATTCTCGAATTGAGCCAGGTCGAGCGTCGCGGCGTGCTCCATGAGCCGCACGCTCACGTAGTTCGAGAAAAGGTCGCCGAGCAGGGACTCGACCAACGACGAGGCGCGGGCCAGGAACTCGCCGGAGACGACAAGGGCGAACTCCATGGCGACGTACTGCCAGAGGCGCCCAACCCCGTGGCCGGCCGCGGCCCGAATGACCGCGTCGATGATGAGCTTCGCGACCCAGAGCGTGGCGACCGGAACGAACGCCCGCACGAGCCGGAGCAGGATCATCGCGGTCGTGTAGGGTCGGTGCGTCTCCCAGACGAGCGCGAGGAGCTTGGGCAGGTAGCGCAGGACCTGGACCTTTTCGCGCCAGGTCGTGGGGCCCTCTTTCGACTTCACTCTCACCCGGGAAATCTAACCGCGGCTCTCGCCAGTAAACGCATCTCCGCGTCGTGGCAATACAGGGGTGATGCGACTTGCCATGGTCCTTGTGGCCGCCGGATGCGCCCAGAGTGCACCGGCCGCCCCGGCAGCTACCGCCGTGGTCACCTCTCGCGAGGTGACACCGCGTGTCGTGGCCACGGGGAGCGTCAGACTCGTCGCCGGAGCGCGGGTCGACGTGGGAACGCGGACGTCCGGCGTCGTGCGCCGCCTCGCCGTCGCGCAAGGCACGCGCGTGCGGCGTGGCGATACGATCGCTGCACTCGACGATCGCGAGGCGAAAGCCCGCCTCGCCTCGGCCGAGGCGCGGGTGGCTGAGCTCGAGGCGTCGCGCGATGCGGCGGACTCGGACCTCGCGCGGCTCACGGCGCTGCGGGCGATTCAGGGCGCGTCCGGACAGCAGCTCCAGGCGGCCGCCAGCGCGATCGCCGTGGCCCGCGCGCGGGTCGCGGCGGCGACCGCCGACCGCGATCTCGCGGCGCTGGCCGTCGACTACACCGTCGTTCGCGCGCCCATCGATGGCGTCGTCGCGTCGATCGCGACGCACGAAGGCGAGACCGTCGCGGCATCGCTGTCCGCGCCGACGTTCGTGGTGCTCATCGACCCCTTCCGGCTCGAATGCGTGGCGCTCGTCGATGAGACCGACATCGGACGAGTGCGAGTCGGGGACTCGGCGTCGTTCACGGTGGATGCGTATGCCAACCACGTTTTCACGGGACGCGTGATGCGCATCGCACCCGACGCGACGATCATCGGCGGCGTGGTCGACTACGAAGTCACGGTTCGCATAGACAAGAGTGCTGGGTTGCTGCGTCCCCAAATGACCGCCACGGTCACCATCGCCCCAACGGAGCGGAATCCATGATCGAGCTACAGAATGTGTCAAAGACGTATGCTGGGCGCTCTGTATTCGTAGCGGCGTTGTCCGACGTGTCCTTGAGCATCGAAGCCGGAGAGTTTGTCGCGATCGTCGGGCCATCCGGCTCCGGCAAGTCGACACTGCTACAGATCCTCGGCTGTCTCGATACGCCGAGCGCGGGCCGATACGTGCTCGATGGCACGTCGGTCGAGAAACTAGGCGATGCCGAGCTATCGTGTCTTCGAAATAGACACGTGGGGTTCGTGTTCCAGAGCTTCAACCTGCTTCCTCGCGCGACGGCGCTCGAGAACGTCGAGCTGCCGTTGCTCTACGCGAATGGTGCGACGCCCAGTGTCTCGCCTGCGCCGCTGCTCCTCGAGCGCGTCGGTGTCGCACACCGCGCGCGCCACTATCCGGCCGAGCTGTCGGGCGGCGAACAGCAACGCGTGGCGATCGCCCGAGCGCTGGTCATGAAGCCATCGCTGTTGCTCGCCGACGAGCCGACCGGGAACCTCGACGCCGCGACCGGCGCGCAGGTGTTGCGACTCATCCACGATCTCAACGATGAGGGACTGACCGTCGTGCTGGTGACGCATGATCCCGCGGTCGCCGCAAAGGCTGACCGGCGCATCACGCTCGCCAACGGGAGGATCGCATGACCATCGCCACCCTTACCAAGCTTTCCTGGCGCGCGGTCTCGCGTAGTCGCGTGAGGACACTCTTGTCGGGCGCCGGACTGGTGATCGGCGTGCTCGCCATCACGATCACCGTCGCGACCGGCGAGGGTGCGCGTCGGGCCGTGCGTGGGAGCTTCAAGGCCATGTTCGGGTCCATCGACGTCCTATTCGTGCAGCCTGGCGGGCCGGCGCAGCGCGGCATGTCGACCGCGGCGGACGCCGTGACGACGTTGACTCCGGACGACGCCGCGGCCATCGCCGCTCAGGTCAACGGCGTGCGGGAGGTCGGCATGGCGCAGGATGCGCCGAACATCGTCGCTGAGGCGAACGGGCAGAATACCACGACTTCTCTCTGGGGCGTCAGCTCGAACTGGCAATCCCTCCACGGTGATTCCGTCGCGTCCGGCTCCTACTTCCACGATACGGATGCCCGGGTCGCTGTGCTCGGCTCGGACGTTGCTCGAGTGCTCCGTGTCTCCATCGGTCAGCGCCTGCGCCTGAGTGGCATCGAGTTCGACATTGTTGGGGTCCTGGCGCCTAACGGCGCCGGACCAGGCGGCATTAGTCTCGACAACATTGTCTATGTCCCTCTCGGAACCGCTTCCAGGCGCGTCTTCAATAAAACGGCGCTCAATCTCGTAGATGTTGCGCTCGTGACCCCCGACGCGTGGCAAAAGACCCAGGGGGACGTCGAGAAACTAGTCAGAGCACGCCACGCCTTGGCGCCGGGCCAGATCGATGACTTTCGCGTCATCGCCCCGCGAGCGATGATCGCACGGATGGAGTCCGTCGACTCGGGCGTAGCGAAGACGCTCTGGTGGGTCGGAGGCCTAGGCCTGGGACTGGGAGGTGTGATCGTTGCGGTGCTCGCGGTGACGGCCGCACTGCAACGGCGCCACGAGATCGCGACGTGTCGAGCGTGTGGTGCCACGCGGAAAGACATCCTGCTCCAGTTCTGGGCCGAATCAGTGTGCACGGCGACCGGGGCCGCCGCCATTGGTGTCCTCCTCGGAGTCGGCGTGACCGCGCTCGGCGCGACGATGATGCGGGCCAAGCTCGCCGTCGACTGGCCTCTGACGCTCGGCGCGGCGTTGGCGACGGTGCTCGTCGGCATACTCGCCGGCTACGCACCGGCGCGGCGGGCGGCGTCCGTGGACCCGGCCATTGTGCTGCGCGAGGCCGCGCCGTAGTGCGACGCGCGCTCGACATGCTGCGAGCCGTCACGCGAAGGCGCATGGTCGCGACGCTTGGCCTCGCGGCGGTCGCCTTGCCGCTGGCCGCGCTCGTGATCGCCGTGTCGGTGGCTGAGCGCGGGCGGCAGCGCACCTTGGAGTCCGTGAGGCAAATGGGTGCCGACGTCGTGATGGTAAGCGCCGTCGCGGCTGGCAATCGCGGCGGGCGGGCGCGGACGGGCGATATCGTGCGCACGCTCGCGCGATCGGATGCGGAGGCGATCGCGAAGCAAGTTCCCGGGGTTCTCGCCGTGGCAGCCGAGTACGGGGAGAGCGAGGCGGTGACGGCCGGAAACCTGGCGCGGCGCGTCACGATCAGTGGCGTCGACGCCACGTACGGAACCTTGCGGGACGCGCCGATCGAGAGCGGCCGGTTCTTTACGCGCGAGGAGGCCAACGCCGCGGAGCGGGTCGCGGTCATTGGGTTTCGTGTGGCGCGCGACCTCTATGGGGAGCGGGATCCCGTTGGCGACGTGCTGCGCATTCGGCGGATTCCGTTTACCGTTGTCGGTATGCTCGCCGAGCGCGGGACGGGATTGGATGCGTTCAATGAGGATGAGGTCATCTTCATTCCCCTGCCTACGGCAACCCGTCGCCTCTACCCGGTGACGTACGTGGCCCGTCTCTATGCGCGGGTCCGGGATTTGTCAGTTACGCGAGCCATAAGTGGCGTATTCCGCCGGCGGCATCACGATGCCGATGTACGGATTGAGACCCAAGAGCGGCTCGTCTCGCTGCGCTCGATGGCCGCCAGACGCTTGCGTTGGTTTGCGATCGCCGCAGCCGTCGCGCTGCTCTCCGCCGCCGCGGGGGGGATTGCGGCGTGGACGGCCCTCAACGTCCGGGCTCGGCGCGCCGAGATCGGGGTGCGTCGCGCCGTAGGCGCAACGAGAACAAATATTGTTGTGCAATTTCTGGCCGAGGCCACGATTATCTGCGTTCCGGGTGCGCTCCTGGGCGCCGGCGCGGGGCTAGCGGCCGAACCGCCGCGCGGCATCGCGGCGGCGGCAAGCGTGGCGTGTGTTTTGGTGGGAATCGGCGCGGCGTGCGTGCCGGCCGCGCGCGCGGCGCGCATGCCGCCTGGCGCGGCGGTGCGGCCACTCTGACGTGGGTGACACGGATGACGGCCCTCTTTTGCGTCGGGCGGCGGCCGGCGATGACGCGGCGACCACGGACCTGGTGCGTCGGTACGTCCGGCGCGCCACGTTGTTCGCGCGACAGCTCGTCGGCAATTCTGATGACGCCGAGGATGTCGTGGCTGAGGCGTTCGTGATCGCGCTCGATCGGGCCGCGACGTTTCGAGCGGGCGAGTCGGTCGGGCCCTGGCTCTACGGCATCGTTCGGCGCGTGGCCACCAAATATCGGCGGCGCGCTTCGCGCCGCCGCTGGTTGTTGAACCGGTGGCGGCCAGAGGCGAGTCGGGCTGATCCGGCGCAGTTGGCCGCGGCTCGGGACGCGCTCGATCGGGTTGCGGCCATTGTTAGCGGGTTGCCCGACATGCAACGGCAGTGCTTCGATCTCGTCGTCCACAGTGGACTCGACATTACCGAGGTTGCGACCATGTTCGACATCGCCCCGTCGACGGTACGCCAACACGTGCATCGCGCACGTCAAGCGATCCGATCGAGGTTCCCTGAGCTCCATGCGTGACGATCCCGAGTACTGGGATGCGCTCTCGAGCCGCATCGTCGAGACGATCCGCGAGCGGCGTTCGGCGCCGTGGCTTCGTATTGCCATTTGGGCGCCGCCATTGGCGACCGCAGCCGCGCTGACGCTACTCCTCGCCAGTGGGCGAGCGCCGGCGACCGCGGCGAACCGGGCGCCGAGCATTGCTGCCATGTTGACGGCGCAAAGCCAAGCCCCGAGCATCGTCACCATGATGAGCGGGCGACCGTGAGGCCGCTCACTCGGCAAGCGTTGGCGCTCGTGATCGCCACCGTGCTCGGCGTGGTTGCCGGCGCGGTCGGAGAGCACATTCGGATGTCCGAGCCTAGCGGGAATCCGATGGACGCAACTGTGCTATTGGCGCAAATGGATCAACGACTGGGACTCACGACCAGCCAACATCAAGCGATCGCGCGCATCCTTGCCAAGCATCAGGCCGCGCTGGACTCCGCATGGCGCGCCACGCGGCCCGGGGTCGACAGTGCCCAAATGGAAATTGTGTCGGTGCTAGACCCGAACCAGCGTGGACGCTATATGGAGTGGATGCGCATCGCGCATCGTCACTGAAAGAGATAGATCGCGTAGCTGATAGCGGCGACGAGAGTCGTGGCGACGATGGCCCACCAGAGGATGAAGCTCGCCCGCTCACTCGGCGTGCGATAGGTGTGCGGCGAGCGCCAGCCGCCGCGATGCGTAGGTCTTAGTATAGCCCACATGCTTGTCTCCATGATCAAGCATTGTGCCGAGCCGTCCCCGGCAACCAGACACTACGATAGCATGTGGTAGACTATGCGATGCGTGATGTAGATCACGCTCGACTTATCAGATTGTCCTCTACGAAGAGATGATCGATGCCGGTGTCGAGAAAAGTGGCGATTGCCTCTTCTGGCGTGTTGACGATCGGCTGACCTCTGACGTTGAAGCTCGTATTCAGCACCATCTCGCGTCCGGTCGTGCGGCCGACGGCGCGCAGTAGCGCGTGAAAGGCCGGGTTGTCCTCGTCAGACACGGTTTGTACCCGGGCGGAACCGTTCACGTGCGTAATAGCAGGGAGCGATCGGCGGTGCTCTTCGCGGACGTCGACGACCGCGATCATGTATGGGAAGACCGACCCAGGCGCGACGTCGAACCACCTATGGACTTGGCCGAGGGAGACGGCGGGCGCGAATGGGCGGAATGACTCGCGCTTCTTCACCATGCTGTTGATGCGGTCGCGCATCTCGGGGTGGCCGGGGTCGGCCAGAATACTCCGGTTGCCGAGCGCGCGCGGGCCGAACTCCATGCGGCCGCGGTGCCAGGCTAGCACTTTGCCCTGGGCAATCAGCTTCGCTGCTGCTGTGCACGTTTCATCGAGCGATGCGAATCGCTGCACATTGATCTTGGATGCGGCAGCCATAATGGCGCGTTCGACTGCGTTCGCATCGTGGGCTGGTCCTAGCAATGGCGCCGGCATGCGCTTGTTCGCAATAACGCCGCGCTTCGCGCTGGCGTAGAGAGCCGCGCCGAGTGCCGTACCATCGTCGCCAGCCGCGGGTTGCACGTAGATCTCGTCAAATAGACCGGCTTTGATCAACCGGCCGTTCGCGGTGCAATTCAATGCGACACCGCCAGCGAGCGCTAGTCGGGGTTGGTTCGAGGCGCGCTGAAAGCTCCCGCAGATATGTTGCATGACGTTGTCGAGGCATTCTTGGAGCGCCGCGGCAACGTCGCGGTGCTCATTGACGATGTCCGCGTCGGGGTGGCGGGATGGGAGCAGGTTTTGGGACAGATAGGCGAGCGTCGCGCCGTAGTTCTCGCGGTCATCGCGCGTGGTGTTGAGCTGCAGCATAGGGATCTTGATGGTCCCATCATCGCGCAACACGACTTCTTTCGCGAAGAACTCGCGGTAACGCGAGGGATCGCCGTAAGGAGCGAGTCCCATGATCTTGTACTCGTCGGAGTTGAAGTCGAACCCGAGGTGGTACGTGACGAGCGAGTAGAAGACGCCGATCGAGTCCTGGGCGCCGATAGACCTGAGACGCGTTAGTTCCCCGGCGCGACCTTGGAATATGGTGCTACCGTGCGCCTCACCCATGGCATCGACGACGATGACCAGACACTCATCCCATCCGGAGGTGTAATACGCGCTCGCGGCGTGCGCGACGTGATGCGGGACTTGGCACACGCGCTCGATGGGGAGGCCGGGCAGATCGCGCTCGACCAACTTGAGGAGCGCGTCACGGGAGAGCACCTCCTCGTAGAGCTTCCGAGTGGTCGGATCGGCGGAGTAGATCGTGCGATACGGGCCGTAGTCGAACCCGTGCGCGAGCAGGTCGACGTCGTCGATCGATAACCCCGCCTGCTCGAGGCACCACTGGATCGCTTGCACGGGGAAGTGCGCCGAGTGCTTCTTCCGATCGAACCGCTCCTCCGCGGCGGCCGCGACGATGCGGCCGGAGGAGACCAACGCGGCAGCGGCGTCGTGACCCTGCGATATCCGATAGGCGCGGGCGTCGAGCGATGGCCAGTGCCGACGCTTGAACGGGACAGCGCCTTCGAACCCACTGATTCCAATGACGTTCATGATACCGTAGAGCTTAAGCGTCGCGCGTCACGGAGCCACATTCTGATGCATACACGCAACGCAATCCAGCTCTAGTGTAACATTTGTTTTTGTAGAAGACTACGTACGACTTAGCGTTACACCATGCGTTTACCGACCTGAACCCACGGCGCATTAGGTGCAGACAGACCCATTGTGCAGATATACGCGACGTGCCCGCAGTCGCGTGATGTTGCTCGGGAGCTCTATGCCGAGCGAGTCACCGACGTTGCGCGTTGGAGCGAAGAGGCCGGTTGCCACGGGATGTTGGTCTACACGGACAACGGCATCGCGGACCCGTGGCTGGTCTCGCAACTCGTTATCCAACATACGACTAAGCTGGTGCCGCTCGTCGCGGTCCAGCCCGCGTACATGACCCCGCTCTCGGCCGCCAAGATGGTCGCCTCGCTGGGTTGGATGCACGGCCGGCCAGTGGCACTCAACATGGTCGCGGGAGGGTTCCGGAACGATCTCTTGGCGCTTGGCGATCCGACTCCCCACGATGAGCGCTACGAGCGGCTGATCGAGTACGTCGCGATCATCAAGTCGCTTTTGGCAGATCAGGGTCCGGTGACCCATGAGGGCAAGCACTACCGGGTGCGCAACCTACGCATGGCCCCGGGTCTTCCCCCCGATCTCACGCCTGACATCCTCGTGTCGGGCTCATCCGCTGCCGGCGAGGCTGCCGCGGTGACGATGGGTGCGATCAGCGTGACCTACCCGGAACCAATCAGTGGTGACGCGCCACCGGCACCGAATGACGGGAGGCGGCGCGGCGTGCGTGTTGGGATCATCGCCCGCGAAACGGCTGACGAAGCGTGGGAGGTCGCCTACGAGCGCTTTCCGGACACGCGGGCCGGCCGCATCACCCACGGGTTGGCGATGAAGGTGTCCGACTCGCAGTGGCACAGGCAGCTTTCGTCGCTCGATGAGAAGCCCACCACGCCAGACCACCCATACTGGCTGGGGCCATTCCAGACATCGGCGACATTCTGTCCATACCTGGTTGGTACGTACGATCGGGTCGCCGACGAGTTGGCGCGTTATGTTGGTCTCGGCGCCAGTGTCTTCATTCTGGATATTCCGCCGTCACGCGAGGAACTTGCACACACTGGCATCGCTATCCGGCGCGCTCAAACCATCGCCCAGAATACCCATGCCCATGCCTCTCGCTGAGGTAGTCGCCAACGCGTTGCGCGTCGATCCCGCGGCGCTGAACGATGATCTCGAGTTCAACTCCATCCCGGAGTGGGATTCGGTCAATCACGTCGCGCTGATTCTGTCGCTCGAAGAGACCTACGGGCTCACGATCTCGGACGAGCAGATCGTCACGTTGACCCGGTATGGCACCATCCGCGAGTTCATCGAGGCCCACACTTCGACCGCTCCCGCTCTCGCGTCGTGACGCCGGAGACGCGGTCGCTGCGCACCGGAGTCCTGGCCAGCGCCGCGATCCACCCGAACGCGCCGGCCCTAGTCGTTCGCGGCCAAACAATCACGTACGAAGCCCTCGCCCTTCGCGCCCGCGTCCTCGCGGCCGCGATCGTTCGCGCGCTCGGGCGCCCGGCCTCACGGGTTGGCATCTTTGCGGCACGGTCTGAAGTCGCCTACGTCGGGACGCTCGGCGCCCTGTGCAGCGGCGCGGCGTTCGTGCCCTTGAATCCAAAGCACCCGATCGAGCGCACTCGCTCCATGGCGCGTCGGGCCGAGTTGGACGCGATCATTGTCGATCAGGATACCGCGCCGCAGCTCGACGCTATAGCTGGCGAGGTTCGGGTGCTGATCCACGGCGATCAGCCAGGGGAGCACGTCCCGCTCACCGATTACCCGGCGGTTGATCCCGATAGCTTGGCCTACCTGCTCTTCACATCCGGGACCACGGGTGAGCCCAAGGGTGTCGGTATCACGCACAGGAACGCGCTGCACTACCTGGACGTCATGGGCGCCCGCTATGCCCTGACTCCCAATGACCGGTGCTCACAGACGTTCGACCAGACTTTCGATTTGTCCGTGCATGACTTGTTCATGACATGGAACGCCGGGGCGTGCCTCTACGCGATGGCTCCGATCGAGATGCTGGCGCCAGCCAGATTCGTCAATGCCCATGGATTGACCGCGTGGTTCTCGGTACCATCGGCCGCTGTCTTGGCGAGAGAGCGCATCCCCCCGGGGTCGATGCCGGGTCTTCGGTGGAGCTTGTTCTGCGGCGAGCCGCTGACCAACGAGACGGCCGAGCGATGGCAGGCGGCCGCTCCCAATTCCACGGTCGAGAACTTGTATGGGCCGACTGAGCTCACGATTGCGTGCTTTGCGTATCGCTGGGGCGGCCTCGCACCCGAGTCGCTGAACGGCATCGTCCCGATCGGCCGGCCGCTCACCGGACTGACCGCTCGCGTGGTCGACGAGGAGCTTTGGGTGGGCGGCCCCCAGACCTCGCCCGGATACTGGCGCGATCCGAAGCAGACGCAAGAAAAGTTTGTCGATGGATACTATAAGACGGGCGATCGTGTGGTCGAACATCCGTCCGGTGTCTATAGTTACCTGGGCCGGGTCGACCACCAACTCAAGATCCTGGGGTTTCGGGTCGAGCCGGCCGAGATCGAGGGCGTGTTGCGGCAGCAGCCAGGCGTGACCGGGGCCGTTGCCATTGGGTATCCGGTTGCACAGGCCCAGGCGCTCGGCGTCGTAGCGTTCGTGACCGGTACGATCGAGTCGCGGGACGCCTTGCGCCGCGCAGCGGCTACGGTGCTGCCGGCGTATATGGTACCGAACACGATCGTCCGACTGGATCAGTTTCCCTTGAACGCGAACGGCAAAGTCGACCGCGCCGAGCTGCTGCGGCTGGCGGCGGCCGGCGAGACTCGTGACCCCATCCCCGTTCCTTAGAGTATTCGCCGAACCTGGACATGCGCTCCGTGTCGGGCTGGCGATCCTCAAAGGTCACTTCTACAAGATCTACTGGCCGCTGCGCGGCCGGCGGTTCCAGGCTGGACGCAACTTCCGGGTATTCGGCTCGCTGGTCGTGCGCGGGCCCGGGCGCGTGATCTTCGGCGATGACGTCCGCGTCATCCAGCGGACTACGCCCTTCACCCACTGTCGCGACGCCGTGATCACGGTCGGGAATCGCGTCGATCTCGTGGGCGTGCGGTTCGGGTGCATGGACCGCATCTCCATCGGGAACCGCTCCCAGGTGTCCGAGTGTCGGATCATGGATACCGACTACCACTCGATCGCCATCAACCGGCGCGAGCCCTCGGCGCCCGTTCGCACGGCGGCGATCACGATCGGCGAGAACGTCTGGATCGCGCCCGAGACGGCCATCATGCCTGGGACTTCCATCGGCGATAACAGCGTCATCGCGTTCGGCGCCATCTGCTCGGGGGCTGTCCCGGCGAATGTCATCATGGTGGGAAATCCCGCCCGCGTCGCGGGAAAGGTACCAGGCGCGCCTACCTCTTAGTTTTCAGTAGTGCATACGCGTCACGCCATTCTCGTGGTGTGCGTACTGGCCTGCGGTCACGCCGCGAGCCATCCAACCCCGGCATCGCCGGTGTCAGTCGTTCTCGCCGGTCCGACCGTGCCGGCGGAGTCGCTCCGCGTCGCCGCGACGGATTCGTTCGGCGTCGCCATCGCGCGTCGTCTCGCGCCAGGCGTCAACGCGCGCGTCGTGACCGATCGTGAGGCGCTCGATCTCGTCGATGGCGGCGGTGATGTCTTGGTGACCGATCGGCCGGCGGTGATACGATACGCGTCATCGCGCACCGACTTCGCGACCATTCCGTTGCCGTGGGATCGCCAGTACGCTCTCGTTACCACCGCCCCCACGACAGCGCCCGACGTTCTCGATGCGGTGCATGCCGATGCGCGAGTGGCACAACAGCACTGTCCAGTCGATAGCGCGCGCGCGCAAGCGCAGCGCGTTGCGTACGTTGCCGATGACAGCATCGCCCGATCGCTCGCCGAGCGACTCGTAGGACTCGGCGTCGCGCTTCGCGCTACGCCACTCGGCCGCGACACCGCGCCACCGTTCATATTGGCGCGACCCATAGATGGCGGCACCTGTGAGATCGGCGCCCTGCATGTGACTCCGCTCGTCGAGACGCGATCGCATCTCGTCGTCCGTCGCGGCTCGGTCGGTGTCGTGGCCGATACGCTCGGGGGTGTGCGCCTGGAGACGACGCCGTGAGCTTTCGCGCGCGGCTGTTCGTCGCGTTCGGCCTGATCGCGCTCGTCCCGCTGATCGGCCTGGCGATCGGCGTGCGGCGGGAGATGGATCAGCGGCTCACCGCCCAGTATCGCACGCGCGTAGCGGCCCTCGCGGCGGTCACGCGTACCGATCTGTCCCAGACGAGCACCGCCGTCGGCGATCGACTCGCGTCGCTGCGCGATGCGCTGCCGGATGATGCGCGATTGCGCACCGCATTGCGCGATCCTGCCGAACGCGCATATCTGCTCGATTACGGCGGGCAGGCGATGCGAATGACCGGGCTGGACATGCTACAACTGCAGGATGCGCACGGCCGCATCCTGAGCTCTGGCCATTTTCGCAACGAGTACGACCGCCTCGATCCCACGCTCCCTCGCCTGCTCGCCGGTGGAGCTGCGCTGGTGAATGCGCGCACGCCGGATGGCCCCCGTCTGGTCCTGGCTCGCGCGGAGAGCACCAGGATCGGTGAGCGCCGGATCACGCTCGTCGGCGGGATTGCGGTCGACTCGGCGTTTCTCGATCGGCTCAGGACCGACAGTTCGCTACCCGTCTCACTCGCGCTCCCGGGCGACTCGGCGCCTCGGGATGTGGTCGCTGAGATCGCGTTTCCGTTTATCGCGGGCGACTCGCTTGTTCAGGCTCAGTTCGTGATCTCGCACCCGAGCACGGATTTGGAGGCGCTGCGACGCAGCGTGGACCGTTGGTTCGCGGCTGCTGTCGCCTTGGTGGCAATCGCCGCCACACTCGGCGCGGTGGTGCTCGCGGCACGGGTAGGGCAGCCGCTGGCGAGCCTGGCGGCCGAAACCGAGCGGCTGGATCTCGATCGCCTGGACGTGAACTTCGCGACGACCCGCGACGACGAGATCGGCACGCTGAGCCGCGTGCTCGGCGCGCTCGTGCGGCGGTTGCGCTCGAGTGCCGTGCGATTGCGGGAGGCCGAGCGGCGGGCGACGGTTGGCGATCTGTCACGGCAGGTGACGCACGATATCAAAAATGGTCTGGCCCCACTGAGACACGTGCTCCGGCACTTCGACCAAGTCGCGCGGGATGATCCGAGTGGCCTCGCGCCGGTGTTCGCCGAGCGCCGCGCGACGCTTGACGCTAGCGTCGCGTATCTCGATGCCCTCGCGCGGAGCTATGCGCGACTCACGCCCCGTTCCGAGGCTCAGCGCGTCGACGTCAACGCGATCGCGCGGTCCGTCGTGGTGCCGGACGGCATCAAAGCGACCCTGGCGCTCGATCCCGCTATGCCACAGATCACAGCCGACCCGGTGGTGGTGCGGCGTATCATCGAAAACGTCGCGTCGAACGCGGTGAACGCGATGGCCGGCGGGGGAACGTTGACGATCACGACGACCGCGGCCGGACGGCTCACGATCGAAGATACCGGGAGTGGCATGACCCAGGAGCAGCTCGCGCGGGCATTCGAAGGGCCCGGACTCGGGCTGTCGATCGTGCGACGACTCGTTACCGAGCTCGCCGCGAACCTGACGGTCGATACGGAGCCGGGCCGGGGCACTCGGGTCGCGGTCACGTTCAACATATGACCAGCGTACTCGTCTGCGACGATAATCTCGCGTTGGCCGAGCAGTATGCGTACGACCTGCGGCGGCTCGCGCAGCACGAGGTGCTGATCGCGGGATCGGGCGAAGATACGCTCGACATTCTCTCGCGCGAGACGATCGACTGCGTGATTCTCGACCTCGAGATGCCGCGGATGGATGGGTTCGCGGTGCTGCGGGCGCTAAAGGAGAAAGGCATCGACGTACCCGTCATCGTGTATACGGGAACCGGCAGCTACGATCGGTGCGTCCAGGCGGTCAAGCTCGGCGCGTACGGGTTCGTGAGCAAAGACGATCCCGTCGAGCGCCTCGCCCGCGAGATCGAGAACGCCGTCGAGCGGCGGCAGATGATCGCCGAGGTCATGGCGCTGCGCCGGTATGCCGCCGATGAAAGTGCGCTTCTGGGTTCGAGTCCGGCGACGACCAAGCTCAAAGACGCGATCGCGCGGGTCGCGCCGATTCCTAGCCCCGTGTTGATCATTGGCGAGAGTGGCTCGGGCAAGGAGCTAGTAGCGCGTGACGTACACCGGCTGAGTACGGGCGCGCGCGAGCCGTTCATTGCCGTGAACAGCGCGGCGTTGCCCGAGCAGCTCGTCGAGAGCGAATTGTTCGGGCACGAGCGCGGGGCATTCACCGGCGCGAGCGTGGCTCGGAAAGGCGCCTTCGAGGAGGCTGGGCGTGGCACGCTGTTCCTCGATGAGATCGGCGAGCTGCCGCTGCCAGCACAAGCCAAGCTTCTGCGCGTGCTCGAAGAGCGAGCAGTGGTGCGACTCGGCTCGAACCGGCCCATCCAGATTCCCGCGCGAGTCATCGCGGCGACACACCGCGATCTCGACCTCGACGTCCGCGACGGGCGGTTTCGGCGCGATCTCTTCTTTCGGCTCAACGTGCACGTTCTGCACGTTCCGCCTCTTCGCGATCGGCTATCGGATCTGCCCGAGCTGGTCAACCACCTGCTCGCGCATATCGCCGATCGGTTTCGTATGCGCCGGAAGCGGCTCGCGGCCGACGTGCTTCCCATTCTGATGGGGTACGACTGGCGGCAGAACAACGTCCGTGAGCTGCGCAACGTCGTCGAACGTATGGTGATCGCTGCTGACGGGGACATCATTGGCGCCGAGCATGTGCCACCTGAGATACGTGATGCCTCGGTTCCCGTTTCGGCCTCAGCTCGGACCTTCGTCGAGCGAAAAGCCGAGGCCGAGCGGCGGATTGTCGTCGAAGCGCTGGATCGCAACGGCTGGCACATCACGCGTACGGCGGCCGACCTCGGGCTCGCCGATCATGCGAGTTTGCTCAAGATCATGAGGCGGCACGGTATCTCGCGCGAGTGAGGACGGATGGACACACGGCCGCTTCGCGGCACGTGTCCACGCGAACACGACCGAGTCACGCTTCGAACGCACGATCTAGCGCAAGCGACAGTCTGGTATCTGCTTACGCGGTCGCGAAGCGCCGCGTAATTCTTGGCCGCACGGTTGCCTTGGGTATGGCCATAACCCCAACCCGAGGTCTCCATGTACCGCCCCACGATCGCAGCACTCGCCCTCTCCGTCGCAGCCTGCGGCGGCCACGAAAAACACCAACAGGTCTCAGCCGGCGAACCAGTCCCGACCCCAAAGGTCGAAGTGCCGACAACGCCCACTCCGGCGACCCCGGAAAACGTCTCGTACACGACAGCGGAATCGGCCTACACGTCGCACAAGTATTCTGATGCCGCTGTGATGTTCGACACCTACACCAAGCACCGCCCCGACAACGCCTGGGGCTACTATATGCTCGGCCTCTCGGCCTGGAAGTCAGGCCAGCTGGATCGCGCGCGCGACGCGTTCGAAGCCGCGATCGCGAAAGACCCCAAACACGTGAAGGCGCTGGTCAACCTGAGCCGGGTGCTGTTGGAACAGGATAAGCCGAGCGACGCGCTGGAGCAGATCCAGGCCGCGATCGCGCTGGACTCGGCGAACGGTTCGAGCTGGCGCGTTCTAGGCCGTGTCGACGCGCGGCTGGGCAAAGTCGATGAGGCGCTCGATGCGTATCGTCGCTCGATCACGATCGACTCGACCGACACGTGGGCCATGAACGACATGGGTCTCGTGCTGATCGAGAGCGGCCGATACACCGACGCGCTCGGCCCGCTGGCGCGCGCGGTCCAACTTGATACGACGGTGGCGGCGTTCCAGAACAACCTGGGACTGGCCCTCGAGCGCACCGGACACGTGACCCTGGCCAAGTCGGCGTTCGAGAATGCCCTCAAGGTGGACTCGACGTACTCCAAGGCCAAGGTTAGCCTCGGTCGCGTGACGGGGCGGACGGACGCGAAGGATGTCGAGCCGGTCGATCTCGACAAGCTCGGCCAGGATTTCGCGGCCTCGACCCGGAACGAAGGTGGCTGCTGATGTTCCTCGTGGGTGTCCTGCCGCGGGATAAGCAGGACACCCACGTGCGGCATCTCATCGTTGTCCACCTGAGACAACGAGGAGGTAGCCGACAATGCACCCGATCTTAGTAGCTCTGCTCCTGTGCCCGACGTGCACGCAGATGCACGCGCAGCGAGCGATCCACAGCGCCACGCGATTGGCCGACGGCCGGGTTCTGATCGCTGGCGGCATGGTCCACAACCGCGCGGTCCTGGCGACAGCCGAGGTATTCGATCCGCGCACCCGGGAGTTCACGGCAACGGGGGGTATGCCCGAACCCCGCATGAGCCACAGCGCGACATTATTGAAGGACGGCCGCGTGCTCCTTGCTGGCGGCTACAGCGACAATGGCCACCTCTACCAGAGCGCCTTGTTGTACGACCCAAAGACGGGGCAGTTCTCGCGGACCGGCGACATGTCCGTCCCGCGTGCCGAGCATAGCGCGACGCTACTCTCCGACGGACGCGTGCTGGTCGCTGGCGGCGCAGATGGTCCCGCCGAAGTCGCCACCCGTAGTGCCGAGATATTCGATCCTTCGACTGGTCGATTTTCTCCAACCGGCGACATGACCGTCGCGCGGGCGTATCATGTCGCGGCGCCGCTGCGCGGCGCACGCGTTCTCATCGCTGGCGGCCTGCCCGATTTGCAGCATACCCTGAGCAGCGCCGAGGTCTACGACGAGGCGACAGGCAGGTTTACATCAGTTGGCAACATGGCCGAATCGCGAAGAAAGGCAGCCGCGGCACCGTTGAACGATGGCCGAGTGCTCATCGTGGGTGGATCTGACAACGACGACTGGCGGGCGAAATCGCGGACGGCCGAGATCTATGATCCAGCGACGATGACATTTCACGAAACCGGCGAGTTGCACGTCGCCCGATTCAAGATCGTGCATGCGGTGGTCACCCTGGACGACGGACGCGTGCTCGTCGCGGGTGGCGGCACGGGCTTCGAGGTATATGATCCGGCGCGTGGAACCTTCACGCCCGTGAGCGGAGGCCTCTCGGCCGCCCGCTACTATTCGACCGCGACGACGCTCGACGCCGGACACGTGCTCATCGCGGGCGGGTACGGCGACGACGCCGGCGAGAGTGCGCGTATGGCTTACGTGTTGGCGATGTGACGGAACCGGACGACGTGGCGCTGGTGCGCCGGGTGCAGCAGGGCGACCTCGGAGCGTTCGAGCCGCTGTACCGGCGCCACGCCGCACGGACATATGCGCTGTGCTTGCGACTCACTGGGGATCGCATGGCCGCGGCCGACCGGGCCCAAGATGTGTTCGTCCGGGCGTGGGAGCGCATAGGGAGTTTTCGAGGCGACAGCGCGTTCGCCTCGTGGTTGCACCGACTTGCCGTCAACGTGGTGTTGCAGGACATGCGATCGACGCGGCGGCGCGAGGCTCGGATCATGTTGGACGACACGGCCACGGCGTTCGCGCCGGAAGTAAGAATGGACGAGCGCATCGACCTCGACGCGGCACTGCTTCGGTTGCCACCTGGGGCGAGAGTGGTGTTCGTACTCCACGATATCGAAGGGTACGGCCATGACGAGATCGCGAAATTGCTCGGCAACGCGCCGGGCACGGTGCGAGCGCAACTTTGGAAGGCCCGGCAGATGCTGATGGCTGAGAATCATTCATGAAACGTGAAATCGATCCGCCCTATGATCTGTGGCCCGGCATTCGGGCGCGCATTCAGGCGCGTCGGGGCTGGCGCATGATCGGTCCGGTCGTCGCTCTGGCGGCCGCGGCGGCTCTCGCGTTCGTCATCGTGCGCCAGACGACGCCAAAAGCCACCATCACGCAGATCGAGCCGACGGCCGTGCGCACCATAGTCGACTCAGCGGATGCATCGAGCGACGCGCGTGTCGAGCAGGAGCTGCTCGAAGAGCTAGAGCTGCGCCGCGGCGAGCTGAGACCAGAGACGGAAGCAGCCGTACGCGCCAGTCTGCAGACGATCGACTCCGCGATCAAGGAGCTCAGGACAGAGATGGCGCGGAGACCCAATGACCCGGCCCTGGCGCAGTTGTTGGCCGAGGCCTATGCCCACAAGGTGGACCTCATGAAGCTCCTGGCGAACGCCTCATGATCGCGCTCGCGCTCCTTCTCGTTTTGCAGCCGCCGATCGAACGGCGACAAGCGCTGACGCCGGGCGCCGGCGTCAAAATCTTCATGCCGGCCGGACGAGTCCATCTCGTCGGCTGGGACAAAGACACGCTCGCAGTCCGCGGGACCGTCGCGCGCGGTTCGACGTTTTACTATGGCGCCTATCACGGTGGCGTTAAGGTGAGCGTGGACCCCGACTCCGGGTCCGCGACGCTTGACGTCTTCGTGCCTCGATCGAGCATCGTGTCGATCAAGGCGGTCACGGCCGATATTGACGCGACCGACGTGTCGGGATGGTTCTATGGCGTATCCAGCCGCATCCACCTCGCCGGTACGGTGCGGAACCTCGAGGCCGAGTCGATCTCGGGGGACGTGACGATCGCTGTCACCGCTCCGTGGGTTCGCGCGCGGACTGGGCAGGGGCGCCTCACGGTTGGCGGGCAGGCGGATGACGTAAGCGCAACATCGATCAACGGGGCGATCGACGTCACGACTGGCCAACTGACGCGCGCGCGGGTGAGCACGGTCAATGGCAATGTCCGGTTCGCTGGCGACCCCGGAACACAGGGGCTGGTGGATATCGACGATTACGCCGGTCCGGTCGATCTCACGCTCGGCGCGCACATGGGTGGACAGTGCGATATCACGACGGTCTTCGGGGAGATCGTCTCGGAGATTCCCTCAGTCCGGCCGGTCGCCGGGACGTCCGGGCGCGGACAGACTCTGGCGCTGTCCATAGGGCGCGGCACCGCGCACATCACGGTACGGACGTTCAAGGGCGGCGTGCGGGTCCGGGGACCGTAACCGTGCCGTCAGGTTCGACCGGATATACTCCGACTCATGCTAATGATCTATTGCCTCGTGGCAGCGCTCGCGGCTCAGCCGCCGATGAAGATGGAGCTGCCCGACAGTCTCGTGAAAATAGCCAAGATCACCGAAGCGTCCGCGCGAAAGACCGCGACGGCCAAAGTCCCGAAAGGTACGCCCACCGCCGTCGAGCTCGAACGAGAAAATGGCCATTTGCAGTACTCGTATGACTTCACGGTGCCGGGTGAATCGGGAGTGATGGAAGTCAACGTCGACGCGATGACCGGCAAGGTCCTCGGCGTCGCGAAAGAAACGAAAAAAGACTAAGGCGCCGCGAGGCCGATGACCCGCGGAGCCGTATGGTCGGGACCGGTCACGAACACGGTGTCGGTCCCGACGAGGATCAGTACGCGCACCCCCGCGGGTACCCGAACCTCGTAGCTCGCCACGGATCCGGCGTTGTCGATCTTCACACCCGACGGCAGCACGTCGTAGCCCACGGACTCACCGTCGATTTGTGTGATGCGGAGTGCATGGCCGCCGGCTTCGGCAATACTCACGGTTCCCGCGGTCTGCCGCGAGCGGAACATCACGCGCGCGATGGAGTCCTGAAGCTGGATCGCGATGCTGCTGCCACCGCGCGCGACGGTAGCGCGTGGTACAGTGGGCGCCGATTGGTGGCGGTCGAGCACGCGCGCTATCGCGCGACGCACCGGTGACGATGGCAGGGCGGCCGCGAGCGCTGCGGCGAGCAGCGCGCCGGCGCCGGCGATCAGCACTGGGGCGCGGCGCTGACGCGCCCGCGCCACCAGGGTGGTGACGTCGATCGTCGGGGCTGGATGATCGATGAGCGTCAGCGACCGACGAATGTCGTTGAGTTGCACGGCGCGTGCCTGACAAAACGCGCATTCATCCATGTGCCGACGCGCGACCATCTCTCGTTCGCCGCCGATCCCGAGCTCTTCGATCGTCCGATCGTCAAGGTGCACGCAGCGCCTCCTGAAATGCCGCTCGCGCGCGCGCCAACAATGTGCCTACGCTCGCCTCGTTGAGCCCGAGGATGAGCCCGAGCTCGCGGTAACTCAACCCTTCGGACCGGAGCAAGAGCAGGCGTTGCTCGCGCTCCGAGAGCGCGGCGAGTGCCCGGCGGACGGCCTGGCCTTCGTCCGCGTCCCCGATTCGCGCATCGGGATCGGGCGGCGGATCGGCCATCGTATGCTCGGGCGCACGCGCCGCGAGCAGCCGGGCGCGTCGCGCCTGCCGCCGTCGATCGTCGCGCACGAGATTATGCGCCACGGTCGCCAACCACGCCCGCAGGTCGTCCGGGGGCTCGCGACGCCGGTAGAGCCTGACGAACGTCTCCTGCGCAATGTCCGCTGCCACCGCTGCATCCCCGATCATGCGATCCACGTAGCGAAACACCCACGGGAAATTCTCATCGAAGATGGAACGCGCGGAGCGGGTCGGTCCTGACACCGCCTAATACGCCCACTCGAAACCGAACGTCAACGACCGCGGCAGGAGGACGAAGCGCCGTGGGACGGCCGATCCCGGCGGCTCGACCAATCCCGCGACATTCGTCCGATTGAACACGTTCGTTACGGCGAGACGAGTTATGAGGCGCGCGTCCCGTGGACCCACCCGGTAGCGCCAGTCGCGCGAGATGCCGATATCGACGCGACTATACGGTGGCAGGCGCCGCGAGTCGACCGGACCACTGATGCGCGCCGGCGTCCCCGCGAGATCGGTCCCGCCGGCGATTGGCGCGTACGCCTTCCAGTCGAATGGGTCGGCCACGAGACTGGTCGATCGCGCATCGGCGGCCCACCAGGTGGTGCCGATCGTCGTGCCCGGAGCGACACGAACACCCAACGATGCCATGAAGGAGTGTGGACTCGCCGACGTCGGCGTGTACGTCATCGAGTCCGCATGTCGCCCGACCGCTTCGAACCCGTACGCGGCCCTGAGCGAGAGGCGGTCGGTCCGGCGACTGAGCCCGACGGTCACTCCTGTCGCGCGCGCGCCGCCGATGGCCCAGCGATCGATGACGAACGGCTCGGCCGTGACGGCGGGAACCGTCACGAGGTCGCTGGTCGAGCGAGTGTAGCCACCGATCGTGAGCGACGTTCGCGGAGCAATCGTGGCATCGAACGTGCCCGTCCACTGGTCGGCGCGCGCGATCGGCACGTGCCGATCGCCGGCAACCGGCAGCGACATGGGCAGCACTACGTCGATAATCGACTCCTCATTGCGCAGTGACTGCGCGACCTGGTCCGTGCGCGAGAATCCCCCCGACACGGCAAGCGCCGGCGAGATTGCGTAGCGGACGCCGAGGCGCGGGTCCAGCGCGGATCCGCCACCGGATACGAGCTCCTCGCGCAGCCCCGTGACGACCGACCAGCGCGGGCCGAATGTCCAATGCCGCTCGGCGTATGCGGCGCCGACCACCGGCGCGGCGACGAGATCGAGCGAGGGAGTCATATATGTGGTTGCCAGCCGCTCGACGCTCACGCCAGTCAGCCAGCCGCTCCACATCGCCTCGGCCGAAACCCCGATCGAGTGCAGGCCGCTCGTGATGCGGAGCGGCGTCCATGCCAGCGTCGACACGGCGTCCGAGTACCACGCGCGCACGTCGAAGCCCAGCGCGGGTCCGAGATCAGCGCGCCATACCGCTCCGACCGTCGCGGCTGACCAACGAAACGCGTTTTCCGCTTGGCTCGCGCCCATCGTGCCCAACTCGTCATGCACGTTCGCGTCGAAGCGCACGCGGTCGCGCGAGCCGAAGCCCACGAGCTCCAACGCGCCGAGGGGAAGACGTACGGTGAGCACGCCCGTCGCGTCGGCGAACTGGCGCGCGCTGCCGTCGTCCGTGCGATACAGCAATGGCCGCGTGCTCTCCCGCGCGACGACGACGCTGCCAAGGCCCATGATTGATTGACGTACCGCGGTCGGGCTCAATCCGCCCTCGATCGACAGCGACGATGGCGGCGGCTGGCGCGATTCGAGCTCGATCGTGCTGGCCAGTCCGCCGCTATAGCGGACTGATGGGACGTTGTCGTCGAGGACCGCGGCTCCGACGACCTCCGGAGCAATCGCGCTGAGCGTCCCACCGCCGTGATACGGGCCATAAATCGGGAGGCCATCGAAGAGCACGAGATTATCGCTGCTCGCGCCGCCTCGTACGTGGAGCGCGGTCGCGAGATCGGGCGGCGTGCTGATGTCAGCCGATTGCATCAGCACGCGAAGCGGGTCAGGATCTCCACCGGGCGTCGCGGTCTCGATCGCGTCGTGGTCGTAGCGCAGCGCTGATCCCAGTGTCCGCCGCGTCGGATCGGCGACCACGGCGACGGGCGCGAGCGGCGTGGCGTGTTCCGCGAGTGCAATGTCGAGTCGGATATCCGTCTCGGGCTGAACGCTCACCTCGATGACGACCGTATCGTATCGAGGGGCGGACACCCGCAACCGACACGGGTCGCATGGGAGCGTGTCCAAGCGATACCCGCCGAGGGCGTCCGATAGCGTCCGACGATCCGTTCCGAGAATCTCGATCAGCGCGCCGGGGATCGGTTCGTCGGACGTGGCGCGGCGCACGACACCGTGGACGGACCGACCGTGAGCGGCGTACAGGAGCCAGAGCGTTATCGCGAGCCGTGTCATTTCCGGAGGCGTGGCGCGTTCCCTCTGAAAGAGGGGAGGTGTACCTGTCAACGAGATTACAGTCTGAGACGGAAGGCTCGCCAGCCGCACTGCCGGCATTGACTCTTATCGAGTCCACCCGACGGCCGTCTACGCACGGGCGCATTCTCATCGCGCACAGCAACGCGGGACTCACGGCCAGTATGGCGTACTCGCTCGCCAGAGGCGGCTACGCGATCCGAACGGTCGGAACAGGCCCCGAAGTGCTGGAGATCTGCAGCATCGAAACGCCCTCGCTCGTTCTCTTGGGGCTCTCTCTGCCGCAGCTCTCGGGGATGACGGTGCTGCGCCGCCTGCGCACGCAGACGGCCACAAAGGCGATCCCGGTGATCGTACTCGGCGCGATGTCGATGGAACCGACCGCCGTACGCGCGCTCGACGCGGGCGCCGATGACTACTTCGCCGTCGAGCCCTTCCGTTGGCGCGAGCTGGTCTCGCGAGTCAACGCCGTGTTGCGCCGTTCGAGAGCGCGAGCACCCTCCGAACAGATTGTAGAGGTCGGTGCCTTACGCTTCGATTATGCCTCGAGGCGCGTGACCTCAAGTGGCCGCGAGCTCAACATGACACCGGCCGAGACGGCGGTGCTGTTCGCGATGGCGGACGGAACGCTGCTGGAAAAAGCCAGGCGAACCAAGGTCACCATTCAGCGCATCCGCGCGAAACTCGGCCCGGCCTGTGACATGATTGAGACCGTGCGCGGTGTCGGCTACCGACTCCGAACTGGCGGCGCGTCAACGAGTTGATGTGTTTCGTGAGCCAGCGCGTGTGATTGGTCATCACACGCCTTTGTGACGGGCTCGTATCGCGACACCTACAGACCGTCGGTCCGTCCCTGTGTAGCCTGACAACCATGAAATCCATTGTCAGAGTGTGCGCAGGAGCACTTGCGTTGGCGGGAATCGCGCAAGCCCAGACTGGTTCGATCGTCGGCTCGGTCACAGACAATACGAAGAAGCCGCTGGCTGGCGCCGTCGTTCAAGTCGTGGGAACCCGCATCGGTACCTACGCCGGGCAGGACGGGAGTTACCGCATCGATAACGTCCAGGCCGGTACGCAGAGGCTCGTCACGCGCTTTCCGGGTTACAGCGGTGACACGACGACCGTAACGGTCGCGGCCGACCAGACGGTGACACAGAACCTGACCATGCGCGCCAGCACGGCGACGCTGGCGAAGGTCACGGTGACAGCCTCGCCGAGGCTGGCCGAGACCAAGGCGGCGGCGATCGCGACAATGAAGAACGCCGACAACATCATGTACGTCGAGTCGGGCGATGACATCCGTGCCCTACCGAGCTTGAATGCGGCCGAGTCGGCGGAGCGCATTCCTGGGGTGACGACGGAGCGCGATGAAGGCGAGGGGAAGTTCGTGCAGATCCGCGGTACGGAGCCCAAGCTCCAGAACGTCCAGATCGACGGCGTACATATCCCGGGCACGCTCTCCGGCGATCGCTCGGTAAAGCTGGATGACATCCCGTCCGATCTCATCGGCGCCATCGAGGTCAGCAAGACGCTGACCGCGGATCAGGACGCCGATGCGATCGGCGGCTCGATCAACTTCGTCACGAAGATTCCGGAGACGGAGCCCCGCGGGTACCTGTCCGGTCTTTTCGGCTATACGACGCTGGAAAACCGGAATGCCGGCCAGATCGGCGCCACCTGGGGTGGGCGGTTCGGCGAGAGTCGGAAATTCGGGTTCCTGATCGGTGGGTCATACGATCGCAATGACCGGCCGATCAACGACATCGAGCCGTCGTGGGCCGCGAACGCCACGCATACCGGCTTCTTCCCCAGCGATTTCAATCAGCGGGACTATTACTACTTCCGCCAGCGCTGGGGCGCCCAGATGGACGTCGACTACCGCGTCGACGCCCAGACGAGTGTCTACGCGCGTGGGTTGTTCAGCCGGTTCCTGAACCACGGCTACCGGTACGTGTGGGACATGGCGGCGTCGAGCGATGTCGTCGTGCCCGGGACGGGTACCAACCCACCGACCCGCCCCGATATTGCCACCCTCGGGTCGTCCTACCGCTCCGGTGAAAACCGGACGCCGATCGACAATACGTACGGGTTCAAGCTCGGGTTCAGGAAGGACAACCTGGGGCCGTTCCACTTCGACGTGTCCGCGCAGCTCGGCGGCTCATCGAGCGTCGAAAACGACTACCGCACCAGTCAGTTCAACTTCCAGGGCGACAGCGTCGCCTATCAATACAACAACACGGATGTCACGCGGCCGCGATATGCGATCACCGACGCGAAGTTGCACGCGGACCTCCTGAATCCGAACAATTACTTCCTGAACGGCTACGGCGGGTTCACGGACCGGTCGGTCGCCACCGAGACCGGAGCGTCGATGAACTTCCTGGCGCCCTACGCGCTGGGCAACCTCCCGGCGGCGACGAAGTTCGGTTTCCGGTTCCGGAATCTGACCAAGACCTACGATCAGAACAATCACTTCTACGGTCCGGGCACGAACGCGCCGATTTCGCTGGCGCAGCTCCAAGGGAGTCTCACCTCATCGAGCTTCTATAGTGAGGTCTTCCCGGGCGGCATCAACCTCGGGCCATTCCCGTCGCAGGACCGGACGACGGCGTACGAGGATTCGCACCTGGGCCTCTTGAGCCGGCAATCGAGCGACATCTCGAGCAACGCCCTGGCGGGGTACTTCGGGAACGAGCGCGTGACGGCGGCGTACGTCATGCAGACGCTGGACGTGTCGCGCCTGCACATTAACGTCGGCCTGCGCCTGGAGAGCACGTTCCAGGATTATCGCGGTCATGTCGACACGCTGCCGTCGGACTTCAACGGCGGCCCGCTCCAAGCACTCCAGCACGTCGAGGGGCGCCATACCTACAACGACCTGTTCCCGAGCGCGCAGCTCAAGTACGAGATCGACGAAAACACCAACGCGCGACTCGCGTTCACGCGAGGGATCGCGCGCCCGGACTACAGCGCACTCAACCCCACCCTCACCGGGACGCCGAACTTCCTGTTCGGCACCGGACAGGTCAACAACTCGCTCCAACAAGGCAATCTTCACCTGAAGGCGGAGACGGCCTGGAACTACGATGTGCTGTTCGAGCATTACCTGCCCGCGTCGGGCGTCATTTCGGCGGGCTTCTTCTACAAGGATCTCAAGGATTTCATTTATCAGAGCCGGTTCTTCAACTACACGGGCCCCGTCACCGCATACCTCCACGCGAACGGCACCACGTTCGGCAACGGACCTGGCGGCCACATCATCGGGTGGGAAGCCGATTGGGAACAGCACCTGACGTTCCTGCCGAGCGTCCTCTCGGGCCTCGGCTTGGGCGCGAACTGGACGCACGTCAACTCGTACGCGCGCATACCCAACGGGTACGACAGCGCCGGTCGCCTGATAACGAAGAAGGTCGCGCTGCCTCGGACGTCGCCCGACATCGGCAACGTTTCGGGCCTGTATAACTACGGACCGGTCGCGGCCCGGGTCGCGTGGGTCTATCAGGGTCCGAACCTCGTCGCCTATGGGAGCGGCACCAGCGATCCCACGATCGGCGACAACTATTTCTATGCCCACGCGCAGGTCGATGCGTCACTCTATATCAGCGTGAGCGGCGCGACGCAGATCCAGCTGCAGGGCCTGAACCTGAATGACGCCGTCTTCGGCTTCTTCAACGGGACGCCGTCACACCAGTTCGATACGCAGCGCGAGTTCTACGGCCGCACGTTCTACTTCGGCCTCCGCCAATCCTTCTAATGCGAATCAAGATTCTCCTCACGTGTCTCGTCGCCGCGGCGATCGCCGCAGGCTGCAAGGGTGCCGGTATCCTGAACGGTGACAACGTCCTCAAATCGCAAAACGCCATCACCGTGACCGACAATGCGCTCAATCCGAATACCGCCACCGTGGCGGTCGGGGACCCGCTGATCTTCGCGTGGTTCGGCAACAATACGCGAGCCCACCAGGTCGAAGTCACCGGCCCGAATTCATTCGACGTGAAGTCACCGTCGCAAACGACCGGGAACTGGTCCGTCACGTTCCCGGCGCCAGGGACCTATACCGCCAAAACCCTCGATTTCGCCGCCTCCGCCTCGATCGCCGTCGTGACCAAATGACCATATCTCGACTGACTCCGCTCGCCGCCATCGCCGTGGCCCTGGTCTCGGCGTGCAATGTGAGCGATCACCAAAATCCGACGGCGCCCGCGGGAACCGGCAATGTGCGCGTCGCGCAGGGCGACCCGACCGCCGGCAGCGTCGATGTCTATCTCGACGCCACGAAAATCCTGACGGCCTTCCCGTTCGGCGGCGACACGAATATCGCGGCGATCGCTGGCGGGGCACACACATTGAATATCTTCGCGACGGGCACGACCGGAACGCCCGCGCTCTCCCAAGGCATCGTCGTCTCGAATGCCCAGAGTTACGACATGGTTATCGCCGGAGGCACGGCCGGCGGG